>Ga0207019_1008_pt2 | contig 50231 bp, 45 predicted proteins | sample Alteio_BWMinCont_50_FD_153483 | JGI IMG/M metagenome (GOLD analysis project Ga0207019, IMG submission 153483) | Enriched cells from forest soil in Barre Woods Harvard Forest LTER site, Petersham, Massachusetts, United States -... | ecosystem: Environmental > Terrestrial > Soil > Temperate forest >...
AAAAAGAAGTGAAGTACCTGTTTATATTTCATGTTTAGATATTGGCTTATTTTTTATCAAACCTTTATATTCTAAAAAAGGGTCGTCACCTACAAAGCTTGCAGAGCTACTGGCATGTGGCATCCCTATTATTACAAACACCGGAGTTGGTGATGTAGATGAGTTAATATCAAACACCAATTGTGGTGTTTTAATTGATTCTTTTACTACTGAAGCATATCAATCAGCTATAAATAAAATAGGCAACCTCAATCTATCTAAACATTATTACAGAGATGTAGCCTTGGCCAATTTTTCTTTGCAAAAAGGAATTGATTCGTACAAAAAGATATATGATGCAGTATTTTCATAATGCTTGTAAAAAAGCATTCATAAATATATAATTTCCTTTTTTACTTTTGTAGAATGCAAACATCGAGATATAAAAAACTACCCGAAAGGAAACACTTTTTAACTAAACTGGCTAAAAATTTTTTATTGGCTATGACTTTACTAATTATTTCTTTACTAATCGGCATGTGGGGGTATCATTATTACATGAATTTAGGTTTTGCCGACTCGCTTATTAATGCTTCGATGATATTAAGTGGTATGGGGCCTGTAGACCATGCAGATACAAATGGAGCTAAAATTTTTGCATCACTTTATGCTATATATAGCGGAGTAGCTTTTATAAGCAGTATGGCTTTTTTATTTATCCCTGTTGTACATCGTTTTTTACACAAAATGCACTTAGAAATAGAAAACAATTAAGGTTTATTATATATTCTTAATTGCAAAGATTGTATTACTTCGTATGTAGTTGCGTTATATATATATGCTACTACATAACATTGCTTTGTATTACAGGAGATTGGAGCATTACTGGAAGTAGCCGCACCGTAAGTAGATTTTATGGTGTAATTATACGTTTTTGTAATTGTTTTATTTAAAGCTGCTCCGTTAGACACAAGGGTGTCACCCCAATCGCTATTAATGGCATCACGTAAAGCAAAACGATGTTGATAGTTTACTATTTCACCGACTCCATATTTTAATTGTGGTGCTTTAATACTATCTTGTGTTAGCAAAACAACTAAATTATACTTGCCAGAATTAAGGGTTGCTAAAAACTTAGAGGTGACTGTAACACTTAGAGCTCTACTTACGGTATCAAAAGTAGTGTTAAGATTAAGCTTAATAAAGGAAGTATCATTTTGAATACTGCTATATACCAATGCATCCCAGTTTCCATAGGTTTGTACTTGAGTTTGTGTTGGATAACCTTTTCTGTTAACCATTCCGTTTGGGTTAGAGCTTATTCCGAAAAACGTATTATAATCTTCTCCGGTTGGGCAAGTAAAATCAATATTATAATAAGATGGTGCAAGCGGAGGGTCTGCAAAACTACCTGCATTAACTGCCATTGGCACTATACGATTTCCATATTTTTTTATAAGCGTATCTAGTTCATCGGCAGCATAAGGACAATTGCCACAAGTAATACCGGTATAATCTTCTACCAAAACATTTTTTAAACTGGTACTATCCGATGCTTTTACTGCAGTTGTATTATTTATTACCCCAACAGGTCCACTATTTGGATTTTTATACGGAGAGCTAACATAATCGCAGGCTGAAAAATAAATAACCAGAACAGCAAACAACAATATTTTAGTTGATTTAATCATCATATTAAAATTATACAATTTTTTTCAATTAAAAACTGGTTGATATAGTCATTGATAATCCATCTGATGCAGGAACGGTACGACAGACACCACCTACACAAAATATACCTGCCCTTTGTTTACCATAAGAAAGTGTTATGCGCATAGCATCGCGTATAAAACCAACTGTTGCCAAATAATAATGGTAACGCTTTGAAGGGTCTGAGTTTCCGTAATTATATTGATCTAAAATGGCTGCAAAAAAGTTAGAACTTGGTGTCCACTCTACCATACCAACAACCCACGAACCCTTATCTTGCTTAGTTTGCATAGTTTGTCCTTCAAAACGAATAGAAGAGGTTGGTTTATACTTATAAGTTATATCAGCCACAAGAATATTTGTTTTGATATTCGGATATTCTGACACAGAATTGTTAAACTGAACAATGTTTTTGTTGTAAAATTGATTGGAGTACAAAAAAGTGCCCTTAACTTTTTTCGTAAATTTTTTATTGATTTCTATATTAAAATCATGGAAATACTTTTGTCCTGGGTTAAACGATCTTACTACGTAATGATACTGCCTGGTATCGTTTTGTGGTGCTATGTTAACACTATCTATGCCATAAGCCATAGATGCATTACCTGCTATTTCCATGCCATAAGCACCTCCAAGGGGCGTACCTTTTTTAAATTTATACTGTATCTCCCCTTGCGCTGCCATTTCACCATTGGGTTGGGTTGCATATGGATAATAAGCTGCCATTAGATACGTATGGTATTTTGTGAGTGCAGGCATATAGTTAATCATAGCCGCATTAAGTGTTTGGTCTCTATCGCTCCTAAAGCTCATATTATCTACATATTTACCTGCCAGCATAATAGAGAAACCTGATTTTGCATACGAAGTAGTAAGATAAGCACCTTGCCCGTTTTTAAAACTATATTTATTTATATAGGATGGGTCGTTAATTTTATAGGCATACTCACCATAAATACTAAAACCGCCCCGGTTAACAGTTATTCTGCCACCACCACACCCAACATTTTCAGGCTCGTTTAAGGTTGGGCTTAGATTAGCTTGATATTTGCTAACAAAGCTCCCACCAATAGTTACTTTTGTTTTTTTGTTGGCTAACGCAGAATCAATTAGTTCGTTTAGGTTTATGTCAATGTCACCGGCACGTACTATACCGGGGCTTACAGTAAAAAATGTACGCTGATGCCCAATTAAGCCTTTTACGGTTACACCTCTAAGGGGAGTATAAATTGCTCTAAAACCATCAATGGTGTTATCGTATAACAATCCTCGTTCTTCATATACACGTAAAATCATTCCACTACCAAATTGGTCATAAAAGTTTCCGGCAGTAACATCTAATTTGCCCTTTTTATATCTGACATAACGATAGGGAACTCCGGAACCTTGATAACGAGGATCAAAACCTTGCATAACAGGGTTATAGCTTTCATAACGCAAACCAGCCGAGAAATTTCCACGGATATAATTTAAATTACCAAACCCGTTCGACAACACTTTTTGAGGAACAATAGGAGCGCCAATTGATGTATCCTTACTATAATATTGGGCATCTATTTGAAAGTTACCATGTATAGACTCTACAATATCTTTAACCTGTGAGAACATAGAAGTGCTATAAAATAGTACCCCTACGTAGTATAAAAATTTTTTCACTACAAAGGTTTATTTTTAATGTTCTAATTTTTCGCCTTTAATAAGGTGCTTAATGTTTTCGTAAAGATATATCTCATCGCCTTCGGCATATGAATTATGCGACCAAACAATTTCTCCGTTTCCATCAACAATAAAAACGTGTGGCACCACGTTTACATTCATGGCACGTTTAAAATCTTGATTATCATCTAAATAAACTTCATAAGGCCACTCTTTTGTTTTTACATCGGTTACCACTTTGGCGCTTGTACGAGCATCATCAATAGATACAGCAATAATTTTTACACCTGTTTCTTTTTGCCAATCAGCATAATCATCTAAAATGTTATCTAACTCTTTTTTACAAGGCTTACACCATGTAGCCCAAAAACTAATAATGATAGGTTTACCATTATTAGTAAATGTAGAAGTACTTACTTTAGACCCATCCAGATTTTTAATTACCACCGTTGGGAGTTTACCCCCTCCATCAAAAGTAAAGCCCATTGAACAGATAACTACAATTGCTATTGCAATAATTATTTTTTTCATAATAAGCTTATTATTTAAAAAAATCCCTCCGTTTTTTCGGAGGGATTTTAATTAATTATTTAATAACGCTAACCTTGGTTTGATATGAACCACTGGTTGAGGAAACCAGCACAGTATATATACCGTTAGCCAATTGATCTACAGGAATGTTTACTAAATTATCTCCTACATTAAAATCATAGTTTTTAGTAAGAACAACTTGCCCCATTATATTATATAAGGAAATATTTGTTTTTTCGGAAGAGCTAAGATTTACATTAACATTAAACTGGTTATTTGCCGGATTAGGATAAACTTTAACATTACTAATATTACCCTGATTTTGTTTAATGACTACCGTAGTAGAAATGTTTATATTATCAACATACAAATCATTACCATTGTTATTTATAGCTGAGAATTTAATTAACGCCTCGGTTGATGAAGCATAAGCACTTAAACTAATATAGCTGGTTTTCCATTCGGTGCTTGCAGGAGTATATTCGTTAGAATCTCCTGGCGTTAAAGCGGTTGTTAAACCTTGACCACCTTTATAGAAAAGTTGATGCCAAGTAGCTCCGCAATCCGTAGAAATTGAAACAGCTAATGAGTCATCTATCTCGCCATAATTAGAATCATAATAGTAATTATACGCATAATCAAAACGTAATTGAGGACTTGTTACAGAAGTAAGGTCAATTGTTTGCATATACATATCATCTACATCAGGATAAGTTGCGTACGAGTAAAATGGGTATAATGCAGAGTTAGTTGATGTTCCGTATCCGCCATAAGTCCCACTTCTTTTCCATTGACTAGGACCTCCTGCAGCATTAGATAACACCCAATTTGCAGGCGGAAATGTAGTGGTTGTAAATCCTTGTACAATAGGTGCTGGCGTAGCTGTAGGCTCTATAATAACGTTAATGGTTTGAGAATTGTTATTCAAATTTTGATCTGTACCACTATTTGGAGAGTTTACTGATATATATACAGCATGACTGCCGGATGTGGTTACTGTAGGAGTTAAACTAACTGTTGCTGTTTGGTTAGTAGTTAAGTTACCTGTCCAGCTATAGGTTTGAACAGTACCGGCGTCTATTTTATAATTAATAGTACAAGATGTTAAAGTAGTTGCTCCTGCATTTTTAACAATAGCAACAGGGGTTAGTGTTGTAGTACATTGTATTGTTGCATTACCTACAAGTGCAGCTGCATCTAAATTAAGAGGAACAGGTGAACTATATGCGGCCTGATGAATTCGGCGTGCATAGGCTGTATCATAAGGAGCACCTATCCCACTCGAAGAAACACTTACTGTATCACAAAAATAAGGCGCGTCATTTTGAATCCAGCCAGCAAAAGCAATTTGACTCTTATCAAAGATATAACTTGGTATAGCTATTTTAAAAGTAAGATTTTGTATCTGTCCGTTTGTCCATGTATTGTTAAGCACTGTTCCTTGTAACGAAGGAACCATTTTACGCATTACATCGTAAAAAACTTTTTCGCCATTAGACCCAGGTGCTGTTGTATAAGTTATTACAGCTTCCTCTAATGCCATGTAAAACTTTAAAGCATAACCTGCAGTTTGATTATATACTTGGGCAGCCGTTATTTTTGCATTTATAGTAATAGAATCTGCTGTTGGGTTTATTGTGTGTGTTATGCTAAGCGCAAAAGGCGAGTTTACAATAGCGCTATCATTAATCATGGTTTGTGAAAGCTCATAAGGTGCGCCCGGATAAGCATTCCCTAATGCATCAGGCAATTCTATACCGTTAAAGCGCGTATAAGGTGCCTCTGGAATACCATAAGGAGAAAAATAATAATACATTTCCTTATTAATTTCGGCGCTATCTTGTATATACTGAGAATTACTGCCTAAACCGGTAGCATCAGGAATAGGTACCGGATAAGAAACTTTTACAATTTTATTTGGATAATTGCCAGGAGCATGTACTATGGGATAAAGATACTGGTTTGCCGGAGGGCAATTGGGGCAAGTCTCCCCAGTCCATTCTTCATATAAAATGGTTCGTTGTGTTTGAGCTATTGTAGTTGCGCTTAAGCATAATGCGATAGCTAATGATGTTAATGTAGTTTTTTTCATGAGGTTTTTAAATTTGAATAACAGCAAATGTAGTGTTACTGTTAATTTATCCAAATTTATTTACCACTATTTTACATCATTTAGCCTAAATTATTGCTTTTACTTAAAATGTTAATTTCCATTTTTAATTAAATTGTAAACACTATATTTACATGCAGCATTAACACATTCAAATCTAAACTCATGAAAAAAAATCTACTTATCCTATCTATTTTACTTGTAAGTTTTTACAAAAGCAAGTCTCAAAGTATTCAGTTGTTAGATACAACAGGGGGAGCAATGAATCAAGCCCAATCCAGCTATACTTTTTGGGTTGATAACGATTCAGCCTGTAACTATATGTTTGCAGTTAAAAATTTAACTTCGTCTCAGTTAACTATTAAGGTAAAAAAACATGTCATTTCTAATGTCGGAAGTAATTCGATAACATTTTGTATAGGCAGTTTATGTTATGGCGCCACTACAACATTAAGCGGTAGTGTTACTATTCCGGCTAATTCATTTATCCCCCCTGTTCACCCGACCCCCGGTACTTTTGGTTTAAGCACCGAGTTTGCTGCTATGGTAGCAAGTGGAACTGCCCAGGTTATGTACACCATATTTAATGCAAATAATGTAAATGATTCTGTTTCAGTTACGATAAATTATAATTTAACTGCTGCTGGTATTAAATCTATAGCTACTAATTATTTTGTTTCAAATATTAGCCCTAACCCAGCAAATACAAACGTATCAGTTAACTACGATTTGAAAAACACATTGCAACCGGCTTCAATTAAAATATACAATATGCTTGGTACGCTTGTAAAAACAGTTTCTTTAGAAACCTATTCTAACAATACTAAAATAGATATAACTTCTTTAGAAGAGGGTATATATTTCTATTCTGTAATAGTTGGTGAAAAACCTATTAAAACAAGCCGTTTAGTTGTTTCAAGGTAAATTTAGTTTTCTCCTTCTTACAGTTTAACTCAATTTTTTATAAAAAGTTGATATTTTTTGATGTTTCGGCTAATAAGTGGCTTTTTATTGCCAAATATCTGCTATTTTTGAGACCGCACATTTAAATACATTACGTTTTAAACCATATAATATTTTAATAGCATGAATTTTACACTGAACGAAGAGCATTTGATGATACAAAAAGCCGCACGTGATTTTGCGCAAAATGAGCTTAAACCAGGTGTTATTGAGCGTGATGAACACCAAAAATTTCCGGCAGAACAAATTAAAAAAATGGGCGAGCTTGGTTTTTTGGGTATGATGGTTGACCCTAAATATGGCGGAGGTGGAATGGATACTATTTCTTACGTATTGGCTATGGAAGAAATTTCTAAGGTGGATGCTTCGTGTTCAGTGGTTATGAGTGTAAATAACTCGCTTGTTTGCTGGGGTTTAGAGCATTATGGTACCGAAGAACAAAAATTAAAATATTTAGTTCCGTTAGCTAAAGGCGAAAAAATTGGAGCTTTCTGTTTATCAGAACCAGAAGCCGGTAGCGATGCTACTTCACAAAAAACTACCGCAATTGATATGGGAGACCATTATTTATTAAACGGTACAAAAAACTGGATTACAAATGGTAATAGCGCGTCTACTTATTTAGTAATGGCACAAACTAATGTAGAGGCAGGTCATAAAGGCATTAATTGCCTTATTGTAGAAAAAGGAATGGAAGGTTTTGTAGTAGGACCTAAAGAAAATAAAATGGGTATACGCGCCAGCGATACGCACTCACTTATGTTTACCAATGTAAAAGTACCTAAAGCTAATCGCATTGGGGAAGATGGTTTTGGGTTTAAATTCGCCATGAAAACATTATCTGGTGGACGTATAGGCATTGCCTCTCAAGCATTAGGAATAGCAAGCGGAGCTTATGAATTAGCTTTAGCTTACTCAAAGGAGCGTAAAGCTTTTGGTAAAGAAATTTCTAACCACCAAATTATTCAATTTAAACTGGCAGATATGGCAACCCGCATTGATGCTTCTCGTTTACTTTGTTTAAAAGCAGCTTGTCAGAAAGATGCACACGAAGATTATACACAAAGTGGAGCTATGGCAAAAGTATTTTCTTCGGAAACTGCTATGTGGGCTACTACCGAAGCTGTACAAATACATGGTGGCTACGGTTATGTAAAAGAATATCATGTAGAACGCCTTATGCGCGATGCAAAAATTACACAGATATATGAAGGTACATCAGAAGTACAACGTATTGTAATTTCTCGTAGTGTATTAGCTTAAACTATTAAATCCTAAATAAAAAGCCCCTTCATAAATTATGAAGGGGCTTTTTTATGATTAAACAATTCTATTTATTAATAATTATTTTGCTTGTATAAGTTTGAGTACCAACACTAACTTTCATAAAGTAAGCACCATTGGCTATACTTTGTAAATCTATTTGTTTAGCAATAGTACCGTTACTTACTTGTTCTTCCGTACTATAAACAACTTCTCCTAAAATATTGCTAATGTTTATTTGTGCTTTTGCAACAGCAATATTAGTTAAACTAAGTATAAACACACCTGCACTTGGGTTAGGGTAAATTGATACTTGCGCAGCTTCCTGAATAGTAGTCTTAATTCCAGTTGCAGTAGCATTAATTACTGTTACCGATATAATGGAATTAGCATTATTTGACAAACGGAATAAGCTATCATTTTGGCAAACAGTAGTTGAGTCTCCACAAGATGCATAGGCCTTTACACAAATATTATAGTGCCCGGCAACAGTATATGTATGTGTAGGATAAAGCCCTGTTGTAGATGTACCGTCTCCCCAACTCCAAACAGCACTCGTAATTTGCGATGAGTAATTTGTACTAACTTGCCAAATACCAGGTTGTGGGTGTAAAGAATCTTGATGCATGTTAAAAGTAACCGAAGCCACGCAAGGTGCAGGACTTGTGTTGCCAATAATTACAGAATCAGTAACTGAACTGAAGCACGAGTTTAGTGAATCAGTAATATTTAATGAAACCACATATAAACCATTATGAGCATAAGTATGCGATGGATTTAGTAGATTAGAAGTACCGCCATCGCCAAAAGACCAAGTGTAAACAGTAGTACCCGAAGTTCCCCACGATTGGTTAATAAAGTTAACTAACCCTGTTGGTCGTAAACTATCACTAAAAGAGGCACCGCATACCGGAGCGTTTGTTGCATTAGTAATTTTAATAGTATCACTATGAGAGCCAGAACACAGAGATAAAGTATCGCCCATATGCAAACTTACATAGTACGTTCCATTATATTGAAACGCATGTGAAGGTGATAATTGAGTAGAAGAACCATCGCCAAAATTCCAATTAATAGAAATATTACTTGTATCACCTCCAGTGGTGGTGTTTGTAAAAAACACCTGGCCATTGGCTCCTAATGTATAAGTATAATTTACATGTAGGTTACACGTATTACCATTAGTTACCGTAACTGTTTGAGCTATTGCATTATTGCAGAAGCCATTAGAATCGGAAACATATAAATTAACAGTATATGAGCCATTGTAACTATAAGTATGCGAAGGTGATACTATGTTAGAAGACGTACCATCACCAAAACCCCACGAGTAAATAGCATTTGAAGGTGTATTAGATGAAGTATTTGTAAAATTTAATTGCCCACCACTTCCAATGCTATATGAAAAACTGGCAGCTATGTTACAAGTTAATCCATTAGTTATATTAATGATTTGCGATATAGAATCGAAGCAAGTTCCTGAAGTGTCCCACATTGCTAAATTAACATTATACGTGCCATTATATAAGAATGTGTGTGTAGGTGATACGGCAAATGAACTTGCACCATCGCTGAAATGCCAATTATATCTCGTACTTCCCACTACTCCTGTAGATGTATTAGTAAAATTTACCGAACCCGAACTACCCACTGTGTAAGTATAGCTTGCATGACACTGCGCAATAGTAATTTGGTTTAAACCTAAGCATAGAACTACTATACTAAGTACATTTTTAAAGCTGATTTTTTTTGTAGTTTTTTTCATATTGTTAAATATAAGATTAATCTTTTACCTTCTTATTATACTATTACGTATTAATTTTAGTAAAGGTTGGGTTTATTATAAAATTACTTATAGGCCACAGCAATAATTGCATCTGCATTGGTAATTTGTATAGGCGGTTGTGTGCTATTATATACCCAACAATTAAACTTTACATGCAGTTTTTTAGTATGCTGATTATTTGTATTGTTTTGATAATTATCTACCGATATAATTTGGAAGCCACTACTTGAGGGTTGAGCGGCATTTTTTGAAGTATAAACATTGCCAACAGCATCTGTCCATATAATAATAACATTTCCAGTTTCAACTCCATAATTTGGTGTTACATTGGGAATAGCCTGAATATTTGCTACACTAAAATTTGTAAGACAAGATTGTGTTGCATTAGCGGTGGTAACATTATATTTAGCTATAGCTATATTGCCATTAGCATCTTTAACATGTAAGGAAACTTGATACGTACCCGGTTGTATATAAGTATGGGTTATAGTATCTGATGATGTAGTTATATTGTTTACGATACTATCTCCAAAATTCCATGAATATAAAAACGGAGGAGTGCCGGTTGCTACACTTCTAAAAGTAATTCCATTAGTGCCAAAAGGCGTTGAGGATATTGTTGTATGATTAACATATGCTGTAGACGACGCCAGATTTACTGTATCGCAAACGCTATTTGAACATGAACCAGAACCTGTAATATTTAAACATACATTATAATAACCCATTTGCGAATATGTATGCGTTGGAGTGGGTAATGTAGAGGTGCCTCCGTCTCCAAAATTCCAATTATAGGTTTGTGCCGTACCATTTGTATAAGATGAGTTAAATTGTACTTGATATGATGTAGATGTTGGAGAAATTGTTACTGTGCCAGGGATAGAATAAGGGTAACTTCCTGACGCTAATGAAAATGAATCGTTTATCTGAATTTGAATGCTATTAAAATCAGACGTTGTTTGCTTTAAATCTCCAATAAAACTATAAACAGTTGTACTATCTTGTATATAAGACGAGTACATGTAATAATTATTTATTCCGGCATTTAAAGAGGTTGATACACCGCCCACCGTTCCATTAAAATAAAACTCAGGTGCACTTACACTCGAAACTGCATGCTCTTTTTTACAACTAAAAGAAAGAAAAACTATTATCAAAAAAGAAAGAAAAAATTTAATCGTTTTCATGTTATTTATGTGATATGTTATACGATAAAGTAAGTTTTAATCCACTATTATGTTCTGATTTATTAAGCCCAAATACCGAGTTATTCTTTATATCCATCAAGCCATAATATACTTCAGCACTTAGACTTAAGCATTTAACAATTCTTCGTCGATAAGCCAACGCCGGTTGTATATCCCAAGTAGAAAAACCATCCATATATCCGGTTTTGGTAGATACACTTGTCGTAGATGCTCCAAAAGTACTTTGCGTATAAGTATCAATTTTACTACTTGTATTTAAAAGGTACAAGGTGTTTAAACCAATAGATAAGCTGTTTTTTTCGTTAAAATGATATTGTAGTTTTATAGGAATGGCCAAATAATAAAGTATAGTAGGTGTTATTACAGTTTTTATTTGATTATATCCAAAGTCATAATGCATATTAGTACTGCTATAATTACTATAATTTAAATGAGCTAAACTGTTGTATTGTGCTCCTGCCGATATACTCCATTTTTTAGTGAATTGATGCATAACACTTATACCAAAAATTGCATTAAAACCTGCGGCTTCTTTTGTTATGTTATTCGTCCATCCAAAAGCATAATTTGCCCCGACATCAATACTGAATACAGTGCTTTTTTTAAAGGTTTCAATATTATCTTTTACAACAGATTTAGCAGAATCAATCTTAGCTTTAACAATGCTATCTTTTGTAGTTGCCGTAGTATCTTTTTTAAAATTGTTAACTATAGAAGTAGAATCTTTTTTTGAATCTGAGGTTTTAGTAACAACTATGGGATTTTCATTTTTCGCCATAGTAGTATTTTTCGTTTCTTTTCCTATGTCAGATCTATCCGATTCTCTGCTATTGCTTGCTCCTGCCTCTTTAACTTGTTTTGTTGATTCACCTAAATTAAGTTCTTCACTTCTACTCTTTTGAGCATTAGCACTTTGGTCTTTTCCAGCTTTTTTGGAAATTTCATCTTCATATTTAGTTTTCTGTATAGGATTAGAGTTTAAATCGGTTACTTTCTCTTTACTCAAGTCTACTTCTTTGTTTACATTTTCATCAGGTCCATTATTTGAGTTTGATAAAGAAGCAGTTTGTTCACTATTTTTCAACGTTTCGCTTGTTTTTATACCCTCATTATTTTTCTCGGTTTTATCCTCAATCTTAGGTTTGGTTTCATTTCCAATTTCCATATCATTTTTCTTGCTGCTTACCTCTTTTTTCTTGCTATCATTCTTATCAATAACAAACGGAATCATTATACAAACACCTAAAATCATTCCTATAAAAAATATAAAGCCAATACGTCTTCTTTTACGTTTTTTTTCAGCTTGTATAATAAGTTCTTCTGCCTTATCCCAATTAGCCTCATTAAATTCAAACTCGCTTTCGCTTAGTTTAGATTTAAATAAATCATCAAAATTTTCTTGCTCTGTACTCATGATGCAATTTTTTTTGGTGAAACTATTTTCGTAACCATCTCTTTTAATTGTTGTCTCGAAAAACTTAAATGCCACTTAGATGTTCCTTCGCTCATATTTAGCATTTCAGCAATTTCTTTATGTGCAAATCCATCAATAGCATATAAATTAAAAACTTTCTGACTCATTGGTGGGAGTTGCTTTATCATCGTATAGATTTGATCAGTATTCATTTTAGTAAGTGCGCTATTTACGTCAGCAAAATCACTTGTTTCAATGTAATTTTCTATATATTTTATTTGTTCATTATGTATTTTCTGTTTTCTATAAGCATCAATTAATGTATTCACCATTACTTTTCGCATCCACACTTTGAATGGTATTTCAGTTTTATACTTAGTTAAATTATTTAATATTTTCAAAAAACCAGTATTTAAAGCCTCTTCAGCCTCTTCTTTATTATTGGTATATCGTACACAAATACTCATCAAATAGCTATACGTAAGCTTATAAAGCTCATATTCAGCCCGACGTTCCCTATTAATGCATGCAGTTATTAAATCGAGGTCTATATTCATTAAAATATGTAAAACACAGGTTTCATATACTTAACCTTTACGAAGTTCGAATAGAAAAGGTTGGGTATTAAAATAAACTGGTTATCAATGATTTAATATATTTTATTGCCCTTAACTACAGAAAAATAGCTAATATCGCTTAAATACTTAATAAGCAACCCAAAATGTTAAATAAAAAGTAAGAGTTAGGGGAACCTGTAAAGACAATTTCAACTTATTGCCTTAAAATATACTCAGAACTATAAATTTAATAGTTCGGTAAAAATACGCTCAGTAGCTTTACCATCCCATAATTTTGGGATTTTACCTTTTTTATATGTACCATTTTCTATTTCAGAAATTAATTTACTAATCTCGTCAATATCAAATTTAACTAATGTGTTTGTACCTTCTATACAAGTTATAGGTCGTTCAGTATTATTTCTAAGTGTTAGGCAAGGAACTTGTAAAAAAGTAGATTCTTCCTGTATACCACCACTATCTGTAATAATAAACTTACTATATTTTATTAATTTTTGAAAAGCAAAATAATCAAGGGGCTCTGTTGTAATCAAGTTGTTGTTTTGAATTAATTTTTCATACAATCCAAATTTTTTAAGGTTACTTACTGTGCGCGGATGTATAGGAAAAACTATTTTGTATTTTTTTGCAATGTTTTCGAAAAGTTCAATTAGTTTTTTTAATCCTGCTTCAAAATCAACTGTAGCAGGACGATGTAATGTAGCTAAAACATATTGTTTCGGTACAAGTCCACTTTTCTCTAAAATACTTGCTCTTTCTATTTTATCAGTAAACCCAATTAAAGTATCTATCATAGTGTTACCCACAAATTTAATTTTACTGCCTTGTACGCCCTCTTTTTTTAGATTTTCCATCCCGCTTGGTTCTGTAACAAAAAACAAATCACACAACTTATCGGTGAGAATTCTATTTATTTCTTCCGGCATAGTTTCATCAAAGCTACGCAAACCACTTTCTATGTGAGCCAATTTTATATTTAATTTGTTAGCTGTTAAAGCTCCTGCCAAGGTAGAATTTACATCTCCCACTACTAAAATTAAATCGGGTTTAAATTTTGTTGTAATGAGTTCTTCCAATTTTATCATTATATCTGCAATTTGAAAATTGGGAGACCCCGAACCTACATTTAAAAAATAATCGGGAGTTAAATTAAACTGCTGAAAAAACACATCAGCCATAGTTGCATCGTAATGCTGCCCCGTGTGTACAACTTTTAAATTAATATTATTGTAATTGGCTGCTACCTCCTTAAAGCGTGTAACTTTAATGAAATTAGGACGTGTACCTATAATCAAAAGTAAATTCATATTAGTCATTATTGGGTATCATTTCTTTAAAATCAGTACTCAATTTATGTTTAGATAAAACTTTTTTCAAAAAAACTTCTAAACAAGTTAAGTTATGTGGATTTAACATTTTTGGATGAGATATGAAATGTAAAAAATCCATTTTTTCAAATTTTCTAATATAATCTGTAATATTTATAACAGTAAGTAACTCTATAGATGCCATCTCACTATTACCAGATTTAGATTCTTTTACAGATGCAGAAGTTGTACTGAGTCCATCTCCATAATTTGTAATACCTTTTTTGTACAAAAATTTAATAAAAATACTGTTCAATATTTTTGTGCTTAATGATCTTTTTATATTTGATATAGGGATTTCTGTGAACATTCCGTTATTATCTTCTATCAAAACATCATCATTAAATTTATATATTTTCTTTTCAGGTGCTTTTACAAAATTAAAATTTTGAAAATCTGATATACAACTATACCCTTTTAGTACGCTAAATTCATATAACACATTATATTCTTTGAAAAAAGATTTGAAATCGCTAAATGGTTGAATACACCACCCACCGGCTCTGTACCCCCATTCATTTTGATGCCCAATAATGTCTTCTAATACTTTTATCGATTGAGAAAAACTATAGCGCTTTTCATCTTTATTCAACGCTGAAAACGAGTATTTTTTTGTATCAGACAAGTCCCATTGGTTAATTTCTGGCAAATATTTCGCATCCAGCCAATGCGGGTGCAAATGTGGAAACACATAGTGCCCAGCATCTTTCATATCTTTGATTTGCTTTTCTATTTTTTCAAAATCATCTTGACAGTTTTTATTATCATTATTCTTCAATGTTATTAAATAAGTTGTATCAACAAAAAAAATAGCGCCGGTAATTTTATAAAGTTTAAGTATTTCTAAAACTTTTTTTGTTGGAATAATGATGCAATTGTCTACGCTACCTGAACGAGAGCCCAAAAACAATTCATAATCAAACGTCAATAATAATTTCTTTTTACTTAGCATAAGCTTTTCTATTTTCCTGATCAATAATATCTAATGGGATTTCCCTTCCCTTTAGTTTAGTTTTAACATTTAATAATGCATCATAAATATTACATTTATTATTATTTAAATCCATTTTCCACAAAAAACCTTCTTCAAGTTCAGCACCGAAACGCTTTTTAAATTGTTGTATTCCATCTAATTTTGTACCAGAAACATCACTTAATCTTGCCCCAACAAAATCGTACCGTTTAACTCCCTTTTTTTTAAGATATTTTATTGTTTTCCAATGCAAATAATTTATCGAGCCATTTATTTCTATTTTTTCTGCAGATGCTCCATACAAATAAAAGGCTCCGTATTTAGTATACGGAATAAATATTCCTCCTTGCGGTTTACTCTCAAAATAAACTACACCACAAATAACAGACTGATTTAAATAAGTAAAAAAGTTATTGAAATAAGAAATATCGTGGCAAAACATATTTGAGCGTTTCATCGTTTGTTGGTATAACAAATAGAAATCATCTATACACTCTATTCCATATTTAAGTATCATATTGTGCTTTTCCGCATTCCTGATTACATTTCTATGCTTTGGATGAATTTTTTGAAATAATTCTTGTTCAGTATTTTTATCAAGATTTATGTAATAAGTGCCAAAAGGAGCGAACTTAGAATTTTCAGGAACACTTTTAAATATGGCAAAATTTTCAGGCTGTACAATTCTATGTGTAATTTTATTTTTTATAAGAAATCGAATCCACTTATTTAAAAATTCAAACTCTTGTTGCTTACTTAAACGCTCTCCATTTTTTGCCAGTGGCGGGTACAAAGGTTGAATTATTTTTAAAAACTTATTAATCCATATATTACAAACTATAGTAGTATTAAATTCGTCAGCAAAAATAATTACATTTCTACTTTCAGTTTTTTTTACGAAGGAAGTATATTCTTTTAAATAAAAATATGGGTAATTAGGTTGCTCTTTTATTTCATTTATACTTATAATTTTCACTTTATTATTTATAATTATTTAATAAAATGGCTATCCTAACTATTTCACTCTCAGGAATGCAGGATTCACATGATATTTCTATAAAATTTAAAGCGTTTTTTTTAAAATACACAAGTTTATTATTTTCCTCAATTTTATTAAATAAAGTAAAATAAGGGATACCATTCATCTCTAAAAAATTTCTAAACTTTTTCACCCCATCTTTCACAAACAAGATAATTTTAAAATATAACCCTGTATCATTATCATAAGCAATTTCAAGCAAAGGATTTTTAGTTATAGCTTCTTTTAGTATAGCGTATCTTTTCTTTCTAAAGGGTGTAATTTGTTTTAAGATAGAAATTGAATAAGATGCCATTTTCAACTGGAAACTACTCATACTGAAAATTGTATCTGAATGGAATCTATTCAGTATTCGATTTAAAAAAATTTCGTATTTACTTAATCTATAATTAAAAATTCTTGACTTTAAGAATAATTTAGCTTTCATATTTTGAAAAGAAAAAATAGATGGCTTATTTAAAATAAAAAAACTTCCATTTTTTTTTGAAAATTTTATCCATGCACCCCCAGCCGCGGTGGTAGATTTACCAGGGCCAAAAGAGTAAACAGTTCCATTTCCTTGACTTAAAACTTTTTCATCTATACCATAACTTTGTGCTGCATCATGAATTAATTTGATATTATTATTCTCACAGAAGTCAACTATTTCTTTAGTATCAGGGTGCACAAACCCGTATAAATGAACCAAAATTACAACCTTAATATTTTCCGATTTTATAAAATTTAAATTATAAAATGTCCAAAATGAGTTATCAGATTTTAAATCTAAAAGTACCGGAGTAAGTTTCTTTTGCTCAACAGCATATCTAACAGAGTTGCAAACAAAAGCCGGGATACATACTTTGTCATTAACTGATAAATTAAAACTTTGCAATAATAAACGAAGTGCATTAGTACCAGAATTTACAGTTATTTCCAGTTGCGACAAAGGTTCATGTTCAATTTCGAAGCGTTCTATAAATGAAGGAAAAAAATAATTCATTGAATAAGTAAAAAATTCAGATTAAATAAGGTGGGTAATTAGTTTTTCCGTTATTGCCCTCATTGAATAATGACTGGCATCAAAATTGTAATTATAGTTTAACCCGATTTCTCCATTTAATATTTTTTGAAATTCATTTTGAATTTGGTCTTTTTCAATAATAATTCCAAGATTATTTTTTTCTAAAAAAATAGATATAGTCCCTTTAGCCCCAATATAAATAATAGGGATTCTGCAATAAATAATTTCAAATATTTTTGTAAAAAAATAATCTTTCGCATGATCAGGACAAACTAATATATAATAATTAGTTTCTATTAACTTCTTATATAATTCATTTTCAGTTAATGGATTGTGATAAAATACATTTTCATTTAGTACGTTATGTTCTTCAAAAATTGAGGTATATTTTGGTGAAAAGCAATATACATCAAGCCTGCTTGTATTTATATTATTTTTTAACACCTCCGCTAAATTAGATATCTCGTTTTCAATAGTTATGTACATTGTACCGAACATTATAAATTTAACTACCCCTAAGTTTTTATTTTCAGTTTTAAAACATGATTCCTCTATGTCATAACCGTGCGGCAGTTCTATAAATTTGTCCTTATACTTAGGATAAAGCAATGATATTTCTTCAACCATTATATTTGAAGGCATCGTGATTAAATCGCTTTTCTCTACCACAAACGCCTCTTTCTTTTTTTCTTCGTTCTGTCTATCTATAGACATTTTATCTAAACTATATGAGTTCTTCCACGTCCAAGGGTCTCTAAAATCTGATATTATTTTTACACCTGAAAGGTCTGGTTTCAATTTACAAATAAAATAATTTAGGTAAAAAGGAAAGCCGGAAACTATAATATTCTTTATTTTCTTTTCTTTAACTACTTTTAAAACAGATTCTTTAAGGTTTTTTTCTATAAAAGCCGCCTTGTCAAAGTAATTCCCTTTTATTCTACATTTAACTTCAAGTAATTTTATTCTATATAAGATTTTTTCGATAAGACTTTTTGGATTTGTAGAAATAATTTTTGGATACTTTGAATTAAGTCTAATAACCTCTATACCTTCTACATCTGATATCCATGTAGATATTGCATCATCAACTACTTCGGCAGAAATAACATATACATCTATACTTTTTTTTCTAAGATATTTTGCAAACTTAGCCCACCTTCTACCTCCAATACCAGGCGCAGGAGGGAAAATATAAGATATTATAAGTACATTCTTCTTTTCTTCAATCATATCAATTAAAACTAATATATTTTACGTATCTAAAATAGTTTTTATTAATTTTTTATAAGATGTGTTATTTATCTCTGCTTCTTTTTTAAAATAAAAATTGGCTAATTCAAAACATTTTCTCTTTTTGTCTACATCTACTTTTTTAAGTACAATACTCTTTAAATTATTTTCATCAACTATATATCCACAATCTTGTTCTATTACAAAAGAGCTAAAATCACCAAGGTTTTCTGAAACAAGCACTTTTAAACCAGCATATAAGTATTCTGCAAATTTAGTTGGAGAAGCTACTCTGTTTGTTTCAGACTGTTCTCTAACTAATATACCGTAATCGCAGCATTGCAAATAAGTTAACACTTCATGATGCTCTACCCATTTAATAAAAACTTGTTCAGAGAATTTCTCTTTGAAATTTAAATTCTCTTTATTTTCCTTTGAAAGGAAAATAAGTTTAATTTTTTTATCAGCATTTAAAATAGGTGAAAAAGTTTTTTCTAAAAGCTCAAACGATTGCCAAGGTGCTGTAGAGCCTGAATAAATAAGCACTATGTCATCTTTCTTTATTCCTAACCCTTCTTTAATTTTTTCTACATTATTATTAAATGTATATGCTTCGTTATTAAAATATTTTCTATCTAAAGTACAAGGAATAACTACATGGCTATTTTGATAGTACTCGAAATTTTGCCGCCAATAATTAACCAATTGCTGCGAAACAGCCATTCTGAAATCAACATTTTTAACAACATAAGATTCAAATGATTTTACGTTTTTTCTTAAATAATCTACTGGAAAAACATTATACTCTAAAATCTCAGCAGACATTGCGCTTCTTCCGTCAAATACAATTTTTTTAAGTAAACCGACATTTTTAACACATAAGGCCATTTTAGCACAAAAAACATTTCTGCAAATAGCCACACGCTCCCCTGTAAAAAGGCAAACAAAAAATAGTAGCAAAGCTGTATATTGAAAATTTCTCAATCCTGGAAATGCAGGTAAAACTATTGCTGTGGGAGATAATTTCTTAAGTCGTTTTTTTGCATCCGTTTTCATTAATTCGCGAATAGAAAGAAAAGCAACTATCCTTACTTTCGCATTATGTTTTGCATTTAAATAATCGCAAACATCTATAACCTGACTTGAATAAATACCAGGATGAAACTGATCGAGGAGGGTAACGTAAATCATTTAAGGAGCTAAATGTATAAGTACTTATTGCGTATTTAAGGCCTTATCAGCATCCAAAATATCTTTTACCATCATTCTTCCATTAGGAACATTAATTACTTCTTTTGCGTAGGTATCCGGAATAGGTTGATTGTTTAACAACATGTCAATCCATTTATGATAGTATTTTGGGACATCGTTATTGGTCTTTAGCAATTTTAAAAAATCATAATTATTAAATTGCATTCGCTGCATAAAAGCAAATAGAGTTTGAACAGAATAATCATTTACATTTTCTCCATCTTGTTGACGAGTTGGGGCAAAGTAATCTTCTTCTAATACGGCATAAAATTTATTATCGGTTACATAAAATTGATAGGTTTCTTTAGCTGCTATTCCCACCTTTTTATCTATACCCAAAGTATAAATAAGTTTACGCAAAGGTGCTTTTATTGCCTTCAAAATAGGATTACTCCTAAAGCTATCGGTTGTTCTTTTTTTATCAGGACTCCATAAAACAAGTGTTGCTGATAAGGATGTTGGGTTTATAACAACATGAGGCTCCCAAGCATCTACCATATGTAAAGGTTTATCCGTTTGTGTAAAATGTTCTTTAATTTTAAGTTTAACTTCTTTTGTTATTGGGTTAATTTCTACATTTTTTTCAAAAAGTATTCCTTCATAACCAGAGCCATAAGCTGCAAATGAAGAAAGAATATAATTATTATGATGATGTATTGCAGAAGCTACCACATGAGGTTCATACGTTTTTAAAGGCACAAACAAATGTGCTTTTACATAAAAATCATTGTTTTCATATATATAGAAAAAAGGAATTTCATACATTGTCCATTTTCTTTGTAAAAATCCTTTATCTACCAAATTTGCTTTAAAGACTTCAAACCAAAAACCTTTATCCTGCCCCATTTTGATGAGCAAATTACCGGCTTCTTCATGAAACTTCTTTCTATCATCTATCTTATCACTAAGATTAATAACCTGCCGAATATATTGGTTGTTTTTCATTTCTAATGTAGTTTACTATTGGACAATAATATTATAATCACTGAGTTGTTTCATATTACATTTAATTGTGTCATAAATTTGGCGTAGTTACTTTCATAGTAAAAATTATTTTTCCAATATAATCTTGCTTCATTTCTTACATTCACGATGTTTTTATTATTTTTAAATTCCAATATAGAATTAGCAACTTCTTTTGGGTTAAACTCTTTATTAATTAAAATACCATTAGATTTATTTACAATATCTTTAGTTCCCCCCACATTTGTTGCAATAACAGGAATGCTAAAACTCATTGCCTCCATTATAGAAACAGGTAGCCCTTCTGAGGAGCTACAATTAATAAAAAAATCTATTGAGATTGTTCTGTAAAAATCAAAAATTTGCTTTTGTGTCCATTTGCCCTTAAAATCATATTTAATATTTTCAGGTAAAATTTTCGCTTTTTCAATAATTATTTTATTTAAGGGGCCATCCCCAATATGAGTCCACAAAACACTTATTTTAAAGTGTTTAAGAATTTCAATAATTAAATCAATTCTCTTAACCTCAATAATGTTTGAACAAGAAACAATGTGCATATAAGAAGGATTTTGCTGAAAAGGATTTATTCCAAAATCTTTTGTACCCAAATACTGATGAAGGATTTTTTCTTTATAGTTCGGGTAAATGTTTTTTAAATAAGCTTCGCCCACCTTTGAAACCGGAAAAATATAATCAGTATTATTTAAACAAAATTTCCTAGAAGGTAAGTAATTGGGTTTGCCATTATTCTCGTACAAATCGTACCCATGAGCCCTGGTACAATTTTTCCTAATTATATTTTTATACTTTAAAATGGAAAGAGAGAAATTCCAATCAAAAAACCAATAAGAATAAAAAATAGCATTATTTAATGTTTCCTTACTTAGTTTAGATTTCAGTCGTTCTGAATAATATATACAATTTAAAATGTGACTAAGATTATATTTTAAATTTTTTATAAACGCTAATTTTTGCCTGGAAAAAAAAAGTTCGTTAAAAACTAAAAACAGAAAAAGGAACGATTGTTTTTTTATTACCATTTTTTTTTCTTCAGCTCGGGGGCCTTCAATATAATTTAACACTACATTTTTTGGGACTTCACGCAAGCCAGTTTCTTGTGTTTTATAAAACAGATAAATAGTATCATAAAATGGCGCTATAAAATTAAGTTCGTTTTCAATAAAAATTTCTCCATAACCATATGGGTACGTATTTGTAAAAAAAACGAGCTCTTTTTTTTGCATTTTACTTCGCTTTATAAAAGCTTAGTATTGAGGATGATACCTCTAAAACTTGTTGATTTGTAAGTTCAAAATACATTGGTAACCTTAATAAGCAATCCGTATAATAGTCTGCATTAACTAAATCACCTCCTTTATGTTTATTGCTATAATATGGGCTTTTGTGAAGCGATAAATAATGGAAAACAGTATTTATTTTTTGCTCTTTTAGATGTTTTATTAACTGAGTTCGTTCATTTAAATTTTTGCAAACTATGTAGTACATGTGGGCATTATTTGTTGCCCCAGTTGGTATATAAGGCAATTTAACTCCTAATTTTTGAATGGATGTCAATTCTTTATTATAAATGTCCCATATTTCTTTTCTCCTTTTTTGAATAGTTTCTAAATTCTCTAACTGAGCATACAAAAAAGCTGCAATAATATCTGATGGTAAAAAAGAAGAACCGATATCAACCCATCCATATTTATCTATTTCGCCTCTAAAAAATGCAGAACGATTAGTTCCTTTTTCTCTAATAATTTCTGCCCTTTTAACAAAACGTTCATCATTAATAACCAACATTCCTCCTTCGCCCGAAATAATATTTTTGGTCTCGTGAAAAGAAAAAGCTGCAAGATGTCCAATGCTTCCAAGAGGTTTACCTTTGTAAAAACTATCAATGGCTTGTGCAGCATCTTCAACAACAAATAAATTATGTTTTTTTGCTAAAGCCATAATTTTATCCATATCACAGGCAATTCCAGCATAATGAACCGGAAGTAATACTTTTGTTTTTGGGGTTATTAATGCTTCGATAGCATCTATATCCATATTTGGGTTCTCCTTATCTGAATCGATAAAAACAATTTTAGCACCACGTAAAACAAATGCGTTTACTGTAGATACAAAAGTATAAGATGGAGCAATAATTTCATCTCCTTCTTTTATATCTAACAAAATGGCTGCCATTTCAAGGGCATCAGTGCACGAGGTCGTTAATAAAACTTTTCTAAATCCATATTTTTCTTCGAAATACTTGTGACATTTTTTGGTAAATATGCCATCACCCGATATTTTCATTGAAGCTACTGCATCTTGAATATATTGTGTCTCTTTACCAGTTAAATAAGGCTTATTAAAATCTATCATAGTATAATTAATTTATCTTGGAAACAATTTGTCTTTAAAACTTAATATTCTTAATTCTATAAAATGATAACTTATCATACTCACTGCTACAGTAGCTACTAAGCACATTGCACTTACATGTATGCTTATAACTGTAGTATTTAAAAAATAGCATACTAATGCAATAACAGGGAAATGATATAGATAAAGTCCGTAACTAATTTTGCCGAAATAGTCTAAAATATTATTTTCAAAGATTGAAGGAAAAAACTCCCTTTTTTTCATTTTGTATAAAATTAAAGCAAAAATTAAATTAAATGCAGTATACCCCCAGATATACTTATAAGCCTCATCCATAACTGGTAGATACCCTAATCCACTTAAATCGCGCAAATCTAATTTTCCTTGAATAAAATAATTTATAGCTAATCCAAGTCCAACAACAAAAGCAGATAAAATAAAAATCCATCTTATTCTAATCTCTTTATTTACAAAAAGACTGAAATATCCACCTATAGCAAAGGCATCAAAATAAGAGAATGGAAGGACATAAACAGCTAAGGTCATTTTTTGAGGGGAAATAACACCTGCAAAAAAAACCATAGTAAATAAGCAAGCTCATAATTGCTCTTATTACCGGCCCTATGAAAATAATATATAATAGCCATTTTCTTAATTTGCTAAGGGCAATTAAGAAAATAAAAAATGGCCAAACGATATAAAATTGCTCTTCGACAGCCAATGACCATAAATGAGCGATTAATGAATTTCTTTCGTAACTATCTGTTGAATTAATAAAATTGTACGAATACGTAACAGCATAAATGAACTGATGATAAAAACTGGCAGCAAAAGGAATTTGTTTATAATCTATAAAATAACCTAAAACAAATAAAATAATTAGCAACAGATAATATATTGGAAAGATTCTTAAAAACCGTCTACCCATAAAATTTATCCAATACTTTTTAAAATTCATTTTAGATTTCATATTAACCAAAATTGGAGTAATAAGAAATCCCGATAACACAAAAAAAGCTTGCACTCCTAAATAGCCACATCCTAAAAGATGAATATGAAACAAAAAGACTACAAAAAATGCAATTGCTCTAAATGAATTTAAACTTTTAATCATACTCTATATTTTTCTTCCGGTTTTAAGTCCTTCAGAAATATAATCATCAAATCCTTTTTCTTTCATCGCACTAATTACTAAATTGTAGTTATATGCAACCCGGATAAAAGAAGGGGTTAACTCTTCATCCAAAATTAAATAAGATGCTTTATTGTTTCCATCTCTTGGCTGCCCAACAGAACCCGGGTTTAACCATACTTTACCACTATAAAATTTTTTATATGAAATCAAATGCGTATGACCCGAAATAAGAATGCTTTCTTTAAATTGATTACTTTCAAAGTACAAATCACTTACATCAAACAAATATTCATCAATATTATCTTTTAAACCTGCATGAATTAGTTTCATTCTATTATTAGCATGAACTACTTCTCTATGAGTTGGTAGTGATTTTAAAAAATCAATTGTTTCTTGCTTTGCATTTTTTAACTGCCATTGCAAAATATTAGTACATGTTTTTGATCTTTCAATTACACCTTGGTGATTAATTAAAGCATCATCATGATTCCCCAATACAGTTTGTATTTTTAAATCATTTAATTTTTCAACTACTTCATTAAAAAAACAATAATAACCAACTACATCGCCCAAGCAATATATGGTAGTTATATTTTTTGATTTTATATCATCTAAAACAGCTTCTAATGCCGGAAGATTTCCATGTATATCAGATATAATTGCTATCTTATTCATAAATAACTTTATCTGCTATATATCTTATAGCCTTACCATCTTTTTTATCTTGAATAGAATATGTTTTATCCTCTAAGTAATATTGAATACACAATAATGGGTCGTTATATCCGAATTTTGCTCTTAACGAACATGCACTCGATATTCTCGGGTTTATTTCTAACAAATAAACTTTTTCCTGTTGTTTTCTAAATTGAAAATTAGTCGGCCCTTGAGGATTAAATATTTTCACTAATTCCTTTACTGCCTTTTCAAGCTGGCTATCTTCTTTTATAGTAAAAACTTTTTCTGATGCTCCAGCTTTAGATAAGTACCTTCTCAATATTAAACTATCTACAAAACCTCCATTTCCGTCTCCAAATAAAGAAATTGTATACTCTTCATCATCTGTGCCTACGTATGGCTGAAAAAGAGTGCTCTCACTAACTTCATCAGCAAATATGGTAAAGTCCTCTTCATTTTTAATAATATGAAAACCTTTGGCGGCATAAGAGCTCTTAGGTTTAATAATAAAAGGAAGTCCAATTTTGTCAACAGCTGTTTTGTAATTTAATCCGGTATAGGTTGGGATTAAAAAACTGTAAGATTTACCTTTTAAAAATTCGTACATCTTCCATTTGTCTCTAGAAAGGTGTACCAGTTCCGTTTTATTCAGCACTATTTTTGCATTAAATAAATGATGATTATCTATAAAGTAGTATAAATCTTGCTCTATACCTGGAAAAATTATATCGATTTTAGAATCATCAATTATTTTTGATATAACTTTTTTATACTCAGGATCGCTTGTATATGGCACTTGTACAAATTTATCACAAACATATTTACCATAATTTTCTTCGAAAACATCTACTCCAACTATTTTACAATTTACATTAGCTAATTTTAAGCTTTCTATAATGCCATAACCAATAATTGCCCCCACCCCAGTAACTAATATATTGTAAGTCTTTTTCATTAAATCAGGTTATAGGCATTTGTAAAATAATACATCAAATCATGTTGTCTATTAATTTTTAATACCAACTCATTGCTTTGCTTGGGTATATAATAAGGCAAACCCTCTTTTTCCCCTACCACAATTAATTCTTTTGAACTATAATTTTTGTTTAAACTCGTTAACTGCCTAATTAGCTCGTCAAAAGAAAGTGTAAAAACATCTAAATGCGCATTAAATACTCCCGTCATTTTTTTTGATATAATTTCTTCTATTATACTTATAGCTAATTCAACAGGCATATAATTTCGATAACATACTTTATTGTTTGAAAAAATTGTAATTGGATTACCAGATTTAATTTCTTTTAGTAAATAATAAAGGCCTGCTTGTGATTTTCTTGACAGCCCTTTTGCATCAAACAACTGAGTAAATCTTAAAATCGAATAATTATCACTATTCATTTCTGTTTGTATATAATCTTCAGGAATTGCTTTCTTTAAATTATAACAATTTGAAAATCGATTTTCAAGTAAGGCAGAAATACTTGATATATGAATTAATTTTGCACCTGAATGGTTACAAAACGAAACTACATCTTCTATACACTGAAGGGTTTGTATATATGATAAATTTAATGGATTAATATTATTAATTACAATATCATACTTTTTACTGGTAACCTCGCTTAACAAATCTTTACCGGCGCTGTATTTTATTCCATTTTTATTTAACTGATTTGCATATGTAAAATCCAAGTGATTTTTTTCACTAAAATATTGATTCAAATAACTCCCTAAAAATCCGGTACCTCCAATTAGTAAAATGTTCATTAGTTAAATAAATCTATTAATTTAAAGTGTAGATTTATTATTTTGTAGCAACAAAGCCTACATATTTATATAAATGTCTTGCCAATGGCATTGAGTTATGCAGTACCTCATTGAAAAATTTTGCCGTTACCAAATTACTATCTTTGTCAAAATTTGGATTATTTACAACCAAAGTTTCACCTAAAAACCAGTGGTACTTAATATCAACTTTAGAAAACCCTGCCTCTAAAAGTGTTTCTGTTAACTCTTCTTCTCTAAATCCACCCTTGATATTCTTACCATACTCTGCGGTATTGTATATTTCCTTATTCACACCAAAGGTTTTTTCAATATCCTCATCTTTATGATTTACCTCTTCTACCTCGCGCTTTACTAAGGGCGAATAGTTTCCGTTTCTCTCTAACTTATTAACTGCTTCCCAAAAATAATAGTTAGGATCTAATTCATTTACAAAAATGCCCCCTTTTCTTAATGCTTTTGCAGCTGTTTCTATAGTTGGTTTTATATCATATAGATGATGAAGAAAGGAGTGAGCCGTGGCCATGTCATATTTTCCCTCTTGCACAGGATATGAGCCTGTATCATGATTAATTAACTCAATTTTAGCATGTCCCGATTTATCTACTCTATCAAGCATTACTTGTGTAACATCAACTCCTGTAATTTCATCCACAAATTCTTTCATTAGGTTAATCATAAAACCTGTGCCACATCCCAAATCCAACACTTTTTTAACCCCAACAGCGTCAATTTCTTTTTTAAGAAGAGCTTTTACTCTTTTTAGATTTTCTGGTCTGTATTGAGGCTCTAATTTTTCGTACTCATGAGACGATTTAGTATATAGCTCAATGTTAGCATTTATTACCTCTTTGTATTTTTCTATATTCATGTCTTTAATTATTTAATTATAAATTATTCCTGCCCACCTTTATAAAATCTTTTTTCTTCCGGCTGAAAAAATTCTTCTAAAGTCGAAGGTAATCTGGTATCAAAACCAATAATACGCCTTGCTTGACTATTTAATTGATTTGAAATTTCAGGTGGAATAAACCGCACCCAATCCATTCTTTGTTTCATATATGGCCTACACATATTTATGGTAAGTGCATGTCTAAATGTATTTGTATTGTTAACGCCAGCAGCGTGCCATAGCCGTGCGTTTAATACAACAATTGAACCTTTTTTACATGTTAATCTAATACTTTTCTTTTTAAATAACTCTTCGGAAGGAACCATATCTGTATTGTGAGATCCAGGCAAAACATAAGTAGCTCCATTTTCGAGTGTAAAATCATCTAAGGCCCAAATAACACCTAAATTAGTTGGATAATTGGGAATAAATCTTGGACAATCTATATGCATTCTACTACCATAATTATTCCCATTAGGAGGCAATGAAGATGACGTATAGGCATACATTATCCAAAAATCTCCCAATATAGAAGCAATTAATTGTTGCAATCTTGGGTCTTCAAATGTTTTGCCAAATACAATATCTTTACATAGTAAATCATGCATATGATACTTATCTAATATACTCCTCTCTGATTGGTCAAAAGGAATATACTCGCTAATTGCTTTTTCTAATCTTGCCCTTAAAAAATCGCAATGTTCCGTTTTAAAAAAATCAGGTACAACATTATATCCTAAAGTAGTCATGTTAAAAACATGATCATCAATAAATTCTTTAGGATACTTATTAAAATGTGAAAACTCCATTCAAATAAAAATTAAAAGTTAATTTTTTCATTTATAATATATAAAGGCCTGTTTTGTACTTCTTTTAAAATTCTTCCTATATACAAGGAAGCAAACCCTATCACCATAATTTGTATACCTCCTAAAAATGTGATTAATGAAACCGTAGAAGTATAACCTGCCTGATAATCGATAAAAAACACTTTAGAAGTCATTAAAAATATAGTCATTAAAAATCCAAGTACAGCAATTAAACTTCCTAATCCAACAATCAACCTCAAAGGGTAATCAGAAAAAGAAATAATTGAATCAATAGCCATTAATAATCGCTTCTTAAAGTTATACGACGACTTACCCACTTCTCTTTCTTTATGTATTATAGGTAAATATCCATGTTTAAAACCTATCCAAGTTTCTAATCCTGGTATATATCTCGATTTTTCGGTTAAAGAATTATATGTGTCAACAAATTTACGATTCATAATTCGTAAAGTAGTAACATTAAGAGGCATATTACTCTTTGTAAGAAAATTAAGTACAAAGGCAAATGATTTAGATGTGAAACGATTTACCATGCTCGTTTTTCTCTCTTCGGCTAAGCCATATACTATATCAAACTTACTTTCAATCATAAAATTTAATAGTTTTGGTATTTCGGATGGAGGTTCCTGCATATCAACATTCAACATACCAACATACTTGCCTGATGCATTTTTATATCCGCAGCTTAATGCAATATGTTGCCCAAAATTTCTACTTAAGTCGATTACCTTTATAAATTTCTTTTCTTTTGACAGCTTAACTAAATAATTCATAGAATCATTTGAACTGCCATCATTTACAAAAATTAACTCTACCTCATTTTCAATATTTTCTTTACCGATATACTTTTGAAATATTTTTTCATACTCTATAGAAAAAGCTTCAGCTAAAAAACCATCATTATATATTGGAACAATAAAAGAATAAAGCATTTGTAATTTTACAGGTAAATATCGTTCTTTTTTAAGAATTCTTATATAAAATTCAAAGGATTTCGAGTATTATAAATAATTATACTAAAAATACTTCTTAAACAACATATTTCATATAGTTTTTGGCATTGTTACCAGTATTAAAAATCAAATCAAGTATGGTAACTCCATGAGCAAACGGGCCATATACCTGTTTATATTCTTTATATCCACTATAATCCATCCACTCAATATCTATAGACTCTTCTTTAAACAAATTAGTTTGTAAATAATTTTTTGCTGCTGGGCCAGATATGTAACTATTAGCATTAAGCTTCTTACAAGCCTCTATTAATCTCATATTTCTATCGCCCTGCAAATTAAGTTCTCTTGAGTCAATAATTTGAGTTTTAATTTCAAGTATTTCACAAATAGCTTTTATAAATGAAATATTTATTTCCGAAATTAAATTACTTTGATTTTCATATAGACTAAATATGCTCTCTTTAAATTGATTAAAATGAGCAGCTCTCGAATAGCTCCCTTGCAATGAAGAGATGTGTTTTCTCTGCCAATTATTAGTAGAAATTTTAGATTCAAATATTTTCTGGCCTAGATTTTCCTGCCTTACAGGTATGGTTAACCACTGTAATCCGTTTTGAGTGCTAATTAAATTTCTGTTTCTCCAATCATTTTTTGTATACTGCACTTCATCATATATCACAAAAACATCTGACTTGGCTATTAAATCAAAATACCCTTTCCATGGTATATAGTTAGATTGAAGTATAGAAATTTTTCTTTTTTCCATTTTTTAATTCTTTGTTACAACAAAAAATTATCCTTTTTTCGATATATATACTCCATAAACTCCCAAAAATAAAACAAAAAAGATAATAGCAATTACTTTCAAAACTTGAATCCATTTTGTTTTACTATTAATTAGGTGATTAGCATTCATGCCCATTATTAAAAATGCAGGATAATAACAAAATAATCCCCTTTGCTCTTTTACTGTAAAATAAGCCACATACAACATAATTAAAAAAACAGACGGTATATATATATAATAATATGTTTTAAAATTATTTACATTAATAAATGCAAAAATTGATACTAAAATAATTAGGGATATAAAAAACACATTTAAAAAAGCATTTAAGTATAGGAATATAATGTTAAAGAAGCTAGTACTCTTATTAAAAACATCTTGAGTTGGTTGGTATAAAAAATTTATTGCTTCATCTTTTTTGGTTTTAATTTTAAATGCCATGTTTATATTATTTTCAAGTACATTTTTAGCTCTTTTTATCTGCATTTCAAATTTTTCAAACAGCTCCTTCCGTCTATCTGATTTTGGGGTTGCTTTTAATACAGATTCAATAGTCGTTCTGATACTTTGTAAGGAGTCTATAGTAAACCCATCTCCAAAAACGACAGAAGGAAATACTGTATTTGGAGGTCTCTCTAATTTAGCTTGTTTCAACATATCGTCAGAATAAAACCAAAGCCAATTTGACGTTTTACTATTATAAGATGTTGTATAAAAATCACCACCAAAATCAACAATATAATTTTTTATTTCAGGAGCACATTCTGAGAATTCTGATATTTTATCTGGTCTAATAGAATATTCCATAAATATGAACTCTTTTGTTTTTACGTAATTACGTAATGTCCATAAGCCAGTAAAAAAGATTATAATACCAATTAATAAGATTACTGGTTTATTTGATTTGATAAAAAAACTGACTCCTTGTTTGATGGAGGGAAATTTTGCAATCCTTATACAAAAAAGAGGTAAAAAAACAATCATAAAAGGCCGTAAAAAAAACAACCAAGTAAATAGCATACAAATTAAAAAAAAAACAAGATTAATTTTAAACTCTTTTTGTTGAAGCAAATAACAACTTACTATAATAAATAGAGAAATAGCTATAGTTTCAGATAAAATAATACTACTGTACTGGTTTAAATATGAACCAATTGATAAAAATAAAAATAAAAATAACGCTCCATTTATAATTTTATATCTGCACTTGTTTTTTAAATAAAAAAACAAATAGGTTACCGCAATTGACAATAGTAGTACTTGAAATATTATAAAAATTTTAATTGCCGAAGAAATAGAAAATAAAAATAAAAGAGGCGCCAATATAGATGCCATACCTGGCATTCTGTAAACATATTCAGTTACACCATCATTAAACCCCGACCGATACTCTCCATTATTAACCAAATTTAAAGATGTTTTCAAATAATCAACCCCATCTCCATGAAAGTCTTCTAATGTATATTTTGTTGTTAAGCTAAAATTAAATACTATAACTAAATAAAATATCTTTAGAATAAATATTAAAGAAAAAATAACTAATCTTTCCTTATTTATTTTTAGGCGATTTACTATTGAGTCAATAATTATCATTAATGATTTTTTTTAGAAAGAAAAAGAAATTTGCTTTCACTATCCGAAATAATAGTTACTAACGACGTATCAAAATTCAATAATTTTTTAGAACAAATTAAATAATCTATCTTATTGCTTTTAAAATATTCATTCACATTACATTCTTCTGTATATATAGGAAAAGCCTCTATCCATTTCTCCACTTTTTCAAAAGAATCTTTATTTTTAGAATTTTTATCGCTTAATAATGTATCCTTACAGGTTAAATTAGGTAAATTACAATTATCTGTTAAATAAGAAATAAAGCTCCCCATCTGTATAGTTACACAGCTTCTGGATTTTGGATCTAAATCATTTAAATCAGCTTTACATAATACAAAGCCACCTTTTAACTTTTCATTTGTATTAAGGTAAGTCCTTACTTGTTGTACCCAATTACCGCTAACATTATTTTGTAATAAATTTTTATTTTCTAAACTTACAGATAGTGTTTTAAGGCTATAGGACGAGTTAAAAACATATAAACAAAATATAATAAGTATACCCACAACAGAAAATTTAACGCTATTATTTTTAAAATAATCGATAGCTACTAAAATTGTTATAATTACTATAAAACCACAAGATGAATAAGAAAAATAAGGGAACTGATATGAATTATCTAATCTATTCAGTCCCTGAAAAAGAATTACTCCAATTATAACTTGTAGTATGATAAAATAAAATATATTCTTAAATTCATTTGTTTTTACTACATATTTACTAATTAAAAAAGCGCTTAAAATAAGCAATGAGCATTCAATAAATAAAGTTGTTATACTATGTAAAACCGCTTTCCATATACCTAAACTTTGAAATACAATGTCTTTAAAAGAGTGATTAATTACTAAATTAACAATCGGTGCAAATAATTTAAAAAGAAAAAAATTTAGCACACATGCTACTATTAACAATGTATTTAGTAAAATAAAATTCTTCCTGAAAATAACTTTTCGGTACACCAAAAATAAACTTAATAAAAAAGTACTCCCGAAGAGACATGGGATTATGATTACAGAAACAGTTCCTCCCAAAATAACAGTTAAATATAAATTAAACCATTTTTTCTCAATTATAAAATAAAATAAAGGTAACAAAATATAATAGTAGGTAATAAAATTAGGTCGCATCCAAAAATCAGTATACACCGGAAAACCAGAACCAAATATACTTATCATATACAGGGGCAATGTAGAAAGACATAGAAAAAGTAAGAAGGTTAAAAATCTATTACTTCTAATAAACCCTAAAACACCAAAAGAAATACTTGATATAAAAAATGGATAAGTAACGTACTTAAGAGCAATTATCGCCTTAATTGAAAAAGGCAAGGTAATTAATGAAGTTATCCACATTTCAAAATAATGATATGGTGTAACACCATGAAAAAGGGTGTTATATTGATTGTAGAAATGGTAAAAATTTTCCTGCTTAAATTCTCTAAATGAATAAGCAATTTTTGAGTAAAACCTCACATCATATTCAATTGAGGTTGGTAAGGTATAACAACCATATAAAATAAATACAACAGGAAAAATATACAGTATAGGAATCAACTCTTTATAATTTAATTTATCAAATTTAAATCGATTATTATTTTTAAAACATAAATAAGTAAGCACAATACTCGAAAGAAGATTTATAGTTTTAAACTCAGTTATTATACAAGAATATAGGCAAACAATAGTAAAAATCCCCAAAAACGAATTTAAAAAATATGTTTTTATAGTATTGTTTAGCTTAACATTATAAAGCATTAATCCGACTAATAAACTTATTACAAATAATAGCAAACCAATGCAAGAGAAAATTAGAAGTTGGATTATACTATAGCTTGAGCCAATCATAACAATTAGTTTTATTTGCGTGATATACTTTTGAGATATTAGAAAAGGTTGAATTGCCTTGATAATATAAATATTGGCATTTGCTCAATAAAAACATCTCTATAACACTTTCCTCATAAAGTGTATATTTCAATTCTTCAGTTGGGTCGTTATGTAATGCCCACTGATGCAAACCTTCACCATTTAGTTTAGGTTTTATTTTAGGAAATAAAACTATGTCAGATATTTTGTCTAAAAATAGAGCTTCCACCTCGGTTGAATCGGTTGATAGGTAAATTGAAGATCCTTTATGTTTTATTAATATATAATCGATAACTTTTTGCATATCAGTAGTAGGACGCTTATCTGTATTTCGAATATGAACTCCTATTACCTTATTCAAATTATTTTCATTTATAAATTGTTCGATTTTTTCGACTATAAAGGGCTTTAAACTCAAATATTTGGGTAGTTCGTCGTAATTCATATAAGGCAGAAAGTCTACATAATAAAGTATCTGCTCACTTATGTTATTTGGCAAATCGCTACCAGAATTTAATGAATTAAAATAATTTCCACCATTAATAGGCTGCCATCTTCTTCTCAGTTTTTTTAGCCAAGCAAATACAAATAATTTATTGGGTAATTTCCTCCAAAATTTAGGTTGTATATTAATATACAAATCATATACCCCTTTTGATTTATGTTGCTCAAATAATTTAGAACTATGGCTACAATTTGACCAATCGTCTATATTCTCTATCTCTTCACGTTGTATATAATTTAATTCAAAACATTTATTGAAAGCATTAATTCCCTTTTTATCAAACTGCCCATCGCTCCAATCAATTACCAATATTCTATTGTTTATTTCGCAATATTTAATAGCAGCAAAAACAGTAACCAATCTATTACCTAAACCAGCACAACCTTTTATTATTAAATATTTTGATTTTTGTAACACGTTAAATTTAAATATTACAGCTATGAGTTAAGTTCTACTTTTTTAAAAATTTAAACATAAAATCCTTTATAAATAATATACTTATAGAAGGGTATTGTATAGATAAAAGTATATATTTAAAAAAAACACTACTCTTTTTATTTGGAAGAATCTTTAGTAACAATAGAAACTTACAGATAGAATCTGTTTTTTTTGTTTTGTTAGACTGTATATAATCTTCTCTGTTAAATTTTCTCCTTTTATAAAAAAATAACACCAAATCATGCCCTATAAGGGCTTTCGGGTTTTTATGAGTTGCCGTTATTGAAGTGGGATGCTTACGATAATAATATAATTTATCCGAGATGTTAGCTACTTTAAATTTCTCTATCATTAATGAAAACCAATATACATCTTCAGATCCTATTCTATCAAAATACTCATTATATAATCCAATGCTATCAATCACTTCTTTTTTTATCAGTAGTGTTGAATAGTGACATGGGACTGAATAATTTTCAAAACAATTAACCATATCATTATTCGCTAATAAAAAATTTGAATCTGAAATAATAGATCCCTCAAAGTCAATCTTAATTATGTTTGTTCCAACACAAGATATCCCTTCATTTTTTTTTAAAAATTCAATTTGTTTGTTAAATCGATCATAAGAATTAATGTCATCAGCATCTAAGAAAGTATAATAACTCCCATTAGCTTTCTTTGCTAAAAAATTACATGTTTTTAAATATCCAAGGTTTTTAGAATTATGAAATTTCCTTATTCGAACATCGGTATATGAATCAATTATTGATTTAGTTGAATCCATTGATCCATCATCAGCTACTAATAGTTCAAAATTAGTATATGTTTGATTTAAAACACTATCAATGGCTACTCCAATATACTTTTCGCAATTGTATGCAGGCATTATTATTGAAACAAGAAGTTCTTGTTTACTCATTTGAAAGAACTGTAGAAATCATCTTTGTAGCAGAAAATAGTAAAATCATGAGGAAGATAAGAATGATCTAATCTATAATTATTACACATTTTTTCAGCATGATTAACAATCACTTTAGGGTCGAAAAAAAAAGTATCATTATCTTTTACTTTAGAATGGATAGAAGTCATAGATAATGCACAACCAATTTTTGAATGTTTAAATAAACCATCCATTAATTTAAAGGTCATTTGATAATTAGTTTCTTCATCAATTAATAAATTTAATGGGCCTATGCTAATTGAATAATCAAATTCTTGTCCCATTACTTCTTCCACCAAATCAACACGACTAAATCTGTTGGCAATTTCACTATATTTTTTAGAAGCTCCTTCCAACATCTTTTCATTAATGTCTATGCCATAGTAATCAGATTTAATATCATTTTGATTCAAAAAAGAATAAAATGCTCCCAATCCACAACCTACATCTAAAACACTTTTCCCTCTTAAATCACCAATATCCAACATTTTTTTGAACCTCTTTTCATGTGAAATACGAGATTGCCCAACAGCTGTATGTTCATCTGTAGATTGTTTAATTAGTTTATCAAAAAAATCATTATTTACTTGTTTAAACTTATCGTAGTTTTTCATGCCTTTATTTATTAATTTTCTCTTTTAAGTAATACTATTGCTTTTGGTCCACAATTAAATAGCGCATCTAATACAGAAAGATTTGACAAAAACTCCTGCCCATTAACTTGTGGATAAGTTACTGGGTTATAATCCGAGTATAGTAATTCTACCTTATTCTCTTTATATAAACTTTCATCATTATATTGTTTCGCCCCACTACCCGATAAATAAGAGTTTGCACCAAAATGCAAACAAATATTAAGATTGCGGTTATTTTTCACTCCAAAATTACCTTTATCAAATTGAGAAGCTACTTCTATTTTTGTATTTATTTCTAAATGTTTAAGTACCCATTTTATGATAGTAATATTTAATTCCGCGAGGTTAGAAAATTGGGTTTTAAGAATAGTCTCAAATTCAGGGAAATATTGATTAAAATAAGGGGATTTTATATAAGCATCTTTTATTTGATTAAGATGTTTAATATTCCATTTTGAGCTATAATCTAATTCAATTTCGTTATAATTTTGAAAGGCTCCTTCCGATTTCTTTACAGAAACACTTAGCAGAACTTTGCTCCCATTCTTACCCTTGATAAAATTTCTTGCCGCCGCACTCTCTTTAGGAAATTGAACATTATCTAATAGCACAAAAATATCTGACTTATATATTTTATAGAAGAATCCTAACCAGGGTATAAAATTGGGTTGATGTATAGCAACAATTTTTTTGTTATCAAGTTGTCCATTAATCATTACTTAATTTTTACTAACTACTTCTTTAAAAAATGATTCTATCTCGTCAGAGAAATTTTTCACGTTATGATGTTTAGTTGCTAAATCAATGCTATTCGCACTCATTATCTTAAACTCGGCTTCACTTAATAAAATAGCATTTCTTATAGCAAGTGCTACATTTTTATAATCATCTCCTTCGTACAAAAAACCATTTTTAGCTTCTTTTACAAACAAATTTGTTTGTCCAATATTTTTTGCAATAATTACATTGCCACAAGCCATGGCTTCGAGCATTGAAAGAGATGTAAAATTTTCAATAGGTTGTGTTGAAATAAATATTTTAGAAACACCAAAAATATTTTGCATGGATGAGCTAAAACTTAACGTAAAGTATTTATTCAAATCATATTTATTAATAAGCACTTCCATTTCTTTGCTTAACTCTCCCTTACCATAAACAAGAAATTTATAATTACTTATATCTTCAATAAAATTTTCTTTTAAATATTTAACTGCTTCTACCATAAGTAATGGGTTCTTTTCTACACATAATCTTGATGCATAAACAACATGATTCTGTTTATTTGGCAAAGGCACAAATTTGCGCAAATCAGTAAAACAATATTCCGAACTTTTAACTACGCATTTTTCTGTATCAATCAAATTAGATTTTTTCAACTCATCTGCAACTACTTTATACCAAGTATAAACTCCGGTTGGTTTTATATTTTCTAATAAAATCTTAATAGAATTCATATATCTGGTCATTAAAGTACCTGATTTATTGTATTCTTTTAGGTCATCAATCAATTCTGCAACTTCGTTATTAATAGATAGTTTCACTTGAATTAGTTGATGTATTTTTTTAAATTTAAAAATTAAATTAAAATTATGATGCGTATACGTATTAACTATATGAAGTAAATTAATTCTATTAATAAACAATTGAAATATAAAATTCAATAAATTAAGAATAGTAAATTGATAGGTTTTTAAAACAATAACATTTACATCATTTTTTATAATATCCGCATTTTTTAAATTTTGCAACGAATCTTTATCAGTTATGAGATATAATTTATTTTTAGAATGGTTTGAAGGTGAATTAAAATATTCATAAAAATTACAGAACTGGCGCTCAGCACCACCACTACCACTAAGGTCCGGTACAGCGACTAAAAAAAGAGCGACATTCATCTTATTTTATTCGATTTTAACAAGCATTTTCCGCGCTTGCCCATAAGCTCGCTCGGTAGAACAAACTTGTTTTTCTTCTCTCTTAAAATTGCTGATAATAGTTTTCGACCAAATTTCTTCGGTCGATAAATCTTCATTTGTCATCCACCACATTGGATGAATAAGTAAATGCATTTTTGTATATTTTGATTCGCCAAACATATCCCAAGGTGTGCCCTCTTTCCATACTTTATTTGAATCCGATATATAAGTTATCCCAACCAAATCCTGTTTATCATATGTATTAATGAATTTCTTGATCTTAATTTCGTTATTAATTATTTTTAAACTTGGTTGATGGAATGAAACTACATTTATCTTTTTCTCAAACATATTTTCAAGAATAAATGCCTCTTCTTCAATTAAACTATTCAATCCTTTATTCTTTGCATAAAACCCTTCATCATAATGAATGCCTATTTCATGCCCTAAATCAATTATTTTTTGAACAAAAGTGTGGTTTGTTCTACTAAACAAATTATAGATGGGAGACCTAAGCATTATAAAGTAAGTTGCTTTTACTCCAAGTTTAGCTTCTATAGAAGCCATTTCATAAGCAGCGTCTAAATCGGCATCTATATCATGCCTCAAAACACAAAATTTTTCAAGTGTATAAGATTTTGCTTCATTAAAACTAATAAAGTTATATCTGGCATTAATTGCCGTTTCTAATAAATTTGTGTACCCTTTGTATGTAAATTCTTTAATCGTTTGCATGTATAATCTCCATTATTCCGTCTTCAAATTTAATAGCGGGTTCTATCAATAAATCTTTCATACGATTTATATTACTAAATAAGTTTTTAGGTTTAACATTTTCGTCGCATGCAAATACAGGAGTTTTATCAATTTTGTTTCCAATAATGGTGCAAATCTCTTTTAGGCTCATTAATTGATTACCTCCAATGTTTATTTTATGATTTTCCTTTAATTCTAAACATTTTTCTATCCCCATCACAGCATCCTTTACATGAATTGGATTTATCATAATACCCTCAGTACCCTGTAATTGAATGGGAGCACCATTTTTAATGCTTTCAACTAAACGAGGGATTAGCATAGATTTTTTTTGCCTTTTACCGTATACAAAAAATAATCTGGAAATAATAATATTGAAAAATTGAGAATAGTTTTCTACTAAAACTTCAGAACACAGTTTTGTGCTTAAATAAAAACCTAATTCTCCATGAGGTGCAACATGATCTTCCTCATCAAATCCTTTTTCACTGGTTCCATATATACCGCCCGATGAAGCGTAAATAAAATTAGAGCCGCCTGCGTTTCTACAATACTCAAGTAATTTTAATGTGCTGCTAACATTTACATCGAAAATATTTTGTGCTTTATTTGGAAAATCCCTAAAAAATTCTGATTGCGCTAAATGTGCAACAACATCTACTTTTTCTGGAAGCAATTTTTCAAAATCCTTTTGGGTAAAATCAGCATATATATGATGAAAATTAGGGTTTTCTATTAACGGTTTAGTTCTTGAAATTCCATATACATTAAAATTACCATTTTCAGATAACATCTTTGACAACTCAAACCCAATAAGCCCATTGCAACCAGAAATTACTATTGTTTTCATCTAATTAATGTTACTATAATACTGAAGTGGGATTTTATTTTCAAATAAAGGGTGCTCAATTTTAGGCATTGAGTTATTATATGATTCAGGATTTAATGGGTGATACAAATTCATTAAATCAACTTTTTTATTATACCATATTTTATCATATATTTTTTCAAACATGTATACAGCAGATTTAGGTGAATGATATTTTGCAACATACTTAGTACCTGCCACTCCAAGTTCTCTTCTTAAATCTGGATTTTTAACCAAAAGTCTAAGTTCATTTACAATACTTTCAGGCGTTGAAGATAATATCGGGCACTCATTTAAGTATGAGTATCTGCGATAAGGCCTTACATAACTTTCATTTTCCAAATTAGATATTACAGGCAGACCTAAAGCCATACCTTCAATGCCACTTAAAGCATACCCTATAATTAACTGCTCTACCAATATATCAGTTTTTTTTGATAAAACTATCTTTACCTCCTCATTCATCATTTTCTCCAATAACAATAGTTCCACCTTTAATCCTTCTTTTTTCAATCTATCTACTGCATCAATAACAAATTCTGTTCCTTTGAGTGCCCTATGGTTAGGGCTATGCGCTATATAAACAGTTTCATTTATTCCATCTGCATCCGAATAGGTTGTTTTTGGAATCCATTGTTCTATATCAATACAAAGGCAGGAGAATGGCACAACTCCCCAATTAGGTTTACATTCTGGTACAACTGTCAAAACCAACATTTCAGAATACTTTGTCCAATAATCAACTTCAGATTTAATTTGAGCTTCATTTAAACCTGCTTCCGGATAATGGGTCCAAAGCCCAAATAGATACGAATATATAGTAATACGCGAATACTGAATATAATCGTATCCATAAGGAATCATAATTACTTTTTTCTCGAATTTTTTCAACCAATAACCTTCATTAAAATACAAATTAGGGGATGATGTATAAAGACCTCTAAATGACAAATGAAAAATATCGTAATTTTTTATTGCGTAATCAAAAAAAAGATAGTTAACAAGTTCTTTCCTTAAAAATGCAGGGAATGCTTTATAATTTTTTTCAACTACTTCATTTATATACAAATCAAAATCTTCTCTTTTATGTATCCTCCAAAAGCCAACCATTACGGTATCACTTTTATAACCTGCCTGTTTTAAAGCATTACTCCAATATTTATTATTTATTAAAGGAACAGTACCAAAAAATAAACGAGGTTTTAAAGAGGTTTTTAATTTATACCTATTTTTCCTATGCAGGAAATTTAGATAAAATGTAAATATTATGCGATATAATTTTATTTTCATTTATTCCACTATTATTTTAACTTTTTCCTGCAACTCATTATCCACGCCTATTTTTCAAAAATTTAAATTGGCAGATGTAATTAATGGATTGTTTAATTGGGATAATTTTTCCTGCAACTCATTAATTAATTTATCTACTGTAACTTTATCTTTTGCCTTAACTAAAAAATATACTGGACGTTCCATGTCATTTTTAAAATTGGCATTTAACTTAGTTCCAACAGGCAACAATATTTCACTAACAACAACATTTGGATGTTTTTTTATTTCATCCATACCTCTAACTTCTTTTAAAATACCAGTTGGCGTTTCCAAAAAAAACCAACCTAACTGAAATGTTTCACCATTCTTTTTTAATAAAGGAGGTTCTCCCGTTAAAACTCTTACATATTCTAATGGATAATCATAACCAGTAGAAAGAAACCCAATTGGAAAAAAATTAAGCCCTCCGCCAGGCCTACCACCCACTTCAAGCAAATAAATTCTTTTAGTTGTTATAATAATTTCAAAATGAACACAGCCCGTTTCAATGCCTAATGCTACACACGCATCTTGAATAAGGGCATCGATTTTACCCTTTTGTTCATTTCCTATAGGCCCAGGAAAATATAACTGTTGTACCACCGTTGCACTAAATGAATAATTTTTTTTATCTGAGATTGATATAATATGGCTTTTGCCTTTATAAAGAATGGCTTCTACCGTATGTTCTGTCCCAGAAATAAATTCCTCAACAATTACATCATCGTGCAAGTAAAATTGTTGGCTATTTAGAACATGTTCTGTAATTTCATTTTTACTATTTACTTTAAAAACCCCACGAGATGCGCCACCAGCAAATGAAGGTTTTACAATTGCAGGAAAATTATCCCAATTAAACAATCCATTAATTACATCTGCCAATTTAAATTTTTGAAAAATAGGCGTGGATAAATTCGCTTTTAACCAACTTTCTTTCATTGCCCTTTTACTTGTCACATTTAAAGCTGCTTCTTCGCTTAATCCAGGAAGTTTTCTTTCAATTGATAGTTTTGATGCCGTTTCAATTCCAAAGTCATTTATTGGCATAACAGCACATAATTCGTGATTTTTCACAGCATCAATAACTTCTTTAGGTTTCATAATATCAGCTACAATAACTAAATCAGCTATTTCATAAGCTTTTTCACACGGTTTCCTATCAATTATAATGACTTTATAACCATGCATCTTCAGTCTTTCTACCGAAGGCATTGCCATTGTATTACCACCTAAAAAAGCAACGTATTTATTCATATAAAATCAATAAATTTTCACTTCTTATTTGCCCATCCTGTAAAATCAGGATATAAATACATTAAAAATTCATACATAGGATAATCATGCCTTAACATTACTCGTTTTGTTATTTTTTTACAAATTGTGAATATTTTTTCAGGCTCGTAATAAAAAGCATAATCAATCTTAAAATCTACATAAGAGGACATAAAATCTATAGCAACTCCTTTGTTGCTCATTTCATAACTAGTTCTTAAAATTTTTTCGGTAAAATCGTAATTATTTTGATGTTGTAATTTAAGGTTAAAACAACTTGTTGATAAAATAAAATCAAATCTATCTAGTAATTTATCTTCTGTTATATCACACACTAAAAAATCAACTCCAGGAAGCCTTTTTTTTGCTTCATTAATTAAAATAGGATTTATGTCAATTCCTTTATACCTAAAATTACCTTTACCCAGTTTTTTTTCTAGAAAAAAATAAAAATCTCCAAAACCGCATCCAAGATCTAAAATATAGTCATTGGCTTTTATTCCTATATCAAATAAATTTTGAAACCTTTCTTGCCTTCTCTCTTCTTTTCCAGAAGCTAAAGCATCAATACTAACTCCATGCTTCTTCAATCGTTCGTTATATCTATTATTAATATTATCTATATCTTCTTGATTCATAAAATAGTATTTATTTTGTTAATAATTGTTTCTACTTCATTATCAGTTAAAGCGGGATAAATAGGAATGGATAAGGTATGATTAAACGCATTTACAGAATTTGGAAAATCTTTATCATTTAAATTCAAGTAACGATGTAACATTGAATCAACACCTCTTCTCACAGCAATATTCTCTTTACCAAATACACCTACTACTTCATTAATATCTCTGTCTGTTATTAAAGGAAACCTATAAAAAATAGTTTTTTTAGCTATCTTATTTATTTTAGTTAAAGTAGTCTGATTTAGGTTATTTAAATACTTTTCAGCAATCAAGTTTCTTCTATTAAGAAAATTACAATATCTATTCAATTGAGAAAGCCCGAGTGAAGCTTGTACATCAGTTATCACAGGAGTGGCAGCTTTGTTAATAAAACTTTTTTTATACTTTTCAAATAGTGCCTCGTCATTTAAAACCAACATACCGCCCTCACCCGTGGTTAAGCACTTTGTGGCGTGAAACGAGAAAAAACTCATTGTACCTTTATGCCCAAATACTCTTCCATCAGGTAAGTTTCCAATTGAATGACAACAATCTTCAACTATTGGCACACCAAGTTTATTAAATTCATCAACATCTGCCCAAATGCCATATATATGCACTATTATAATGGCTTTTGTTTTTGAATTTATATGTTTCATCACATTTTCTGGAGTAACTACCCAATGGTCACAAATATCACATATAATTGGAATAGCGCCTACGTTTACAACAGCCTCCAATACATTATTACAAACATATGTTGGTATAATTACCTCATCGCCACTTTTTATTCCCAATAGTTTTAAACCAATAACAAGAGCATAAGTACCACTTGAAGTTGCTATAGCATTTTGATATTGAAATTGCTTAGCAAATTCATTTTCAAATTTTTTTACATATTTACCTTTAACAAGATTTAATGAGTCAAGCACGTCATTAACTGCTTTTTTATCTTCGAAATTTATGTCTGGTTTAGAATGATTTATCATCCTACTAAATTTTCATTATTTAAAAACAACCTACACCACCATTCAAAATTCATAAAAGACCAAATAAGTAATCTATGATTAACTCTATGGTTTATGTGTTCGTTAACAATTTTCTCAATAAATTTTGGGTTTATAAATTCGGCAGATGTTGTTTTTTTATTTAGAAGCAATTCTTTAACATAGTCAGCATTTTCGCCTCTATACCAGCTTTCGTCCGGAGCTGAAAAACCTTGCTTTTTTCTATTTATAATAGATTCAGGTATAAAATCCAGCATGGCCTTACGTAACACATTTTTACCATCATCAAATTCTTGATATTTATTTCTTTTTGAGTTGATGTTTTCATCAATCTTTTTCATTTGCTGCAGATTACCTAACTTGTGTTTTACAGGTATTTTTTGAGCAAAGTTAACTAATTCATTATCTAAAAACGGAAAACGCTCTTCAAGCCCATTTGCCATAGCCAGTTTATCGCCAACTAAAAGCAACCCCGGTAAAAAAGTTTTTATTTCAAAATATAAACTGTTATTAATGTGTTGCTCGGGCGTATCGTATTTTAATTTTTTATTGAAAGTAAAAACACGTTCAAAAACATCACGGGGTTGGTTTATATTTACTTGAGAATAAACCGAGTTAGTAAATAAATTTTGTTTGTCTTCATCAGAAACTAAACGTTGCCAAAAGCCATAATAATTATCAAAAAACGATTTCTGATCGAGCGATTGGAAAACTCTATAGTATCTCCACGGGTAACCTCCATATAATTCATCTCCTCCTGTGCCCTGTAAGCAAACCTTTACAAACTTAGATGCTAAACGACTAATGTAATAATTAGGATAACTCATTCCAACACGTAAATCCTCCAAGTGCCACACTACACGAGGCAAAGACCAAGCTAAATCTCCAGCATTTATAACCTGCTCATAATGTTCGGTTTTAAAATAATTTGCCATTAACTCGGCATCTCTTCGCTCATCGTAGTTTGCTTCAACCCCAGTAACAGATGACATATCAAAACCCGCAGTAAAAGTTGTCATTCGTTTTACATGCTGGGATGCAATAGCAGTTAATGAACCTGAATCCATTCCCCCCGATAGATAGCTACCAACCGGAACGTCAGCAACCATTTGTTTGGCAACAGCATTTTTTAATAATCTCTCCGTCTCATTTTTAGCATCTTCAAAAGTCATTGATTCATCTGTTGCAGAAAAATCATAATTCCACCACGAATTGTGTTTTAAAGTTTTTACATTACTCGAATCTACTTTTACTGTATTGGCAGGAGGTAACATAATTACTCCTTTGAACAATGTTTGAAAATCGAATAAGTTTTGGAAAGTAAAATATTCATTTAGAGCATCCATATTTAACTCAACCTTAAAATCAGGATGAGCCATAAATGCTTTAATTTCAGAGGCAAATAAAATTGTTTTGCCGTTAATCCAATAGTAAAGTGGTTTAACTCCAAATCTATCTCTGCTTAAATAAAGTGTTTTAGTAGGTTTATGCCAAGCAGCAATAGCAAACATGCCATCAAATTTTTCAAAAAATGAAACGCCGTAAGCTGCCAGTCCTTCTGATATAATTTCTGTATCAGTGGTAGAAATAAATGTATGCCCTTTTGATTTTAATTGCGATTTAAGTTCTAAATAATTATAGATGCATCCATTAAATACCACTACCCACTCTCCATTCTTAGATTCCATAGGTTGGCTGCCCTTATCAGAAGTATCTAATATAGCAAGCCTTCTATGCCCTAGGGCAATATTTTCTTCAACATAAAAGCCTTCTCCATCTGGTCCACGATGAGCAATTTTGGTAGTCATTGCCTTTATGGTACTTAGCGAAGTCGGGCTTCCACTAATATTAAATATGCCTGCTATACCACACATTTACTTGATAGATTTTAATGCGTAAACAACATATTCGTAATCTTCTTTTGTCATTTTATTAAACAAAGGAATAGACATAGAATAGTTATTACAATCTTTTGCCCCCGGAAAATCATCTGCTTTTATATCATATTTTTCAGCATAAAAACCCAACATATGAGGAGCATGTGTACCTGGTCTTGTTGAAATGCCCATTTGTTGTAGTTTTTCCATAATCTCATTTCTTTTTAAAGGAGATTTTTTTTCATCAATATATACTACGTACGATTGCCAACCATGTTTATAATTTTCTTTAACTTCAGGTATTTTAATCCAAACTATATCTTTTAATTGTTCATTATAAAATTTAGCCCATTGCTCTCGTTCATCAATAAAAATATCTAATTTTTTTAATTGAACTATACCAACTGCAGCCTGCAAATCCGTCATACGATAATTATATCCAAGCATGTTAAATTCAGGAAGGATATATGGTTTTGGACCATGATGCCGCTGTTCCTCTGAAACAGAAGCTCCATGATTTCTTAAATTAGAAATTAGTTCAGCTAATTTATCATCATTCGTTGTAATCATTCCACCCTCACCGGTTGTAACCGATTTACGCGGATGGAAAGAAAAACAACCCAAAGTCCCCAAACTCCCAGCAGGTTTACCCTTATACCCAGCCCCTGCTGCACAAGCACCATCTTCTATTAAAGGAATGTTTCCGGCAACTGCCTTAACGGCATCTATATCGGCACATAAACCAAATAAATGAACCGGTATAATTGCTTTTGTTTTCGAGGTAATTTTCTTTTTTAAATCAGCTACATCTATATTAAAAGTAGTTCTATCAACATCAACAAATACTACTTTAGCGTTACAATACAATACAACATTCGCAGTCGAAATCCACGTGAAGGCTGGCACAATTACCTCATCACCTTCTTTAATTCCCAAAGCAACTAATGCTAAATGAAGTGCCGTTGTTGCACTGGTAACAGCCATAGCATGTTTTACACCATGTCGTTTAGCAAAAATTTCTTCAAACTCTCTCACTTTCGGACCAGCTGTTAACCAGCCACTCATAATTGGTTCTTTAGCTGCTAACCACTCTTCTTCGCCAGTATGTGGTAACGATATAGGAATATTTCTTTTTACTACTTCCATTTGTGATTTATTTAATTATTTTTATCTCTCCAGTCGATTAATTTTAATAAGCCTTCTTGTAGAGAATATTTATATCTAAAGCCCAATTCTTTTTCAGCTTTAATAGCAGAACCAATACGGTTTTGTACTAAAGCTCGTGCATCATCAGCACTATAAGGTTTATAAGTAACTTTTAAATTTGATTTTTTCAGTGATAAAATTAAATCGCACAATTCTTTTATAGATGTTTGCACTTCAGTGCCTACATTATAAAAACCATGGTCAATATTTGATTTTAAAGCCTGAACATTGCAGTGCGCCACATCTTCAACATAGATAAAATCGTAAGCCTGACTACCATCTCCATTAATAACAGGGGCTTCGTTAGCATCAATTTTATTGAGCATAATAGGAACAACACCCGTATATGCAGCTGTTTGATCTTGATGTGGACCATATACATTCATATATCGCAGGCCGATTACTTTTAAACCATATCTATCATTAAAAGCAGTTGCCATAGCCTCTCCGGCTATTTTAGTTGCTCCATAAAAATTTTTGTTGTTAAATGGGTGAGACTCAGTCATAGGTAATTGCACAGCATCTCCGTAAACAGAAGCAGAAGATGACCAAATAAGTTTCTTAATATTATTTTTCACACAAGCTTCAAAAACATTGAAAGTACCGGCTATGTTAACATCAAAAGCGGTACGAGGAAAATCTTTGCAATGCAACAACCACATAGCTGCCAAACAAACAACATAATCCATGCCTTCCATAGCCTTATTAAGAATATCAATTTCGCGTATGTCTCCTCCTATAGGAAAAAGCTTACAACGTTTATCTTTTAAAGACTCTGACAGATAATCTTTCTTACCTCTGGCAAAATTATCGTATACAATTACCTCAGCAACATCTTCTTTTAATAATTCAGCTACAACAAAGCTGCCTATAAAACCGGCACCACCAATAACAAGTACTTTTGAGTTTTTTAATTCCATATTTTTATAATTTATTAATTTTCCAATTTGTTTTAGGACGTATGTATCCATGTATAGTAGCCCAGGGGTACTCCATGTTTTTAACCTTAGATTCCTTACTTACAGTAAACGTATAAAAGCTTTCAATAAAATCTATTGAACTACCTGTATGAAAATACGCAATAGAAAGCCCTAAAGAATAATTACCGGGCATTAAATTTTCTTCGAAGGCTACTGTTGTTGAATAACGGCCTTTTTCAAAACTTTGGGGTTTATACTTTTCATCTTCAACAGCCATTAACACTCTTTCACCATATTGATTGACTATGCATAATATTAAAGAACAATCAACAATAGGTTTGAAAACTTCCATTTCAAATTGAACAGAAAACGGTTCCAAAAAATCTAACACATCTGATTTATTTTGTTCAGCATTTAAAACAAATGCCTTTTTAAACTTAGCTTCTCCTGTGTTATATAAGCTTAAGTCTGAAGGGATCTCATCTTTTTCGCCAGTTTGTATAATCTCGTTTGATGACAAATATGTCCCTATAATAGTATCTGTATCTCCGATACTTTTTAACTGACCTTTTTCTAAAAACATGCATTTATTGCAAAGCATTCTTATAGACGCCATGTTATGACTAACAAATAAAACAGTTCTGCCTTGTCCGCTAACATCTTTCATTTTGCCCATACATTTTTTCTGAAATTCGGCATCGCCAACAGCCAACACTTCATCAACAATTAAAATTTCGGGTTCTAAATGGGCGGCTACAGCAAACCCGAGTCGTACCATCATGCCCGAAGAATATCGTTTTACGGGAGTATCAATATATTTTGCTACACCGCTAAATTCTATAATCTCATCAAGCTTATTTTTAATTTCAGCTTTCGACATACCTAAAATAGCTCCATTTAAAAAAACATTTTCACGTCCAGTAAGGTCAGGGTGGAAACCAGTACCTACTTCTAACAAAGCAGCAATTCTTCCTTTAACATTCACCTCTCCGGTGGTAGGTGTAGTAACTTGAGATAATATTTTTAACAGCGTTGATTTTCCTGCTCCATTTTTCCCAATAATGCCAAGTACTTCACCTTGTTTTATTTCAAAATTAATGTCTTTTAATGACCAAACATAGTCACTTCCACCTAACTTACTTCTATCATTTGTATCTCCAATCTTTAAATACGGGTCTTCTTTACCCCTTACTTTGTGCCACCACCGGTTTACATCATGAGATATAGTACCTGTACCCAATTGTCCAAGTCGGTATTGCTTTGAAATATTTTCTGCTTTTAGCACAATGTTGCTCATGTTTTATCGAAGGATTTAAACCGTATCCATAAAGGATTTTTCAACTCTATGAAAAATAACCAAGCTGATAAAAAACAATAAAATAGTAAACACTAAACTATAAGCTAAATAAAACCAGTTAAACTCTCCTACACCTAAAAAAGCATATTTAAAGGTTTCTATAATACTGGTAACGGGGTTAGCAGCTATAATCCATTTATATTTTTGTGGAACAATTGATAAGGGATAAACAATAGGTGATGCATACATCATTAACTGTACACCAAATGTTACCAAAAATTTAAGGTCGCGGTATTTAGTTGTCATAGAAGATATAAGAATACCGAAACTTAAACCCATAAAACCCATTAGCACTATTAGCAATGGAATAATAAGTATATATAAATTAGGGTGAATTTTATCGCTTTGCATTAAATAATATATCCATACAGAAAAAAACAATAAAAACTGGACGCCCAATTTAATTAAATTGGAAACTACCACGGATAATGGAACAATCATTCGAGGAAAATATACTTTACCAAATATGGAAGCATTAGCTGTAAACGTATCAGAAGTTTTTGTTAAAGTATCCGAAAAATAATTCCACAAAGTAAGTCCACTCAAATAAAAAAGTATTTGAGGTAAACCATCCGTGGATATATTAGCCAAGTTGCCAAAAATAACTGCA
>Ga0207019_1019_pt1 | contig 48630 bp, 39 predicted proteins | sample Alteio_BWMinCont_50_FD_153483 | JGI IMG/M metagenome (GOLD analysis project Ga0207019, IMG submission 153483) | Enriched cells from forest soil in Barre Woods Harvard Forest LTER site, Petersham, Massachusetts, United States -... | ecosystem: Environmental > Terrestrial > Soil > Temperate forest >...
ATACCCGTATGTTTTCTTTAAAACTCACTTAGAATAAAGGTAAGGCATTAACGTTGTTTTCCAAATATTGTAAGCAGTGGGGGTAAGGTGTACCCCATCGGACACAAATAAATCATTTAGTTTGGGATACTTTATAAAAGCTGTATGTATATCAACATAAGTTAGGTTAAACTCCTGAGCTATTTTTTTTAGGTTTTCGTTTTGTGCCAGTATTCTATTGTTTACATCTTTATTATCCGTTAAAAACGATGGACGGTTAATAATAACAGGTAAATTACTTTGTATATATATTTTAGTTTGAGGACTTTGAGTCTGCATTTTTTTTATCACCTCACGGTAGTTGGCACAAATATCATCTAAGGCTATTTTTTCAATTATATCGTTAATGCCAATTTCAATAAAAAGTTTCTCGGGTTTTAGTTTGGTAATGTTATCTATGCGTTTTACTAAACCTTCGCTAAAATCGCCTACAATGCCACAGTTTAAAAGTGTTGTATCAGCAAAATATTCATTTACATTAAATAATTCGGTTAAGCTATTGCCTAAAAAAACAACTTTATACTTATCAGGAGGCGTGTTTTTTATCTCCTCGTTACGTTGTTGCCAGTGTTCTGAGCTAAGTGTTTTTTCCACAATCCAGCGTTGTTTTAGTTTCTTCCCACACAAAAAAAGCAACCATAAACTTAAGAGAGCAATGCAAACTATCCAAATAAACCTCCTCATTTCAAACACAAACCTACGTAATTAATTGGCGTTATTTATAGTATTTTTGCTTCGTTTTTAAGCAGATAAACCGAAAATGAACTACAAGCAAACACTTGATTATTTATACACACAACTGCCCATGTTTCAGCGCATTGGGGCTGCCGCTTATAAAGCTGATTTAGTTAATACATTAGCTATTTGCAAACTTTTAAATAACCCAGAAAACAAATTTAAAAGCATACATGTGGCAGGCACCAACGGCAAAGGTTCAACTTCGCATATGTTGGCGGCGATTTTTCAGCAAGCGGGTTATAAAACAGGTTTATATACATCACCCCATTTAAAAGATTTTAGAGAGCGTATAAAAATTAATGGGAAAGAAATTTCTAAAAAATATATTACCGGATTTGTAGAAAAACATAAAACTGATTTTGAAAAAATAGAACCTTCATTTTTTGAATGGACGGTAGGGCTTGCCTTTAATTATTTTGCCGAACAAAAAGTTGATATTGCTATAATTGAGGTTGGGTTAGGAGGGAGGCTCGATTCTACTAATGTTATAAGGCCCTTGTTGTCATTAATAACTAATATAAGTTTCGATCATACAAACCTGCTTGGTAACACGCTACCTAAAATAGCCAAAGAAAAAGCGGGCATTATTAAACCAAAAACACCCGTGGTTATTAGTCAAACACAAGCTACGGTAAAAAAAGTATTTGTAGAAAAAGCCAAAGCAAGTAATAGCAAAGTTTATTTTGCGGATGACATGTTTATTCATCAAAAAGAAAATTACCTGCCTAAGAAATCGCTTACCAAGCATTCTTACAAAAAAGGCAACGAACTTATATCTGTTGTAAGTGATTTACCGGGCACCTATCAGCAATACAATATTGCGGGAGTTTTAACGGCCTTAGCTATTTTAAAACACGATTTTAAAATAAAAGACAAGTATATAATTAAAGCTCTTAGTAATGTTAAAAAGCTAACAGGTTTACATGGCAGGTGGGAGTTAATAAACAAACACCCGCGTGTTATTGCCGATACTGGGCATAACAAAGATGGAATTCTACAAGTAATTGATTGTGTTAGCCGTGAGTTTAAATCAAGTACGGTAAAAGGTAAATTGCATGTGGTTTTTGGTGCTGTTAATGATAAAGATGTAAGCAGCATTTTTGCATTGTTAAAAACAAACAAACATTTTGCTAATGCGACTTACTACTTTTGTAAACCTAATATACCAAGAGGCATGGAGTTAACTGTTTTATATAAAGCAGCTCAACAACAAGGTTTAAAAGGCAAAACATATTCATCGGTTAAAAAAGCCTTGCAGGTTGCCAAAAAAACGGCTAAGGCAAACGAGTTGGTTTTTGTGGGTGGAAGCACTTTTACCGTGGCAGAGGTTTAAATATTAAGATTAATAGGCCTTTTGTTGATAACAACTTAACTATTTGGTAATTTGGTACTCTTCCCTTTTTTTATACATTTGTAATAACAAGTGAACACCTTATCCAGGGTTTGCCAAGTTAAACAGAACGAGGTAAATCATCTGGTACCATTTGTGTAAAATTAATTTACATGAAGAAATTAGTACTGTTATTAATATTCGTTATTAGGTTTTCTGTTATTGATGCTGCCGCTCCTACCATTCAAGCTTCTGGTATTAATTTCCCTAAAATAGGATGCAATGCCTTTGAAATAAATTGGACTAATGGGAACGGTTCAAATAGAATTGTAGCTGTTTACCCGGCGGGGGGTATAACTCTACCTACTATAGCTTATGCGGCAAATCAAATTTATAATAGCGGAGGGGCTATAGGGGGGGGGAAAGTTGTTTATGACGGGACAGGGAATTCAGTAATTGCAGTTGGTTTGGCTGCAAATACTACTTATACTATAATAGTATTTGAATATAATGCGGGCCCGGCTTATCTTACCACTACTACTAATTCAGTTACAGTTACAACAGATGTTACTTGTACTTGTCCGGTTATGACTGGCGCGGTAATAAATGGATGCGGCCCTAATAATAGCAATACTGGTAGTTGCCCTGGAGGTTGTGGGGAAGGTGATTCAGAAATTTTATTGTTTAATTCTTCGTCATATGGTTTTGTTACCAACAGTAGTGCTTCAGATGGTTCGCCATCAAATACCGGGAATAGTATTCCATTTATGAATTATTCCTCAGCTGGTAACGCAAATATTGCCGATGCTGTTGCTTATACGTCTAACGCAGCCCTTACAACAACATTAAATGGTATGACGGGTTGCGCAAACTCTTTTATAGATGCAAGTGCGGGAGCTGTGCCACCTTGGTCAACAGTAATGATGGTTAAAAATACTTTTTGCGCTTCAAGTTATACTTTAACCAGCTTATGCTCTTTTGCACCTATTTATGTTTTATATGTAAATGGTGGTGTAGGTGGAGGTGGTGTAGGGTGGGCAGGAGAAAATACAGCAGTATCTGGCTGTGCTCAAGGAAATTTCTCTAATGGTGCAGGAAGCATTCGCTACTTCGATATTGATTTCACAAAAATAAGTACTATTGATGGAGGCGCAAGTTCTGCATCTTGTGAGTATTATTATTCATATAATTGGGGCTCGAGTAGCGATGGCGATGGTATATATTTTTCGGGGTCGGCTGTAGGAGGGTCTAGTACAGGAACAGCAGTAGATGCTTCAGGAATCTCAACAGGAGCTTGTAATCTGCCGGTTGTTCTCCCAATAAAATTAATAAACTTTAGAGCTAATAGAACACAGGATGGGACTAATATTAATTGGACAACAGTTTCAGAAGCGAATAATGATTATTTTGAAGTAGAGTACTCGTTAGATGCAACAAACTTTATACCTTATAAGGAAGTAAAAGGTGCCGGTAATAGTACTAACACAAAAAATTATTCATGCTCTTTTACACTTAATGTTGGAAATAACGCGGTATTTTTTCGTTTAAAGCAAGTTGATTATAACGGTAATTTTTCATACAGCAGTATTATTTCTGTTGGGGGACCATTACCTACTACATCTAACATAAATGTTTTTTACAATACAGAAAAAGATAAAATAGTAACTCGTTTTCATTTAGATTACCCGCAGGAAGTAAACATAAGTTTATATGATGTTACCGGAGCTAAAATACAAGGAATAACCTCTCTTTTATATAGTGAGGGAGATAATGAAATCCCACTTAATGCTCCTGATAAAGCGGGAATTTACATTTTAGTGTACCAAAATGGAAGTAGTTTGCCTATTCATCAAAAAATTATGGTAACGAAATAGCTTATCTTTTCTTCTAAAAGAAGCACCCGAAACTCGTCGAATGTTCATATTTTATCGACTATTTTGATAAATAGTTAATGGTTTGTTAACTTACTCCGGTTTTTTTTTCTTTATTTTTGGCGCAAACAAGTGAACATCCTAAACAGGGTTTATATAAAAGTAGGTCTACTTTATAAACTGCCTGAAAACCATTTGTGTAAAACAAATAAGGTGCTTGCAATAACAACAACTAAATACTAAGGATGAAAAAAACAGCTATTCAAAAAAAATTGAAAAAATATTTTTTAGTTTTAATAACGTCTATGCCCGTACTTGCTTTTTCGCAAACAACGGTAACACCAAACACATCTGCAATTACTCTTGCGCAAGACATTGTAGGAAGTGGAGTTACTGTAACTGCTGCTAATTTTAATAAATGTGGTGGTGTGCCAACAGGCTCAGTGGTATCGGCAGGTACTTTTACCAATACAAGTGGAGACCTTGGAATATCAAACGGAATTATTTTAACTACGGGTACTGCTACCGATGCCGGATTAGCTTATACATATACCGCAAGCACCCAACTTAGTTATACTTATACCGACCATGACCTTGTTACAATAAGTAGTGGTAGTATTTATGATGTATGTTCACTGTCTTTTACATTTACGCCTGTTTGTAATCAACTTAGTATAACATATGTTTTTGCATCAGAAGAATGGCCTAGATATATTTGTGGTACCGGTACTCATGCTTACAACGATGCTTTTGGTATATTTTTAACAGGGGTTAACCCAAGTGGTGGTAATTATGTAGCGCAAAATATTGCTACTTTACCAAATGCAGCTCATACACCAGTTCAAATTGATAGCATTAATGATAATTACAATAATTTATGCGGTAAGCCTGAAAACGTAAGTTATTTTGTTAATAATGGAGGTGCTACAGGTCACCACTATAATGATATTGTATATGATGGTTTTACAGTACCGGTAACTTCGGTAACGGGGGTTGCACCATGCAGCACATATGTTATGGAAATAGCTATAGGCGAAGCCGGTAACGGAAAATTTGATTCGGGTGTGTTTATAAAAGGTAGTTCAGTTGGTTGTGGGGCACCGCCTGCAATTACGGCTTCTGCTACACCGAATAACTGTGGTAGCAACAATGGTACTGCTACAGCAATGGTAAGTGGCTTTTCGGGGACACCAACATATAGTTGGACCCCAGGTGGGCAAACTACCGGTACAATTTCGGGTTTAGCAACAGGGGTTTATACTTGTTCGGTTGGATTACCGAGTTGTTCTTCTACCGCATACACAACGGTTACTGCAACCGTAACTAATGGTGGGTCGCCTCCTTCTTTAAGCATTAGTGGTACACAAACTTTATGTGCAGGTAACAGCACAACATTAACCGGTGGTACTGCAGCAAACTACACATGGATGCCGGGTAACATAACAACTAATACAATTACTGTTAGTCCTGCATCAAATACAACTTATACACTTACAGGTGCAAACGGAACTTGTACAGCAAGTGCAGTAGCTACAGTAAGTGTAAATACAAACCCTGTTATTTCAGTGAATGACCCTTCTTCTTGCGCAGGACAAGCAATAATTCTGCAGGCAAGCCCTTCTACACTTAGTACATACACTTGGACAGGGGTTTCTTCTTCTACAAGTACAGCAAGCGTTGCACCAAATACTACAACATCATATACTGTTGCAGGTACCGATGCTAATGGGTGTGTAAGTAACAGTGCAGTAGCTACAGTAAGTATAACAGCCAGTGTTCAAATATCTGTTACATCAAGCAGCAATCCGCCTTGTATAAACTCTAACTATACGTTAACTGCTAACGGAGCTAACACTTATACGTGGGTTCCAAATGTAGGCACTTTTACAGCGTTAGATGGTAATAATACTCAAATAAGTGTAACACAAGGTACAGCGGCCGTAACATTTACGGTTTCAGGTACAGGTTCTTGTCCGGCTACACAGGATGTTTTTACCGTAACTCCCGCACCCGTAACCACTTTAACTATTTCACCTTCAAATAATTCAATGGTTTGTTTTGGTGGTACAGTAACCGTTTCGGCGAGTGGAGCTAACTCTTATACTTGGACTCCAACTATTAGTAATGGGGTTGCTTTTACACCTACAACAAGTACGGTATACTCTGTAGCTGCAACAGATAACTATGGCTGTACGATAGATTCAAGCGTTAGCATTATAGTAAATAACCCTCCGGTTTTTACAGTAAATGCACCTCCTATTTGTGCGGGGCAAACAGCTACTTTAACTGCCAGCCAATCTACTTATACTTACACGTGGCAAGGTTCAGCATCTACGGCATCAACTATAACAGTTACTCCATCTACTTCACCTCAAACATATACTGTTAGCGCGGTAGATGGGAATGGTTGTGAAAGTAGTGTTGTAACAGCAACTGTAACCACCAATCCGCTTCCAACTATATCAATTACAGCTAATCCGGCTAATGCTACTATTTGTACCGGGGGCACTATTACTTTAACGGCAAGTGGAGCCAGCACTTATACATGGACACCAAGTATAACAAACGGAACAGCATTTACACCAACTGTTTCGCAATCTTATTCTGTTTATGCTACAGATGCAAATGGTTGTACAAATGTTACACCACAAACGGCTGATGTAACTGTAAACCCGATAACAACACTTGTAGTAACAGGAAACCCTGCTTGTTCAGGAAGCAATTCAACTTTTACAGCCGCAGGTGCTAATTCATATACTTGGAGTACTTCAGATTTAACTTCAAGTATAACTGTTTTAGCATCTAATAATCAAACATATACGGTAATTGGTACCGATGCAAATAACTGCCCTACCGCACCTGCAATTGCAACGGCAACAGTAAACCCATTACCTAATGTAACTGTAGCTTCAAACCCAACAAGTGGAGCCGTTTGTGCTGGTTCTAATGCAACTTTAACAGCATCAGGTGCACAAACATACACTTGGAGCACGGGCTCAACTAATAACCCTATTACTGTGAACCCAACTACTCCAATTACCTATACCGTAGTTGGCACAGATGGAAATAACTGCTCAAACTTTTTTACTATACCCATTAGTATAAACCCTCTACCAACAGCACAAACTATTACAGCAAGCAGTCCGCTTGTTTGTATAGGAGCAATAAATCCACCGGTAACTTTATCAGCATCAAACCCAGGAACATGGGTTGGGCCTGCACCATCAACAGCAACAATTAGTGCTAATTCAGCGTCAATTAGTGTAACACATGGCGGAGTTTATACTTTATATACCACAAATAGTTGTGGAAGTGCAGCATCGCCACCATTTACACTTGCCGCTGATTCGGTTATAGCAAACTTTACCGCAACCCCAGTAACAGGGCAAACACCTTTATTTGTAACTTATATGAACACATCTACTGCGTTGGCAAGTAACACGTTAAGTTACAACTGGGCTTTTGGTGATGGTAACAGTTCTATAACCACTAACACTACTAATCTTTTTACAGGTGCGGCTACTTACCAAACTACACTTACTGCAACCGATAATTTAGGTTGTAAAGATACGGCTACTGTATATATTGTAGTTAATGTAGTTCCACCCGTTATAGTAATTCCTAATATATTTACGCCTAATGGCGATGGTAAAAATGATATATTTGAAATTGATGCTACCGGTATAAACAATTTTGATTGTAAGGTTTATGACCGTTGGGGCTTGCTTTTACACGAATGGCAAGGCACAAGTGGCGGATGGGATGGTAAAGCCAGAAATGGAAATAATTGCACAGATGGAACTTATTTTTACATAATTACCTATACGGATAACTATAATAAATCAACTATAAAAGATGGCTTCTTTCAGCTAATCAGATAGTTTGTGCTTTTAAATTTATAGTAATAAAAGAGGGCTTAGTGCCCTCTTTTTTATGGTTTATAGTTAATAAAAAGAAGGTTTTTATTAATATAATCTTAAAATTAGATTATTATCATAATAATTTTATTTTATATTTTCGTATCTTAGTTATCAGATGTTTAAAGGGCAGTTTGTAAAAATATTTATTTTCTTCTTACTTTTCTGTAATTCCTTATTCGCACAATATTTTGCGAAGAGAGACTCGTGGAAAAAAGAACAGAATGAAATTTATATTGGAGGAGGGGCTGCTGGCTTTTTAGGTGATTTAGGGGGGTTAAACAGAGTTGGTACGCATTATAGTTATGCTGATATAGAACCAAGTCTTACTAAAACTGCTTGGAGTGCCGGTTTTAGGCATAGAGTAAGTAAAAAGTGGGCATCACGTACCGAATTTAGTTTTCTTCAGGTTAGCGGAAACGACGCTTTAACCCAAGAACCATTTAGGCATAATAGAAACCTGAATTTTAAATCGAACATTTTTGAACTTAGTCAAAGTGTTGAGTTTGCGCTATCTTTTGATAAGCATGGTAATAGATATAAAATTAAAAAAACACTAATTCGTCGTTACCACTCTTACGGTTCGTATTTTTATTTAACGGCTGGTGTGGGTGTGTTTTATTACAACCCAAAAGAAGAATTAAAAGGAACTTGGTATAATATACATGATTACAGTTTAGAGGGACAGGGTTTGCCTGGTGGGCCTAAGCAGTTTTCAAGAATTTCAATTTCTATTCCGGTTGGTTTAGGATTAAAATATACTATTGCCAGAAGGTGGTCAGTTGGTATAGAGTATCTTTTCAGAAAAACATTTACCGATTATATTGATGGTGTTAGCGGTACTTATTATGATAAAGCTAAATTATTGCAATATAAGGGCCCAACGGCGGTAGCTTTGGCCGATCCAAGTTTAGGCATTATACCAAATGCTACATCACCTAACGGAGATGGTAGCGGAGCACAGCGTGGCGATAGAAAAGATAAAGATTCGTATTTTACTTTACAGGTAAAAGTAGGTTATGTTTTAAAAAGCAAAAAACGCCGTCATACTACCAAAGCTAAGTTTTAATTTTAGTTTGCTAATACTGGTTTAAAACCGTTTAACGTTATTTAAATTTCTTTCTTACCAATTTTGCAATAAGGCAGCTAAGTTTTCGTTAACTTTATAGTCAACTATCTTACCATGCGCAAAAAACTTTTAAAACCCATAGCAGTAACTGTAAGTCTTGCCTTGCTGTCTTTTTCAATTGTTAAATTTTCGTTCGATAAAAATCAACTGATACTTGATATTGTAATGAGCGGTTTAGATAATGCACATTATAGTCCTCAAACAATTGACGATAATTTTTCAGCCAAATTTTTTGATTTGTATATGAAACGTTTAGATAACGGAAAGATGTTTTTAATGCAGCCTGATGTAGATAACATGGCTAAATATAAAACCAAGGTTGATGATGAAATTAAAGCCGAAACATTTGAGCTATTTAATTTGTCGAACGACATAAAAAGCAGAAGAATATTAGAGAAAGAAGCTTGGTATAAAGAAATACTATCGAAACCATTTGATTATAAAATTAATGAAGAGTACGAAACTGATGGAGAAAAAGCAAATTTTGCAAAAAACGAAACTGAATTGAAAGACAGATGGAGAAAATCGTTACAATACCAAACTCTTGCCAGGTTAAATGAATTGTTGCTTGCACAAGAAAAAATAAAAGAAGTAAAAGCTAAAAGAGATACCGATGCCGTTATTAAACCTTTTGATACACTGGAAGTACAAGCCCGCGCAAAAGTTTTAAAAGCAAACAACGATTGGTTTAAACGCTTAAAAAAATTAAATAAAAAAGACAGATATGCCGATTATGTAAACACTATTACGGCTATGTATGACCCCCATACCGAGTTTTTTCCGCCAAAAGAAAAAAAGATGTTTGACCAAAGCATGACCGGACAGTTAGAAGGAATAGGTGCCCGTTTACAACAAAAAGATGAGTATATAAAAATAAGTGAGCTTGTTGTTGGTGGCCCGGCCTACAAGCAAGGCGATTTAAAAGCAGGCGATATTATTTTAAAAGTGGCACAGGGCGATAAAGAGGCTGTTGATATTGTGGGGATGGAGATTGACGATGCGATTGAATTAATAAAAGGTAAAAAAGGTACCGAAGTAAAACTTACGGTAAAAAAAATAGATGGTTCTACAAAAGTTATTTCAATTATTAGAGATATAATTGAGTTAGATGAAACTTTTGCACACTCTGCCATTATGCAGAACGATAAAAACAAAGTTGGTTACATTAGACTTCCATCTTTTTATACTACCAATTTCACACGCAGTGGTGGCGATGCACACCGTTGCTCGCAGGATATAAAAAATGAAGTACTAAAACTTAAAGCAGAAGGAGTAAACGGAATTATTTTAGACCTGCGCGATAATGGCGGTGGGTCGTTACCGGAAGTGGTTGATATGGCCGGTTTATTTATTAAATCGGGTCCTATTGTACAGGTGCGTAAAAAAGGCGGCGATACTGAACAACTTAGTGATAGAAGTCCTGATCAAATTTATGATGGCCCTTTAGTAGTAATGATTAATAGAAACAGTGCCTCGGCGTCCGAAATTATGGCTGCCGCTATGCAGGATTATAAACGTGCCGTTATTATGGGCACACAAAGTTTCGGTAAAGGTACCGTGCAATCATTTTTAGATTTAGATAATTATGTAATAAATGGACTTGATTCTTTAAAACCACTTGGCTCGGTAAAAGTTACCATGCAAAAATTTTATAGAATTAACGGTGGCTCAACACAATTACGTGGTGTTACACCTGATATAAACTTGCCAGACCCTTATTTTTACATTGAAACTGGCGAAAAAGAAATGGATAACCCAATGCCGTGGGATGAGATGCCTAAAGCAGTTTATGCACCTTATGACAACATTAAGTATGATAAGCTGAAACAAAAAAGTGAGGCCCGCATTAAAAAAGATAAAGAGTTTGTATTAGTTAGCGAAGAAGCTAAAGATTATAAAGCTAAAAAAGATGATAGTAAGTATAGCTTAAACTTAGAAAAATATATGACTGAAGCTAAAAAATATAAAGACGATAATAAAAAATACGACGAGCTAAGAAAAGACATTAAAGGAGTTGATGTGTCGCTTATGAATGTTGATATACAGAGACTTTCTGCAGATACAGTTAAGCTAAACCGTGAGAAAAAATGGGCGGCTAATATTAAAAAAGACTTTTACTTAAACGAAGCAAGCAACGTAATTAACGATATGAAGTAAATCACTTCTTTACGTTAATTAAATATTCTGCAATACATTGGTTGTTTAAGTAAATAGTAAAATCTGACTTTACTGCTTTAGGAAACGCATAAGGAAAATAATATTGCTTTAGTTTCTCATCGTATTTCAAATCAACAGGTGTTACAAATTTATCATCGTTTATAAGTATAGCGGCATTTTTTAGCGCAGTGTTTGCTGTTATGTAAACCTTTAAGGTGTCGTTTAAATGCCATTTAAAAGCACCTTTTTGCAAGGATATATTATTTATACCAAAGTGAAAATAATCGGTATAGTAAACAGGCCATTTTGTGAAGGTGGATTTTTTAATAGGCTTATCTAAGTACAAGAATTTCTTGTTTTCAGGAAAATGATCTAAAATAAATTTTTGCGGCGATGTTAAAAAATAATGTTCGTCAAACTCTTTTACATATTTGTGATTAACCACATTATATTTGCTGGTAGCCCAGGTAACATCAACCAAATACCAATTGCCATAAAGTTGTACGCTATTCCAGGCATGGTCGGTTTTTTTTAACGGTTTGTTTATGTCTCGTACTTCAGTTTTTGTGTAGCCTGCAATTACATCGCAGGGAATGTTTACGGTGTTGCACATTTCTTTTAACAGGTTTGAAAACCCCTGGCAAACTGTTTTGTTTTTACGTACAACGCTGGTAGCATCGGTAATGTTTGACGCACTTTTATTGTACTCTATATTATCGGTTATCCACCTAAAAATAGCCCTGAATTTTTCGTGTTCGGTTGTTAAGTTTTCAGTAAGTACGGCAGCAATTTCGTTTACGGTTTTAAATTTTTTCTTTGGAAAATTAAGGGCAATGCTGTCGGCTCGCCTATAATCAAAAGCTTTTAACTCAGCCAAAGTCTGAGAAAAAATGCTGATAGGAAATAAAAGAAAAAGGATGAACCGAATCATTTGTTCTAAAGTAAAAATAAAAAAGCAAAACAATAGCGCATCTTAAAATATATTATCAACTTTGAGAAAAAATAACACATGCTGGCAGAAATTATAACCATTGGCGATGAGATTTTAATTGGGCAAATTGTTGATACAAACTCAGCTTGGCTGGGTACGGAGTTGAGTAATATTGGGGTTTCGGTGAAACAAATAACATCGGTTAGCGATGATAAACAGCATATTTTAGAGGCGCTTGCCCTGGCAGAAAAACGCGCCGATATAATTATAATGACGGGCGGGTTAGGACCCACAAAAGATGATATAACCAAATACACCTTATGCGAATATTTTAAAACAAGCATGGTGATGAATGAAGCGGTTTTAAAAAACCTAACCGCATTTTTTACAAAGCGTAACCGCCCCATGTTGGATGTAAATATAAAGCAGGCCGAAGTATTGGCTAACTGCGAAATTTTATTTAATAACCATGGTACCGCGCCCGGCATGTGGATTAAACATAATAATAAAGTGTTTATTAGCATGCCCGGTGTGCCTTTTGAAATGAAAGGCATTATGATGGATTTTGGTTTAGATAAACTGAAACAAACGTTTACGCTACCGTTTATATATCACCGTACTATTTTAACCCAAGGGCTTGGCGAAAGTTTTTTAGCCGATAAAATAAAAGATTGGGAAGATAGTTTAACAGCCAAAGAAATTAAACTGGCTTATCTGCCATCACCGGGAATGGTTAAGTTGCGCTTAACCGCTAAAGGAAGTGATAAACAAAAATTAAAAACAACTGTCGATTCCGAGGCTGACGAACTTTATAAATTAATTAACGAATATATTTATGGCGAAGAAGAATTGGGTAAGGCTGCACCAACTTTTCAAAGCATTGTAGGAGAGGCTTTAACAAAAAAGAATAAATCTATTTCGGTGGCAGAGAGTTGTACGGGAGGTTATATCTCTCATTTAATAACATCCATAGCGGGTAGTTCGGCTTATTATAAAGGCAGCGTGGTGGCTTATGAAAACGAAATTAAAGTAGCGGAGCTAAACGTAAATCCTGAAACCCTTAAGGCATATGGAGCTGTATCTATTGAATGTGCTAAAGAAATGGCAAGCGGTATTTTAAAAAAGTTTGATACCGATTATGCTATTGCTACCACAGGCATTGCCGGACCAACAGGCGAAACACCCGATAAACCCATTGGTACCGTTTGTATTGCTATTGCAACCAAAACAGACGTAACGGCACAAAAATTTATTTTTGGAGCCAATAGAGTACGTAACATACAAATGGCTGCCGATATGGCTTTAAATATGCTTAACAAAGCAATTAAATAATAATGCAGAAGTATTTGCTTATTATATGCGGGCCTACTGCTGTTGGTAAAACGGCATTGAGTGTGCAATTAGCTAAACACTATAGCACCGAAGTTATTTCGGCAGATAGCAGGCAACTTTATAAGGAAATGAGCATTGGCACGGCAAAGCCTACTGTGCAGGAAATGGAAGCTGTACCACATCATTTTATTGATTGTATATCTGTACGACAAAATTATACGGCAGGAGATTATGAAAAAGAAGTAATAAAAAAGCTGGATGAATTATTTACCATACATGATATAGTTGTTATGTGTGGTGGTACAGGTTTATATATTGATGCCGTATGTAAAGGTTTTGATGAGGGCATAGAAAGTAATGCGGAGATTAAACAACAAATTACCGAGCAGTATAATTCTTTAGGTTTAGAATGGTTGCAAAATGAGGTGAAAGAAAGGGATATAGATTTTTATAATAAGGCTGATATACATAATCCGCAACGCCTGATGCGTGCCTTAGAGGTTTGTTTAGTTACAGGTAAACCTTATTCATCACTCAGAAAAAATAGTATGGCAGAGCGTAATTTTAATGCCATTAAAATTTTTATAAATGAGGATAGAGAAGTGCTATATGAAAAAATAAACCACAGGGTAGATGCTATGATGCAACATGATTTATTAAAAGAAGCAGAAAGCCTTTATGCATATAAAAACCTGAATGCATTAAACACAGTGGGCTATAAGGAGTTGTTTGATTATTTTGATAATAAAACAAGTTTAGATAAGGCTGTAGATTTAATTAAGCAACACACCCGCAATTATGCCAAACGCCAGGTTACCTGGTTTAAAAACGATGAAGATTGCACCACCTTTGGACCTAATGATATAGAGAAGATAAAAGCCTTTGTAGAAATTGTTTTACAACACAGTTAAGCTGTAAAAACTAAAACCTTCTTTTTTCTCAAGTAACACAAAGCCCAGTTTTTTGTACAGACTAATGGCAGATGAATTATTATTATCTACCGATAATTTAATAACAGGTATATTATTTTCTTTAGCAAAGTCTGTTAGTTTTTTCATAACCAAAACGCCAAGGCCTAAACCTAAATAAGCTTCAATAACGGCAACCCCAAGCCAAATGGTGTCACCTTCTTTATCTAAATGTCCGTAAGCAACAGGCTCTTCATCATCTACCAATAAAAAAGTACAGGCATGATTTTTAATAACCTCTAAAGGGCGTTTTTGAAAGTAGCGGAACGATTTAAGAGAAGCACCTGCCTCATCAATAAATTGCTGTAACAACTTTACATCCGGATATTTTACTTGTACAAACTCCATTATAAATCAACACTGGTTAAAGTAAAAGGTTCGTCTTGCTGCAAATCGGTTTTTATTTTTTTACCCAATATGCGCTCTAAATAATTTGGCGATAAACCATTCATAGGGCGTTTAAAGGCAATATGTTCTTGTGTTATTACGGTACCTGCTTTTATATTGGTTTTTGCAACCAAGCTTCTGCGCATGCCGTAGGTGTTTTTTTGTTCCGATTCACTCGGTGTTTTAACACCTGTGCCTAAACATTTTTCAACGTTTCTAATTCCATCAATTAATTCTTTAAACTCTTGTGGTTCTAACGAGCATGAGTGGTCAGGTCCCGGAAGATTTTTACCCAGCGTAAAATGTTTTTCAATCATTTCGGCACCCAAAGCAACGGCTGCAAAACATGCATAATTGTTTGGTACGTGGCAGCTATAACCAACATGCACGTGCAATTTATCGCGCATGGTTAGCATGGCCAATAAATTGGTGTCTTCAATTTTAGATGGATAATCGGTATTACATTGCAGTATAACAATATTGTTGTTGCCTGCTTCGCGCATAGCGTGTACAGCATCTTCAACCTCCTGCATCGTAGCCATGCCAGTGCTAACAATCATTCTCTTTTTAAAAGATGCTACGTACTTTAAAAAAGGTAGTTCAGCAATTTGCCCTGATGCAATTTTAAAAGTATCAACTCCAATTTCATTCAGCAAATCGGCATCCTCAAAATTATAGGGGGTCGACATAAAGTCTATTTGCTTGGTTTGGCAATAGTCTTTAAGTTTTTTAAAATCTTCTTTTTGCAGTTCCAGCTTTTTAAGCATATCAAACTGACTTTCTTGTGCATCAGTTACTTTTAACTGGTACGATGCTTTTGGTGATGAAGCCGTAACAATTTGTGCTGCCTTAAAGGTTTGAAACTTTACACAATCTGCCCCAATTTCTTTGGCTTTATCAATTAACTGAAAAGCCATTTGTAAACTGCCGTTGTGGTTAACACCTGCTTCGGCTATTATATATACTTTTTTTGCTTGCATAATTTAGTAAGCAAAAATACTAAAAAGAAAGGGAATTTATCTCTGTCATTTCGAAGGAGGTACGACTGAGAAATCTGTATTTGCAAACAATCTAATCTCAAATACAGATTTCTCCCTGCGGTCGAAATGACAAACTGTAGATTGCTTCGCTGTGCTCGCAATGACAATTTATAAACCCAAAACTGATTTTAATTTGGTATAACCTGTTTTGCTAAGCGGTACTTTAGCACCTGTTTTTAGTAAAGCAATATGGCTGTCTTTCTCTAACGCCTCAATTTTAGTTATTTGCTGCACTTGTACAATGTATGAACGATGCACACGCACAAATTGGTCAGCGTTAAGTGATTGCTCAAAATAGTTCATGGTTTTCTTTTTAAGCGAGTAACCATCTTTGGTAAATATTTTTACATAATCATCGTAAGCCTCAATGTAATGTATATCGTTTACGGGTATAATTTTAATGTTGTTGCCGTTTTTAACCACTACACGGTTTTGCTCTTCGGGTTGTTTGTGCGTGTTTTCAAGTAGGGCAGTGGTGTTTTGTTTTGGCTCGGCACCGGTGTGTTGCTCTTTCCATTTTTTAAGCGCTTTATCAAAACGCTCTTTACTAAATGGTTTCAATAAATAATCAATAGCATGTGCCTCAAAAGCTTTAATGGCATACTCATCAAAAGCTGTGGTAAAAATTACCGATACCGGAAAATCAACCAGCTCCAGCATTTCGAAGCCCGTAATTTTTGGCATTTGTATGTCTAAAAATATAATGTCGGGTTTATGCTGCATAATGGCTTTAACGCCTTCAAAGCCATCGCCGCATTCTTGCATTACTTCAATGTCCTTATCATTTTGTAAATATTCTTTTACAATGGAGCGAGCCAATGGCTCATCGTCTATAATAACGGTTTTAATCATATAGTTTGAGGGATTACGACGGTTGTTGTATATAGATTTTCTTTACTTTCTGTTTTTAATAAATCGTTTCTAAAAAATAAAAGACTTAACCTGCGTTGTACCGATTTTAAACCAAAGCCCGTACCCTGATTGGGTTGCGCTGTTTCAGCATCAAAAGGGTTGGTTATGGTTACACGTAAGTTTTTGCCTTCAACACTTGAACTTATTTGTATGGTAACCTCGCCAATGGTATCGTACAAGCCAAATTTAATGGCATTTTCTACTAAGGGTTGTAATAATAGCGGCGGAATTAATAACCCCAGACTTTGTTCATCAGCATTTATGGCTGTATTTAAACGATGACCAAAGCGTACTTTTTCAATATCGAGATAGAGTTGCAAATGTTTCAGTTCTTCTTGCAGACTAAGCATTTGCTTATCGTCTTTTTTTAACGTGCCACGTAAAAAATCAGATAATTGCTGAATCATTTTGCGGGCTTCTTCGGGTTTAGAACCTGCTAAGGCACTAATAGAATTAAGGCTATTAAATAAAAAATGTGGCTGTAATTGCTGACGTAAACCTTCCAACTCGGCATCGCGTAATAGTTTTTCTACATCGGCTTTTCGGGCATCAATTTCTTGTCGCGCTCTCATTCGGTTTAAAATCCAACTGAATAAAACAACCCATTCAATAATTAAAAACGAAACACAAAAACGAATTAAAAATGCTTTATGTAATAGAGCAACATAATCGGTTTCCGCATCAAAAATTTGTAAGAGACAAAAATTAGAAACTGCTGCAGATACTATGGCTAATGTAATACTCCAGCCAATAAGCATTAATACATTACGTTTGCTTGGGCTAAAATACCGCAACGACATTGCCATGGCAAGACTTAGTGCAAGCAACAAGCCATTATTTATAGCACTATCTACAAAAGCAATTGGCCAACTAAAACCCAGCCTGTGAAACACACACACGTGCAACATCGCCCACAATAGTATGTAGGCGATGTAAGCAAAGCTCATTTTTTTATACGATAGGTCTCTCACAAAAACTTAAAATATATATACAAAGTTACTAAGCGTTTCTATTGTGCGCTCTTTTTGTTTTACAATATTTATGTAATTGGTTGCATCTTCAGCCTCTTCGGTATTCGAATATATTTGTGCACCATCTTCCATGTCTTTTAACTCAATTAAATCAAGTACGCCAATATATTTCCAACTAACGTTTTCTTTGCTCTCGTTTAAAAATGATGTTTCTTCTTCTTTACCCTTAGCACGTGCTTTAGCCAATGCTTCGTTTTCCGATTTTGCTTCAAAAATTCTAAATTGTTCATCAAATTGTGGTGTGTGTTTGCCATCGCCACTAACTATTTGAAAGGCTAATTTTGCTATATATTTGTTCATAGGGTTTGTTTTTACTGGTTTATTATTGTTGTTATCACATACTTTAAATAAATTCCTTCTTTTTTCTGCTAATTGTATCATATAGTTTTTTGTTACGCTAATTAATAATTCTGAATTTCTATTCCGCCAAATATTACTTCACCTTTTATAACCAAAACTTTATCGGGGTTAGTAACTATGGTTTGATGCGGACGTTTATCTTCAACACCTCCAAACACAGTGTTTATGTCGGTTTGAATTTCCCAGTTAGCAGGTACAATAATTTTTGTGCCGCTAAAAACATGTTTTATATCAAGAACAACTTTCCCATTTATATCGGCCTGACTAAGGTTTAATTTACCGCCGCCAAACACGCATGATATGTTACCGCCCTTAAAATCTTTTGATAAGATATTTTTTTTGAAACTGCTAAACACGATATCCATGTTAAGCGCATCATCGGCCGAAGTTGTTTCATCATTGGCGCAGGCCGAAAAACGATTGCCGGCATAATTATGGTGACCGAATTTATGATGGAATCTTCTTTCCCATCTGCGGCGATAACGATCTTCATTAAAACGGCGGTTTGGTCTAAAAATCATAGCTAAGCCAACCAGCATAATTAATATGGGCCAGAAATAAATTTTAAAATGCAGCGTAGGCATAAAATCTTCAACCATATAAATACTTCCTATAGCTATTAGTATAAACCAGGCAAAGTTTCTAAAAGCACTTTTTACCCCTATAAATACACCAAGCACAATTAAAAGCATTTGCCAGGTAAATAACCAGGTGGGGAAAATAACACCCATCTCGCGGGCTAAAAATGCGGCACCTACTATAAACAGAATTATGCCTCCAATTATTTTACCACGACGGTGGCGTACCTGATGTTCTTTAAAACGTTCATCCCAATTTATATTTGCGTATGGGTTATCGCTTGTATTTTGATTTTGTGTTTCCATTTTGTTTGTATTACGATACAAATGTACGTGCAAGGTCAACGCATATACAACAGCTATTAGGTTAGCCAAGGTAGGGGGTAGGTAAACGAAAGACTTTTATCGGTGAAAGAAGTTGATTTTTTATTTTTTTGATAGTTGAGAGAAGGAAAGGTATATTTATATTATGATTAGACTTATAATTGACGAAGCTGTGGGCTATATGCTTAAAGTAATTAAGTCAGGAATTGCCATAACTGAATATAAAGATGAATTTAATGCGATAAAACACGGAAACTACGATGATTTTATAGATTTAGTAAAAGGGGAAAGACCATTTATGGTAGTGTGGCAAGAAGGTGTTATTTCAAATCAAGATAACATTTCACAAAAAACGCATTTTGATATGGCTGCATTAATAATAGCAGGACCGTCTATTCAAGTTTTCTTTAATAATTGTGTGAAAAAATATGGTGAAGAATTCTTGAAACAAGAACTAGAAATCAGTAATGATACTTATAGAAAAGCGGCTCTGTTCGAGGTTAGTTTAAGAGTACATGCGAACAATAACAAACTTCTTAGTGAACGTGAAAACCTGGAAAACGTTATTATTAAAATTTCAAATTTTAAGAGCTTATCAATTGAAGAAACTGAAACACTACAAAAAGAAAGGAACTTTATAAATGATATAAAACATCATAATAAACCAAGATACAATCGTAAGTTTTCAACTTGGGAAGAAGGAGTTTCGAAGTTTAAGGATGCTTATAGAATTCTTGAGGAAAAAGAACTCTTTATTGGTGAAATAGTTGAATAGAATACTGTTGATACAAATAAGCACAAGCGAAGGCTTGCTTAGTAAGAAAATTATTGTACAGAAATAAGGGGCAGAAAAAAAATCTACCTATTGGGATTAGCCCCAATTACGGATGGAGTAGATACTTTTGTGGCTGATTCAGAAGATTCATTATCTGAATTCTCTTGTGTTTCTTCTCTTTCTGATTCGTTGCTAACCTCTTCCGGATTAGAATCGCCACCGTTTTCTCTTGAATTTGTAAACATGGTTTTAATTTTAGTAACGCTAATATAGCATAATTAAATTAAACCTTCTACTTATTTCCCTTCCGAGAAAAGAGAATCTACAAACTCGTGGCGGTTAAAAACATGGAGGTCTTCCATTTTTTCACCTACACCAATGTATTTTACTGGTATTTTAAATTGGTCGGATATGCCAATAACAACGCCCCCTTTAGCCGTACCATCTAATTTAGTAAGGGCTAAAGCAGTTACCTCGGTAGCGGCGGTAAATTGTTTACATTGCTCAATAGCGTTTTGTCCGGTACTGGCATCAAGCACTAATAAAACTTCGTGTGGGGCATCGGGTATAACCTTGCTCATTACCTTTTTTATTTTGCCCAACTCGTTCATTAAATTTACTTTGTTGTGTAAACGCCCTGCGGTATCAATAATAACCACATCACTATTTTTGGCAACACCACTGCTAACGGCATCAAAAGCAACCGATGCAGGGTCGGCATTCATGCCTTGCGATACAATGGGCACACCCACACGCTCGCTCCAAATAGTAAGTTGGTCAACGGCGGCAGCTCTAAACGTATCGGCAGCGCCAAGCAACACGTTTTTACCTTTTTGTTTAAATTGGTACGATAGTTTACCAATGGTAGTAGTTTTACCTACACCATTAACGCCAACTACCATTATTACATAAGGCTTTTTATCAGCCGGGGTAGCAAAATCGCTAACATCATCTGAATTGTTTTCGGTAAGCAACGAGGCAACTTCTTCTTTTAAAATGGAGTTTAGTTGTGCTGTACCCACATATTTATCTTTAGCTACGCGGGCTTCAATGCGGTCAATAATTTTTAGGGTGGTGTTAACGCCTACATCGCTGGTAAGTAAAACTTCTTCTAAATTATCTAAAACCTCAGCATCTACTTCGGTTTTACCTGCAATGGCTTTAGCTATTTTACTAAAAAAGTTCTCTTTGGTTTTGTTTAACCCCTTATCAAGCGACTCTTTTTTGTCTTTAGAAAAAAAACTGAAAATGCCCATATTGCCTTGCGTAAATTTTGTGTAAATGTATAGTTATATATAAATAAAAAAACTTCTTTCCATAAAAATGAAAAGAAGTTTAGTTCTTTAGTAATCTGTAGATTACTTGTTTTTCAAAAAATCTTGTACGTGATCGTTATGTACAATCTCTTCTCTAAATGCGTAAGCACCAGTTTTTGGCGATTTTACCATTTTAATAACGCGTGTAAAATCTTTTCCTTTACCGCTTTTTAATGTTGCAACTACCTTTTTTGCCATAACTTATATTATTTAATTTCTTTATGTACTGTGTATTTACCTAACACCGAATTGTATTTTTTTAACTCAATTCTTTCTGATGTGTTTTTTTTGTTTTTTGTTGTAATGTAACGAGATGTACCCGGTTTACCAGATGCAGCATGCTCGGTGCATTCTAAAATAACTTGTATTCTGTTCTGTTTCTTTGCCATGACTAATTAATTATAATAAGGGGTGCAAATGTACACCCAATTATTTAGAATTCAAAAAAATAATTAGTAAAACTTCACAATTAATTCTTCATTTTTAATTCTTATACTATATTTGCAGCCTTAAAAAATTAAAAATAATTAGATAATATATGCAAAATAGAGGTGCCATTACAACATTTGCTGTGCTTTTAGGCCTGGCTTGTCTTTTTTACTTATCGTTTACTTGGGTTACGCGCGGCGTTGAGAAAAACGCAGGTGCCTTTGCTGATACTTACATAGCAAACCCCACTGTTAAAAAGGCTGCAAGCGATTATGCTAAAGGCGATGCATCTAAAGAGCGCGCTTTTTTAGATTCAGTAAAAAATGTGAAAGCAGATTATTACCTGGATTCTATGAAAACCGCTACGGTTTACGATATTTTAATCACAAAATACACCTACGACGAGTGTAAACAAAAAGAAATCAACTTAGGGCTTGATTTACGTGGCGGGATGAACGTTACGCTTGAAGTATCGGTAGCTGATATCATTAAAAACTTGGCTAACAACAACCAAGACCCTGATTTTAACAAAGCACTTGCTTTAACGCAAAAAAACTTAGGTGTTAATAACAACAAGCCTTTTGTGGCTTTATTTGCTGAAACCTACAAGCAAATTGCCCCTAATGGTCGTTTAGCTCCCTTATTTCAAACTATTGAAAACAAAGGCAAAATTGAGTACAACGATAACAACGATAAAGTAATTACTTTTTTAAACGAGCGTGTTGAAGAAGCGGTAACCAACTCAGAAACTACATTCCGTAGCCGTATCGACCGTTTTGGCGTATCGCAACCTAATATTCAAAAATTAGAAAATGGCCGTATTTTAATTGAGTTACCGGGTGTTAAAGATAAAGACCGTGTACGTAAACTTTTACAAGGTACCGCAAACCTTGAGTTTTGGGAAACTTACGAAAATGCTGAACTTGGTCAGTACTGGCCTGAGGCTAACAAAAAAGTAAAAGCCCTTTTAAACCCTGATTTAGCTAAGGCCGATAGCTTAAAAGGCGATACTACGGGTGCTGCCGCTAAAGCAGATTCACTTAAAAAAGTAGCCAGCAAAAAATTAACGCCTGCTGAAATTGAGAAAGCAAAACAAGAAGCTGTTGTTAAAGCTAAAACCGATAGCACCGATAAAACAAAAGAATCATTAGCACAAAAATTAAAAGAGGGTGGCAAAGTTGCTTCTGCCGATACTTCTAAAAACAAAACGGCTGCTAACGATACTGCTGTTACCCGTTATAAAGAAAACAACCCGCTTTACTCAATGGCTGGTCCGTTAGTGCCAAATGTATCGCAAGATGGTAAATATTTTGGTTTAGGGTCGGTAGTTGGTTATGCTCGTACAAAAGATACTGCGCAAATTAACGGTTGGTTAAACAACCCTAAAGTACGTTCGGTGTTCCCATCAAAAGTACGTTTTATGTGGGATGCTAAACCGGGCAAAGGTGGCGAAGTAATTACATTATACGCTATTAAAGTAACCGACCGCAATGGTAAAGCCGCTATGTTTGGCGATATTATTGATGGTGCCCGTAAAGATTTCCAACAACAAACAGGCGAAATTGCTATTAGCATGACCATGAAAGGTGATGCAGCGCAAAAATGGGCTAAATTAACCAAAGCCAACTCACCTAAAGATAGCAAAAGCCGTGGCCGTTGTATTGCCATTGTAATGGATAACGCAGTTTATTCGGCTCCAACCGTTAATGGCGAAATTCCTAACGGAAGCTCTCAAATTACGGGTAACTTTGATAACCGCGAGGCAGATGCCCTTGTAGCTATTTTAGGTGCGGGTAAATTACCTGCTCCGGCTCGTATAGTTGAAGAAACTGTTGTAGGTGCTACATTGGGTCAAGAGTCTATCTCGAACGGTCTACTATCGTTTGTTATAGCCTTTATCGTTATTTTATTATTTATGGCTATGTATTATAACAAAGCGGGTTGGGTTGCTAACTTAGCTTTACTTATAAACTTATTCTTTATTATGGGTATCCTAACATCGTTAGGTGCTACGTTAACATTACCTGGTATCGCCGGTATCGTTTTAACCATTGGTTTATCGGTTGATGCTAACATCTTAATTTTTGAACGTATACGCGAAGAATTATCTCTTGGTAAATCAACCTCACAAGCAATTAAAGAAGGGTTTAAACACGCTATGCCAACTATTATAGATAGTAACGTAACACTTTTAATATTGGGTATCATTCTTTATGTATTTGGTAATGGTCCGGTACAAGGGTTTGCAACTACATTGTGTATCGGTATTTTATCCTCATTATTTGCAGCGGTAATTTTATCGCGTGTGGTGTTCGATTGGATGATTAACCGCAAACAAGAAATTACGTTTGACAACAACATGACCCGCAATGCATTTAAAAACCTGCATTTCGATTTTGTTGGTCGTCGTAAAATTTATTACAGCATTTCTACTGCTGTTATTGTTTTAGGAGTTGTGTTTTACTTTAAAAACGGTGGCTTTAACTTAGGCGTTGATTTTAAAGGTGGGCGCACTTACATGGTTGGTTTTGAAAAAGCCATGAACACCGAAGACGTTAAAAAAGCATTAGCTGTATCGTTTGGTGGCGAAACTCCTGAAGTTAAAACTGCCGGAAGCACCAGTAAATTAAAAATTACTACTTCGTACCGCATTAAAGAAAACGATGTTAACGTTGACCAGGAAATGGAAAAAAGCCTTGAAACAGGTTTAACTCCATTAAACACACAATTTAAAGTGTTAAGCTCGCAAAAAGTAGGGCCTACCATTGCAACCGATATTTTGTATAATGCGTATGGTGCTATCTTATTCTCTTGCGTAGTGATGTTCTTCTACATTGTTGTCCGTTTTCAAAAATGGCAATATGGTATGGGGGCGGTTGTGGCTTTATTCCACGACGTGCTAATTGTACTATCATTCTACACTATTTTAGATAAAGTGTTGCCATTCTCGTTAGAAATTGGGCAAGATTTCATTGCAGCTATTTTAACCGTTATGGGTTACACCATGACTGAAACAGTTGTTGTATTCGATCGTATCCGCGAACGTTTAGCTGATTCGGGTAAAACCGATGCGCATGGCGAAGAGCGTAACAAGCTTATTAACTTTGCGTTAAACAGTACATTAAGCCGTACTATTTTAACCTCGTTAACTGTATTCTTTGTGTTATTGGTTATCTTCATATTTGGTGGTGATGCTATACGCGGGTTTATATTTGCCTTGTTAATTGGTCGTGTAATTGGTACCTACTCTTCATTATGTATTTCAACACCAATAGTTGTTGATTTAGACAGAAACGAAGACAATAAAGAGTTAAACCGTAATGCAGCTCCTAAAGCTGTAAAAGCATAAAACAAAGCACATAGCTTTAAAACAAGAAGGAGGTCAATCGACCTCCTTTTTTGTTTAGTGTTGATGGTGTTAACATTAAATTTCAAATAAGACATCTGTATTTTTTATATTTGATATATATAATTGATTTAAAATGGCAGATGATTTAAAAGAGTTTTTTAGAAAACAGCAGGAAATGCGTGATAAGTTTTATCCCCCTTACTTAAGGAAGATAAATGAATTACAGAAAAATATTTCGCCAATATCTAATATTCAAAAAACTCTTAACCTTATTAGTGAAGCGTCAAAAATTCAAAAATTTGCAGCTCCAACATCTGATATTCAAAATACTCTTAGGATGATTAATGAAGCATCACAAATACAAAAAATTGCTTCACCAATATCTGACCTTCAAAAAACTCTTAGAGTTATTAATGAATCGTCACAAATACATCAGTACTCTAATATATTTAGAGTAATAGAAGGGTTATCAGGCATACATAATTCTGTAGCAATAAATAATGCAAGTTTTGATAGTTGGATTAAACTATCTCAACGTGAATATAATTTCTCGGAATTAATTGAAGAAGAAGAAAGGGGAGAGACAATAATTATTGAGGAGACGAATAAGGTAAAAAGAATTATAACTGATATTTATAATGACAATTCTGTACTATTAAAAGTTGAACCAAGAACCTTTGAAGAAGTTATAGCTGAGATTTTAGCTTCTCAAGGTTTTAAAGTTGAGTTAACAAAACAAACAAGGGATAATGGATATGATATTCTTGCAATTAAAGACATAAAGCATCAATCTCCATTAAAATATCTTGTTGAATGTAAAAGATACACTGATAGAAAAGTTGGTGTAGAAATTATAAGGTCTTTTAAAGATGTAATTAATACGGAAAAAGCAAACAAGGGAATTATTGTAACCACTTCATACTTTACATCTGAAGCGAGAAAAAAACAAAAAGAAATTCCTTATATACTTGATTTTAGAGATAAGGATGATTTAATGCAGTGGATTTCTCTTTATTGGCAGGAAAAAATTAGACAATAGTTTACGTAGCTAAAACCCCGCACTCGCCTCGATCTTCAAATACTTATCAGGCGTTAAAAAGAATTTATTTATGTAGCCGTCTTTCCATTTCAGGCAAAAGGCAGCAAGCTCGGTAACGTAAACTATCTGACAAATAACGTCTTCGCCTTTGTGGTAAAAAGTAACATAATCACCTTCGTGTAACTGGTTGCCCTGTTTATCAACCATGCCTATAAATTGCCCTTTAAACATAAAGCAAATGTAGTTTTTTAACTTAAATTATTTAGGTCAGTAGGGCAATTACCCTATACCCGTTGACCTGTCCTACCAATTTTATAAATAAAAAATATAAATAATAATATAGATGAGTTAGTAGGGCAAGGTCAGGGTGCCTATATGTTTTGACCTGACCTACCAATTTTGAAAATGAAAAATGCACCGATATTAAAACAACAACGGCAGACAAATGCCCGCCGCTTATGCTTTAATAGTTATATAAATATTACTTCCTGCTATAATTTGGTGCCTCACGGGTAATAAATACATCGTGTGGGTGGCTTTCTGTAATGCCCGATTGTGTAATGCGTATAAACTTAGCTTGCTGCAAAGTTTTAATATCCTTAGCGCCGCAATAACCCATACCGGCACGTAGGCCGCCAATAAGCTGGTAAATTATTTCAGATACCATGCCTTTGTAAGGCACACGCCCTGAGATGCCTTCGGGTACCAGTTTTTTAATATCATCTTCCACATCCTGAAAATAGCGGTCTTTTGAACCCATTTGCATAGCCTCAATTGAGCCCATGCCTCGGTACGATTTAAACTTACGCCCTTCGTAAATAATGGTTTCTCCCGGAGATTCATCCATGCCCGCAAATAACGAGCCTAACATAACCGAACCTGCACCTGCTGCAAGGGCTTTTACAATATCGCCACTAAAGCGTATGCCGCCATCGGCAATAAGGGGTACGTGTTTGCCTTTAAGGGCATGCGCCACCTCTAACACGGCAGATAGTTGCGGAACGCCCACACCTGCAATAACGCGCGTAGTACAAATACTGCCCGGACCAATGCCTACTTTAACACCATCGGCACCTGCTTTAACCAAAGCCAAAGCGGCTTCGCCGGTGGCAATGTTGCCGGCAATAATTTGTGTATGCTTAAATTGTTTTTTAACCAGTTTCACCATATCCATCACACCCTTCGAGTGGCCGTGGGCGGTATCAATAATCATGGCATCAACGCCCGCTCTCACTAAAGCTTCGGCACGTTGCATCGTATCAGCAGTAACTCCAAGGGCAGCAGCTACACGCAGGCGGCCCATTTCGTCTTTACAGGCGTTAGGGCGCACTTTAATTTTAAGTATGTCTTTGTAGGTTATAAGGCCAATAAGTTTGTCGTGCTTGTCTACAATGGGTAATTTCTCTATTTTATAATCCTGTAAAATCTCTTCGGCTTTTTTAAGATTGATGCCGTGTTGCGCTACAATGGTTTTTTTACGTGGCGTCATAATTTCACGTACCGGGCGTTTATGGTTTTTTTCGAAACGTAAATCGCGGTTGGTTATAATGCCAGCCAATGTTCCGTTACCTGCCACAACGGGTATACCGCCAATTTTATTTTCGGTCATTAACTGCAAAGCATCAGCCACGGTAGCGTTTTCGGGTAAGGTAACCGGGTCCATAATCATACCGCTTTCCGAACGTTTTACACGGCGTACTTCTTGTGCCTGCATATCAACACTCATGTTTTTATGCAACACCCCAATACCGCCTTCTTGTGCAATGGCAATGGCCATGCGGTGTTCGGTAACGGTGTCCATAGCCGCAGAAACAATGGGTGCGTTAAGCGTAATTTCTTTCGTAAACTGAGATTTTGTTTCAACCTCGCGAGGCAGTATATCCGAATAGGCCGGTACAAGCAGCACATCATCGTATGTTAAACCTTCTGAAACAAATTTGTGGGCGTAAGGGGCGTTCATGAGTAAAAAATTTGTCAAAGATACAGATTTATTAATGATGTTATCTTTGCACCCTATTATGACAAAAATTTTTCTCAACAAAGGCAAAGAAACTCCCTTGCTGCGCCGCCACCCTTGGGTGTTTTCGGGGGCTATTAAAACCACCGAAGGCAAACCGCTTGATGGCGATACGGTTAGCGTGTATTCTGCCGACAAAAAGTTTTTGGGCATAGGGCACTATCAGGTAGAAAACAGCATCAGGGTGCGTATAATTTCGTTTGAAGACGTAGAAATTAACGAAGCCTTTTGGTTCGATAAAATTAATACTGCCTATACATTTCGTGGCATTGTTGATTTGACGGATAATAAAGATACCAACGTGTACCGCTTGTTTTTTGGCGAAGCCGATGGCCTGCCCGGTTTAATTATTGATTTTTATGATGGACATGTAGTAGTGCAATGCCACACCATTGGCATGCATCGTAATATTGAGCATATAGCCCATGCACTTAAAAAAGTATATGGCAATAAACTAAAAACCATTTACGATAAGAGTAAAGAAACCCTGCCAAAACACTTAACCGAAAACCTGCACAATGGTTTTATGGTGGGCGATACAGGCAACACCGTAGTAAAAGAAAACAAACACCTTTTTTATATTGATTGGGAAAAAGGACAAAAGACGGGCTTTTTTGTTGACCAACGCGAAAACCGTGCTTTGTTAGCTCACTACTCAAAAAACAAAACGGTGCTAAATACATTTTGTTACACAGGTGGTTTTTCGGTTTATGCTTGCGCAGCAGGAGCGAAGGAGGTTCATTCGGTAGATGTATCAAAACCCGCTATGGAAATTACCGATAAAAACATTGAGCTTAATAAACTAACTAACCATAAAAGTTTTTGTGCCGATACCTTCGATTTTTTGGCCGATAAAAAAGATGTGTACGATATTATTGTGTTAGACCCGCCTGCCTTTGCTAAAAGCCGCGATGTAAAACACAATGCATTTAAAGGCTACAAACGCCTGAACGAAATGGCTTTTCGTTTAATTAAAAGCAATGGTTTAATTTTTACATTTTCTTGCTCAGGGGTGGTTGATAAAGCGCTCTTTTTTAACACCGTTGCTGCTGCTGTTTTCGAAAGCGGACGCAAAGTAAAAATACTGCATTATCTTTCTCAACCTGCCGACCACCCTATAACCCCCAACTTTCCCGAAGGCGAGTATTTAAAAGGCTTGGTGTTATATGTTGAATAAATAATTATTTAGTGTATAACAACTAATTTTTTATTCGCTATGCTGTTTGCAGTTTTAATTACCAAGGTGTAAACTCCCTCATTAAAATTTGTTGCATCAATATTGGTTATTCCGGTTAATGTTTCACTCAATACAATTCTGCCGTTTACATCAATTATTTGTACGATTTGTTTTTCTGCTGTGTTCGATTCAATAATAAATTGTCCGCTAGTTGGGTTAGGGTAAATGTTCACTTGGTTATTTAAATCAGTTAACTGGTTTATACCTGCAATAGCACAACCATTTGAATTGCCTGCCCCACATAAAGGTTTTGCTAAATCGGTTGGTGTCATACTATTAGGCAAATAGTTTGGCAAACAATTATATGGATTAGGGTCTAGATTTATAAAATACTCCCAATAACTAAATTGAGGAACATAATTAGCAGGATAGATAGAATTTGGAAATGCTGGAAAACAAGAAATATTATTTCCACCACAATTTAAAATATGTAAGGAATTAGGTAGGAGTGGTAAATTCGATAATAAATTTTCATCACAATCAAGTTCAATAAGAGAATTAGGTAAGGCAGGGAGATTTGTTAAGGAATTCTTACTGCAAGTCAATGTATTAAGAGAAGTATCTAAAGCAGGAAGGCTAGTTAAAGAATTCATTAGGCAATCTAAATAAGTTAAAGAATTTGGCAGGCTGGGTAATGTGGTTAATTGATTCTGACTACAGTCCAAATATGTAAGTGAGTTGGGTAGAGGTGGAAGGTTTGTTAAATGATTACTATTACATTCAAGCGATTGAAGTGAAGTGTCAAAAGCAGGTAAGTTAACTAACAAATTAAGTTGACAATTTACAATAGAAAGTGAGTTTGGTAGAGTAGGTAAGGTGGTCAAAAAATTTTCTGGACAATATAAATTATACAAGGAAGTAGGTAAGTTTGTTATACTCGTTAAAGAATCATGTTGACAATTTATATATGTAATTGAATTTGGTAAAGTGGGTAGGGTAGTTAGTGAGTTATTATAACTGCAATCAAGAGATTTTAAAGATTTAAAATAAGTTATACCTGTTAGGTCTTTAATATATTTACCGACTACACTTATTGTGCGAGTAGTCGTAGCAACCAAAACACTTGTTGTATCCATTTGGTTGCCATTCATTGCAGCGGGTATAAGTCCTTGTAAATAGGTGGCAAAATTAGCATCAGGTATGGTAACCCATGTTTGAGCATTTAAACGCCCCATTAAAATAATTGAAAAGAGCAGTATAATATTTTTCACGCTAATTATTTATTGTAACAAATTTAAGTTATTTAATGGTAAAAGTTAAGATTATTTAATTGAATGACTAGAGAATAATTTATTAGTGAACAATAACTAATTTTTTATTCATTACACTATCAGCTGTTTTAATTGCCAAGGTGTAAACTCCCGCATTTAAATTTGTAACATCAACATTGGCTGTACCGTTTATAAGCTGACTAAACACAAGCTTACCATTTACATCCAATATTTGTAAAGTTTGTTTATTGTTTATGTTTGTTTCAACAGTAAACTGTCCGGTAGTGGGGTTTGGGTAAACGTTTATATGTTCTGTTACATTGGATAACTCTAAAATGCCTGAAACAACAATTTTTGAGCAATGCATTACAAAAGTATCCGGTCCGCCATAAGCACCCATATCGTTACGCGCTGTACCCATAGATGGAAACAAAGCCGTGTTGGGTGCAGATGTGAGGTCGTTATATACAGTTGAAGTGTCTCCGGCATCAATGCAAGGTGATGCAGCACTTAGGGTAAGACATAAACTATCCAGCAAAGGGTTTGCATTTATATTGCCAACACCTGTGTAAGCATTTTGCACATCGTTATACGTAGCTTGCACCGTGCACGAAGTAGCTATAATTTGATTTGCAACAGGCAAATTGCCCCAAATTATATTATTACGTATAATAACATTGGTAGCAAGTTCTGCCGAAATTCCTCCTGTTCCCACAGAATAAGATGAATTTTTTATAATTGTATTATTCTCAATTATTTTTGGCGTGGTACCTAAATCATTGTAAATCCAAATTCCGCTTCCGCCAAAATAACTTGTAGCACCGGTGTTTAAAGCAATAATATTATTTTTAATTCGACACCCGGTGTAATTAAGTACAATGCCTGGGCCGTATTTGCCCTGGTTATTGGTAATAATATTGTTTTCAATAATGGGGTTTCCATCACCTATACGTATGCCGCCACCGCCTGCGCTTACAACACTGCTTGTGTTAGTTGCCGTATTACTTATAATAATATTATATCTAATGGTTGGCGAACTAACATCCATTAAAATTCCACCACCTTCTCGGTAGGTGCCTGCTCCGTGTATGTCAGTCCACTTGGTTCCTTTGCCGCCTGTTAAGGTAAACCCTTGTAATATGGCTGTTGAATCTTCTCCTGAGTTAAAAATAACGCAACTGGCCGTATCCGGGTTTATGGGTGTGCTTCCGTTTATAATAGTAGAACTAATGTAGGATGTATCTTTACTTAAATAAAACAGACTGGTTACTAAAATTTTTTTTCCTCTAAAATTTATGTTTTCAAAATAAGTGCCCGGAGAAACTTCTACCGTATCTGTATTGTTTGAGGCCATTATAGCCGCTTGTATAGTTGGGTAGTTTAACGGCACCTTACGGGTGGTACAAAATATATTCGAAATATTTATACCAAATAACAATGCTAATAAAATGTGTTTTTTCATAATAAAATTTTTAATTGCTTAAATCTCTATTAAACTTACTTTACAATAACCAAGCGTTTATTTGCAATTCCACTATTATTTATAATGCTGACATTGTAAACTCCGTTGGGTAAATTACTTGCATCAATATTAGTTTTGCTATTTAATTTTTGACTTAGCACCACTTTACCATTTATATCATATACTGTACATTGCGCATTGCCTTTTGTATATATTGCAAAACTGCCCGTAGTAGGGTTGGGGTATATTTCAATAAGATTATTATTTGCTAAATAATATTCGTTTATTCCTGCTGTAAGGCAAGCCCCTTCGGTTGCAGTATAAAATTTATTAGCAGATATATTATAACAGGTGTCAATTGTTCCTAAAGACCATTTTACTATTAATGTATCAATTAAGGCGGCATTGCCTAACCCAAAATGTAACCACAAGTTCTGACTGTTATAACCTGTTTGTGCTGCTACTTCTTGCATTTGCCAAATAGGGGTTCCGCCTATGGTTGCTTTAACATAAACTTTTGCTCCTACACCACTTTTGTTTGATGCAACCCCATTACACTTTACTGTTATCCAGTTGTTTGTATTGCCATTGTTATGGTATAAAAAATTTTGCTCATTTAATCGGTTAGCTACAAATAAATCAAGTTGTCCGTCATTGTCATAATCTGCAAACACACAACCAAACGAGTTTCCGCGATAACTAACCACACTGCCTGTAGTAACTTTAGTAAACGTATAAGTTGGTGCGCCATTGTTTAAGTAAAAAAAGTTAACTGCCCCATCGTTATCTACAAATAAATCGAGGTCGCCATCATTATCAACATCACCCCAAGCACTTCCTACGGAATTAGCAGATTCGGCAACAACGCTTGTTATAACAGGTGTTAAGGAGTAGGAAGGAGCTCCACTATTGTTATAAAGTATGTTGCCGCTGCTTGAGTAATTAGCCGAAAACAAATCTAAATCTCCATCGTTATCATAATCGCCCCAGCTTGCACCAAGTCCTGCTTTGCCATCGCTAAACGTAAATTGCGTAAAGGCTAAACCACCGTTATTAGTAAATAAAAAATCGTTTTGTGTGCCTGAGTTTGCAATAAATAAATCAGGACGTAAATCGTTATTATAATCGGCCCATGCGCCCGGTATCGAAAGATTTGTGCCTGCCGTAATTGTATTTGTAGTAGTACTTAAACTATAACTTGGCGCACCACTGTTTAAATACATAAAATCAGCCCCCTGAAAATTTACCACATACAAATCCAAATCTCCATCATTATCTATATCCACCCATGAGGAGCTATTAGAGTTTCCAATATCAGTTACAGGGCTGCCTGTGGTTATTTTTGTAAACACGGTATCGCCCAATCCGTTATATAAAAAGTTGCCGAAATTATTTCGGTTAGTTACAAAACAATCTATAAATCCATCGCTATTATAATCGGCACAGGTGCTTCCAATTGATGAACCACCATCGGTAACAATATTACCAGATGTTACTCTAATAAAATTTCCGTTACCTTTATTTAGGTATAACGAGTTGTTCTGGTTCGTTAAATTTCCGTTAGAAACCATTAAATCAAGCAAACCATCATTATTAAAATCAATCCAGCTTCCGCCGCCGCTCTCAAACGCATCCGTAGTAATGGGGTTTAACGTATCTGTTACACGGGTAAACGTTTGTGCGTAACAAAATGTGTTCACACATAAAATAGTCAAACTAATTTTAAGTAGTTTTTTCATGCAAATTCGTTTGTAATTATGTAACAAACTTGCTGTTTAATTAGGCTGATTTTTTTAAAAGTGTAAGTTAAACGCACTCCTTACTATAAACAGCAATAATCTCTGTACAAACGGCATTTTTCTAAAATAAAAAACAACTTATTTAGCTAACTTAACGTGTAGTTTTTATTATACTTGCTTTATAATTTAATTAGTAACCTTATCAAAACAAAAATCATATATCACGTTTTATTTTGGCTTGTATATTATAGCTCTGTAGGTTTAATTACAAGTAGCTATGACGATAATTTTTATAAAGGATTTGTAAGTGATGGTTTGCAATTACCGGTTAAAATTGCATTTACTTATTTTATCGTTTCGTATTTATTTCCGACTTATTTTCTCACAAAAAAATACAAACGGCTTTTACTTGTTTTTATACCGGCTACAATTTTAGTGGGTGTTATTTACAGGCTTATACAGGGTTACATTGTGTTTCCTTATTTTTATCCGGATATGATTTATACTCCCTTAAATGTAGGGCGGTTTATTTGGGCTCTTTTCGATGTTTTTTTTCCTGCTGCAATTGCCTTAAGCATTGTGCTTTTTAAATCGAAATTAGAAAGCATGCTACACGAACAAGAATTGCAAAAAGAAAAACTAAACGCTGAGCTTAGTTTTTTAAAAGCGCAAACCAACCCTCATTTTTTATTCAACACATTAAATAATATATATGGTTTGGCTTTGGTAAACTCTCCGCAAGTGCCTAATGCTATATTAAAATTAAGCGAGTTGTTTCGGTTTATATTGCGTAACGGTACCGTGTCTCAAATTAAACTGGAAGATGAAATAAAAATTATTACAGATTATATCGAACTCGAAAAACTACGATATGGTAATCGCTTAAACATAACATTTGAAATTGATATAGATAACCCCAAAGAAATGATTGCTCCTTTGTTGCTTTTACCTTTTGTTGAAAATGGTTTTAAGCACGGTGCCAGCGAGTCGCGTTTTAATTCATTTATTAATATCAAATTAAAGCTGGTAAATCAACATCTGTTTTTTACCATGGCAAATAGTAAAGAACCCGGTAAAGAAACTAATGAAAGTGGCATTGGCATACAAAATGTGCAACGGCAGTTAAATTTAATTTATGGCACCAACCATCAGCTTACTATACAAAATTCAAATACTGAATTTTCAGTTAGCTTAACTATTAATTTAAACGAGCATGAAAAAAATCAGCTGCATCATAATTGAGGATGAGCCAATTGCTGCTGATATTGTGCAATCGTATATTGCGCAGGTTTCTTTCTTGCAGTTAGAAGCTGTTTTTACAGATGCTATTTCAGCTTTCGAAATTTTAAACAACAAACCAATAGACCTTATTTTTTTAGACATTCATTTACCAAAATTAAAAGGCATAGATTTTTTAAAAACACTTACCAAGCCACCCAAAATTATTATAACAAGTGCTTATGAACAGTATGCCTTACAAGGGTACGAGTTTGAAATAACCGATTATTTATTAAAACCTTTTTCTTTCGAACGGTTTTTAAAAGCCGTTAACCGTTTACAAAAACCTGTTGAATTACTTGTAACTGATACCGATGATAAGCAGCATCGTTTTTTTAATGTAAATAAAAAAATGGTGAAAGTTTATTTAGATGAAATTCTGTATGTTGAAAGCCTTAAGGAGTATGTGAAAATATATACAAAAGAAAAAAACGTAGTTACCAAGTTTCAATTAGGCGAACTGCTGGTTTTTTTAAACGATACTAATTTTATACGTGTACACAGGTCATTTATTATAGCCAAAAATAAAATCAATTCGTTTTTTGCAGATGAAATAGAAATTGCCGGACAATCAATTCCAATAGGACGAAGTTTTGCTGTTTCCATAAAAAAAGAACTCGAAAATAAATAAATGTAGTGCTGTATGTAGAATACTAACGATGCCATTTTTTCGTTCTGCATAAAAACCTTGGTTTAAAATATGTTTAAACACATTTTATTTGCGCTTTCTTTCTTAGTAATAAAAAGTTCATTTGCTCAGTCTACTAAGTCACTACTGGCTTTAAACAAAAGTTCTCATTTGTATAAGCAAGCAACTGTAAATAAAACTCCAATTAAAAAAGATAAAGATTCTACAGATAAAGATGAAGCAAAAAAGTTATTGCAATTGGGGGCATGTGGCATGATAAGCAGCTTAAGCTTTTTAAACTCCCCTCAGGATTTTACATATTTCCCCGAATTTTCTTTACGAGCCTATTACCAAACAAACAGATACGTTCAGTTTGTATTAGAATATTCGCATATTGCCCAGCAAAATATTATGCCCACTTGGCTAAATGTGCAAAACACATATTTAGATTTAGACGCACATTTTTTACTTCGCTCCGATAAAAAAAATCAACGAGCAGCATTTTATGCAATTGTTGGCGGTATGGCTCAGCTATTGCACGGCATTTATACCGGTGCCGATAACGATAATAAATTTGTGCCGCATGCACAACAAAACACCTATTATAAAACGGTGTATTATGGCGGAAGCATAGGAATAGGAGGAGAGTGCAGAATTATTAGGCGCTTATATTTGTTTGGCGAAGTACGCTGGCGCTATATAAAAACAGAAGCAGGTTTAATTTTAAGTGATGAGTGTTATAACGTAGGGCTTAAATATACCCTGCATAATTTAAAACCTATATATAAAAAACCGGGTAAGCTTTTTAACTGGTTTTAACTTATTAGTATTTGACTTTATTTTTTTATTGCGTATCTTTATTTATGCAAAAGTTAATTCTGCTAATAGTATTTTATGTATTAGGCATAACTGCTTTTGCTCAAGTTCCGCCCAAATATATTAGTATGGGGCAAAACGAAACTCCCAAAAACTATTATCAAAAAGAAGAGGATGCCGCTGCCAGAAAAGACTCGATAATTAAAGCTAAAAGAGATAAACAAAACAGACAAAAAGCTATTGATATTGGTGCAGGTGGTTTAATAACGAGTTTAAATTTTTTTAAAAACGCGCAAACATTTACGTACTATCCTGCATCATCGTTTCGTTTATATGCGCAGCCAAATAGCTTTATACAATTTTTGGTTGATTACTCGCACGTACAACAAGTAAATATTTTGCCTACTTGGTTAAACGTACAAAACACGTATATAGATTTAGATGCACATTTTATGCTGCACCCTGCTAATGCAGATAGAACTACCGTATATTTTATATTGGGTGCTTCTTCCCAAATTTGGAAAGGCTTTTATACCGGTATAGATAATTATAATTATTACGCCCTGCATGTACTACCAAACACCAGCTATAAAACAGTTTATTATGGTGGCAGTATTGGTATTGGGTTTGAGTTTAAAATTATTAATCGGTTAAATTTATATGGCGAAGTGCGCTACCGCATTACACAAACCGATGTTGGTTTTGGTTTAAGCGATGTTTGTTATGGAGCAGGCGTAAAATATACACTGTTCGATTTTCATCCAAAACCAATTTATAATAAGCCCAGCAAGCATTTTCATTGGTTCTAACTATTGGTTATCAACAAGCGGTTAATTAAAGATTAACATATTTTAATTGACTTTGGCACGCTAAATGCAGTATCTTTAATAAACAAATAAAAGTCATGAAAAACCTAAAAACCATATTATTAGTTGTAGCAACTACTAATATACTTTATGCTCAGGACACCATCTTCACCAAAAACGGAAAAACTATTTCGGCTAAGGTGTATGAAGTTACTCAACATGAAATCCGATACCAAAATTCATCTAACCTCGAAGGACCAATTTATACCATTGATAAAAGTAACGTTTCATTAATAGAATATAAAAACGGAACAAAAGATGTTTTTGCCGGAGAGCAATCGCAAGCTAATCAGCAACCTCAGGTAAACCAATCAAACAATAATAATAATGGAGCTTATTATTCAGATGATGTTTACAACCAAGGTCAGCCGGCTACTACATATAATAACAACAATTATTATTCATCAGGCGGAAGTTATGGCGGATATGGTTACGGTGGAGGCTATGGCGGTTATGGTTACTATAACCCCGGTGTAAGCATGAACTTTATGTTCGGTATGCCTTCTTTATTTTGGGGAGTGCCAATGTATGCAGGCCCTTGGGGTGGTTGGCCTTATTACCGTTCTTATTACCGTCCTTATTGGGCTTATAACTACTACCGTCCTTGGGGTGGTTATGCTTGGGGTGGCAGATATGGTGGTTATTATGGCGGATATGGTTACGGCGGTTACGGTTGGAGAGGTGGTAACTATTATGGACATGGCGGTTATTATGGCGGACATAGAGTAGGTGGTGGTTATTACGGTCCTCGTGGTGGTAGAGTAAGTGCCGGAGGTGGATTTCACGGTGGTGGTGGCTTTTCTGGTCCCCGCGGTGGTGGCGGTGGTGGATTCCACGGCGGTGGAGGCGGAGGATTCCATGGCGGTGGCGGTGGTCACGGTGGTGGTGGCGGACATGGTGGAGGACACCGTTAGTAAGCCGAAGCTTACTTCTTAAAGAAAAAATAAACAGCTAATATTAAACAGATAAAACCCATTAGGTGATTCCACTTAATGGGTTCTTCTTTAAATAACAGTAGGGTAAAACCCATAAACACGGTTATAGAAATTACTTCTTGTATAACTTTTAATTGCAGTAAACTAAACGGACCATTATTTTCCTGAAAGCCAATTTTATTGGCAGGCACCATTAAACTGTACTCAAACAAAGCAATGCCCCAGCTTAGTAAAATGGTTAGTGGTAAACTAAGGTTTTGTAGCCACTTAACATCTTTATACTTTAAATGCCCATACCAGGCAAAAGTCATAAATGTATTAGAAGCCATTAGTAGTAAAATGGTTATAATTCCCTTTTTCATCAGGCAAAAATAACCAATATACTTATACCCCGAATTGTTTTAAATGATGGTCTAAATGTTTGTACATAGCCATGCCCCATTCTTTTTGACTAACACTCCCAAAAAACGGATGCTTATGTGTACTGGCATTTTTTTCTCCACCATCACTAAAGCGTTTTAAAGCAGTGCTTAGTTTTTCTTTTTCGGTAGTAAAATCTCTGTCGTCTTTTATAATAAAGTTAGGGTCGGTTTGTGTGCTGGGTTTAAATGGTGTATCGCTTATTAAAATATTTTTAAACAGTGGGCCTAAAATATACCCTATAAAAATGCGTGGTCGTTTTACTTCACCCGATGCTACTTTAAGTGCTTCTCCGCAATGTGCCAGCATTTGTGGTGCTTTCATTACACCCCATTGTGCTTTGCTTTCAGGGTTTAATTTGTTTAAGCGACTATCAATTTCCTGATAGGCTTCTTTATCAAAAATTGTTTTCATATGTTAAGTATACTATTTATCTTATTAAGGTAAGTGGTCCTTTAAACACCTCTGTTTTTCCACTAAATGAAGTCGCAGTAACTACATAAAAATAAGTTCCTTCGGTTTCCGGGTTTCCATTAGGTGCTCTGCCATCCCACACCGAGTTAAGTCCGGTCCACTCAAACATCAATTGTCCCCAGCGGTTCATTACAAACCCTTCAATGTTTTTTACACCTTTTGTGGTAACAAAAAAGCCATCGTTAATGCCATCGCCGTTAGGAGTAAATACATTTGGTATAACCACCACCATTTCATCAGTTACGTGTATGGTTAACATAGCAGTATCAACACAACTGCTGGCACTATCGGTACCACTTAAAATTACGGTGTAGTCGCCTCCGCTGTTATATGTATGCGATGGGTTTTGTAAAGTACTTGTTGCGTTATCACCTAACGTCCACGAATAAGATGTGTTTGTTGAGCCCACAATTTGCCCTGCAAAGTTTACAGCTAAAGGTGCATTGCCATTATACGTACTTGCCGTTGCCATAACTTGCACATTGTAATTGCCAACACTTACGGTGCTTGTTGTAGCACTAACACAATTATTGGTTGATGTTACCACTACATAAAAAATAGTAGTTGTACCACTTGGTACCGTTGGATTAAATGTAGCACCTGTGCCAACTAAGTTGGTTAAAGCGGCATTGCTATACCAGTTAATGGTTCCATTACCTGTGGCATTTAATGTTAATGTACCGCCTGTACAGGTTTTTACATTGTTTGTTACGGCATTGCCGGGTGTTTGGTTTATGGTAAAACTGGTGGTTGCCGTATCAGTACAATTAAAACTATTAGTTACAACTAACGTGTATGTGTTTGTTGGGTTTGTTTGTACATTGTTTAATGTATTGTTTTGGTTGGTAGATGTATAACCTGCCGGGCCACTCCAGTTATAATGAGGATAACCTGCTGCGCCACCTGTAAGTGTAACATTAGTGCCCGAGCATGTAACGCTATTAGTTGTAGAATTTGTTGCTGTAGCAATTGGTTTTGGGTTAACAGTAATGTGTATAGTATCTAAACCTGTACTCACACAATTACCCGGTGTAGCAATGGCACTAACTGTATAGGTACCCGATGTTGTTGGCGAAAGAGTAGTGCTTTGTGGTGGAGATGTATATCCGCCAGACCCTGTCCAAATAATTTGAACTGATGCAGGGGTAGCTGTCGCTGTCGCAATTAATTGGATGCTCTGTCCTTGGCAAATTGTATTATTAGCTGCATTAGTAGTATAGGATGTTATAACCGGAGTTTGGTTTACGGTTATAGATGCCGTAGCAGAATCTTTACAATTGAAACTGTTGGTTACAACTAAGGTGTATGTGCCTGTTGCACTTGTTGGTACATTGGTTAAGGTATAATTTTGTTGTGTAGATGTTCCAGCATTGCCATTCCAGCTATACAAGTTACCTGCTGCGGCAACGCCACCTGCTATAATAATTGTGTTGCCTGAACAAACAGTGCTGCTGCCAATCACCGTAGCTGTTGCAGTAGGAATGGGGTTAACCCTAACACGTACAGTATCTAAACCTGTACTTTGGCAAGAACCAACTGTTGCAACAACCGTATAAGTACCGGTTACGGTAGGTGTTATAACAGGGTTTGGTGGTGCAGAGGCAGTATATCCGTTAGGGCCACTCCATTGTAAGGTAGCTGTTGTTGGTGTTGCAATTGCATTTAATTGAATACTTGATCCAATACAAATAGTGTTGTTAACTGCATTAGTAGTGTAGGATGTTATAACCGGAGTTGGATTTACGGTAAGTGGTACCGTAGCGCTATCTTTACAATTAAAACTATTGGTTACAACTAAGGTGTAAGTGCCTGTTGCACTTGTTGGCACATTGGTTAAGGTGTAATTTTGTTGAGTAGCTGTTCCTGCCGGTCCATTCCAATTATAACTATTTCCTGCTGCGCCACCTTGTATAGTAACGTTGCTGCCCGCACAAACTGTACTATTACCAACTACATTTGCCGAAGCAACGGGGTTTGTGTTAACAGTAATATTTAATGTACTTGTTGCGCTGCTGCAATTGCCAACAGTTGCTGTTACCGAATAAGTTCCGCTTGCTAAAGTACTTATATTCATTATAGAAGGGTTAGCCATGTTTGATGAAAACCCGTTTGGCCCGCTCCATTGTACAGTAGCATTAGTAGGGGTAACAACTGAGTGCAATTGCAAAGTTTGGTTTTCGCAAAGTGTATAACCGGCTGCACCTACGCCGCTAAGTGTGGGCGTTTGGTTTACGGTAACATTAGCAGTATCTGCATTCTGGCAACCATTAGCATCTGTAACGGTTAAGGTGTAAACACCAGTAGTAAGTGTAGTACTATTAATTATTTGAGGGCTTTGTATGTTAGATGCATAGCCACCCGGACCGCTCCATGTATAACTTGATGCCGATGAACCATTTAAATTAACGGTAGCACCTGCGCAATAGGGGTTATTAGCTGTGGTGGCACTAACCGATGGAAGAGGGTTAACTGTTATGGCTACTGTTGATGTACTTGAACACCCGGCAGATGAAAGTGTAGCCACATAAGTGCCCGATTGGCTTGTTTGCGTTGGGTTAAGTGTAAATGATGAGTTTGTAGTGTTAAAACCTCCTGGTCCTGTCCATGTATAAGTGGGACTGGCAGCACCACTCGATGCACTTACATTTATTGATTGCCCTACGCAGGCTGTTGTAGTATTAGTTGTAATAGTTGGTGCAGGAGGAGCTCCTGGGTTTGTTATAGAATATGGACCAAAATTAGCGCTGCAATTAGCATCGGCAACATGCACATTATAAGCTCCTGCGGGTTGGTTATTTATGTTTTGTGAATTTCCAACTACCGCGCCCAAACTGTTTGTCCACGTATATGATAAACTTCCCGAACCAGGTGTTATACCAATAGCAGTAATGCTTCCGGTACTTGCACCGCAATTGCTGGGTGATATAGTAGGTGCTGCCGTTAAAGTGGGTACAGGGTTTACACTAACTGTAGCTACGGCTGTATTAGTACAGTTATTTCCATTGGTACCTGTAACCGTATACGATGTTGTTACGGTTGGTGTAACACTAATAGAGGTTCCTCCTTGTGTCGTACTCCAGCTATACGTAGTAGCATTGTGTGCAGTTAAGGTTGTGTTTACACCGGCACAAACGGTAGCCGAGTTTACCGTTACATTGGGTAAACTGTTCACCGTTACATTTGTTGTACCTGTGTTATTGCAACCATTAGCACCCGTGCCGGTAATAGTATATGTAGTAGTAACCGTAGGTGTTGCCGTTACAACCGACCCAGTGGGTGAGCTTAGCGTTGCCGGCGAATTCCAAGTATAGGTGCTTGCGCCGTTTGCAGTAAGCGTGGCTGTTTGTTGCCCTGCACAAATAGTAGCCGTATTAGCTGTAACCGATGGCAATGCTAACACCGTAACGGTAGATGATAACGCACTCTTACAATTATTTACATCAGTAACCGTAGCGGTAAAAACCGTGTTGGCTGTTATAGTAGGATTAATACTAAATGTGCTTGCTCCGTTGCTCCAGCTATACGTATAAGTTCCTGCAGGTGTTGGTACGGCGGTTAAAGTATCTTTATACGTGTTACAAGTATTTGGATGTACATTTGTTATCGAAAAACTTGGCAAACTCAATCCTTGAATGGTAACAATAGCTGTATTTTTACAGCCACTCCCATTGGTACCTGTTACTGTGTAAGTTGTATTGGTGGTTGCAGTAGGTGTTACGGTTACAGCACTTCCGCTGGTTGCACTTAAACCTGTTGCCGGACTCCACGAATAAGTTGTTCCGCCGCTGGCAGTTAAAGTTGTTGTTGTATTTGCACAAATACTTAAGGTTTGCGAACCTGCGCCATTTATTTGCACCGTTGGTAATGCATTAACGGTTACGGCTTTACTTAATGTTTGTTTATTGCCACAAACACCGCTAACCTGACAAGAGTAAGTCATATCAGTAGGCGGTGCAACTGTTATTGAAGAGGTTGTTTGCCCACCGGGGAACCACAAATACGTGGAGCCTGCACTGGCATTAGCAATGGCTAATTTAGTGCTATCACCAAAACAAATAGTGCTTGGCGTTGCTGAAATACTTGGTATTTGTACACCTGAGTTTGCCGTAACGGTATAACTGCATAAATCTCCGCCCCAACCGTCAACCATTAAATAATAATCTTGTCCAATGGTTAGGCTGGTTGCGTTAAGTGTAAATCCGCCGTTTCCTTGTTCAAAGTCTGATACAGGAATAAAAGCACAACAATTTGTTCCCGAAAAAACTTGCATTTGTATACCGCCCGTCGAAAAACAATTACCAACGGTAACACTAAACGAGGCAGTTGCTGCCGAAGCTGTAAATTTTATCCAGGAGTTATTATCTATACTAACATCATAGTTATAGGTAGTTGTGTAAGTGGTTGGTTGGCCTGTACCCCATGGGCCCTGCATGCCAAATGCAGCCGTATAGGATGTTGTTGAACCGGGTGTGTAAGTGTAGGTTGCTCCAAATTCGGCATCGCCACGCATGTTACAAGGTCTGTCTGGCGTATATCCATTGGTGTTTGCTACATAGTTATTTAAATCACAAATATATAGGGCTGTAGAACAGGCATCGTTTGTGGGCGATGATACACATAACCCAAACTCGCCTGTGTTAGAGCCGTAACCCCAATAACGTATATAAACAGTTGCTCCGGGGGTTAAACCGGTAGCAGCTATGTATGGTAATAAATCATAAGCAGTACCCGGATAATTATGGTCATCATCGCACATAATTTGAGTTAATGAACCACATGTTCCTGAGTATAATGCCATAACACCATCGGTAATAGCACCGGCTGGTAAATTTGGTTCTGAAGTAACATAAATATTTCCCGATGCCGGTACTGTAAGTGCAAACCACACATCGTGCGATGAGGCAGAAAAGCCGCCAATTTGTGCTCCACTCCCCCCACAATTAGCGGGCGTGGGTGCTAAAGAGCTTGAAGTTGATGTAAAGCCGGAATTAGACATGGATATATAGTTACAATCAGATGTAACCGGAGGTAACACAAAAGCATTACATGGGTCATCGCCTGTGGCAGCAGCTCCTGTAATACAAATAGTAAAGGGATAGCCACCGTTGCCCGACCAGTAATCAAAAACTCGCACATAATAAGTTGTCCCTGGAGTTAAGCCATTTTCGGTGGCAGTTTCCGTTCCGCCTGTACCACTATTGTCTATACAATCTAACGATGTAAAAGAACTGCAGGTACCCGATAGTAATTCTACCACCGCATCCATATTAGCTGATGGGTTAACTGTTATAACTTGCTGCGAGCTGTTGGCTACAAACGTATACCAAACATCATCATCGGGTGTACCGTTACACACAGTTGTATATGATTGTGTGGCGCCATACGATGTTCCGCTGGTTAAAACACAACTCGAATTTGGTGTTAGTGGCGTGGCATTTGCACAAGCATCGTTAACAGGTGGAGTAGGAGGGCTGCTTACGCAAACACTAAAGGTAGATGAACCCGAACCCGCCCAATAATCATACACCCTGAAATGATACACAGTACCAATGGTAAGGCCGGTAGCATTAATAACCTCGGCTTGCCCCAGGTTATTTAAATCTTCGCAATATAAATTGTTAAGCACAGCACAACCACCCGAAAATAACTGCACCACAGGGTCGTAATTAGCCGAAGGGCTTACTGTTATTTGATGTGATGTTTGTGTAGCCGTAAACTGATACCAAACATCATCATCAGCATTACCCACACAACCCGGTATACTTTGTGTAGCTCCTGCCGATGTACCTGAAGTATAAATACAAGTAGTGTTAGGTGTTATAACCGTGGCACTGCTGCAATTATCACTTTGCGAAAAGCTTTGCAGGTATAATATTGTGAAGAAAAAAGGTAGTAATTTTTTTATCATACTTAAAAGTATTTAGTTGGTAATTTTCTCTGTTTGAAATGTAAAGCCATTGTATTGTAAACCTTTAGCTAAAATTAAATTTTTAGCATTAGGTGCTGGGTTTCCTTTATCACCTTCGCCCTTACGGGGCTGTTCATCAAATGTAAAAGTAATTTCCGCCATTTTCTTTTCAGGTTTTATGCGGTACTTACATTCTACCACACCTTTGTAAGCACTTATTTCATCTACTATTTGTTGTAAAAGTTGTTCGTTTTCAACATTTATAACGCTGTAGTAATAGTGTGTGCGTGTAATTTCTTTTTGTTGCTGGGCAAAGCCAAGGTAACCGGCAGCCATAAACAGTGCAAATACAATTTTTTTCATAGGTTACTTTTTAGTCATTAAAATCCACAGCACATTCTCACGTACAAAGTGGTTGGCAGCCGCTTATAAGTTGTGTAACTTAGATAAGCTCTGTTTAAGGTGTTCACTTGTATCACAAAATTAACAAAAAAAACAACTTACGCAAGTGTAAGTTATCGTTAAGTTTTATCTAAAAAACAATTCAATTATTTGGTTACTTTTGCGCTTCATTTCTACACATGAAAAAAATAGTATTACTGCCTTTATCGTTGATTTTATTGCTGAGTTTTTGTCAAAACGAGGCATCTAAAAATACAGATGATAAAAAAACAGAAGCACCCGCAAAGCAAGACAGCAGTGACAAAACTGCTGAAAAAATAGCGAATATAACAACACCTGCCTCCAATGCTTTCGATATTAAATCATTCGACGTTAAAAATAGCTTTAACGCTACGGCTTCTGTTTTAGCGGGTGTAAAAAATACAGCAGGCTCATTAACCAACTTTTTAGATTCGAGTGCATGGAAAGAAAACGCATCTTTTATTGATAGCAGCTGGGCTCGTTTAGAAAGGGCTCGCCTGGGCAAAATGCGTACTTGGCGCGATAAAGAAATTACAGGTATCAATCAAAACGAAAAAACATTATTCTACCCTTTTTCCGGACCCGATTTTTTAACGGCTTACACTTTCTTTCCTAATGTAGAAAAATATGTAATGCTTGGTTTAGAGCCTATTGGCAAACTACCTGAAATTGCTAAAATGAAAAAGAAAGATGCTGAAGTGTATGTATCGTGCTTTAAAACATCTTTAGCTGATATTTTTAATAAAAGTTACTTTATCACCCAGTACATGGGGCGCGATTTACAAAACCAAAAAGTAAATGGTACACTGCCTATACTTAGCTTTTTTATTAAACGCACAGGCAACGAAATTGCTGATATTAAATATGTGGTTAAACTAAATAAAGACAGCATTATTGAAGTACCTTATGATTATAAAGACAAAAAAAACCAACCTTTTGGTGTGCGAATTGATATTGTAAGCAACGGACAACCAAAAAGCATTTATTATTTCCGTTACGATGTAAGCAATGCTAAATTTAATGATACTACCGTGTTTTTAAAGTACCTAAACAAAATGCAATCTCCGGTGGCAACGTATGTAAAAAGCGCCTCTTATTTATTGCACAACGATTTTATGAGCAATATGCGCAAGTTTATTTTGGCTAAGAGTGATGATGTAGTGGAAGATGATACCGGAATCCCTTTTAAATATTTTATTGAAAAAAATGACTGGGTAACCAAAGTTTATGGCGAGTATCAAAAGCCCGTAAAAAAACTTTAATTGGTTAGATAGACAGAAAGAACTACAAGCCGTTTTTGATAAAGATAGCGCTAACATTCCTAAATTACCGTTCCATTTAGGTTACCATTGGAATACCAATAAAGATGTGCTTATAGTTTGCGCTAAAAAGAAGTAAGCAATTTTTAGTAGACAGAGCTATGAAACTTAATCATATCAATTTAGTAGTTGCAGATGTCGCAGCTGCCATTCACCTTTTTGAAACATACTTTAATTTTAAATGTACCGAAGTAAAAGGTGACAATATTATTGCTGTTTTAAAGGGCGCAGATAACTTTATACTTGTTATAATGACCACCAAAGAAGGTAACCAAAATTACCCGGATGCTTTTCATATAGGGTTTATGTTAGATAGCACAACGGCTGTACCGAAACCTATGAGAAATTAAAAAACGGAGGCATTAATGTTGGGCACGAGCCACGAAAAATAAGAGATAGCTTTGGCTTCTATTTTAATTTCGAAAACATAATGATAGAAGTTGGACATTATTTGAGTTAAAAGCTTAAACTTTTACTTTACTAACAAGTTATAATCATCTTATAAACAGATAATTAACCTATTATCAACTCATTTATAAACGACTTATTAGCAGGGTTACAAACAGCTTCTAAACACGTTATTACTATACTTACCAACGGCTTATAAACCTACTTGTAAACAGCTTATCAGCGCAGAATAAACAGTTAATTAACTGAGTTTATTCACAATTGTTTATTGCTTGTTTTTAAGAGATTTAGCTAAAACCTAAACCACGTGTGTTTGCTCTACCGTTTTAGAATCGATAGCATCGCGTAAGCCGTTACCCACCAACATAAAGGCGAGTACCAATAACATAATAGCTATACCGGGTATAAAGGCAAGGTAAAAAGCATCGGGTGTAAAAATAAACGGTCGGTGGTCGTTAATCATTTTGCCCCAGCTTGCCATAGGCGGCTGCGCACCAATGCCTAAAAAGCTTAAACCTGCTTCGGTTAAAATAGCATTTGCAAAGTTGGATGCCGATATAACAATAACAGGTCCCATAACATTTGGCAACACGTGCTTTCTAATTAAACGGCTGTTTTTATAACCTAAAGCCCTGCCTGCCTCAACAAATTCTTTTTCGCGTAAGCTCATTACTTGTCCGCGCACTATACGGGCAACCTCTACCCACATAGTTAAACCCACAGCCACAAACACCTGCCAAAAACCTTTACCTAAAACAAGTGTAATAGCAATAACCAATAACATGGTGGGGATAGACCATACTACGTTTATTATCCACATAATAACATCATCTAACCAGCCTCTAAAATAACCTGCCATAGCACCCAGCACCACACCAATAAACAACGATATAACCACCGCAATAAACCCAACCGATAACGATATACGAGTACCAATTAGCATACGGCTAAGCAAATCTCTGCCCAGCCTGTCGGTTCCTAAAATAAATTTTTTGGTAACAATATTGTGTTTTTCAACATCCTCTCTAAGTTCGGCTACCGTACAGGTCATTTTTTGGTTGGTGCTGTATTGGTAAAATTCAGTAGTGCCTTTTAGTTCATCATTTTTTACAGGCAAGTTAGAGTTTATATCATACACCACATCAGCCAAGTTATAACGCATTTTAGTGCCGCGATTAGGTTCGTTGCCCGTATATTCCTCTACCACAATATCGTTGCCCGAAAATGTATAATCATACAAAGTAACAAAGGTGTAATCACTTTGCTGTCCGAACAACATTTTCATAAACCAGTTTACGTGGTGCGATTCTTCATTTTTTCTAATTTTCAGCATTCTGATGCTAAACCCTGGCGGTTTTATTTGCAGTTCGGGCTTTTGGTCGTTGCTATCTGGCGTAGAATCAGGTGTTATAAGGTATCCGGCAATAAAAATAAAAACAGAAATAGCTATAACTATCAGTCCACTCATGGCAAGTTTGTTTCGCTTAAAGCGTTTCCATGCCATTTGCGCAAGAGAACGAGCTTTGTTTTCTGATAT
>Ga0207019_1020_pt1 | contig 48077 bp, 47 predicted proteins | sample Alteio_BWMinCont_50_FD_153483 | JGI IMG/M metagenome (GOLD analysis project Ga0207019, IMG submission 153483) | Enriched cells from forest soil in Barre Woods Harvard Forest LTER site, Petersham, Massachusetts, United States -... | ecosystem: Environmental > Terrestrial > Soil > Temperate forest >...
CCAGGCCTGAACACCAAGATCACGAATTTCTTCGAACAGAGCTGAGCGGCGAATATCGTCGAGATGCGCGGCGATGTCGTCGAGCAAAAACAATGGCGTCATATTGCGGCTGCGGATCAGGGTGCGCAGATAGGCGAGCATGATCGCGATCAGCAAGGCCTTTTGCTCGCCGGTCGAGCATAAATCGGCCGGACAATTGCGGGCGCGATGCATAACATGCAAATCGCTGCGATGCGGACCAATGGCACATGTACCGGTTTGCGCATCTTCGCCGCGTGTTCGGGCCAGCGCGGCACGAAGCTTGTCTTCAACGGGCAGAGCCGGCTGGGTTTCCAGCGCTTCTTCGGCGATACCTTTCAGTTCCAAATCGGCGCGCGGAAATATGCCAGCCGTTTCGGCAATCGCTGTACGCAATTGTTGGATCATATGTTTGCGTGCGGCGGCGATGGCGACTCCTGTTTGCGCCATTTCATCTTCCAGCGCGTTCAGCCATGCGGCATCGGCCATGCCTTCGCGCAGCAAACGTAACCGTTCGCGCAATGATTTTTCGTAACGGTTCACGCGGCTGCCATGCGCCGGATCAAAACTGTACACCAGCCGATCAAGCAATTTGCGCCGCGCGCTGGGCCCTTCAGCCAAAATACGATCCATATCCGGCGTAATCCATGCCATCGCCACATGCTCGGCCAGCGCATTTTGGCCACGCATATTCTTGCCATCGATATGGATGATGCGGCGATCAACTTCACTTTCTTGTGCATCGCGGCCCGTGCCGATGGTTAAAGTACCGAAAGCCGTGTGCATATCCACCGCCACAGCCCAGGGCTCGGGATTATTCTGGTTTTGCATATCCGCCAGCGCAGCACGGCGCAGACCACGCCCCGGAACCAGCAAACTGACCGCCTCCAGAAGATTGGTTTTGCCGCTGCCGTTTGACCCAGTTAAAATAACTGGCGTAGCGGCACAGGACAATTGAATGTCGCCATAATTACGAAAGCGGAAAAGCGAAATTTTCCCGACGCTGAGCGGGGCAGGGGCTTGTTCTATGGCAGTATTGTTTAAGGCTTGAGCCCGGTGCATATTCGAATCCTCTGCAAAAACAGGTTATTGTAATTCCCTATGATGTACCACAGAAAACATAAGCCCCATATCAAGCGCCGTCCACGGATGGTGCCGCGTCAGGATGACGGGTTACAGGTCATTCGCGTCGGGCAGAAGAAGAACCATTTTAATGATCTGTATGTCGAATTTTTAGGAATGACGTGGTTTGAAATCGGCGTTTTTATTTTGATTGCTTATTTTCTGTCGAACCTAGCCTTTGCATTGTTTTATTTTTACAACTTTGATGGCATTACAGGCGTACGCCCCGGCGCTTTTGAAGACGCATTCTTTTTCAGCGTTCAAACAATGGCCACCATCGGATACGGCAAGATGGCGCCGGTTAGTTTGCCGGTGAATATCGCCGTATCAATCGAGGCGCTGTGGGGCTTTTCTTTTTTTGCTGTTACCACAGCTTTGGTCTTCGCTAAATTTTCGCAACCGAAAGCGCGCGTGCTGTTCAGCAATGTTGCCGTCATGGGCCCCCATAACGGCGAACGCTATTTAATGTTCCGTATGGCGAACGAGCGATCCAACCGCATTGTCGATGCCTGGGCCGAACTTTTTCTGCTACGCAATGAGATGACGAGTGAGGGCACACGTTCGCGGAAATATTATGACCTCGAACTTGTGCGCACGCATGTGCCGCTGATGCAGTTAAGCTGGACAATCATGCACAAGCTTGATGAAACAAGCCCATTGTACGGTGTCAGCCAGGATGATTTGGAAAAAATGGAGGCCGAGATCATTGTTTCGCTGCACGGACATGACGAGACCATGTCGCAGACGATCTATGCACGCCATTCCTGGGTCGCCGATGAAATTTTATGCCACGCCGTTTTCGAAGACATCCTGAACCGCCGCGACGATGGCTTTGTCGAGGTCAATTACAAACTGTTCCACGCCGTTAAACGGGTAGGCGGGGAGTTTGGTTAGGAAAAATATTTTATTTCAAGGTTGTTGTGGGCAATCACTGTAGATTGGCTGCAGGGGCACCACGTTGTTTGTCTTGTCTCTTTCCAGGAGGGGACGGTGTTTTTCCAGGTTGAGGTTCATCATATGGTCCCGGGAAGGCCTGTTTAGCGATCGCGGATGCGTAGAGAGTCAAGGGATCAACTATTTTGACTGACATCAGCCATGGGGGATTATCTGATGTGATCTCTGAATCATCCGTCCCTTTTTCGATCTTTCTAAACCTGAAACCGTTTTCTGTGATTTCACAACCCCTTCTCTTGTCCAAAGGATACAGATTGTTGTCATGAAGTTTTCTGAGTTCCAAATACAACAAGCTTAGTTCAGTAAGACCCAAACCCACGGATAATTCCTGAACGGAAGGATCTTCGCTTTGAATCCGCAGTGCGTGTGTTTTGATGTTTACAATCAGTCTATCCAAAAGCCTTTTTATGTCTTGGTCCCCTTTTTTCACGTCCAAACAAAGTTTTTCATTGTTTTGCAATTCACTCGGAGAAAGAAAGATTATCTTGCCCGCATAGGCTTGATCGGCATTTGCGTAAATATCTGCATAAGCCGTCTGACCGGAATTTGCAACCGTTGGCATCGTTAGTACTGAAAGATTTTCTGGGCGATTATTTTTAAGGTGTTGCGCCAAGACTTCGATCATCGAAAGATAAATAGTATTGTGCCCTGTACATGCATTCCTTATCGGTATTGCAAACATTGATAGAGTGTTATCAGGAACAACTATTATTGTCGCACCTTGTTCAGCGTGCGCCTTCGCAATATCTGAAATGGTTTGTCCGACGCGCGACATTTGAGCTGGCCCCAGCATCGAGAGTTCCTGGACGCGGTTTGACGCTGTTGTAATTTTTGGAGCATATAGAATGGCTGCGGCTTTGCATGCCTTTCCCATCCCGCTCCTTTCAAGTACGTAACGAGCGAGTCGCTCGTCAGCAGCCTTTCTTATAAGGACTGTAATGGCTTCAGCCACTCCTGGAGGATTCCCACCTATGATGACAATAGATTCACGCGAAAATCCACGACCGAAATGTTTCAGATCGGCAAATTGTCCTACACAAGAAGGATTATTGCGAATCGAGGGTTGTTCTGAAGGGTAAAAATATACCCCCCATTGCGCATGACAAGCATTTGAAAATACGCCAAAATCAGGATCCAACTTCATTAAACGCTCATCCCACAAGTGAATGACGGGATATTCAACACCATCGCGCGCTGTCAAAGTCTCATAAAGCGGATTAATCAAGCCGTGAAGATTGGATCCAAATTCTTGTTCCGTATCTACCTTATCAAGAATTATGCCTCCATTTAGATGAGCAAAATGATCTTTAAGCGCATCTTCATCAATTTTATCATCACCACGACAAACAGCTATCACGTAGCATTTTCTGCCATTCACCGAAGCCGAATAAAGTCCAGATTTTGATTCAAATTGCAGCGGTATACCGCCATGATCAACCAGATTGCGAACACTGGCAGCTTGATCGGACCCTGTGGGGGTGCCACCTCCAACATTTAGTGAGATGTCAAAAGAGATGCCCATCGCGAGGGCCCGCTCGACAAGGCCGCTCACTTCAGAAGGAACTTCCTTATTAAACTTGGCTGCTGCCTGTGCGCAAATCTCTTCAGCCCTTATGGGGGTAATATTACTAGACATACAAATCTTCCTTTTAAAATGTCGTATAAAACTAGCCTTTGAATGCATTCCTTATTAAATAAACACTCCTTAAAAGTCAAGAAAAAGCTGATATCATTTATCTTTATTAACATCATTTTGTCGAGAATAAATAACATGCAACGGATAAAATACCCGTGGATTTTTCCCTAAGGCAAAGCGGGGATGTGCCATGAATTCACGCACAATATCACGTTTTTGCCCAGCCTTAATGGTACCTTGTGCGAGCTTCATTTCCGCGTGTTTCAAACCGAGATAAAACATAGCAACAGCGCCGCCCATCGTGAATCCAGCGTTTGTTAGGCATCCCATATCATGGACCAGCGCACCGGCCTCATAGTGAGAAGAATCAGCAGAGCCAAATAAAAACGGGGTGGTAACCAGCACAGGCAGATCGACCGTGCGAGCATGTTCAAGAAGTGGTTTGTAAGAGTAAGGATCATCCTTTGCGCCAGGAATATGGGGAAGGTTTCCCGGTCCGTTCGAAATAATAATCAGGCCATTAAGTGCTTTCAGGCAGTCCTTTAGAAGGCCTGGATGAGATCCTGGAATAGCACGAATAGCCATAACATTGTCAGCAAATTCTTCGAGTACGTCGCTTTCTTCGAAAGGAGGGACTCCATCGCGTCTTTTTATGCTCGCCCCATCCCTTACAATAATACCTTCACTTAAAAATTCTCCTCTTTTGAAATCGCTTACCATGTATTTGTAGGATGACTCGCTGATCTTGGCAATACGTGAACCGTCAAGGATTTCATCTCCATTGACAACGAGTGTACCAATTTCTTCCGTTTGACCGATAACGGCAAGCGAACGAGCAAGATTTGTTCGTGCGTCGCCGATTTGTAAATCTGGAACGCTTTGCGCAGAGGCTAAAACGATAGGCATGTTCAAGCTGGTGCCAAACGCCGCCGCAATGGCAGAAGAGAAAAATTCTTTGGTGTCCGTTCCCGTTGTTATAATCACACCCCTGAAATGAGCACCGGCCTGGGCATATTCGTTTCGGCATTCATCGATAATTGTTTTGACAACTTTTGACCACAGAACAGGATGAACGTTATTGCTATCGAGATTTGCAACCTGAACGGGAACCAAATGTATGTCGTATTGTTCCCGAAACCGGTCGAGCTCGAGACGCTCCATAAGAGCTGATGCGCTACTAAGATGATCACTGTTTTTCAGTACGGAATTCCATCGTGACCCCAAAGTTGCTGTATGAGATTCCATGGCAATCGTCCCGCCCATGCTGATGGCGAGTATTCTTTTTCCAACATTGTGCATTTACGGCGCTCCCATTGTTTATTCCTTGTTTTTTAAGGACGTTTCTGTATTCATTCTCGCCAGTATCGATCCGCCGAGGATAAGCGCGGCGGCGGTCCATACCAGAAAACTCATCGTCACATGGCCGAAAAGGATCAAGCACAAGGTCGAGAGCAGGGGCGTGTAGTAGGCGGCGACGGCGACTTTTTCCCGGTCGCCCTTTGTCATAGCCTTGTCCCATAAAATATAAGTCGGCGCGCCACATAACCCAAGCGCAACCACTCCCACCCATCCGGACCATGACATGGTCGATAAATCAACCGGCGTTTCGAAAAGGCGATGTGCGATTAGAAAAAATATGCTCGAGATCAGCCCCATCAATCCGACAGCATCGACCGGTGCCGCTGGAAAACGCCGCGTTAAAACCGAATACAGCGCCCACGTAAAAGCACCGGCAATCGCGAAAAAATGACCCGGTTGGAATGAGAAGCTACCTTGCTTGGAATTAAGACCAATACATATGACTCCGGTGAAACAAAACAAACTTCCAATCAAAACCATTTTCGACAGTTTATGACGTTCCAAAATTGTGGGCAGCACCACAATCAGCAAAGGCCACAAGTAGTTCAGCAGATTGGCTTCGGCAATCGGCGCAAGTTTTAATCCGCAATAATAAAAACCGGCATAACCGATCGTGGGCAGGGCAAACAGTAACCAAACCCGCCAGGGCTGACGTCGCAGTTGGATAAGGCGCGCCGGAGTCCGGAGCCATATCACTACAAAAAATATAAAGCCGACGAACGTTTCAAGGCTGGTTAAAAGAAAGGGAGGAAGTTGTGATGTTAATCCAACAAAGAAAGCGGCAAACGACCAGAAAAGGATCGCCATGTAGCCTTGCAGGTTTGCCCATTGTTTGGGGGAATTTTTCATCACTTCCCTTTTCCAAACTTGCTTTGAAATCGGCCATAGTCGGCGTCGTCGAGAATAATTTTAATGCGGGATTTGGTTTTGGTGTCGCGTTTATCTAGGATTTTGCCATGCGCATAAAGCCATGAAAGCGCGGCACCGTCGGCAATCGATATATCAATATCATAGCTTTGGCGTTGCGCCATTAAATGTTCGTCCAGATGCTTTAGCAATTCCGGGACGCCTTCGCCCGTCAGGGCGGAAACACCGACGGTACCGCCGCGCGCCTCAAACCTTACGCCTTCCACCTGGGGAATGTGGCCGGATTCCCAAGTCGTGCGTTCGGCATAACGAAGAAGATTGCTGCGTTGATCTGGCGGCAACAAATCAATTTTATTTTGGACTTCGATCAATCGCTCATCTTCCTGGCCGATACCAAGTTCAGCAAGAATACCTATTACCGCTTCTTTCTGGGCGCGGGTTTCGGGATGGCAGACATCGCGCACATGCACAATAACATCGGCCAGCTCAACCTCTTCCAATGTCGCGCGAAAGGATTCCACAAGGTGCGTCGGCAAATCGGAAATAAATCCAACGGTATCGGATAAAATGGCTTCGCGGCCGCTAGGTAATTTTATACCGCGCATGGTCGGATCGAGCGTAGCGAACAGCATATCTTTCGCAACGACATCGGCACCCGTCAGACGATTGAACAGGCTCGATTTGCCCGCGTTGGTGTAGCCGACAAGGGCGATGGTCGGATGCGCGGCACGCTGTCGTGCTTCGCGTTGCAAGCCGCGCGTGCGGCGCACCTGTTTTAACTCATCTTTCAATTTGCTGATACGTTGCATGATCAAGCGACGGTCAATTTCCAATTGGGATTCACCGGGGCCGCCCAAAAATCCGAAACCACCACGCTGACGTTCGAGATGGGTCCAGGATCGTACCAGACGCGATTTTTGATAATTCAGCGAAGCAAGTTCGACTTGCAATTGACCTTCGCGGGTACGGGCGCGCGCACCGAAGATTTCGAGAATCAATCCGGTGCGGTCGATGACTTTGCATTTCCAATCTTTTTCCAGGTTGCGTTGCTGTACCGGCGTCAAGGCATGATCGACAACCGCAAGCGCAATATTTTTTTCCCGAATGATTTCTCCAAAATTTGCCACCTGACCTTTGCCAAGCAGGGTGGCGGGAATAGGGCTGGCGATTGTGATAATGCCGGATTCCACCACGGCAAGATCGATTGCCCGCGCCAGACTGATGGCTTCCTCCAGCATCGCAGCGGATTCGCGGTATTTGATTTCAGATTTAATGATGGGTTGGAGGACAAGTGCCCTGTCACCGTGCCGAAACCCGTCAATATCGGTGTGGGGGACCACGGTCACGTGGGTTCAGTGCCTTCGAACAGAGCCATAGGCTCATTCGGCATAATGGTCGATATGGCGTGCTTGTAAACCAGCTGCGAATGCGATTCACGGCGCAGCAAAAGCGAGAAATTATCGAACTCTGTGATGATGCCTTGCAATTTAACTCCGTTAGCCAGAAAAACAGTGGTTGGGGTTTTATTTTTACGTAAATGATTCAAAAAAACATCCTGTAAATTCTGTTTTTGCTCGGTCATTTTTATCCCTTTTATAATAACGGGTTAATTTGTTATAAGGCTTAAACAGTATAGTTTGCAAGTACAGGTCTAGATCCTAAGCACCATGAAACTCCCCGCCCTTGTCCTTGTCGTTGTCATTAGCTTTTTTACGGCATTCATTACCGTCAACCGTTTTGTGCCTGTATATCTAGACAATTGGGGACTTGTTAGTCTTGCTCGCCCAAACGGACCCCCACCATCCGATGTGCACGGAGTGTCTTACGACCACGTCGTTCGCACCGGAGTTCTGCGTTGCGGATACCAGTATTGGGACAACGCAGTCATGCGCGATGATAAAACAGGACAAGTCCACGGCGCATGGGTCGATATGATGGAGGCCATCGGACTGGCAACAGGTCTGAAGATCGAATGGCCGATGCAGGTTTCATGGAGTGATGTTGGGGCGGCGCTTAAGACCCATAAAATCGACGCCATGTGTGCCGGCATGTGGACCAGCGCCGCAAAAGCGAAAGAAATAAACTTTACATCACCGCTGGCCTATCAGGCGATCGAAGCTTTTGTCCGTGCGGATGATCATCACTTTGATGGCGGGTTGAAAAGTTTAAATGACGAAAAAATAAAAATTGCCGTCATTGAAAATGATAACAGCGATTTCATCGCCCGGCAGGAATTTCCCAAAGCACAACGTATCGCATTGGGTCAATCTTTTGCAACCGATGGAGATCTGTTGCTTGAAGTTATGACCGGAAAAGCCGACGTAACTTTTACAGTCGCCGGACTGTGGCATCAGTTTGAAAAAGCCAATCCGCACAAAATTCGCCGCTTGTCACCCGGAACCAAGCTGCGTGTTTTTGGACTCGCCAACGCCGTCGACAGCGACGAGCCGCGCCTGTTGCAATTACTGAATGCTGGGGAACAGGAAATTCAAAACAGCGGGATGCTCGATAAAATTTTGGATGCCGCCAACACCGACATACCGGACATGTATATCAAATCATCAAAGCCGTTTCCTTGATTGCTATTTCCTAAAACCGCCTATAAAATATACGTAAAAACAATACGCCAGTATGGGGAAAAATATGAGTTCTTTATTTGATCAAAGGCTGTGATTATTTCGCGATCATACGAAGACGTACTGGCATTCTTGTCATTCCCGACGCCGCATAGCGGCGGGCGGGAATCCGTCTTAATAGATTAAGAAAAAAATGGATGCCCGCCTTCGCGGGCATGACATTCTTTGGTTAAAGCCATTTTGCCATCACGGTGCGTGGCGTAATTTCGAAACCAATCTTTTCATAGAAGGCGACGACCTGTGTATTGGTTGGACGTATCGTTAACGTCAATCGCCTGACCTTGCGTTCACGCAGCCATTGCTCGGCGGCACCAATCATGCAACGTCCAATATTTTGAAGGCGGCATGCCGGATCAGTTCCGACGTAATAGACCCAGCCGCGATGGCCGTCATGTCCAACCATGATCGCGCCAACGATTTTGTTCGGATCGTCAATGCCGAGAAGAACGTCAGAATTTTCTTTTCCGCGAGCAAAGCGAAAATCTTCGGCTGGATCGTTATAACTGGCAACCAATCCGCACGCACGCCAAAGGGCGACGGTTTCTTTTTCGTCACCGAGTGTAGCAGGGCGAATGACCAGCGTCATCGATCCGTATTAAACTTTCTCCACCTGGCTGTATTCAAGCTCAACCGGCGTAGCGCGGCCGAAGATGGATACCGCGACTTTGAGGCGGGCCTTGTCTTCGTCGACTTCTTCCACCGTGCCAATGAAGGAGGCAAACGGTCCGTCGGCAACGCGCACTTGTTCGCCGACTTCGAATGTGATGGATGGCTTCGGATGTTCGACGCCTTCCAGAACCTGGTTCAGAATACGTTGCGCCTCACCTTCGGAAATTGGCGCGGGCTTGCCGCCGCCGCCCAGGAAGCCGGTGACCTTTGGCGTGTTCTTGACCATGTGCCAACTTTCGTCGGTCAGATCCATTTTGATCAGGACATAGCCAGGAAAGAATTTGCGCTCGGCGTTTACTTTGGCGCCGCGCCGGACTTCGACCACTTCTTCGGTCGGAACCAGAATTTCCGAAAAATAATCTTCCAGGCCTTTTTTCAAGGCGCTTTCACGGATGGTCTGTGCGACCTTCTTTTCGAAACCTGAATAAACGTGAATGACGTACCAGCGATGCGACATTTTTCTCTCCTTGTGATGATTTTACGAATTCATACCCAACAAACGACTAATAACGGCTCCCAATGCGGAATCAACAGCGAGAAAAAAGACGCTCGCAACCAGTGCCATAATGACAACCATCGAGGTCGTGACCATCGTTTCCTTGCGCGATGGCCATGTGACTTTGGCCATTTCGGTGCGCGTTTCACGAATGAACGCGCCCATATCGAATTTCCACTTTGGTTTTTCAACACTGCTCATACTTGTCTGTCCTTTGCTTACTATCGTTTGTTATCTGGATGGCAGGAGTGGAGGGGCTCGAACCCGCAGCCTTCGGTTTTGGAGACCGACGCTCTACCAATTGAGCTACACTCCTAACGTCACAAACTTTCCGCCTTCCGCCCACGCGACCCCGTCAGGCGATTTGCGCCGGACCGAGACTTTATACTTTGTGGGGATGAAGTCTTTCTAAACGATCCGGTGTATAATTGCCAATGAAAAACAATTCGCGTGACAAACGCCTTCTAACCTGTTGGATTATAATGAGAAAATAATGGATTCGTGAGAAAGACGCCGCATGCCCAAAATTGACCTAGCCAAAGTTGACGCCATAATCCGTGAGGTTGCCGCCAGCGAAATCACGCCACGTTTTCGTAAATTGACCAAAGGCGACGTCGAAATGAAGGGCGTGAATGATCCGGTTACGATTGCCGATAAGGAGACGGAGCGGCTTCTGACCGAACAATTCACATCCTATTTGCCGGGGTCAATGATTGTGGGCGAAGAATCTTTTGCCGCCGACAAAGCCATTATGAAACGGCTGGATTCCGATCAGCCGGTGTGGATTATCGATCCTATCGACGGCACGCGTAATTTCGTCGATGGCAAGCCTGAATTCGCCGTAATGGTGGGTTTAGTGCAGGGACGCAAGCCAATAGCCTCATGGATTCATGATCCTATTTCAAATGATACAATTATGGCCGAGCAGGGCGGCGGTGTCTGGCTGCGCGGCAAAAAGCTGAAACTCGCCGCAAATGATGTATCGGTCTCCACAGTCGGACTTGTCGGTTCGCGCGTCAAAAAATTGATTTCTGATCCAACCGTGATGCCGCAATCATCGGATATGCCGAAACTCGAAATTGGTTCCTGCGCCGGGTTTGATTATCCCCGTTTGTTTACGGGCGAGGTTACATTTGCCGACGCTAAAACCCCACGTGCCGGGTTTTTATTCTATCGCCACACCAATGCCTGGGATCACATACCGGGCATGTTCCTGCATCAGGAAGCCGGCGGCTATAGCGCCGATTGGGCGGGCAAGCCCTATGATATGGATCGCGCCCGTGATGGCTTGCTATTCGCACCCGATAAGGCCGTTTGGAACCATTTGCGTCAGTTGTTTCAGCCGCTGATACAGCACGTTACGAAACAGGCAGCTTGGGAATGGTAATGTCGGATTCAACCGGTCAAAAACTTGGTTAAGTACGGCATTTTTGAGGATCATCAAGGGCATAAAGCGGATAAAACTCCATTTCACGGCTCGGATTCAGGATATTTACCCCAATTTGGGTCGAATCACCCCAACTTCAACTAACTTTTTTAGCAGATCGAGTGATTTCTGAGACGTCGTTTCAATAGCATAACAATATCAATTGGTTGGTTAATATTTATTGGGTTTTACATTAACCCTGATGTTTTTTGTGAATCATATAAACTATCTCCCTAAAGTTATCTTCTTTGAAATCCATCAGGCACAACTTTGTCAGACGCTCCCGCCGTATCTCTCGCCGATCAGGCTCTCAGCCGTTTGCGGAAACTTGCCGACGGCAATGGCATTGTGCCTGAAAAAATTACGCTGACAAAAGTCGAAGAAGATATTTATACGATCGAAGGCACTTTGGGACTGGTTCCCAAAAACGATGTACAAAAAACCCGTTATCCCGGCGGCGCGCGTGGTGGCAAAAACCGCAAAATTTTACCTGACATGGCCGCGCTGCAAACAGAAATACAGCATATCCATGAAGAGATGCAGAAGGGCGATAAATGGATTCAGGATTGCATTAAAGAATTAAAGACCGCGCCCGGCGAAGGCTGGGGGCTGGAAGGCGCGCATGTCACCATAGCTGATACGTCGGTCATTCTGGCGGCCAGTGAAACCTGTCAGGCGTGTCACGGTGTTCGGCTGCTGACCTGCGCGCAATGTAATGGGCAGGGATCGAATATCTGCACGCATTGCGGCGGTGCGAAAATAGAAACCTGTCCAATGTGCAATGGCTCGGGCCATAATCCTTCGCAACCGGATCAGCTTTGCGCAGGTTGCGGCGGTTCGCGGACTGCACCTTGCCGTTTTTGTCATGGCTCCGGACAGCTTGTGTGCCCGACCTGCCATGGGCGTAAAGGCGTGCCATGTTCGGTATGCAAAGGCACGGGCCAGATTACGGAAGAAGTCGCGTTGACCTGCGGCGCGGAAACGCATTTCAAAATTTCCGGACAAAATTTGCCAAGCGGTTTGCGCCGCGGACTGGATCGGCTTGGCATTGCCAATCTGGTCAAGGGCTATGCCGATATCGAAACCTTGCCGCCACAAACGGAAGAAGAACCGCGCGAGAATGTCCATGATCATGCCAGGAATAAAAATTTTGTCGTCGCTTTGTCGTATCGCGCCAAATTACCCTATGCCGACCTGCGCATCAGTTTTAATGGATACAAGGCAACCATTAATGCTTTTGGCAAGCGTTGCGCATTGCTTGGCGTTCCATCTTTTCTAGATGATGCGCTGGAACATTGGCGCGTTAAATTAAAACAGGCAACGCGCGGTGAAGTAGTTCTGGATGCCGCCTTAGAAGGGCGCGCTATTCATGAAGCGCTGGAGCTTGAGCTTATTGGCAAGGGGCAGATCAAAGAACTACGTAAAAAATACCCGGTCGGTATGTCACAGGATGTGGCGAAAGAAATTCTGCTCAACATCCGTTTGGCGCTCAATCGTTTTACGTTGCGGGTACGGAGTCTGGTCGCGGTTATATGCGGTGTACTCGCTACCATTATTTTCAGCGGTATTGTGCTGACCCCGTTGCACGCCGACTTGATCGGTCGATCATCAAAAATCACCACAACCTTGTTTGATATTCTATTACCCGTTGCGGTGATAACTGCCAGCTGGTTTGCATTATCGGCAGCGGTTCGCTTCACCCTGCAAAGACGGTTTCGTAACCTGACGATTTCACTGAACCAAAAAACCGGCAAAACCGGCTATGTCATGGTCATTGCTATCACTGTTTTGTACTTCATTATTTATGTGATGGCGCATCTGCGTTAGGGTCGGCCTGCCGCAATAATGTCGCTGCCGCGATCAAAGACGGCTTTGACCAGCGGATCGACGGTGACTTTCATATCGACGGCGCTGGCATGAATCATATGTTCTGGTCCCGTCATGATGCCGACATGCCCGGTAAAGAAAACCAGATCGCCGCGCTGCCACGCCATATCACGCCAATGACGCGGCAAGGGTTGACCGAAAACCTGACATTGCTGATCGCTGTCGCGCGGCGCATCAATACCCGCGATATCCAATGCAAGTTGAACCAGTCCTGAACAATCCAATCCTTTTGGTGTGCGTCCACCCCAAAGGTACGGCACATTCATCATGCGTCCTGCAGTGAAAACATAATCGGCAACCATGATGTCCTTCGCCGCGACGATATGTTTGGCAAAAACATAGCCGCCGCTGGCGAGTTTGCGGAAATCGCCTTCCTGCGCCAAAGGCCGCACATAGGATCCCAGTGTTAATTCATCGATCGGTGGCGATTTCAGATCGGGACGCAGATAAACAAACGTGCGCAACACACTGATACGACTGGAAAGATCGCCTATTTCTTCACTTAAAACTTTATTTGAGTCGATATAGCCAACATACCGATCAATACGATTCTGTACCCAAGCGAATCCATCCCGGCGCATTTCAAAAACATCCAGAAACTCGCCATATCGGATTTGGCTGACCTGCCCGGCATCAAACTTCGGTTCAGCCAACAGCGGCACAACGCCGCGCACGCATTGGCGCATAACCGGCTCGACATAACGGGCCGCTACGACGCTTTGACTAAGGGATATGTCGGCCATGTCAGACCGAAAAGCATTTACTCTTGGATCGAGTGACATGCTCACAACATAAACTGTTCTTTGATGATCCTCTCGCCTAAATGCTGATCGGGATCAAAGAGGAGAGTCAAAGTCTTTTGTCTATCGAGCCAGATTTTGGCGTAAGCGGCATTGGCGATGACAGAGTCGCCCGCCTCGATCCGCACTGGACGTTTGGAGGTTTCCAGTACGTTGATTTCAACCACAGAATCCTGTGGCAACACGGCATAGGACCAGCGGCGCGGGCGGTAACCGCTGATCGCCGTCATGACCAGTGTGTTGGCGTCCAATGGCATAATCGGGCCGCCGCAGGAATGATTGTAGGCGGTGCTGCCTGCCGGCGTCGAAACGAGGATACCGTCGCCGCTGTATTGCGCGATGCGTTCAATGCCGTCGACATTAATGCTGAGCCGCGCTGATTGCGGTGTTTCGCGAATGATCGAAACTTCATTGATGGCACGTGCTTTATAGCGTTTACCATCCGCCGATTTGGCTTCAAGATTCAATGGGTGAAGACTAACTTTTTGCGCCTTCGCCAAGCGTTGCAGCAGATTTTCGGGACGGTAATCGTTACATAGGAAGCCAACCGAGTCTGTGCGACGCATGGCATAGACGGGTTTGCCGGTATCCATAACGTCATACAAGGATTTCAGCACATGGCCGTCACCACCAAGCGCGACGATAATATCGGCAGACTCAGGCGCGCTTTGGCCATATTCTTTTGTCAGCGCGACAAAGGCCTGTTGAGCCGGGAGGTTATGTGCCGAGGTGAATGCTATTTTCATAAGCTTTTCCAGTCAGGGACCCAAGTAACAACATCTATATTAAGCGTCTCTTAACGATTGTTGAGTGATTGTAAAGACATTAGAAACAACATTCAAATTCCCTGTTTTGTCCAGTAATGGCAAGGCGGGTTTTCCATCGGAGCGCGGCGATGCAGATAGACTTGCGAGTGCTGGAGCTTTTGTCATCCAAGCTGTGCCATGATTTGGTCAGCCCTATCAGCGCAATCAACAATGGCGTTGAATTGGTCGAGGATGTCGGCGGCGAAGTCGTCGAAGAAGCGATGCAATTGATCGGCGACAGCGCCGGGCATGCGTCGCGCCGGTTGCGGCTGTTCCGCATGGCCTATGGAAGGGCAGGGGACGAAGATAATTTGAATTTGAAAGATGTGCGGCAGGTTGCCGAACAATATATGGCCGGCGGCAAAATTACGCTTAGCTGGCCCGAAGATCAGCCGATGGATGCGCTCGCCTCGCAACGCGGATTTTTGAAAACCTTGCTGAATCTTGTTCTGATGTCCGAAGAAATTTTGGCCTATGGCGGTGCAGTGTCGTTGAAACCGGTAACCGAAGACAGGCGCGACGGCTTTCGGTTTGAAATTGTCGGCCGCAACGCGCAATTATCGGATCAAACGCGCGCGGCATTGGAAGGCAAAACGCCGGTCGACGAATTATCGCCGCGCAGCATTCAATCCTACATCACCGGAAAATTCGCCGAGCATTTTAATTTGAAATTGGTCTACGGCGAAACCATTCCCGATCGTCTCGACCTCAGCCTGTTTGGGGCAGAGGCTATGGTTGTGGCGGCATAAACTTAGGTTTTTGCATGTTGCAAGGGTGGCTGAGAAATTCGGTGGCGTGACGTGCGAGTACGGTATCGCGAAGGTGCAGCGCTAATAGAGCTGGCGGATCTAACAGAGCTGACCGATGATGCAATGGTCGGCGCTACTGGGGCGGCGATATCATTTGAGTGATTGAGCTGTCTCCTTACCCGACTCCACGCTATAACTGCATTCGGTTGAAAAGGAAGGCCTTGTGTCGGCCTTAAATCTTCACCGAGCCGTCCGATAACGGAAGCATGTTTTTCAGGATCAGCTTTCAACATTTGTAGCGTGGCAAGAGCAAATCCTTCCAGGTCACTTTGAAGCATCTGCCTAACGCGTGTCGTGTACACGTCTGCGGGGATCAAGAGCCACTTACCATCTTCCATTTGGCCGGACTTATCGATAGCGTAAATGAACCTATCCAAATCTTTTCTGGCGACGGTATCCAATTTCCTATACAAACTAGGTCTGTCAGTCTTTTCAGACTGTGCATCACCCACACGTAGACCGGTAAGCTGTTGTCTCACTTTAGAGAGTATGTCTTGCACTGCGCGGGTAGTTTTGACTTTATGCATTCTAATCTCCCCCATTAAATGACGGAGATTAGGGTAGTGCGCGCCATCCAAGTGCGTCAAGAGATCTTATGCCGACTTCCGTTTCTGTTCACGACCTTTAATGCCCAGATATGTCGCCAGGTATTTTCCGGTATAGCTTTCCTTGACGCGGCAGATTTCCTCCGGCGTGCCGACGGCGACGATATTGCCGCCGGTGTCCCCACCTTCGGGGCCGAGATCGATAACGTAATCGGCGGTCTTGATGACTTCCAGATTATGTTCAATGACGAGCACCGTATTGCCCTGATCGACCAGCGTGTGCAGGACCTCCAGCAATTTACGCACATCGTCGACATGTAAGCCGGTGGTCGGTTCATCGAGGATGTACAGCGTTTTACCAGTGGCGCGGCGCGCCAGTTCTTTCGCTAGTTTGACGCGCTGCGCTTCGCCGCCCGAAAGCGTGGTAGCCGATTGGCCGATTTTGATATAGCCAAGCCCGACATGGTTCAGCGTATCCATTTTATCGCGGATGGTTGGCACGACTTTGAAAAATGCGGCGCCTTCCTCAACGGTCATATTTAAAATATCGTCGATGGATTTGTCGCGGTATTTGACTTCCAGCGTTTCGCGGTTGTAGCGCTTGCCGTGGCATTCGTCGCAGGTAACGAAAACATCGGGCAGGAAGTGCATTTCGATTTTGATCAGGCCATCGCCTTCGCACGCTTCGCAGCGCCCGCCTTTGACGTTGAATGAAAAACGCCCAGCGGCATAGCCGCGTGCTTTTGATTCCGGCAATCCAGCAAACCATTCGCGGATTGGCGTAAAGGCGCCGGTATAGGTAGCGGGATTCGAACGCGGCGTACGGCCGATGGGCGATTGATCGATATCGACAATTTTGTCGATATGATTCACGCCCCTGATCACATCATGCGCGCCGGGAATGTCGCGGGTTTTATTCAGGCTGCGATTGAGTGCCTTATATAATGTATCGATCACCAAAGTCGATTTGCCGCCGCCCGAAACGCCGGTCACACAGGTAAAGGTGCCCAGCGGAAATTTGACACTGACATTCTTCAAATTGTTCGCGTGTGCATTGATGACTTCCAGCCATTTAAAATTTCCTGGGCGGCGTTCGGCCGGAACAGGAATGAATTTCTTGCCGGTCATGTATTGTGCGGTCAGGCTTTTGGTCGATTTCAAAACCTGTTCCGGCGTTCCGGCGGCAATCACTTCGCCGCCATGCACGCCCGCACCGGGTCCCATATCAATCAGATAATCGGCGTGGCGAATGGCGTCTTCGTCATGTTCGACAACAATCACGGTGTTGCCGAGATCGCGTAACCGTTCAAGCGTACCCAGCAGTTTTTCATTGTCGCGTTGATGCAGGCCGATGGATGGCTCATCAAGCACATACAAAACGCCGGTAAGGCCAGAACCAATTTGCGAGGCGAGGCGAATACGCTGGCTTTCGCCGCCCGACAAAGTGCCGGAGGCGCGACCCATTGTTAGATATTCCAAACCGACATCGTTCAGGAATCCAAGACGCTCATTGATTTCTTTCAAAATGCGCGCAGCGATTTGCTTGTGCTTTGCCGTCAGTTGCTTTGGCAAATTGGTGAACCATTCGGCGCATGCCTTGATCGACAGCGCACTGACTTCACTGATATTTTTGCCGCCGATTTTGATGCACAAAGCTTCGGGCTTTAACCGCATACCGTGGCAAGATTCGCAGGGCTTACTGGATTGAAAGCGGCTCAACTCCTCGCGCATCCAATCGCTTTCGGTTTCTTTCCAGCGGCGCTGGAGATTTGGCAGCACGCCTTCGAATGGTTTGGTGGTTTTGAAACTACGCCGATCATCTTCAAATGAAAAGGCGACGTGCTGGCTGCCGGTGCCGTGCAGAACCGCATCGCGGAATTTTTCATCGAGCTTATTCCAGGGCAGGCGCAGATTCACTTTGAATGTCTGCGCCAGCGCCGCCAATGTTTGCATATAAAACGGCGACGTAATATTTTTCCACGGCACAATTGCGCCTTCGGCAAGACTGATCTCGCCGTTCGGAATAACCAGATCCGGATCGAAATACAATTTTTCGCCGAGACCATCGCAGGCCGGACACGCGCCATAGGGATTGTTGAATGAAAATAGACGCGGCTCAATCTCATCGATCGTAAAGCCACTAACCGGGCAGGCGAATTTGGATGAGAAGGAAGTTGTCTCGCCGTTCGTCGTGTTTTCAGTGGTCATCAATCCGTCGGCCAGTCTCAGCGCGGTTTCGATGGAATCCGGCAAGCGGTGGCCAAGTTCGGCATTCACCACGATGCGATCAACAACAACCGAAATGTCGTGCTTCAGTTTTTTATCGAGCGTGGGAACATCTTCGATATCATGAACTTTGCCATCGACCTTGACGCGCTGGAATCCCTGCTTGCGCAGATCCTGCAATTCTTTCCTGTATTCGCCTTTGCGGCCACGCACGATTGGCGCCAGCAACATCAACTTGGTTCCCTGCGGCATTGCCATGATGCGATCCGCCATTTGCGACACCGTCTGGCTTTCAATCGGCAGTCCTGTAGCAGGCGAGTAGGGGATGCCAATGCGCGCGAATAGCAAACGCATATAGTCGTAAATTTCGGTGACCGTGCCGACGGTCGAGCGTGGATTGCGCGAAGTGGTTTTCTGTTCAATCGAAATCGCGGGTGATAACCCATCGATGCCGTCGACATCCGGCTTCTGCATTAATTCCAGGAATTGCCGCGCATAGGCCGACAGACTTTCGACATAGCGCCGTTGCCCTTCGGCATAAATGGTGTCGAAGGCGAGCGATGATTTGCCCGATCCGCTGAGGCCGGTGATGACGACCAGCTGATCGCGTGGCATCTCGACATCGATGTTCTTTAAATTGTGTTCCCGCGCGCCGCGGACGTGAATGGTTTTTTGCATGGGGTAAATATGGGGATTGGGCAGCGGAAAAGCGAGTCAATTCGTACTTGCTTTGTTCTGCTCGCTATGGTAGTATTACTCATTCGTTTTTTAAATTTTCCGATTAATAAATTTATGGTCATTGATGATCATATTTTGGAATTGGGCAGCTTTAATTACACGCAGTCCGCCGAAAGCCGTAACGCCGAAAATGTTTTGGTCATTCACGACGCCACGCGATTGGCGATTATGCCAAGCAGTGGAACAAATTATGGAATGAGTCCGGAGAAATTACTTTGGCCGATGCAACACGCCGCCGGTAATCGGCTGCGGTACGCCAGTGGTGCCGGGGACGCTGAGCGGCAGACCGAGGCGTGAACGAACCGCGAGATAAGCAAAGGCTTCGGCTTCCAACCCATCGCCGCTCCAGCCTAACTCATCAACCGGGCTGACCGGCACGCCAGCCCAATCACGAATCCAACGCATCAATGTGTTATTCAGCCGTCCGCCGCCCGTAACATAAAGATGGGTGGGTTTCTGCGGCATGAATTTTAAACCTTCAGCAACCGCGCGCGCCGTGATCATCGTCAGTGTTGCTGCACCATCCGCCACGCTGAGACTGGAGGGCATCAAATGCGCGAACGCATTACGGTCCAAAGATTTTGGGGGAAGGCGACGGAAAAAAGGTTCCGCCAAAACTTGTTCGACCAATGCAATATCAACCCGACCTTCGGCCGCCAGTAATCCATATTCATCGTACGACTGTCCGGTTTTTTCCAAAACCCAATCATCGATCATCGCGTTGCCCGGACCGACATCGCAGGCCCGCACATCACCGTCGCCCCCGCCGCCAATCCAGGTAACGTTTGAAACACCGCCGATGTTCAGAATCGCAACCGGCTTTGGCAGTTTGGTTGCCAGCGCGCGGTGATAGAGCGGAACCAGGGGTGCGCCGTGGCCACCAGCCTGAACGTCGGCCGAACGGAAATCATTGACCACAGGAATTTGCGTCATTTTGGCGAGCAGGGCGCCATCGCCAATTTGAATTGTTGCCCTCTTCGAGGGTTGATGCCAGATTGTCTGACCATGAAAGCCAATCAAATCAACCTGATCCGCCAGTCCGTTGAACTGTTCGCGAAATTTGCGCACGATTTCGGCGTGAAGCTCGGTCAGCTCGCGCTCGATGGCGACAACTTCGGGATCGGATCGTTTAACCGGATTGCCGAAGTAACGCCGCAAGCGTGCGCGAAAATTTCGGTCATAAGGAGATGGCATAAAAGCCAGAGGACGAACACAGTTGATCCCGTCCGTTTCAAGCAACGCGGCGTCGATGCCGTCGATGGACGTTCCGCTCATCAAGCCAATCACTCGGTAGAGTTTAGGTTTCATGAGACAATCCTTATTCTTAAAAAGGTTCCAAATATATACACGGAGCGTGTTAAATGGCAAGATTAAAGTCCGATTTTCTTAATGTTTTGAGTGAACGCGGATACATACACCAATGTACGGATATGGCCGCGCTCGACGCGAAAGCCACAGCGGGTGTTGTAACCGGCTATATCGGCTTTGATGCAACCGCCGATAGTTTACATGTCGGCAACCTCGTCCAAATCATGCTGTTGCGCCGTTTGCAGCAGACTGGACATCGCCCGGTTGTATTGATGGGCGGTGGCACAACCAAAATTGGCGATCCTTCGGGTAAAGATGACACGCGTCAGGTGCTTTCTGACGCGCAAATAAATTCCAACATCGCGAATATCAAAACAACATTCGGAAACTTCTTAACCTTCGATGGTGGTGGTCAAAACACTGCGATCATGGTTAACAACGCTGATTGGCTTGAAAACCTCGGCTATATTTCCTTCCTGCGCGATGTCGGACGGCATTTTACCGTGAACCGCATGCTAACTTTTGACTCGGTCAAATTGCGGTTGGATCGCGAACAGCCGCTGACTTTCCTCGAATTCAATTACATGATCATGCAGGGCTATGATTTTGTTGAACTCAACAGACGCAATAGCTGCACATTGCAAATGGGTGGCTCGGATCAATGGGGCAACATCGTCAACGGTGTTGAACTGGGCCGCCGCATGAACAATGTCGAATTGTTCGGCCTGACGACGCCGCTGATCACAACATCATCCGGTGCCAAAATGGGCAAGACGGCAGCGGGCGCCGTGTGGCTGAGACCTGAAAAATTGAAGCCGTACGATTACTGGCAGTTCTGGCGTAACACTGAAGACGGCGATGTCGGGCGGTTTTTAAAATTATTCACCGACCTGCCTTTGGATGAAATCGCGCGGCTGGAAAAACTACGTGACGCCGAAATCAACGAAGCCAAAATTATCCTCGCGAATGAGGCGACAAAAATGGCACATGGCGAAGCCGCTGCCAAAGCTGCAGCCGACACCGCACGCGAAGTGTTCGAGGGTAGCGGGAAGGGCGGTGACTTGCCGGTGTTTGAAATTTCCGGTACCGCGCCGGTAGCCATTATTGATGTTGTGGTTGGTTTAGGGTTCGCTGCTTCGCGTGGCGAAGCCAAGCGGCTCATCGAGCAGGGAGGATTGAAGTTGAACGACAATGCCGTGACTTCTCCGACGGCAACAGTTTTAGCAGCAGACTTCGATAAAACCGGCGCAGCTCGTATCAGCGTAGGGAAAAAGAAGCATGGGGTAGCAAAAAAGAGTAGTTAAAAATCCCTAGTATGACAAGCCAACGGCTCGCGCCATCCTGTGAAAAAAACTATAAACAGGGGCTTCATGATTGGCCAGCCCAACAGTTTTGTCGATGAGACTATCTGTGTCACCTTCCGGATCAAAGTCCTTCCGGGTGTGCTGATCTTGTTGAACAGCATTTTGACTATTTCGCGCCCACTGAATGGCTTCCATCATGTATGGAGCAAATTTGTTGTCATATGACGTATTATCTCGGGGGGTAAAAGTTATATCAAGATCCCCCTTATCTCTCAGCGGGTTTATTACACCCATTCCATGCGTAGCCCCCAATATATCGACCGACGATTGCGTTTGTATTGCCAAAGAGTCAGATATCGATGCGTTTCTTTCTTGGGTATAAATTCCCTGCGCCTGCTGCGCACATTCGTCAATCAGCTTTTTAAACTCGGCCTGATGCTGCTGATAAAATAGTATCTGAGTTGCATCTAGATTAACATTAGGAATGTCACCGTTCATTTTAACGGAGACGACAAGGTTAGAGGGCGCGCCTAATCTTACTGTGGCGGCGGATTGCAGCAATGTCCTTATAAGATTTTCGAGGGCTTCGATTTTCCGCTCTTCCGGATACTTGTTATCGACACCTAAAACTTCAAAATTTTTGTCGAAGGCAAATGCCACATAGTGGTAGGGGTTTTCGTGATCAAATCTGACTAAAGATTTTACGTCATCAACCGTTACCCTTTTGCCCGAAGGTCTGTGTTGTAATGGATAGGCGACATGTTCTGAAAACGGCTTATCTTCTACTTCAATCGATGAAGAATTGATGCCATCTCTATGCGCGATATCCAATGCATCTTCTGCATATACTCTAGAATTGCGAGCGTCATGCTCTTCTAGCACAATAATTCTTAAAGGCTTATTTTTTTGAGCAGCCTCTCGTCGTTTTACTTCGATATCTTTTTTAATTGCATTGTATACTTTTACTGACTCGTCAATGGATATATATTCCGAAGAAGGCTGGTGGATTCGTGCGTAATAATAGAAGCATGCTGCTGCTCCGCAGAGCAAAAGAGCCGCATATTTTTGAAAAGATCCGAGGGCACGTCTTGGACGAGTTATGCTGGCTTGCGATGCTCGTAACTCCCGCAAGAGTTTCTGCTCTTGGCGCCCCTGATTGTTTTTCTCACCCATATAACGATCCCCGCAAATGCATAATATACTTATCTCCAGTTCATTACATCGTTTCTCCCATTATTCAACATTCGTATTAAACCTGGTGAGATTACATATATTAACAGTTGGCATTTTTTAGCAAAAACCGCTATAAATAAGCTTATAGATTCCCGGAGTTAGACAATGAGTCTCGACCATTCCGATGCGCAGGCCTACCGCCCCTGGCGGCAGATCGAGCGCCGCAAGAGCCGCCAGATTATGGTCGGCAATGTGCCGGTCGGCGGCGATGCGCCGATTGCCGTGCAATCCATGACCAATGCGCTGACCAGCGACGCCAAAGCTACGATTGAACAAATACGCCAATTGGAGGAAGCGGGTGCCGACATTGTGCGCGTATCCTGCCCCGATGAAGAATCCACTGCGGCGCTTTCAGAAATCGTTAAAGCCGCCAAAGTGCCGATCGTTGCCGATATCCATTTTCACTACAAGCGCGGCATTGAGGCGGCCAAGGCGGGCGCGGCGTGCCTGCGTATCAATCCCGGCAATATCGGCTCCGATGATCGCATACGCGAAGTGGTGCAGGCGGCAAAGGATCATGGCTGCGCGATGCGCATCGGCGTCAATGCCGGATCGCTGGAACAGGAGTTGCTGGAAAAATACGGCGAGCCATGCCCCGACGCGATGGTCGAAAGCGCGATGAGCCATGCGAAAATTCTGGAAGACCATGATTTCTTTAATTTCAAAATCAGCGTCAAGGCGTCGGATGTTTTCCTGTCTGTCGCCGCCTATCAGGCTTTGGCCGAGCGTTGCGATTATCCTCTGCATATCGGCATCACCGAAGCGGGCGGATTGCGTTCCGGCACGGTAAAAAGCTCGATCGGTCTTGGTATGCTGATGTGGTCGGGTATTGGCGATACCATTCGCGTGTCATTGTCCGCGGATCCGGTCGAAGAAGTCAAAGCCGGCTATGAAATGCTGAAGTCGCTGGGCCTGCGCCGGCGCGGCGTTACGCTGATTTCATGCCCATCCTGCTCACGCCAAAACTTTAACGTCATCAAGACGGTCGAAGTTCTGGAAGAACGTCTTGCCCACATCACCACGCCGATGTCGGTGTCCGTAATCGGCTGCGTCGTCAATGGCCCTGGCGAGGCGCTGATGACCGATATTGGTTTCACCGGCGGCGGCAAAGGCACGCATCAGGTTTATATCAAAGGCCAAACCGATCATCGCTTGAAAGACGAAGATATCGTTTCTCATCTCGTTGGCCTCGTCGAAAAACGCGCCGCCGAAATTGAAGCCGAAAAGGCGCAGCAGCTCGAACACGCTGCGGAGTAGATGTCCCTTACCGAAACACTGGCTCGCCTTCTGGCGCGGCACGACGAGTTGCGCGATATGCTGGCGCAACCGAATGTGGCCGCCGATCAGTTTAAAAAATTGTCGAAGGAATATTCCGATCTGACGCCTGTGGCCGAGGCGGTTTCCGAACTCAATCGCGCACAACAAGAAATGGCTGAGGCTGAAGCGATGCTCGCCGATCCAGTGATGCAGCTTGAGGCCAAACGCGAGCTTGAAGCATTACGCCCCAAAATTCCGGCACTCGAAAAACAAGTGCAACGCATGTTGCTGCCGAAAGATGCCGCGGACGAACGCAATGCCATTCTTGAAATTCGCGCCGGAGCAGGTGGTGATGAAGCCGCATTATTCGGCGGCGTGTTGTTTGAAATGTATCGTAAATATGCCGCTATTCGCGGCTGGGGTTTCGAGGTTATGGAATTGTCACAAAACGGTATTGGCGGGTTGAAGGAAGGCAGCGCCCTAATTACCGGCCGAGGTGTGTTTGCGCGCATGAAATTTGAATCCGGCGTCCACCGTGTGCAGCGTGTACCGCAAACCGAAGCTTCAGGGCGCGTGCATACCTCGACCGCAACCGTCGCCGTGTTGCCAGAAATGGAAGAAGCCGAAGTCAATATCAATCCAAAAGATTTGAAGATCGACGTGTTTCGCGCTTCCGGAGCCGGTGGTCAGCACGTTAATAAAACCGAAAGCGCGGTGCGTATTACGCATTTACCAACCAACACGGTTGTGGCGATGCAGGATGAACGCTCGCAGCATAAAAACCGCGCTAAGGCGATGAAGATTCTGGTTGCAAAGCTGTATGAGCAGCAGCGCAGCGCGATAGCCTCTGCACACGCTGCCGATCGCAAAAGCCAGGTGGGAACCGGCGATCGTTCCGAACGCATTCGCACCTATAATTTTCCGCAAACGCGCGTCAGCGATCATCGTATTGAAATGACTTTGTACAAGATTGACGAGGTTTTGAATGGTACCGCGCTGGATCAATTCATCGACGCGTTAATTACAAAAGATGAAGCCGAGAAGTTGGCGCAAATCAGCGGGCAATAATCCCATGCCCGAAACAAAACTTTCTGCTTTTGTTGCTGGTTCTATAAAGAAATTAAAGACTGCGGGCATCGACAATCCTGATCTGGATGCGCGTTTATTGATTGGGGACGCGCTTGGCCTCGATCGCGCGGATATTTTTAGTCAATCCGATCATATTCTGAAGCCCGAAGAAATCGCGCAGATACAAACATACATTGCCCGCCGATTAAAACATGAATCTGTCGCGCGCATCATCGGCGAACGCGAATTTTGGAGTCTGCCTTTCGGTTTGAACGAAGCGACGTTGGAACCACGGCCGGATAGCGAGACATTGATTGAAGTTGCATTATCAAAAAATAAAAAACAGGAACTTTCTATCTTTGATCTGGGCGCCGGAACGGGTTGCCTGTTGTTATCGTTGCTGCATGAACTGCCCAAAGCCACGGGACTTGGTATCGACATAGCGCCGCGTGCCGTAGAGCAGGCGCAGAAGAATGCCACACGACTGGGACTGGAAGGACGCGCAAAATTTCAGATGAATAACTGGGCCGATGGTATTACTGAAAAATTCGATATCGTTATCAGCAACCCGCCCTACATCGCGCATGAGGATATTGCTGGGTTGATGCCAGAAGTAGGTAATTATGATCCGGTGGCAGCACTTGATGGCGGCGAGGAGGGGTTAGAGGTTTATCACTTCCTAATCCCGCAATTATCTCGGCTGCTAAAGCCACAAGGATTTGCTATATTTGAAGTGGGGATTGGTCAAGCGAAGACAGTCGGCGATATATTCAAGAAAAACGGATTTACGGAAATTTCCACACACCGCGATTTAAGTGGTATTGAAAGATGCGTCGTGGCTTACATCCCCTGATAATTCGGCCCACCGCCGCCCTCGGGCACGCACCAATCGATATTTTGCAGAGGGTCTTTGATATCGCAGGTTTTACAGTGCACGCAGTTTTGCGCGTTGATTTGCAGTCGCGGATTGTCTTTTTCATCGCGTACAATTTCATAAACCCCTGCCGGGCAATAACGACTTTCCGGCGAGCCATAAACCACCAGATTGGTATTAATCGCCACCAAAGGATTGCGTAATTTCAAATGCGCGGGCTGATCTTCTTCATGATTGGTGTTGGACAAAAATACTGACGACAAGCGATCAAACGTAATAACACCGTCGGGCTTGGGGTAATCGATTTTTGCGCAGGCACGCGCCGGTTTCAATTGCGTATGATCGGCGTGATTGCGCAAGGTCCACAGCGCCATACCACGCAACAAAACAGTATCAATCGCGCTGTAGAACATTCCGGCCAACAAGCCCCAACGGAACGAGGGACGAATGTTACGAACGCCATACAATTCATCCCACAACCAGGATTTTTCTAGCCTTGCGCGGTAATCGGTGATTTCGGATTTGTCCAGATTATCAAACAATGCTTCGGCCGCGACTATGCCGGATTTCATCGCCGTATGATTGCCTTTGATCTTTGGCACATTCAGGAATCCGGCGGCATCGCCGATCAGCAATCCACCCGGGAATGTCAGACGCGGAATGGATTGAAAGCCGCCTTCGCTAAGTGCACGCGCGCCATAGCTGATGCGCTTTCCACCTTCGAGTAAAGATCGAATATATGGATGCTGTTTGAAACGTTGAAATTCTTCGAAAGGCGATAGATACGGATTTTCGTAATCCAGTCCGACCACAAAACCGATCGACACCAGATTATTTTCCCAATGATAAAGCCACGATCCGCCATAGGTGCGTGTATCCATCGGCCAACCGATGGTGTGTTGCACCAAACCCGGACGATGTTTCGCGGGATCAATTTCCCAAATTTCCTTGATGCCGAGGCCGAAAGTTTGCGGATCAACCCCGTCGCGTAATTTAAAACGCTCGAAAAGCATTTTGGTCAGTGAACCACGGCAACCTTCGGCAAAAACCGTTTGCCTGGCTTTTAATTCCACGCCACGCGTAAAACGTTCAGTCGGTTCGCCATTTTTGCCGATGCCAACATCGCCGGTTGCCACGCCCATAACCTGGCCATTTTCACCGTAAAGAACTTCAGCGGCAGCAAATCCAGGGTAAATCTCAACACCGAGCGATTCCGCTATGCCTGCCAGCCATTTAGCAAAATACCCTAAACTGATGATGTGGTTACCGTGATTCGCCATCGGTGGCGGTGTGGGCAAGCGGAATGCGCTGTTTTTAGTCAGAAACAAAAAATGATCTTCGGTCGCCTGAACTTTCAGCGGCGCATCCATTGTTTTCCATTCGGGTAATAATTCATTCAACGCACGCGGTTCCAGAACTGCGCCGGACATTAGGTGCGCGCCGACTTCCGATCCCTTTTCGATTACACATACCGAAAGCTCGCGTTTTTGCAGATGCGAAAGTTGTTTCAATTTTATGGCGCAGCTGAGGCCAGCCGGACCCGCGCCGACAATCAGCACATCGTATTCCATAACATCGCGGGAAGATTGGGCGGGGACGGGCATAGCGAATCCTTCTCAAGGAAAAGATTCTATCACACATAGCCCAGAGAAAATAAGTACAAGGAAATATGGCAGGTTATAAATATTTAACCTTCACATCTTTCCACTGCAATTTTATATGAAACGACGCGCCCGCTCTTCTCGCCCCGAGCCGGAATTAGTCCAGCGACACGCCGGTTCACATATCCAGCTGCCGATGAAAATTCAATGGATTTTATTGGAGACGTTATCTCATCAGCTCCACGAAGAGTTATAGAATTACTAGAGAATCCACCGAAATAACGCGGTTTTATAGGTTTTGAATATGGAGGTTCAGAATTGTGGGCAGGGTGACATCGATCTTCAGTATAACGATCCTCAGGAACATACCTACTGTTCGCAGTAAGAAAAGCTGCAGCCGTCTGACCCTTGCGGCTACAGGAGACTGAACCATCATAATTAATCGTTACAACATCAACGAGTCTGAAGTGATTCTTAGCTATTTGAATCCTTGCATTGCTAAACATAATTTTTATAAACATAATATACTCCTAGGATCTTATTGTTATGAGAATATCTATGCACGCAGAGTAGTAAAATTAATAGCAATTAACAACTAAAACATTACTTTCATGCACTGCCGTATGGTTAATTTTGTCCCTAAAAAAACTTAAGCCCCAAATGGGGCTTTTTATAATCTCATACCGTGGAAAACTATACCATACTACCCCGAAGGACCGGTAACGATAAGCCCATATTTTATTCGTAAGACTTCCTGATTTTCGCGGGTCAAATTGTGCATCAGGCGCGAGACTTCCTGGCCATATTTCAGGAACTGCGTGATGATCGCGAACCCTTTGTTCTTCAGATTGGCCCATTCGACCTGCAAATTGGCCGAAGCTTTGGCGGGCAGTTCTTCAAAAAATTCGGCGAGACGCGCCGCGACTTTGGTTGGATCGAGATATTCCCAATTGCTGGTGACTTCCTTAAGCTTGTTTGGCGGTAAACGAATGCCACCGCCAGAGCCAGCTGACCCACCGGCTTTGCCTGTACCCGATTCGTCTTTTTTTCCGGTAACGGCGGATTCTGTCGAATCAAATTCTTTTTTGTCGTCGTCTGTCATATCGCCCTTCCTCCTTCCCAATCTGCTCGTTTCTTCTTTAGTCTATTGTCTTTCCGTTCTTTAACCGGAGGAAACTTGTGTCGTAACCTTCCACCGGTTTCTTATCTTCCATCCTTATTATTAATATCTTACCAATTTTTAGCAAGTAGTTATCCATTTCGTCCGTCGCTTCCCAATCTATGGGGAAGGTCGCACCAGTATCAAATATGATTTCGAGCTGTTTTTTATCAACATGATAGCCGACCCAAAGAGGGGTAGCCTCAAAGGGTTCATCATGGACAAGGCACATTTTACCGCGCGCGTTAACAACAAGACCAATATTCACGGGCTTTTATGGCCTCCTGGCCAGCGTTTTTTTAGGCGATTCTCAGGCGTTCGACGTGAAGAATTGTAGGCTTTCGAGTTGCACTGCAACACCTCTATTGTCAAGCAGCGATGGTTAAATTCCAATGAAAAAACCAGTTAGCTGGCTTGCCGCCGTGCTTGCAATGCCGCTGTCAGTGTTCCGTCATCGAGATAATCCAGCTCGCCACCAACCGGCAGGCCGTGCGCAAGCTTGGAAATCTTGACCCCGGAAGATGCTATTTTTTCAGCAACATAATGCGCTGTTGTCTGGCCTTCGACCGTGGCGTTTAGCGCCAAAATAACTTCCTTCACACCGCCTTCGCGAATGCGTTCGATTAAATGGTCGATGCGGAGGTCAGCAGGGCGAATGCCCTCCAGAGCCGACAAAGTCCCGCCCAGAACATGATAAAGCCCACGAAAGGCATGACTACGTTCCAAAGCCCATAAATCAGCAACATCCTCGACGACGCAGATAAGGCTGCGATCGCGTCCTGGATCAGCACAGACTTCGCAGGGGTCGCTGCCACCCAAATTACCGCAAACCGAGCATCCCTGAACCTTATTGGCTGCATTAAATAGGGCTTCGGCCAGCGGCAGCATTAACGCTTCGCGGCGTTTGAGTAGGTGCAAAACCATGCGCCGCGCTGACCGCGGCCCCAATCCCGGCAGCTTGCCCAATATATTCATTAACTGATCGAGAGGAGACATGATTTAGTTTAACGTTTTCAGCGGCAATGGCTAGTTCGGCAAACACGTCTGGGTTGTTTTTCAGCAAAAAAACCTTCAAAAAACTGCCTTAACCATAAAATTTCTTATTTACTTTCGGTGTTTTATGATAAATACCATAAAGGGGTAATAAGTTACCAAAAATCTATTATGGAGATGAATCAATCATGAGTAATGACTCTAACAAAGGTCCTGCTCCAAAAGACACGCACACACCTAATTGGCGGAATAACGCTGGATTCCAAGAATTTATGTTTGGAAAAAATTATGTGCCAGAGCCCTCTGGCACCCTATTCAGAAGTGAAGTTTACAGAGAGCCTCCCGATCGTCCTCTGGATGCCAATGCGCCACTGCCAGCGCGGCGGCCAGTCGGCATGGAATGAACATTGCTGAGGTAAGTTAGAAGAAAAAAATGGCTAAAACTGCCGCTCAATCTTCTGTCTCTGCTGATTGGGGTTCTGCCTCATCTTCCGTGGCCACCAAGAGTATGGCGGCGGCGCCCAATTCTCATGGCCTTGCTGTTGTTCCCGCTCAAGATCTGATCGCCAGAATTTATAAGGCCTATGCCGATATCCTGCATTATCCAAACAGAATAAACGATCGTGTAGTGTGCGCGTCCCTTATAGGTCGGGTCGACCTGTTGTGCGCTGAAGAAGAAAAACACATTGCCACGATGGGAAATTTGGGGTTTTCCAAACGACTTTTTAGTATTGCGCGCAGATTGACAACTCTTTCTATAAAATCCTCTACGTCAACGACTGTTGGTGAAGCATACAAATTGGCTGCTGAGCGAATAAAAGCCAAGGCGATAGAGGTTCAGAATCGCGTTCAGGAAATACGGCAAAAAGAAATTGCGAATTACAAGGCTGCAAGACAAGCTGAACGAGATGAATCAAGACGAAGAATTGCGAGGACAAAAATACAGCGAGAACTGCGAAAGGAATATATAGGGAGATTATTGGGACTCCATAACGGAGATATCTCCGCTGTTCAAGCAATCCTTATCGAAGAACATCCCGGGTGGGCTCATAGTGAGGGATATCTTTGGAATCTCAGGAGAGAAATTGAAGGGGAGCCACGTTACGGGCGAAGCTCTTTTACCCGATCCAGCCACCGCCAAGCACTCGCTCGCCTTGGTACATGACGCCAGCCTGACCGGGGGCGACGCCGAGGGTTGGTTCGAACAAAGTCAATGATCCACTGCCGGAATCATTCATGTGAAATTGCGCGGGCAGGGGCGGTTGCGCCGAGCGCAGTTTAACGGTCACATCAATGCCGCTTTTCGGTACATCGCCGCCAAGCCAGTTGATCTCGCGCAACGCTACTTTGTTCTGCGCCAGCGCTTCCTTCGGGCCAACGGTCACCTGTTTTTTTGCTGCATCGACTTTGATTACATAGAACGGCTCGTTATTCTCGCCGTCGCGCGCGCTGATGTTCAAGCCGCGCCGCTGACCGACGGTAAAATGTATAATGCCTTCATGCCGTCCCAGCACATTGCCTTGCATATTGACAATGTCACCGGCATCAATCGCACCCGGACGCAATTTACTGACGACGCTGGCGTAATCACCATTCGGCACAAAACAAATATCCTGACTGTCTGGCTTTGCCGCGACCGGCAGATTGAAACGTTCGGCCAGCGCGCGAGTTTCGGTCTTTGACATATCGCCGAGCGGGAAACGCAGAAAATCGAGCTGTTCCTTTGTGGTGGTGAACAGGAAGTAACTTTGATCCTTGCCGCTATCGGTAGCACGGTGCAGTTCCGGACCAGCTTCGCCCATCACGCGACGGACATAATGGCCAGTCGCCAAAGCTTCGGCGCCCAGATCCCTTGCCGTCGCCAGCATATCGCGAAACTTCACACGTTGATTGCAACGTACACAGGGGATCGGCGTTTCGCCGCGCAAATAGCTGTCGGCAAAATCATCCATGACGCTTTGCGAAAATTTGCTTTCGTAATCCAGCACATAATGCGGAATGCCGATGACCTCAGTTACGCGATGGGCATCATAGATGTCTTGCCCGGCGCAACATGCGCCCTTGCGGCCGACGGCGGCGCCGTGATCGTAAAGCTGCAGCGTAATGCCGACGACATCATAGCCTTGTTCGGCCAGTAGCGCGGCGGTGACGGAACTATCCACGCCGCCCGACATTGCCACGACAACGCGCGTATCCTTTGGGGATTTATCAAAGCCAAGACTGTTCATAATCCAATAATAATATAATTAAGCCAATAATGTAATGCTTATCGTTATCACACCTGTGCGCGCAACATCCATATGATTTTATCATGGGCGCGCAGGCGACCAATCATCAAATCCTCGCTGCCGGTATCGCCGACTTCTTCGGCAAAGGCACGCGCGGTTTCAATGCGCGTACGAATTTGTTCGTGCGATTTCAGCAAGTCTTTGACCATTGCTGATGCGGAAATAGGCTTATCACCTGCTTCTTTGATGGACGTCTTATTATGAAAGGCTTGGGTGCTGCCGGGGGCAGGACAGTTGAGCGCACGAATGCGTTCGGCCACATCATCGGCGGCCAGAAACAATTCGTTATATTGCGTTTCAAAAAGAGTGTGCAGTTGAGGAAAAAGTGATCCGGTTACGTTCCAGTGATAACCATGCGTTTTGATCATCAGCAAATAGGTGTCGCTGAGAACTTCGGCCAAATGTTTGGCCATCTGCGTCGCAGAATTCTTGATGGATGATTTGGGCGGCATGGGAAGCTCCTTAGTTTTTATCCGTCATATTTGAACCAGCCCTGCGTTGCTTTAGCGAAGCAGGGTGGTAGGCAGTGAGGGTTTCGAACCCCCGACCCTCTCGGTGTAAACGAGATGCTCTACCGCTGAGCTAACTGCCCTTAATATTGTCTAGATACCCGCTTTCGCGGGGATGAGTGTGTTTCTAAACTCGCTACGTTCGTTAAGAAAACACTCACTTCTTGCCTTCAGCCGCGCTGCTGACTTCATCTTTAAGCTGCTTGCCAGCACGGAATTTCGGCAAACGGGACGCCTTGATCTGTATCGTCTCGCCAGTGCGCGGATTGCGGCCTTTGGTCGCGGCGCGTTTCGAGACGTAGAAATTACCAAAACCAACCAGCCGCACTTCATCGCCTTTTTTTAACGCCGTTTCAACAGTGTTGAGGCAGGCATCAATAACAGCGCCAACGCAGGCTTTCGAGAGTTTAAAATTTTCCAAAGACTTGTTTTCGCTGACGGCGGAAATAAATTCGTTCTTATTCACGAGCTTTCCCTTTCGAGGCTAAGTTATGTTTGCTACGCCCATCGCCGTCTATACCGCGATGATTAGGGGGCGAATTTACGCACCGTTTTTCCGGCGCGTCAAGCCGTGCGTTTGAGATTGGTTAATGCGTTTTTCTTCGGTTTTTGTTTCGTTCCAAATCCGCTCCATCTCCTCCAGCGACGCATCGGTGATTTTCCGGCCCTCGGCTGCTAAACGAGATTCAATAGTGCGAAAGCGGCGTTCGAATTTACGATTGGTACGGCGCAAGGCGGTTTCGGGATCAACATCAAGCTTGCGCGCCAGATTGATGACAACAAACAAAACATCGCCCATTTCATCTTCGATCGCGTCAGCATCAACTTTGCCTGCACCGATTTCAGTTTCTAATTCGATGATTTCTTCCCTGATCTTAGCAATGATGTCTTTGGCATTCGTCCAGTCGAAACCAACGCGCGCTGCGCGTTTCTGTAGCTTAACGGCACGCGTGGTTGCGGGCAGGGCGGTGCTAATGCCGTCCAAAATACCGGGTTCGCGGTTCTCGGCCCGGGCCTGCGCATCACGTTTGGCGGCTTTATCGGCTTCCCAGTTTTTCAGCACAGCGGCAGCGGAATTAGCATCGCGATCCCCGAATACATGGGGATGCCGTTCAACCATTTTGTTGGTTACTGCCGTGGCGATGTCATCAAGGTCAAACAATCCGGCTTCGCGCCCCATTTGCGCATGAAAGATAATCTGGAACAAAAGATCGCCGAGTTCTTCCTTAATCGCTTTTGGGTCGTTTTGCTCGATAGCTTCGACAACTTCATACGTTTCTTCCAGCGTGTGCGGCGCGACGGTTTTGAAATTTTGTTCAATATCCCACGGGCATCCGGTTTTCGGATCGCGCAGCCGCGCCATTATTTCAATCAGACGATCCATTGCGGTACTCATATTGGATTTCCTATCTCAGCAAAGATTTGTCGACCTTATAAAGCCGGAACCGGCCTTCGAGTCCAGTATTAACTGGCTTAAGCCAGCGTGGCGGTTCGCCATTCTTCAGTCTTTCATACATCATCGGCTCTTCACCATCGGCAAGTGGCATTTTTTTTGCGCCCGCCATACACAGCGCAACCAGATCGAAGCCATGCCGAATGGCGATATTTTTTGCCACCCCCATATCCTGAGTGCCAAAGAAAACCTGGTTATCAATAAATTTATTTTGTGATGGATAATTGTTCAGAAAGTCGATGCGCAAATGGCTGTGATACAAAACCTGCGCCGATTCCGAGCCAGGCACATCGATCAGAGTATTTTTATCGTAATGCGCATCAAGATAGTGACTGAAATTGGTTGTGTTACACGGATCCGGAAATGCTTGTATTTTAGCCGGGTAAAGCAGAATGCCAGAGATAATCGGCTCATGATTTTGCAAGGCCGGGAGAACAAGCATCCAAAAAGGTGCCAGAAAGATAAACGCAGCGAATGCCGCAAGAATATAAAAAGGCTTCGGTTGCAAGCGATTTTTGATGTTTTGCCACGCCCACAATAACCACACACAAGCCGTCGCCGCCGCGTGGTGATAATAACGCGAATAAAGTCCAGCCATACTTCCGGTGACAACAGCCGATCCAAAACACGCAAGGCATACCGCGGCACGCCGCGGGGTTGCGGCTTGGCGTATGGCAATAATGCCCGCAACCAACGCAATAAGGATCGGCATAACGAGCCCAACAAAGTTGAGTGCGCCAGGCAGCGCTCCATATAAAGGTCGTGCTTCAGCGTGTTCGTTGAAGATCATCGTGCGCTCGATCGGCGTAAGCCCTACGGCACCACCTTGCAACAACGGTGGAAAAACTAAAACCAATGCCGTAGTGAATAATCCAGCAAGGCATAGAAGGGACATGAAGCTGAAAATTTTGCGCATGCCAAAACGCCGCAAGATCACAATTTCCAATCCTGTAAAAATGGCTGCCGTTCCAGTCAAAAGCGAACCCATGATCGATGGTTCGACAAAAGATATATCGAATAAGTGCGCCGGGGGTTGGTGCATCGGAAGAAGCATAAAACTGAGCACCGCCGTAATAATCATCGCTTGCATGGTGCGCTGTGCTACTCGCGGACGATTAAAGTACCAGGCAATACCCAACAGAATGGCAACGGCTCCGGCAATGATCGGAAACCCTTCAATGCCGACAGCAAGTGATATCGCCGCCGCAATACCCATGATCATGGCTGCCGATGTTCCGACAGCACCCATAGCAATGCGTGCCCCCGCGCCGAAAATCAGCAGATTAAGAATAACGTACCACGAGCGATGGCTGGCCTCGCCGGGATGAAATCCGGCCACCGAGAATTGCCGATAATTCATCACGGTTGTGAACATCAGAAACAGTACAATCAGTCGTGCGTATTTTTTGCCAACCAGCGGTCGCGCGAACCAGGGCGCAACAATGACCAGCAGGATCGTCAACTCGGCAAATGGAATAATCAGTGCTGCAATTATCGCCGCGGTTTTCTGTGTCACAAATAATTGCGCCAAAATAATTACGGCGGCGATGGGAATATCGACAATCCGGCTCCAGATAGTTGTAAAACCTTCCGGCGCATTAACACGCATGATCGTGCGATCATACCAACCGGCGCCATTGATCCAGTCCAGCACCTGAACCATGCGCACATTGTCATCGAAGCCGATCAACTCTCCGGCAAAGACACCGCCATGCGGATAGCAAGCACAAGCGAGCAGAGCGTATAACCACACCGCCCACGGCACGCCATAATAGGGCGGCCTGAACAGCCATTTTTGCAGATTGTTGAGCTGGGCGCGCATCAGCTAGTTAGAATCCAAAGCAGCTTTGTCGACACTATAGAGCGCATAATTTCCTGGTAAATCACTGATGTCCACTGGCTTCAACCATGCGGGCGGACGGCTTACCTGCAACAAGCCAAGCAGCAATTGTTTATCCATCGGATAATGTCTGTTGAACACCATCGGCAACCGACACACAGCGACCAGATCCAGGTCATGCCGTCGCGCAATATTTTTTGCCAGCGAAAGATCATTCGTCTGGAAAAAATTCTCGTTATCGATGAATTTGTCGTGCGAAGGATAATTCGCGACGAAATTAATGCGCACGTCGGTGTGATAGAGAAAACGCGACGAATCCCAATTCGGCACGATCAGCAAGGTGTCTTTGCTGTAATGCTCGTTGATGTACCAGGTGATGTAGGTTATGTCGCAGGGATCTTGCACTGCCTGAACTTTGGCCGGAAATAACAGCACTTGCGACAAAACCGGGGCATCGCTTTGAAATGCGGGCAACAGCAACATCCATAACGGGCCAAGTACGATAAAGGTCGCCAGCGACGCAAGAGAAAAACTTCGGTTGCGCGGCAGGCGCGCGGTTATGTTTTCCCATATCCACAATAACCACACACACGCTGTTGTCATGGCGTGGTGCATGTAACGTGAAAAAATCTCGGACATGCCGCCGCTGAAGGCTGCGAATCCGAAATAGGCGATGCGCAATGCGCGACGGCGGCGATTGGTGGTTGTAATTGCCGCAAAAGCACCAACGATAACAGCAATGATCGTTGGCATCAAGACGCCGAGGGTCCCGATTACGCCGAGAGTCATATTTTTCATGACACGATGAACCGGCATGGCTTCATAATGTTCGGCCAACGCCATCTGGCGCTCGACAGGCGACAATCCCGCCGCGGCACCATCGAGCATTTGCGGAAAAGCGGTCGCAAGCAGAACGGCGATTAATCCAGCGATCATCACAATGATGATCAAGCTTGCTTCCTTGCGGTGGCCGATGCGCGTAAGGACAAAATGTTCGAGTCCAAAAAAAACTGCAGCCATTGCAATAATAATCGGCCCGAGCATCGAAGGTTCGGCAAAAGATATATCAAAGAGATGGGCAGGGGGTTGATGCATAGGCAGCAAAAGAAAGCTTGCAAAGGTGCCGACAAGCATCGCCTCGCCCCCGCGGCGCGCCAGCACCGGCCGGTTATCCAGCCATGCAAGAATTCCAATCAGGCCACAGGCGCAGGCGATCATCGGAAACCCTTCGATACCTACGGCCAGCAACAAACCGATCGCGCTGCCCATAATCAATGCCGGTCTGCTGCCTGCGCCAAGCACAATGCGTGCTGCCGCACCGAAAAGGGCAAGATCAAGTATTGTGTACCAGGGATGATGGCTGGCTTCACCCGTGTTAAAGCCGCCGATTGAAAAGCCTTTGTAATTCAAAACCGTGGTGAACATCAGGAACAAAACAATCAGCCAGGCCTTGTCCTTACCAACCAACGGCCGCGCGAAATAACGTGCCACGGGAAAAAGCAATCCTAACTCAGCAAACGGCACGACAATCGAAGCAATCAGTGCTGCTTTTCTTTGATCCGTAAAAATCTGCGCCAGCACAACGACGGTCGCGATGGGAATATCAACGATGCGCGTCCATATCGTCGTGAATCCTTCCGGTGGATTAGCACGCATGATCGTACGATCGTACCAGCCCGCGCCATTGATCCAGTTCAACACTTGCGTCATACGCACATGATCATCAAAACCACTCAGATGACCGACGAATACACCGCCATGCGGATAACACGCGCAGGCAAACATAACATAGAACCACACCACCCACGGCACGCCATTATAAGGCGGCGTAAAAACCCAATCGCGAAAACGCTGTAGATATTTCGTTGTGGGTTTCACTTTAGCCTTGCGCTTACTTTTAGTGGCTTTGCCTTTGGCATTGGTTTTTGTGCCGACTTTGCTTTTGGTTTTCTTTTTCATCGCGATAATTTTCTTGCCCATGGAGGAACAAGATTGGGCAACGGATCAGCCATTGTCTTCATGCAAAGATTGTTGCCGCCGCAGAGTGGCCCTCCGGGCAAATGAAGGCAAGGTGAACAAGCGAAGCCACGATATATCGTGATTTCCTGTAACCCCAGAATCGGACGCAGACGCTGGCGCGGGTCGGTTGGGCCCCAAAAAGACCGGCACGGTACACCTATCAGCCGCGCGATATGCAGCAAACCGGAATCGACCGCCCAAAACGCATCGACCCGCGCGATCTCCGATGCGCTTTCGGCAAGGTTATAGCGACCACATGCATTGGCTACATCGGCCGCTGGAAATTTTTGCTTAAGCTTGGCCGAGAAAATGTCTCCGGCTTTCTGGTTTTTACTCGAACCAAAGATCATGAACCGGGCATTTTTTATATCCGCTTCGCGCAGTAAATCGATCCATATTTCGTCCGGCATCATCCGTTCGCGCGCAAAGTCCGATGTAAACGGCGCAAGCCCGACGTAATGTGGGTTGTCTTCGGTTTCCGCCGCGACATTTTTAATCTGCTTCATAAATTGAGCACGGGATTCCAGAACCGGGGCAGGGCTGGCACCAAGCGCCCCTGCTATCTGGTCGTAATAATTATAGATGGGCTCAAGCACATTGAATGGCAGCGCCTGGGTATAGGCAGCCTTGCGCCAGGATTCTTCGGGCTTGACCAGCCCAAGCCGGCACCGTGCTGCCGTCAGGACGGTAAACACCGCCGCTAATAAACTGTTTGGTTCAAGATCAATGGCAATATCAGCGCGAAAACATCCGGCCAGCGCTTTTAGCGCACTTGTGAATAAGGATAGGGGTGATGCATCGTCGATCAGGCTGTATTCGTCAAAGATTCCGATCAGTTCGGCATAGACTTGGGTTTCCGGCGTGCAGACCAGAACAAACCTCATGCGCGGGAATTTTTGGCGTATGCCGAGCAAAGCCGGCATCGCGACGATCAGGCTACCGCCGCCCTTAAGTTTGAGAAACGTGCAGCGTCCGGTTTCGGCCGGATTTCCGGAAGGGGCAGGGCTGACCAGCCACATGACCGGCGCGAGAACCATAAGCAAAGGCCGCCCCAGCCACCGGTCAAGATTACGCAGGAATTTGATGTTCATTGTGGGCGGCGCTTCAAGGCTCGGGGAACGGCCAGAACAGCCGATTTTCAGCATCATCGTATTTGATTCTTGCTAAGCAATTAACGGGCAATCGTCAGCAAGCCCGCGAAAGCCGATAGCCTGTGGCACAGGAGCAGGCACTATCAAAAAACCCATTATTTATTGGATATTTCTATAGTATTAAGTCGCATAAGATATATTATGTTAAATCATATATAGGGAAGAACTGCTATGAAGTTAAAATAGCCAAACGAAACCCGGCAGACATAAGCGTCCATATTTGCCCCAATCTCGCGCAACTGCTAGTCTTTCCGCATGCTTTTTGGGCACCGGGCGGCCACCAATGTCAATGATTGACACCTTCACCCAACGTTTTACCGAATGGGCGGTCCGCGTCCGGCTGCGGCACAACCTTATTATCGCGTTGGTGGTTGCATCGGTTGCCAGCTGCATTGCCACCTATGCTGCACTGACCAAAGCGCCATTTTTCGGCAATGACCCATCGACAATCATGATCCTGTCGCTGCTGGATCTTGGCTTTCTGGTGTTGCTGGGAACCATCGTTACACAGCGTATTTTGGCATTATGGATGCGCCGGCGGCGCAATATGGCTGGTTCAAAGTTGCAAGTCCGCATGATCAGCGTTTTTACCCTTCTGGCGGTCGCGCCAGCCATCCTTGTGGCTATGTTCGCGGCCATTTTCTTCTATTTCGGCGTCGAGACATGGTTTTCCAGCCATGTACGGACTTCTCTTAATGAATCACTTGAAGTTGCTCAAGCTTACCTTGAAGAACATAAACAGGTGCTGCGAGGCGACGTATTATCGATGGCCAACGATTTGAACCGTCAGGCACAGGTCTTGTCACAGGACCCGGTTCGTTTTGCGCAAATCGTTTCGGCGCAAGCTTATCTGCGTAACCTGACCGAAGTCATTGTGTTCGACGGCTCGGGCAAAATTTTGGCGCGTTCAGGATTAACCTTTGCGCTGAGCTTTGAACCAATCACCGACGACATGCGCCGCCACGCCGCGCAAGGCGACGTGGTGCTAATTGTCAGCGACAATGACGACCGCGTGCGCGCACTGGTGCGGTTGGATAATTTTGTTGATACATTTTTGTTCGTTGGCCGCCCGGTCGAGCCCAAAGTTCTGGCGCATATGGAAACCACGCAAAAGGCCGTCAGCGAATATAAGCAACTGGAAGGCAAACGCTTCGGGTTGCAGGCAACCATCTCGCTGATCTTTATTGTGGTCGCCTTACTCCTGCCTCTCGCTGCGGTGTGGTTCGGATTTAATTTCGCGACACGGCTGGTGCAACCTATCAGCGATTTGATCGGCGCGACTGATCGTGTGCGCGGCGGCGATCTGACCGCGCGCGTTGCGGTGGCGGATACCCCCGGCAATGACGAACTGGATCAACTCAGCCGTGCCTTCAACCGCATGACTGGCCAATTACAAACACAACGATCTGACTTAATCGAAGCCAATCGCCAGCTGGATTTCCGTCGCCGTTTTACCGAAGCGGTTTTGTCCGGCGTTTCGGCGGGCATCATCGGTTTGGATTCCGAGTATCGGATTAATTTGATGAACGCATCCGCCGCCGAGTTTTTTGATATTCAGGAATCCGAACAATGGGATGGCCAGCCTATGTCGGCATTGGCGCCCGAAATTCAAACCGTTCTAGACGCCATGCCACGCAACGCGCGTTTGAAAGATGGGCAGGTTGAAATCCGCCGCCCCGGTCAGCCAGCGCGTACGCTTTTGGTGCGCGTGTCGTCAGAACTATCAGGTTCAGAAATTAACGGTTACGTCGTGACATTCGATGATGTGTCGAACCTATTGTCAGCGCAGCGAAAAGCCGCCTGGGCTGACGTGGCGCGCCGCATTGCGCATGAAATCAAAAATCCACTGACGCCAATTCAGCTTTCCGCCGAAAGGTTAAGACGCAAATACAGCAAGGAAATTCAAAGCGATCCCGAAGTCTTTCAAACCTGCACCGACACCATCATTCGCCATGTCGAGGATATTGGGCGCATGGTCGATGAATTCTCGGCCTTCGCGCGTATGCCTGCGCCGGTGATGAAGGAGCATGAAATGAAGGAAATCTGCCGCCAGACAATGTTCCTGCAAGGCAGCAGCCGCGGCGATGTGCGTTATGCTCAGCATTATCCGATCGAAGCATGCCTTGCCGAATGTGACGGACGGCAAATTGCGCAAGCGCTCACCAATCTTCTTAAGAACGCCGCCGAAGCCATTGATGCACGGCCATTACCATTGAGTGCCACCCCTCTGCCCGGTGAAATCACCCTGCGCGTGACGCAAACCGAAGATCGCGTTGCGCTGGCGGTCGAAGATAATGGCAAAGGCTTACCGGTCGAAGAACGCAACAGCCTGACTGAACCTTATGTCACCACACGCAGCAAGGGCACGGGGCTTGGGCTCGCTATCGTCAAGAAAATCATGGAAGATCATCACGGCGAATTGATCCTAGCCGACCGGCCGGGTGGCGGGGCGATTGTCACCCTGAATTGGCCACGTCGCCAGCCAAAGAATAATTCTTTGTCGAATGTGTCAGAATCTGGTAGTGATGAATTAGCAACAGTGATTCCCACGGATGCGGCAAAGCGTGCATAAATAGGTTTAGTTTAAAAACAGGGGCGTTCCATTATGGCAACAGCAAGCAAAGATAAAAGTTTGACCAATGACATTCTGGTCGTCGACGACGAAGCCGACATACGCGCACTTATCAAAGGCATTTTGAATGATGAAGGGCTTTCGGTACGCGAGGCCGGAAACTCGGATGAAACGCTCGCCGCCATCAAGCAACGCAAACCCAATCTGGTCATCCTCGATATCTGGCTGAACAACAGCACGCTGGATGGTATGCAAATTTTGCAGCAAGTCTGCAAGGAATATCCCGATGTGCCCGTGATCATGATTAGTGGCCACGGCAATATTCAAACCGCCGTCGAAGCGATTAAAGTCGGCGCTTATGATTTCATCGAAAAACCATTCAAAACCGATCGACTGGTGTTGCAAGTACGCCACGCGCTGGATACCGCGCGGCTGAAACGCGAAAATCAGGAGTTGAAATTCCGCGCCGGTACCGATTACGAACTGATCGGCAAATCATCGGCGATGAATCAGGTCAAGCAAATCATCGAACGCGTCGCGCCGACCGGCAGCCGAGTCATGATCACCGGACCTTCGGGCGTCGGCAAGGAAGTCATCGCTCGCGCGCTGCATGACTCATCGCGCCGCACCGACGGACCCTTTATCGTCGTCAATTGCGCAATGATGCAGCCGGATCAGCTGGAAGCCGAATTGTTCGGCACTGAAAATCCTGTCAATGGCGGTGGCCGCAAGATCGGCGTGTTTGAACAGGCGCATGGCGGCACATTGTATCTAGACGAAGTCAGCGACATGCCACAGGAAACGCAAGGCAAGATTGTACGCGTGTTGCAAGAACAGGTGTTCACGCGCGTCGGTGGCAATATTCGCGTCGAGGTTGATGTGCGCGTTATCGCGTCATCAAGCAGCGATCTGCAAATGGAAATCCAGACCGGCAAAATCCGGCAGGATTTGTATTACCGGCTCAGTGTTGTGCCGATCAAAATTCCGGCGCTTACCGAACGGCGTGAGGATATCCCCCTGCTCGCCAATCATTTCCTGGCGCGCGCCGCGGAAACATCGAACACACCGCTACGCGCGCTGGGCGACGATGCGATGGCTGCGCTGCAAGCCTATACCTGGCCCGGCAATGTGCGCCAGCTACGCAACGCGATGGAATGGGTGCTGATTATGGCGAGTGGCGATCCGCACGAGCCCATACGTGCCGACATGCTGCCGCCCGATGTCACCAACGCGACGCCAAGCGTTCTGCGTTGGGAAAAAGGCGGCGAGATTATGGGACTGCCGCTGCGCGATGCGCGTGAAATGTTTGAGCGTGAATATCTGCTGGCGCAGGTTACGCGCTTTGGCGGCAATATTTCACGCACCGCCAATTTCATCGGCATGGAACGCTCGGCTTTGCACCGCAAACTGAAACTACTGGGCGTGCATGGCAGCAGCAACGAAAATCAAGCGGTTCCAGCCGAAAAGATTGTCTAAAATGGCGAAATCCGCCGACATCGTTCACCTTCATACTGAACCTTCCGCCGCCGATGCCTCGCGCCTCGGTTATGTCGGGCGCAAACCGTCCAGCACCCCACGCGATTCCGATGGATGGTTCACGCCGCCGGAATATATCCAATCGGCGCGTGCGGTTATGGATGGTATCGATCTGGATCCGTTTTCATCGGCCATTGCGAACGAAACCGTCAAAGCGAAACATTATTTTTCGGAAAGCCGTTCGGCCATGACGCATGATTGGTCAGTTGTCGAAAAAACTCGTGTATTCATGAATCCACCTTATTCATCGTCGCTGATCACACGCGCCGTCAATCGCTTTATCGAACAATGGCAGCAGGGCGCGTTCGATCAGGGCATTGTCCTGGTCAACAACGCCACCGACACCCGCTGGTTCAAGACATTAGCACGGCATTGCGGCGCGATTTGTTTTACCGATCATCGCATCGGTTTCTGGAACGCCGACAACAAACGTATTTCCAACAACACACGCGGACAGGCGTTTTTCTATTTCGGCAATCGCCGGAAAAAATTCAGCAAGGAATTCAGGAAACACGGCTTTGTCGTCGTGCCGGATAATGACAGCACAGAATAAAGCCATGTTACCACGCGCCGTTATTTTCGATTGGGACAATACCCTGATCGATAGCTGGGGCGCGATCGGTGAGGCGATGAATCATACGCGGAAATCTTTTGGGCAAAGCGCCTGGACTCGGCAGGAAGTTATTACCAATTGCGTACGCTCGGCGCGCGACAGCTTCCCAGAATGGTTCGGCGACCGTTGGCAGGAAGCCACTGATATTTTTTATGTGCGGTTCAGCGAGGTGCAAATGCAAAGCCTAGCGCCCCTGCCCGGCGCCGAGGCGATGTTGCGCTGGCTGAAAGGTAAGCATGTGCCCGCCTATGTCGTCAGCAACAAAAACGGCGAATATCTGCGCCGCGAGGTCAAAGCGCTGCAATGGGGCGATTTATTCGTGGCGGTAGCGGGAGCCACCGATGCGCCGCGCGACAAACCGGCGCGCGATCACGTTGATTTTGTGCTGAAGAAAGGCGGTACCGTCGCCGACAAGGCCATCTGGTTCGCCGGTGACAGCGCGACCGATATGCTGTGCGCCCGCAACGCCGGATGCACGCCGGTATTCATCGGCGCGTTGGCCGAAGCCGAAAAACTTGCCGTCGAACGCGCCTATGCGGATTGCACGGATTTGATGAAGGCGTTTGAGGAATTGGCCGCCGGAAAAAACTGACGACACTGGCGTTAATGGGTATAATCTGATAATTACATACGCGATGCGGGTGTAGCTTAGTGGTAAAGCTCCAGCCTTCCAAGCTGGCTATGAGGGTTCGATTCCCTTCACCCGCTCCATTACAAAACCGCCAGCAACCCCTTAACGACGACAGCCGTCGCACCTGCTCCGGCGATCAGCACTGCCCCGGTGCGAGCATGATCTGGATTTATCCCCTTCGCGAGATAATGACCGGCGACGGATCCCACAAGCAGACAAACGGCATATTTCAATAATTGAAGCAGATTTATATTGGCAGGATTTTCGGCCATGACCGAAGCCACATTCACGATCAGAAAATAAAGTTGAATAGAGGCAACGAAACTTTTTTGTTCCCATTGTTGCGTCGAGGCGTACATAACAATCGGCGGACCACCAATGCCAGCCGTCACATTCATAAACCCACCCAGCCACCCTGCCGCAAGCGCACTTAAACTATCATGCGCTTTCGGCAGTTTCAGACGAGTCTGGAGTGATCCCAACCCAATAAGTGCCATCAACCCGACGGCAATCATTAAAGCGGGTGCCGATATATGCCGCAGAACATAATAACCGAGTGGAATTGCGGCGAGCGCTCCGATAGCCAGCAAGAAAATTCGCCGCCCTTCAATACGCCGCCATGTCTGGGCAAGAACCATAATATTGAGAAGGATACACAGCGTGTTCGCCATAAGAACGCCGAGCAAAGGCCCATTGCCAAGCACCAAAAAGGGCGTACAGATCAAACCGACGCCAACTCCGGTAATCCGCTGGGTTGCGGCTGCGCATGCAACGATTACGAGAAGAAAAAGCTCAGTCACCACTGCTCATTCTGAACGATGTGAAATTGGTGTGCCATAGGGGATGAAGAATGGTACTATTCTGTTAACCCTCATGTTCGCAGTCAAGATTAAAAACAAGTCTTTCCGCTAGGCCCTTTTGACAGGGCCAGCCGCAATATTATAGCCTGGCAAACAAGGTGAAGAGACCGGGCGCAAAGCGTCGTCTGATCAAACTCTCATACGCGGGCTTATGTATTTACCGCATTACCATTGGTCGTCGCGGGTCTAACTCGGTCTATAAACGGGCGCCGATCGTCGTGGATCTGCCCATGGTTAACGCGAGTGCTACCCAAACGGAGCTCGGTCTCTTCGCTGTGTTTGCCAGAAGTGGCATTGCTATCGGACAGCTATCCGATAGGGATTGGCTATCCAGCAGCTATCGGCACGATCTGCCCCATTTCCCAAACAAAGGTTGTTAGTTCGCGGGCGACAGCGGCGCAGACCACAGGTGCTTTCTTACCAATAGCAATTAACCGTCGATAGCGTTTGCAAAGTCGGAGCTGAGCGCGCCAGGCAACATCGCGAATGCTTTTCTCAGCGACTGATAGTTTCGGTTCCTTGCCTTGGGTCACGCGCGCTGGAAACCGATAACACCAGGCACTCTGGATCAAAACGCGGCGCCCCTCACCGTTTCCGGCTTTGGTGAGTTTGAAGCGTTTGACGCTGTTACCACTGGAATGCTCGCAAGGCACGAGACCAAAGTAAGCACTGAGTTGTCTTGGCGTCCGAAAACGACGCAGATCTCCTGTCACGGATAGAAGAGTTGTTGCTGCAATCAGGTTTATGCCCTTCATCAGGCAGAGCGCTTCAACCAAGGGCTTCATCGACCAGTGCGGTAGCAAATCCTCAATCTGTTTGACCAATTGTTCATGTCGTTTCTCGGCATCATGGATAGCGTTGATATAGTCCTGGAACACAATCTGATGCGCGGGATGTTCAAACTTTTGCAGGGACAGCCAATAATAGTGATCCCGTGACCAGGAGGAGCGACCGCTGTAAATCCGACCATGCCGGAGCAAAAAAGACTGCAAGTGTTGTTTGCAGGATCTGAAGTGTTCCATGGCATCGGCACGGGAACGGACCAGGTCACGCATTGCCTCATGGGCCGTATCAGGAACCCACACGGCATCGAGCTCGCCGGCACGATTGAGGCGTGCCAGCTTTATGGCATCACGGCGATCCGTCTTTATATGCTCACCCGGTTTGCGTGGTATCCGGCTCGGCGCCACTACGGTGCAGAGATGACCCAAGGCTACAATCTGACGCTGAAGGCCATAACCATTGCACCCAGCCTCATAGCAAAAGTGCAGTTCCTGTCCAGGTTTTGAGAGCCGTTTTATCAGCTTGCCCATACTCGCTGGCGTATTCTCAATCGTGCCACACGAGCGAACTTCGCCATGACGCCCATCTTCAGCAACGGCTACAGCTATTGTTTCTTTGTGGACATCCAGTCCAACATATAGTGTGTTCATCGTCATCTCCTTTGTGAGGATTGCTCCACCCATCCGCGGTAGAGCTGAAATTAACCATAATCAGCTGGCCGCTCGGGTGGAAATGACTGCGAACATAGGGTCTATAAAACCTTAAAAGCACATCCCCGTCGTCAGAAATTGACCGCGAACCCGCCAAATCAATGCTTGTCGGCTCGGCTACTGTGCCCGGGGGTTGAACGGGATAGTACAAAAGCCCGCAGAACATTATTCATACGCGTTTGATAGCCCTTACCGGTTCCTTTAAACCAGCCAAGCACATCCTTATCGACGCGCAATTTAATAGCTTCTTTGCCATGCGGTAGGCCTATCATAACTGTTTTTTCCCAGCCCTCAGACAACACGCCATCATCATCGTCCGCCAGACGATCAACCTGTTTTTGTGACATGGCTTTGACTCTTGACCAGTCAGTAAGGCTTTCACCTTTGGCACGTTTAGCCTTAAGCTCTCTAGCTGTATAACTTACGATACGTTCTTTTTTCGCCATCTCTCGCCCTCCTCAATGAAATTAGCCTAATTGTTTTATCACGCTCCATCCACACAGCAGCGACCAAAACATCGTGGACAAAACCGACGGTAACAAAACGTGTCTCATCCTTCCTTGGTGACGGATACGTATAGACCTGTCGCCCATCAAATAGCTGTTCGGCATCAATCAAATCGAGGCCGTGCTTCTTGAGATTGGCGACTCTTTTGTTTTCATCCCAAGAAAGCTGCATCAGTTATTGTACACCCAATTGTACCCCCAATGCAAGCCCAAATTTCTTATACTCTCTTTGGTGTGATTGTTTATCTTATTGAAATTACATAGAAAAATGTTGGCGTGCCCGAGAAGATTTGAACTTCCGACCCCCGGTTTAGGAAACCGATGCTCTATCCAGCTGAGCTACGGGCACATTGTTGGAAAAAATCAGGCGTGAGCACCGCCCTGCTCGTTAAGAACACGTTGCACGATAGCAGGCGCACGGCCAATGATAGTCAACAGGATACGCGCGGTTGTTTCTGGCTTGCGCGTTCCCTGCTCCCAGTTGCGCAGGGTCGAGGCAGAAAAACCAAAGCTGTGCGCAAATTCAATCTGGCTCATACCCAGACGCGAACGAATAGCCTTCACATCCAACTTGGCCGGTACGCGAACCTGAGTTACCTTGACGCCGGGCACATCCTCCCCCGCCGCCCAACGGACAGCTTCGTTCAGACTTTTGAGAATGCTGGACTCAGTTTTATTGAATTTCGTTTTTTTCATTTCTTACCTCCTGACAGATAATGCTGCACCAGCATTGGAACCAATTTCTTATAGGCATTCCTCGCTGCATCACCGATATTTTCCATCTCATTCTTAGCAAAACCGGAAAGTAGCAACAA
>Ga0207019_1018_pt2 | contig 46212 bp, 34 predicted proteins | sample Alteio_BWMinCont_50_FD_153483 | JGI IMG/M metagenome (GOLD analysis project Ga0207019, IMG submission 153483) | Enriched cells from forest soil in Barre Woods Harvard Forest LTER site, Petersham, Massachusetts, United States -... | ecosystem: Environmental > Terrestrial > Soil > Temperate forest >...
TAGGAGCAAAATGTTGGTGGCAAATATTATTAGAACCCATTTGGCGTGCCGTAGGTACGCAACATAGCGGGGTTACGTACCTATACTTATGCATGTTCGGTACAATTTGGCATTGGCAAAAGTGGCGGTTATTGCGGCATACAACATGCCGGGTTGAACGAAAACCGCCCGTTAAATAATATATTCTCCATTTGGGACTTCCCTAATAAAGTTCAGATCTCGGCACAATATAAAGACCCGCTGACCATGGTAGGTGGCTTTGGCGGCGAAGGAACGGGCCTGCACTCACATGCTGATTTTGGCTGGATACCCGGTCACTGGTACACCAACATTGTAAAACGTTGGACTACTAACGACAGCACCACGATGGTAGGCTACTGGATATACGACCAAACCGCGAAAACATATCGTCACTATGTAACTTTCGCTGTGCCCGAAAAAGATGCCATGCTGCACGGCGATATAGGCAGCTTCCTGGAGAATTTTGCCGATGACCAAAAACGCAGCCGCACGGCTGTATACCGTGCCTACTGGATGCTAACCGCTGAAGGCAAATGGATCCATCCGGATTCGTTATTGGCTGAAGCGGGACAAGGATCATGGAAAGCGGAGCGCTATGGCGACGATGGTGTAAAAGCTACTTCGTGCGGTACAATGCCTTGGCAAAAAAACACCTATTATAAAGTAAAGCAAGCCGATAAACCTGCGCTGGATGCCGCAAGTGTTTATGATATGGGCTCGTATTACGACCATTCGCTTAAAAACATTGTGATCGACTGGTGCGTACAGGCAACAGCTACCCCACAATTAAGTTATGATGTAAAAATATTTGATAACGAAGCTTGTACAGGTGCGCCTATAGCCGCATCAAAAGGAACCGACCCTGATGCGCACATGATCAACATCCCGGTTAAGGATCTGAACCTGAAGAACCAGGATTATTACATCACCCTACAGGCAACGGATATTTTCGGGCAGGTGTCGCCTGTTAAAAAGATAACCCTGGAAGAAAAACACCCTTAAACTGCTTACACTGCTCATACTGAGATCAATTAATAATGAGAGAAAAGTCCCCGTCGGCGAAAGCTTGCGGGGCTTTTTGTTTGATCCTTTTTTACGCCACCATTGTTTGCAAGATCAAAAAAGGGTGTCATACTGAGGCACTCGAAGTATTAGGGCAAAGGCCTTTACGCATATGCCTCGACGATGCTGATTTTTACACAAACCCCATACGGTTTTATTAAAGCTTGCTTATCTTTAACATAATGAACAAGCTAAAACTCTACGGCAAAACAGATTCGCCCGAAATGTACCCCATCCGCGACTTTTTAAGACGTAGCGTGGTTGATTACGAGCTGTTTGATACCGACGATAAAAGCAACTATACCCCGGAGGATGTTGAAGCCGCAAAAAAAGCGGGTGACCAACCTGCAATACGGCTGGATAAAGAAGCCTACGCAAGCGGAATATGATGTATCGATCTACGGCGCGGGCCCGGCGGGTTTAAGCGCGGCGGTTTATGCGGCATCGGAAGGATTAAAAACCGTACTGATCGAGCGTGAGGCTGTGGGCGGGCAGGCCGGAACCAGTTCGCTAATAGAAAATTACATGGGTTTCCCCGAAGGCATATCGGGTAATGAACTGGCTGAACGGGCCAGGCAACAGGCGTTAAAATTTGGTGCAGAGATATTATTACTGCGCGGTGGATTACGCGGCGAGTTTTATGACAACCGCATACATGTTAAACTTACCGACGGCGAAACATTGGTGGCTAAGGCCAACATTTGCGCTACAGGCATTGAGTACGCCAAACTAAACCTGCCTAACGAGGAACGCTTTTTTAATAAAGGGGTTTATTACGGTGCGGGTTCGAGCGAAGCTTGTTTTTGCAATGGCAAGGATATTTTTATAGTTGGCGGCGGTAATTCCGCAGGGCAGGCCGCCTCATACTTCTCAGGTTTTGCGCGGAAGGTATATATGGTTATACGCAAAGGGAGTTTAAGCGACACCCTGTCTGATTACCTTGTAAAGCGCATAAAAGGCATAGAAAATATCAATATCCTTTACCATTCGGAAGTAACTGAACTGGAAGGCGATGATATATTGAGCCGCATCCGCATAACCAACAACCAGAATGGCACATCAAAGTGGTACGATACCAGCAAACTTTTCATTTGCATAGGCGGCGAACCTAACACCGACTGGGCCATAGGCACCGACATTATCCGTTGTCCGGTGGGCTACCTGGTCACCGGCACCGATGTTATGAGCCATGCGAGTTTTGCCGACAAATGGAAACTCGACCGGCTGCCTTATCACCTCGAAACCAGCAAGCCCGGCTCATTTGCCGCAGGCGATGTACGCTATAATTCCGTAAAACGTGTGGCATCTGCAGTAGGCGAAGGCGCTATGGCGGTTACACAGGTGCATCAGTATTTGGCAACTTTGTAAATTCTTATACTTTTGTCATCCTGAACGTAGTGAAGGATCTTCTACGATAGAAATGTAGGCGATATGCACAGCATAAAAGATGCTTCCTTCGTCAGCATGACAAACTTTTTCAATCAAACAATTCCTGGCTATCAGTATAATACGTCTTCCTTGAACCTACAGGCTTTTGGTGTATAGTTTCACCAGCAGGTGTGGTTTTCTTTTTAGGCTGATGCACCTGCAAAAAATCCCTGAACTCGCCGCTGATGATATCCGGATGGTCCTTCAGCGTTTTTTCTTCGGCGTGCTTCAACACTTTGTCTATTGAATGTACCAATTGCTTTACCTTTTCCGCAGGTATTTTATTCGAGGCTGAAAATGGTGACAGCTTTGCATCATACAATATTTCATCGGCATAAGCATTGCCTATGCCACGCAAAATATGCTGATCCATCAAAACTGTTTTAACCGCCGTGCGTGTGGCGCTTAATTTTTTTGTAAGATAAGCTACATCTGCTTCCAGCGCATCGGGCACATCCGAAGGTTCAGGGTCGAGTGTTAAATTTGCCGCTTTTTGAAAATCAGTTAACACCAGGCCCTTTCCACCCTCAAACAATAGTTCAGCAACAGTAAATTTTTGTTCGTTCTTATTATCGAACGCATATAATTGCCCGTGCAGCATCAAGTGCATACCTAATATGTGACCTTTCTCAAACTCAAGATGCAGCTGTTTGCCGGCGCGCACCACTTTTTTTAGTTCCAACCCATCCAGTGTTTCCTGTAATTTTTTCTCAGGCACATTGGCTTTGCCGGTTAGGGTAATTTTTTCGAGCTTCTTATTTTTAAACAGTTTGGTGAGGTTATGGCTAAAAACCTGCAGGTCGGGCAATTCGGGCATGGTGGTTAATTTTTTCTCAAAGTTTAAAAATAAAACCCGGAAAAGCGGCGACTGTTTTTCCTTTATAAAAATTAAGGTTTATTTTTAAGCCTGACAACTATGGAAAACTACAGCATTGTAATATTCATCATGGCATTAATGATCGGCCTTTCGGCAGTGGCCGATAAGGTACGGGTACCTTACCCCATTCTGCTTATTATGGCCGGTATTGCAGTTGGTTTTATTCCCGCTATACCTGACATAGAACTTAACCCCGAGATCGTTTTCCTTATCTTTCTTCCGCCTTTATTGTACGATGCTGCTTTTAACATCCAATTTAATGAATTTAGAACCAACATCAATACCATTGGTACGCTGGCTATTACGCTTGTATTTATCACGGCATCGGGCATAGCAGTAGTGGCACATTACCTTATCCCGGGCATGACCTGGCCGCTGTCGTTCGTATTGGGCGCCATCCTGTCTGCGACCGATGCCGTGGCTGCCATGAGCATTACCAAAGGATTGGGACTATCTAATTCAACTACTACTATACTCGAGGGCGAAAGTTTGGTGAACGACGCATCGGCATTAGTAGCCTACCAGTTTGCTGTGGCGGCCGTTACGGGAGTGGCATTTGTTGTTTGGAAAGCATCGCTACAATTTGTTGTGCTTATGGCAGGCGGGGCGCTTGTGGGCTTTGTAATGGGTAAAATACTGGCTTACATCCTGAAACTGGTAAATAAAAATCACCTCGTTACTATCAGTTTTATGTTGCTAATGCCATTTGTAACCTACCTGGTGGCCGAAGCACTGCATGTTTCAGGCGTTATTGCCGTGGTGATACTTGGCCTGGGCATAGCCGCTTTTGCTAAAGGCCGTACTAATGAGGAATTAAAAATGGAGTCAAGATCCATATGGGCTATTATCATTTTTTTGCTCAATGGCTTGATATTTATATTGATAGGGCTCCAATTCCCTTACGTGATAAAACAGATCCGTCATGAAGAGATACTGCCTTACATTGGCTACGCCTTCATCATAACCGTACTCGCGCTGGCCCTGCGCACTGCCCGTGTTTTCCTGCAAAAAACTAACCTTCAGCGCGCATTTAAAAAAGGCAAAGGCAAAATAACCGAGAACGCCCTGCTCGATTTTAAGGATAGCCTGGTCATCAGCTGGTCGGGTATGCGGGGCATCGTATCGCTTGCCATTGCCATCGGTTTGCCTGAAACCTTGAGCGATGGGAAGCCCTTTCCGCAGCGCAGCGCTATTATATTTATATCCGTGGTAGTGGTATTATTTACGCTAATTGGACAAGGATTGAGTTTGCCATGGTTGGTAAAGCGTTTGAAAAGCAGGTAAAATGGTAAAAATTTGGGTGGGAAGGAAACTTATTTTAATCATATCAACTGACTTACAAAAGGAAGAATAAAATAAGCTACGACCGTTATGCCTGTAAACTTAATGTTAAGAGAATAGCGCTTTTTAACATTAAAAAAAATGGATAATGCAATAAAAAATAAATACAGCGCAGCCACAATTATAAATGGAATCTGGGATTGTCCAATTAACGCATTACCAACCCCAAATACCTTTAAAGCTTTATAGTTTAAATAAATCAATGAGAGTGTATTTGCAGTTACAATAATTAACAGTACAGTTGATATGATTGAAATAATTTTCATGTTAAAAAGCGATAAAGTAAGGTTTAAGTAACTGATTATATTCTTCCGTATAAGTATTAACTGCTTTATAAATTACCAATTTACTTATTTCTTTTGATACTTCCTTAAAGCCAAAAACAACAATTTCCCTATGCGGGTCTGATCCCTCAAAAGAATGTATAGCTTTTCTTTTTTGAAGATACAATCCATTTCTAATTACTATATCGCTTACCAATTCTGCAGCCTGTAAAGGCAATACCATCCAACATGCGCCATTTTTAGTAAGATGCTCTGCAACTCCAGCTATTAATTCCTCAAAAAAATCCCCGTCTGTATGTTTTGCCAGTGATTTCCCTGCTTTCGGCGATTCGAGTGAATTTAAATGAAAAGGCGGATTAGATACGATCAGGTCATATTTCCTGTCGGTATATTCATTAAAAAATCCCTGAATAGATAAAGGAAAGATATTCAGTCGCTCAGCAAAAGGCGAATTTTCGAAATTTCTCCCGGCGGTTTGCGCAGCAGCTTCATCGATCTCCACCGCGTCAATTTTAGCGGATGTGAAACGCTGCGCCAGCATTAATGCAATTACACCGGTGCCTGTACCAATGTCAAGTATATTTCCGGGATCGTTTGCTTCAATTAAGGCCCCAAGTAATACGCCATCCGTATTTATCTTCATGGCGCAACCGGTTTGATCAACGGAGAATTGTTTGAAACGGAATACGCCTTTCATAGCATTTACTTCTCCACAAACTCAATAGGCAACCCATCAGGATCGGCGAAAAAAGTATATTGTTTATCAGTAAATTCGTCTACGCGTATCGGCTCAACCATAATACCTGCTGCTTTAATATGAGCCACGGCTTCATCAATATCATCAACTTCAAAAGCTAAATGGCGCAGCCCGGCTGCCTCAGGGCGCGACGGGCGCGGTGATGGGTTGGGGAATGAAAAAAGCTCCACCTGGTATTGCCCGGCAACTTCCAGGTCGAGCTTGTATGAGTCTCTTTGCTCGCGGTAAACCTCGCGAACTATTTTTAAACCGAGTACCTGTGTATAAAAGTGTTTCGACCTTTCATAATCGCTACAAATTATAGCTATGTGGTGTACCCGGTTTAACTTAAGCATGTTTTAATATTATTAAGCCCCTCTCCTTTGGAGAGGGGCTGGGGTGAGGTCTTATTCTCCTAAAATTTCATGCAGTACGTTATCGTAAACCATTTTCAGGTCGGTAACATGGCCAAATGGTTCTTCATCTACATTTAAAAAGCCATAGTTAACAGTTCCCAACAGGCTAAACTCTGTTTCGCTGGTTGCCATCAGTTCAATAAAGCGTTCCTGGTCGTCAGGTGCAACGCTTACCACTACCCTGCCCTGTGCCTCGCCAAACAAAAAGGCGTCCTTACGGATAGCGCTGTCGGTCTCAATATCGAAACCTAAACCGTTTGGCATAGCCGATTCAACCAAAGTAACATATAAACCGCCATCAGCCACATCATGTGCCGATTGTATCATTTTATGCTTGATGAGTTGCTTGATCACCTGGTGCATGGCATATTCTTTATCCAAATCGAAATATGGCGCCGGGGCGGCCAGTATTTTATGCCATGATGCAAGGTACTGCGACGATGCTATATCATTCTGCGATTCGCCAATTAGATATATCAGATCGCCGGGAGACTTGAAGTCAGATGTCATTAAGGTCGACATATCATCCATCACTCCTAACATACCAATAGTAGGTGTCGGGAAAACAGAACCACCATCAGGCGATTGGTTATAAAAGCTAACGTTACCGCCGGTAACAGGGGTTTCAAATTTTGTACAAGCCGCGCTCATGCCTTTTATTGCGCTTACAAACTGCCAGTAAACTTCAGGCTTGTACGGGTTGCCGAAATTCAAACAGTTAGTTATAGCAACCGGTTCGCCGCCTGCGCAGGTAATATTACGTGCTGCTTCGGCTACGGCGATCTCGCAGCCCTTTTGGGGGTCGGCATATACGTACCGCGAGTTGCAATCAACTGTAATCACAATGGCCTTATCAGTACCCATAACTGCAACAACAGCTGCGTCACTTGGGCGATTGGTGGTCATGGTTGATACACCTACCATGGAATCATACTGGTCAGTTACCCAACGTTTTGACGCGATATTAGGATGCGATATTAAATGCTCGGCAACAGCTACCAGGTCGACAGGTTCCTTAACATCTTCTATCTTAAATCTTTGATTCTCCTTAAAGTAAGCGGGTTCTTTATACTCGCGTTCGTAAACAGGTGCGCCACCGCCTAAAACCAGGTCATCAGCTGGCACATCGGCAACCAATTCGCCTTTCATATAATAATGCAGGCGCTGTGTATCTGTCACTTCACCAATAATTGCACAATTCAGGTCCCATTTATCAAACACAGCCTCAACTTCAGCTTCACGACCTTTATGAACCACGATCAACATACGCTCCTGCGATTCAGAAAGCAATATTTCGAAAGGCTTCATGTTTTCCTGGCGGGTTGGCACTTTATCCAAATCGATACGCATACCATGTTCGCCCTTGGCCGACATTTCAGAGTTTGAGCAGATAATACCCGCCGCACCCATATCCTGCATACCTACAACAGCACCCGTTTTGATAACTTCAAGCGTAGCTTCCAGCAATAGTTTTTCCTGGAAAGGGTCGCCAACCTGTACAGCCGGCAGATCATTCACCGAATCCTCGGTTATATCTTTCGATGCGAATGCCGCGCCATGTATGCCATCTTTTCCTGTAGCCGAGCCTACTATGTAAACCGGGTTGCCCACACCATACGATGTAGCCGATACCGTTTCGCCAGCCTTAACTATACCTGCTGAAAACGCGTTTACCAACGGATTTACATTATAGCACTCATCAAAAAACAACTCACCGCCTACAGTAGGTATACCGAAAGCATTACCGTAATGACTAATGCCTTTTACTACGCCTTTTACCAGCCATTTGGTACGGTCAAGTTCCAAATCGCCAAAACGAAGTGAGTTTAGTTGCGCGATAGGCCTTGCGCCCATGGTAAATATATCGCGGTTTATACCGCCTACACCGGTCGCGGCGCCCTGGTATGGCTCCAATGCTGAGGGGTGGTTATGTGATTCTATTTTAAAAGCACACCCAATTCCATCGCCCAAATCAACAAGACCGGCATTTTCTTCGCCTGCCTTAGCCAGCATACGCGGGCCGTCTTTTGGCAGTGTTTTTAACCAGGTGATAGAGTTTTTGTACGAACAGTGTTCGCTCCACATTACCGAGAAGATGGATAGCTCAGTAAAATTGGGCACGCGCCCTAATATCTCATTTATACGGTCGAACTCTTCGGGTAATAAGCCAAGATCTTTGGCGGTTTCAACAGTGGTTAATTGCAGGTGCTCCAATGTAATTTTATTTATTTTGAAAGGATGCGCAAAGGTAGGGAAAAGAGCTGAAAGGTAAAAGGAGAAAGGAGAGAAAGGCGAAAGGGTAAAGGTAAAAGGTTAAATATATTATATATAAACAAAAAGGGCAGAAACGAGAGATAGATCTCTTACTCCTGCCCTGCTGCTTGCAGATCGATCACCATTCACCTTTATCCTTTTACCTTTAACCTACAAGGTTTATATGTCCCGGCAGCTTAATTATTGTCGTCGCTTATCTGGAAGTTTATAGGCAACGTATATCTTACACGCACAGGCTGGCCGTTTTGAATACCCGGTTTCCATGCCGGTGCCATTTTTAATACACGGATTGCTTCCTCAGTTGTACCGTATCCCAGCCCACGTTCAACAACAATATTTGACAGGTGTCCATCCTTTTCAACAATAAAACTAACCCATACCTTTCCCTGTATACGCTCATCAACAGCCATAGTAGGATATTTCAAATTCTTGTTCAGGAATTTACTCCATGCAGCTGCACCACCAATTGGTTCTGGCATATTTTCAACAAATGTAAAAGGAGCATTACTACCACCCCCACCATCAGTTGTTGTACTTGGCGTTTTACCCGGGCCACCTTTCGTACCATCATCAATACCTGTAGTTACCGGGCCAAGATCACCCGAAGGCGCTGGATCGACCCTTGTATTGGGCTGAACTGTAACAGGCGGCGGAGTTGCTACAGGCACATATAATCGCGGCGTATTTGCGGGTGAACTTTGTGCAGCTGGCGGACTAACATGTGTACGCGGCTGATGTGGTTGTGCGATAGCCGGATGCTCAATTACATAATTAACCATTGGCGTTATGTGTATTAATGGTGGCGCCGGGACAACAACCGGTTTAAACAGCGCGCCAATAATTATGATCGGGATACTAATACCTACGATAGCGATACCCATTGCGGTCAGCATTGTTCGCGAGTTATGCTGCCTTAATTCATAAGCGCCGTAGGATTTGTTACGGTTGTCGAATACAAGCTCGAGCCACTCGGTCTTGTACAAATCAAATTTTGAGATAAGCATGTTTTTAGGAATTTAATTTCATATAAAACGCTAATACTTATATTATAGTTTGTACAACATACAAATAACCATACAATTTAACAATTTTTAACAATAGTTTTTATGAGCGAACTTATTTCAACAAAAAAGCCGTGAATATTCCACGGCCCCTATGTTATAAAAATGTTAAAAAAGTTATTACCAATCCTTTGTGCTTATTACTTTCTTTTTAGTTTCCGCCGGTTTAGTAGCCGATATCCGCACCATGTATTCTTTTATTTTTTTGCCGAATTGTATGCTGTAAGTACCGCTTTGCTCAAGGCAATTGTTCAGTTCACTTTTCTCCAGTTTTGATAAACCGCTTTCCAATGGTATTTCCACCCCTTGTGCGGGTACTGAGTTACCATAACGGTCGGTTTTATAAGGAGTGTAAACAAAGTCAGTAAGCCAGTACCTGTATTTCTGATCTTTATACCCAATGGTAAACGTGTAGCTTACCTCGCCGGTAACATGTTTGGCTACCGAAAGGCCGGTTAATACCAAAAACTTACCTGTTCCTGTAATTGTAGCAGGTACACCCGCCTGGTCGATCTTGTTTTTAGGGTAGTTTATTTTCAGGAAATATAACGCCCTGGTTTGAAAAGTATCGGCAGTTAACCCGGGTTGCTCAACAACTTTGTAATAAATATATTTATTGTGCTCGTCAAATGACAACGAATCCTTTTGAGCCAATGCCGCTTTGGCAAATAGCAAACACAATAACACAACAACTATTTTTTTCATGCTATAAAGATAAAAAGCCGCCCCGAATATGGGGCGGCTTTTCCTGATAAATATTCACATAAGGTAGTTAAAATGCATATACTGCAGCTAACACAAATTGTGTAGCTGATGTTGTTGGCGCCATACTGCTATCAGTAAATGTAGAATATGCTTTTTTGTTAACATCATCAAGCCTTATTTCGGGTATGAAAGTTAACGGACCAGCTTTTATATTAGCTGTTAAAGTTGATCCTAATACTGAACCACCTGGTAATGGGCCAGCAAGTAATGAGCCTTTAGCGTCTGTTTTGAAATATTCTTCTCTTAAACCAATAGTGGCTATTTTAGATACTGCTATCTGGGGATATATAGCTACGCCTGAATAACCATAGGTTGTAGCGCCAAAGGTGTAGTGCGAAGGCTTAAATGTAGCAGCATTTAAACCTAATTTAAATGCAGAAGTAATTTGATAATCAGTAGTTAGATCAAGTATTGTACCCGAAGTTGGACCGGTAGCAACGTTAAGATAAGCGGTCCAGTTTTTTACCGGGGTAACTGTTAATTGAGCCCCAAAAGTTGAAACATCATGCTGTGAGGTATAAACATTCCACGCATCATTAAATATACCCGCCATTAAGCTTACTTTATCGCTAAATGTATAAGTTAATTTAAAGCCTGCATTTTGAAACGGACCGTTAGTGAACAGGTATGAAGTAGAGTAGTTAAAGTTTCCTGTCGGAGAGATAACCTCATAACCAATAAAGGTTGATATATAACCTGCTGTAGCGTTTAATTTTGGTGTAAGATTATAAGATACATATAAATTTTGAATATGATAACCTGAAGTTGGGATAGATTGGTCATTACGTGGACCAAATGATAACTCACCAACGAATGACGCGTTGCCTACAGTTTTCTTTAAGCCAAGGTCGACCATACCAATTGATATAGAATTATTTTCAGATCCAAAGCTGGTAGGGATATTACCATGGCCCGAAAAGTCGTCTTTGTAATAAGTGTCAACTGATCCGTAAAGCACCAATGGGGCATCACCGGTGGTTTTAATGGTGTCCTGCGCTCGTGAGGCAAAACTATACGCGGATGCAGCAAGTAATAGTAGTAAAAATTTCTTTTTCATGTTGGTTAATTGTTAATAGGGTAAAAATTAGTTGTGGGTTGATTTTTATTAAAATGATACATTTTTGATTTCAGAGCACCTTGTACCAAACAGGTGCCATTATTATAGATCCTTTATTTTGTAACTGGTATCCAACAGACTACAATTATCAAATCGATAATTTAAAGGACAAAAAGAGCCTAACCCCTATCATTTTGATAGGTTGCATGATAATTTGTTATAATAAAAACGGGAGTATAAAACCCTGTACGGCTGATGCATAACCGTACAGGGAGTTTATAAGATATTTATGCTGATACCGTGGCTGTTTTTTCAAACAGGCCGCTTATGTTTATATCATCATCTTGTGGTGGATAAACTTCGATACCATGATCGAACACATCCAAACCACCTACGCCTAACTCACCATGTTCTTCAACACGCAGTTTCCAAGGATGCGGGAATTTATTAATAATGAACATCATTACATAGGTTACTACAAACACCGCGATAGCGATAGTGAAGGTACCGATAGCCTGCGCTTCGAACACATCCCATTTGCCGCCATAAAATACACCGGTTACAGGTGCTGAGTTATCAGCTCCGGTTGGGCCGGTAGCGCCATACTGGCCGCAAGCAAACAAACCTAATGATAGTGTACCCCATATACCGGCAAAGCCGTGTACTGAAACTGCACCAACCGGATCGTCTATACGGAACCACTCTAATAAATACATACCGCCAAATACTACTACACCGGCAACAGCGCCTAATAGTGTTGCGCCAAGCGGGCTAACCCAGTAGCAAGGGCAGGTAATAGCAACCAGGCCTGCCAACGTACCATTCAGCGTAAAGCCCAGGTCGAATTTACCTTTGGTGTTACCTATCCATAATGCCATCAACATAGCCATCATACCGCCCGAGCAAGCTGCAAGGGTTGTATTGGTAGCAATACGGCCAATACCTTGTGCATCCATAGCTGAAAGTGAGCTTCCGGGGTTAAATCCGTACCAGCCGAACCATAATATGAATGTACCAACTGCTGCCATCAGCATGTTGTGTCCCGGTGGCATACCGCCTTTTTCTTTATCGTCTCGTGCAAATATCCTTCCTAACCTTGGCCCCAGCACGATCGCGCCTGCCAGCGATGCTACACCACCAATGGTGTGTACAACGGTTGAGCCTGCAAAGTCGCGGAAGCCCTGGCCTAATGATGCGAAGAAGTTACCTGTTGAACCCATTACAGCTAACCAGCCGTCAGGTCCCCAGGCCCAGTGGCCAATGATCGGGTAAATGAAGCCAGTGATACCTATAGAATAAAGAATATCGCCGCGGAAGCTTGTGCGGCCTATCATAGCTCCTGATACAACGGTTGAACAGGTATCGGCAAAAGCGTACTGGAATATCCAGTGTGCAATTACAGGTATACCGGTAGTGGCATAAGTGGCAGGTATGTTTTGTAAGAAGAACCATGAACCTGCAACCTTAGCTGCCGGATCGCCGTGCCAGCCGATGAAGCCATTGCCCCACCCAAACATGAAAGCATAACCTATGGCGTAAAATAAGATACCGCAAAGGCAGGTATCAAACATACATTCCATCAAAACGTTAACAGTTTCGCGTTTACGTGCAAAACCTGCTTCAAGCATAACGAAACCAGCCTGCATACCAAATACCAAAAAGGCAGCCACTAATGTCCATGCTGTGTTAATGGAGTTCATCATCGAGGTTTCCAGGTCAGTAGGTTTTGGTGGCGCAGCTGCTGCCGCATGTGCTGTGGTGCCTAACAAGCTGGGCAATGTTACCATTGCTACTAAAACTGCCAATAACCCAAGCATTTTACCCGTGAAGACGGTCGCACCCAGCGCCCACTTCTCTCGCGACAGTCCCCGAAGCGAACTGAGCAAGTTGTGCTTTGTAGAATTTACTTTCATTGTTTGTTTAATTTAATTTAGTTTGATTTTTAGTTTGATTTAATTGCAGGGGAATAAGCTGAACGGAATACATGTATTTGGTTTTGTGAATACCAAAATCATATTTAAAATCCATTATTTTTATTAAAAAATCTATTACAGACATGTTTTAATTAATATTTTCCTAAAATTATGCATGAATTTTAATAAAAACAAATTTTAACCACTAAAAAAATGAAAAAACTTCAATATTTATCAAAATATCAAAAATCATGTTAAAAATTAAGTCGATTTTGACATTTTTTTATCGCTAAACAAAAAGTGATTGCAAAAATCACAATCTAATATTACAAAATATGCAATATTTAGACATCTCAGTCCATGTTTTTTAACTTATTTATCAAAAAAGCATTCAAAAAATCTAATTTTTAGTGGCAAAAATTAAAAATTATTGAAAAATCGATCCTAAATCGCCAAAAAAGTCAATAAATAGTTGAAAAATTCGAAAAATAATGATCCTATTTATATTTCGAACAAAAACTTACACATATTAAAATGATAATTATATTTTTGATGTAAACCTTTTATTAAACAATAACCAAAACATGTCCGATATACGATTCAGAGCGCTGCAAGCTGCCGAAAGCAGGTCAATACCCGAAGTAAAGGTGCCTTCACCTAAAATTTCCGATTTTTTCGGGGCTAATGTTTTCGACAAAAAGAAAATGAAGGAATATCTTTCAACAGATGCTTACCAGGGGATCATTAATTCGATAGAAAAAGGCGAACCAATACCCCGCGATATGGCCGAACAGGTTGCATCGGCCATGAAATCATGGGCAATGGGCAAGGGTGCTACACATTATACACACTGGTTCCAGCCATTAACCGGCAGCACCGCCGAAAAACACGACGCCTTTTTTGAACCTACTGAAGATGGCGCGATCGAGAAATTCTCGGGCGATGCGCTGGCACAACAGGAGCCAGATGCTTCCAGTTTCCCGAGCGGCGGCATACGTAATACTTTCGAGGCCCGTGGCTATACCGCCTGGGATCCTTCATCGCCTGCATTTATTATGGCCCGTACCTTATGTATACCAACCGTATTTGTATCATACACCGGCGAGGCCCTTGATTATAAGGTGCCACTTTTAAAAGCTTTAAGTGCGCTTGATAAAGCCGCTGTTGATGTTTGCCATTATTTTGATAAAGGGATTGAGAAAGTAAACGCGTCATTAGGCATTGAACAGGAATATTTTTTGGTTGATATAGCCTTATATAATGCACGCCCCGATCTGCATTTAACTGGCCGTACGCTTTTCGGGCACATGTCGGCAAAAAACCAGCAGTTGGAGGATCATTATTTTGGGTCGATACCCGAAAGGGTGTATGCCTTTATGCAGGATATGGAAACCGAGGCATTATTATTAGGTATACCTTTAAAAACCCGCCATAACGAAGTTGCACCATCGCAGTTTGAGTGCGCACCTATATATGAAGAGATAAATTTAGCTATCGACCATAACCAACTATTGATGGATATTATGGACAGGATAGCCAAACGCCATCACTTTAAGGTGCTGCTGCACGAAAAGCCCTACGCTGGTATTAACGGCTCGGGCAAGCACAACAACTGGTCGATGATAACTAATACCGGGAAAAACCTGTTATCACCCGGGAAAACGCCGAAAAACAACCTGATGTTCCTTACCTTCTTTGTGAACACCATTAGGGCGGTATATGAGCATGCCGATCTGCTGCGGGCATCCATAGCATCCGTAAATAATGATCACCGCTTAGGTGCAAGCGAAGCCCCTCCGGCTATCATGTCGATATTTTTAGGCAGCCAGTTAAGCGAAGTGCTGGATGAAATTGAAACATCAAGAATTAGTAAGATAATAAAGGATGACGCCATGCTTTGGCAGGGCATACCAAAAATACCGCAAATATTAAAGGATAATACTGATAGGAACAGAACCTCACCGTTCGCATTTACCGGCAATAAGTTCGAGTTCCGCGCGGTGGGCTCATCGGCCAACTCGGCAGCACCCATGACCACGCTTAATTTAATAGTAGCCGATCAGCTTAAAAAATTCAAGATAGATGTCGACAAACTGCTTAAAAAAGGCGAGAAAAAAGACGTAGCCATATTAACCGTTATTAAAAGGTATATAAAGGAGTCTAAAAAAATACGTTTCGAGGGCAACGGCTATAGCGACGAATGGGAAAAAGAAGCCGAAGAAAGAGGTTTATCAAACATAAAAACTACGCCAAAGGCATTAGACGTACTGCTTTCGGAAAAATCAGAAGCTTTATTTAAGGAAACGGGCGTATTCACCCGCCGTGAGGCACATGCCCGGCACGAGATATTGCTGGAAAGCTTTTATAAGAAATTGCAGATCGAGGCCCGTGTTATGGGCGAACTGGCTAATAACATTATTATACCGGCGGCCATTGCTTACCAAACCAAACTAATAGAAAATGTTAAAGGATTGATCGATCTCGGCTTACCCACTGAAATTTATCAAACACAGTTGAATATCATCACCAAAATATCGGAACACATGAATGCCATAAGGCACGATATTGATAGTATGGTTGACGAGCGTAAAAAAGCAAATACCATCGAGAACCTGCGCGATAAGGCCATAGCCTATGATGAAAAGGTGAAAACATATTTTGCCCCTATACGCTATCATGTAGATAAGCTGGAGCAATTGGTTGACGACTCGTTATGGCCGTTGCCGAAATTCAGGGAGTTGTTGTTTATATAGGAACCAGGATTAAACAGATTTTTTGGATTTACAGGATGCTTTTTCGAGTCGCTCTTTTGTAGATTAATAAACTTCGAAAGTTAATTACATTATGTTAATTCTTAAATTCTGAAAATTCTGATTCAGACTAACTTCTTGCAAAAAGATCGGCTTCCCGGTGCTGCTTTATAATTACATCGCGGTACTGGGAAAGCATTGCCGATTTAGAAATAAAACCAATAAATACACCATCTTTTAAAACAGGCAATTGCCATACGTCAAGCGCGTCAAAAGCTTCCATTACCTCACCCGCGGGCTGCAGGTAATCAATTACAGCCGGTGGATTGGTCATTATAGTCTCGACCGTACCCGAATGGTCTTTTTCATTAAATAATTGTTTGCGCACCTGGTCTAATAATATTATACCCTCTAATCCGCCATCTTTGTCCGTTACAGCGAAGATATTGGCTGTGCTATCAGCCAATAACGCGTAAAACTCAGTGATCAGGGTTTCCTTACTCAAGGTTATACAGTTTTTGTTAATAATATTATCTAAGCTTATTGCATCAAGCATAAAGTAATCCTGGTCGGGCCTTATGTTTTTATGCTCGATGAGTTCTTTCCAGTACATGTTGTTGGGGTTGTAAAGGCGCGCTATTACATACGATATGGCCGACACGATCATCAGCGGAATAAAAAGCACATAGCCGCCCGTTATCTCGGCTATCAGGAATATAGCAGTTAACGGCGCATGCATTACCCCACTTAATGCGCCTGCCATTCCAACGGCTATAAAATTACTTACCGATAAATGCACAAGGCCGGTTTGGTTAACAGCCAACGCCACAAACAGCCCCAGGAACGCACCGGTAAACATAGTGGGCGCAAAAGTACCGCCATTACCGCCCGAACCTATGGTTATGCCCGCGGCAATTATCTTCATAAAAACCAGGCAGGCTATAAACAACAACAATATTAATGGCTGGGCCAGCCAGTTGCTGAAAAGGGTCTCGTTTTTAAGCGCGTCTATGTTCCCGTTCAATATATCCTGTAAATGAGTATAGCCCTCGCCAAACAGCGCCGGGAAAACCATTATGATGATGCCTAACATAAGGCCGCCTGCCAAAGCTTTTTGATAGCGGTTAAGATTGTTAAAGATACCTTTTTCTAATATTTCGGCCATTTTTGATATATAAACAGAGATCCAGCCGCTGCATAAACCGAGTACGATATAAAAAGGCAAAGCATCCAGCACCCAGCCGCCGGTAACTAAATGAAACAGCTGCCCTGAATATAACAGCTTTGATACTACCACACCTGTTGCTGAGGCTATTAATAAAGGTATGAACGTGGGTATGGTTATCTCGCCTAACAAGATCTCCAGTGAAAATAATACCCCTGCTATGGGACTGTTGAATACAGCTGCAATGCCTGCCGATGCCCCTGCAGCAATTAAAACTGTTTTTTCATATGGGCTAAGGTTGAAAAATTTGCCTCCGTTTGAGCCTATAGCTGCGCCCATGGTTACAATAGGCGCTTCCAAACCTGATGAACCGCCAAAGCCTACGGTAAGCGAACTGGTAAGCAACTGCGAATAGATATTATTGAGTTTGATATTGGAACGGTTCTTTTTTATATTGACGAGGATGCTACCTATCCCTTTTTCCATGTGGTCGCGGTTGATGACGTGTTTGTAGAAGACAGCGAGCAGGATACCCAACGCGGGCAAAAACGCATAAGCCAGGTGGTAATAAAGGTGACCGGCAATGTTCTTGCTCAATTCTTCCATTAAATGCACCACATACTTTAAAAGGATCGCTGCCAAACCACCCAAAAGGCCCACAAAGGCGCTGCAGAATATGAGAAAGTTTCGCTGGAAATTACGCCTTAATCTCCATTGATTTACTTTATCGGCGACCTTTTTAGCAACGGGGATATAATTGATGTGTAGCAAAGTATTGATTTTGGTATTGATAAAAATTATTAAGCGCTATATTTGCCCATGATTTCTTCCCAAAGATATGACCAAAGAGGGGTATCTGCATCAAAAGATGATGTACATAATGCAATTAAAAACATTGATAAAGGCATTTTCCCCCAGGCCTTCTGCAAAATAGTTCCCGATATATTAACTAACGATGACGCGTTTTGCAATATTATGCACGCCGATGGCGCAGGTACAAAGTCGTCACTGGCTTACACCTACTGGAAGGAAACCGGCGATATATCTGTTTGGCGGGGCATAGCCCAGGATGCCATTATCATGAACCTTGACGACCTGCTTTGTGTGGGCGCTGTAGATAATATATTGCTGTCATCAACCATTGGCCGGAATAAGAATTTAATAACCGGCGAAGTTATTGCCGCCATAATAAACGGCACCGAAGAAATTTTAGCCGAATTACGCAATGCAGGTATCGGCATATACTCCACAGGTGGCGAAACAGCTGATGTGGGCGACCTGGTGCGTACAATTATAGTTGATTCAACTGTTACCTGCCGCATGAAACGCGACGAGGTAATATCAAACCATACCATTAAGGCGGGTGATGTGATAGTAGGCCTTGCATCATACGGGCAGGCGACCTACGAGCATGAATATAACGGCGGCATGGGTTCAAACGGCCTTACTTCGGCAAGGCATGATGTATTTAATAAATCTGTGGCCGAAAAATACCCCGAAAGCTATGACGCGGCTATACCTTATGAACTGATATTCTCAGGCTCAAAAAACCTCACCGACCTGGTTGATATTGGCAATGGGCAAAGCATAACTGCCGGCAAATTGGTACTATCGCCAACGCGCACCTACGCCCCTATTATTAAAACAGTACTCGATAATTACCGCCACCAAATACATGGCATGGTGCATTGCAGCGGCGGCGCGCAAACCAAGGTACTGCACTTTATTGAAAAACTGCACATAATAAAAGATAACCTGTTCCCTGTTCCGCCATTGTTTAAGCTGATACACGAAGAATCAAAAACAAGCTGGCAGGAAATGTACAAGGTATTCAACATGGGCCACCGCATGGAGCTCTATGTTCCCGCTGAAATTGCACAGGACATTATCAATATATCAAAAAGCTTTAATGTCGACGCGCAGATCATCGGCCACGTTGAGGATGGTGAGAAGAAACAGGTAACCATCAGGAGTGAATTTGGGGAGTTTGTTTATTAGTCCCCTAACCCCCTGAAGGGGTATATCATAAACAAGAAAGGCCCGCGAAATTCGCGGGCCTTTCTTGTTTATGATATACGCTTAGGTGTTATTGTGCAACCCATTTTGAGCCGTCCCACATAAAATCAAGTGTAGAATCGACATCCGAACCACCACTATACAATGGATAATGCACCCTGTAAATGGTATTGGTTACAGGGCTGGTGATATCTTTCGTTAAACACAAAATAAACGCACCCTGCAAGTCAGCTTTTGCCCAGCTTGTTTCAAAGTCGCCATAGCTACTTAAATTTGATCTTAATGAAGCTGTACCAAAGTTTGACGCCGCTATAGTTGCATCATCAGCAGATGTTAAGGTGTAGTTTACTACCGGTAATGGCTGAACAAATATCCATGTACCACCTTTTTTGATAAAATTAACTGTACCGGTTGATTGCTGTGGAGTAACATAGTTATTACCATCATATTCTAAAGGCTGAACACGCTGATAAGTATTTTTATCGCTGCCATAGTAGTTAAAGCTTACGAATACTATATCACCCTTTTTCACTGTATCCTGAACGTTAACGTCTGTTTTAACCAATGCGCCTAAGGTTTGAGACAGGTTTGCATCCTGCGATGTAGTAAACTGATCATATTTCCCTAAACCAACAGCGGCATATTCAGCCGGAGTAATGGTGTAGATCATTTTCCACGCACCATTATAGTATAAGTATGAATATGGTGGCGTTAAAGAAGCCGGATAAGGCGCAAAGTTTAATAAAACTAATTGATTGTTAACCGGACTTGTATATTTATAAGGCAACCATGCAAGTGCCTGTGATAAACTAAAGTCCGTGTATTTATTGCCCGGTAATAACAAATAGTCCGAAGGAGTAAGCGAATAGTACACATCGCTATATACACTGTCGGCAGCTGGCTTGAAATAAAGCGCCGACTTTTGGTAGGTTACTGCAGCCGTTGAACCGTCATCAATAGTTGAATATTCAGCATTCAATATCATTGGGATATACTTTTGCGCATCGTTATCATCGTCAATGGTTTTGGTTGAACTTGGATAACCGGTTACGTGTGCATAATCCGATGCTTGTAATGTAAGGGTTAGATCCTTTCTCTCTGTCGGCAAATAAGAATGTAATGCCGGCTCCTTCTGACACGCGGAAAACGCAAGTATCGCGAAGACTAATAAATAATATATCTTTTTCATATTTAAAAAAATTTCTGATTAAAACCTAACTTTTAAAGTAGTTGTAAATGTCCTTTCATTTAGCCAATATGCCTGAAGCTGACTAAGCTGACCATTGCCTTGAGAATCTTCAACATCGGTCATTATTTTTGAATTAAGCAGGTTGTTAACATTACCTATAAGCTGTGCATCAAAACCGGCCATTTTAAATTTGTAAACCGCGTTCATACTCCATATAGCATAATTGGGGAGTATGTACGGGTGCATATCCGGGCTGGTATAATTCTGGAAAGGAACGTAAGAAGTGTAATCGGTGTAATATACTACCCTTGCACCCACTTTTAAAGCTGGTACAATATTAACGTCAGCAAATGCTGAAAACATATTCTGCGGGATATCGCCAATTTTCTCGTTTTTCAAATAAACCTTATCTACGGTTCTAAAGACTTTGCCTTGACTATTGAGTACATTTACCGGACCGGCATCAGAGGTATAGTAATAATCACCTATTGTAGCTGAGCCCCCTACTGTAATGCCCTGTATTGGCCTGTAAGTTAGCTCTAATTCACCACCCTGGTGCATTTCATTAACGCCGGTAATATTGGCGGCATATTGCTGATTAGTTGCCGTATCACCATAAGCCGAAGTAAAGGCCCTGTCCCTGTAATTTTCTCTGAACAAGTTTACTTTAGCGCTAAAAGTTGACGTTTTAAAATTATAGCCTAATTCATACGCTAATAGTTTTTCGCTTACAGCACTCTTATTTATCTGGTTGGTATAATTCTCAAATACGCCTCCAAAATAAGGTGGCTTGGTTAAATAACCAACGTTTGCAAACACGTTCATTTGAGTGTTAAGGTTATAATTTGCACCAACTTTTGCCTGGTAGGTTGTAAAATTAACCCAACGGCTTTTTTGGTTAGGATCGCTATTCAGGTAATCAAAAGGGTCCCTTCTTGCATCAGCATTTTCTGAACCAGAAATTGTTGCAAATGCAGTAAAATCATTTTTCGAATATTCAGCCTGTGCAAATGCACCGCCTGATTCAACATAATCAATATTGTGATAATTGATCAGGCCATTGATACCCACCTTACCGGCAGGGTCATTAATGTTGCCACCTGTATAACCCTGTGCCGGGTTACCGGTGTAAGGGAATGCTACATAATTTGCACCTAACAGGTCGGTTACTTGTACATAATGGTTACCCTGGTAATACCTTAGGTCAATACCTGCTGAAAGGTCGATATACTTACCAAGCAGTGTCCTGTAAGTACTTCTTAAACCATACCACTGTGTTTTGTCGTGTGAATCATCAACATATGTTAATGCCGAGCCATCAAGATTAGCAGCATTATATGCTTCGATAGCGCTATAATTTATTGGGGTATAAATATTACCTGAACGCGGCAATGAGTTTGCACTGTAATATTGTGAACTTGTACCATCGATACCACCGCCGCCGCCGTCACCAAATAAAGCGTAAAGTACAGTTGAGAGGCTCGATCTTGAATTTATCGTCCACTCATGATTAAGTGATATGATCGGTTCGCTGTAAAAATTGTTATAAGGATTATATTCCTTACCATCTTTAAAGCCGTACCAGGTATTCCAATTTATACCTTGAGGGGCACCAGTGTAACCGGGAGTAACTACGCCGCTATTAGAGTTGGTACTAGGATATATTAATTGCTCTGGTCGTTGCCCGTGTGTTTGGTTAGCACCTATCAGCGTTAATGAAATGGTTTGATTAGGACTTAATACTTTCGATAAGTTGAAGAAGTAGTCATAACCTAAGAAATTAGAACCCTGGAAAGGATAAGCGCCTTCGGTCCTGCTACCTGCAAAAGTTGCAGCCCAGCCATTTGGGTTAAGGCCGGTTGATACCAGTATAGCAGTTTTATTATAACCATCGCTTCCAATAGCTTCAGAAACAAAACCGCCTGCCTGCTGATCAGTTGTACGGGTGGTTACGTTTACCAAACCGCCAAACGACGGAACAATAATTTTTGATGCACCTAAACCGCGTTGTACCTGTATTGAACGGGCAACATCGGTAATGCCTGCAAAATCCGACCAATATAAAGCGCCTGTTTCCGGGTCATTAATAGGGATACCATTAACCGTATAAGCTACGTTGCCATTGCCTGAGCGGCTTGAAAAACCACGTATACTAACACGGCCGTCGCCATAACCGCCATCACCCTGGCTGGTCATAACGCCCGGTATACCAACTAACAGGTCAGGAATGTCGCCATTACTAACATGTTCTTCAATAAATTCGGCTCCTATACTTGTAACTGCCACCGGTGTTTTACGGTCGATGGCCACGTCACCTGTAATAGTAACCTCTTTCATTGATGAAGCGTTGGGTGTTAAAAGAATGGTCCCTAAGTCTTTATCACTTGAGCCTACCGTAAATTCCTGCGAAATATATCCAACAAAGCTTACAACAACAGTTTCGCTTCCGGCCTGGGCTTTAAGCTTAAATGAGCCGTCGAGTGATGCAGTTGTGGCATTATTGGTACCTTTTACAACAATAGTAGCGCCTGTGAGCGGTTCCTGTGTTATGGCATCAATAACTTTGCCTTTAACAATGGTTTGCGCATTAGCAGCCTGTGCAAATGCCAAACACATAGTAAAAATGGAAATGAATAAAGAGAGTAGATACTTCCTCATACCTTGCTTGTTTTAAATAAATAATGAATCAATTAATTACAGTAAAGATAATTGCTTACTATATCGCATTTATTAAGTTAATGTTAACTAAGGTTATATAATTATCAACATTAAATAGCCAAAAACATCGAAATCAGAAAAATAAGGGGCTTTTTATGAAATATTTGCATTTTTATTATATTGCATTGTAACGAAATTAATACACAGTTAATATTGCGGTTTCCATAAAATATTGGGGGGGGGGGGCAATCGTGCTCATGAAAACTCTACACCTATTGATCATGCCACCGGTAACGGAGTAAATAAATATCAAACAAAAAACCCCGGCAAGCCGGGGTTTTTCAGTATCAGTTTTTTTATTATATATTAATTGAATATATACCTTAAACCAATTTGACATTGGTAACGTGATAGTTGGCTAAAGTCATTAATAAATGATCTTGTAACCGGTATCTGGTTAGTTGCGTCAAGATATGGGAATGAGTATTGCGCCTGCTTGGTAATAGGGTCAATGCCCTGGTATTTAAGTATACCAACAGAACCAGTAGTTGCACCATTGAATGAAGTTTGGTATAATCCCCAGTTGTGGTTCAACAGGTTACCAAAGTTGATGATGTCCATGCTAAACTCAAGCGTGTTTTTAACCTTACCCGATTGTATAAAGAAGTCCTGTGCAAAATGCAGGTCCATTCTTTTATAATAAGGCAGGATAACACCGTTACGTTGTGCATACTGACCCCTGTGTGTGCTTAAATATTGATCCTGGCTGATGAAATTATTCAACTGTGTCCATAATTGATTGGGTGTACGGGTATCACCGGCAAAATCCGGTACCAGTTCAATCTGGCCTTTAGCAGCAGGTATCCACATTAGGTCGTTTGATGTTGAGCCATCGTGGTTAATATCATTTCCTGTTTTAGCGGTTGTGATGTATGAAATTGCACCGTTATTAGCAGCTTCAAATATTACACCAACTGTTGTTGCTGTATGGTTCCAGTATTGTTTTTTGTAAGCAAATGAAGCAACAACACGGTTTGGCTGTACATAAGTACTGTTTGACAAATAATCGCCATTAGGGTTACCCGGGGTCGGGCGTGAGCTCCAGATAGTGCTTGCTGTTGAACCACCGTCATTCACGTCTTTTGAGCCACTGTGAGTATACGCTATGTTAGCATATAAACCGTTAGTAAAGCTTTTTTGCAACTGTGCAGTAGCGAAATACGAATAACCTTTATTGGTATTTGTTAAATAGTATAACGAGGTAATATTAGGGTTAGCCGGTGAAATATTACTTGATTTATATTGAATTTGACCTTCAGGACCGGGGATGGTCGTATATCCGTCAGAAACTACAAGGTTTTCAGTATAAATTGCATTTATATCCTTGGTATAAGCACCTTCTAACGTACCTATTACACCACCCGGTAAACGTTGGTCAACAGCTAAGTTTGTGCGCCATACTTTTGGGTATTTAAGGTTAGGGTCGGTAATATCCAACTCATATGATGAGCTGGCTGCTAAACCGCTAGGCCTGTATGGGGTAGGGTTAAATATTAGCTGGCCGTTTTGGGCCGGGGTATTAGTAGATGCACCTTTTTTAATAGCGTATGAACCAAACAATAAACCGTTGTTTGATGCCTGGTTCGATATCCAAACAAACGGAACTGTACCTGCAAATAAACCGGTACCACCACGCAATTGAGTTGAGCCATCGCCATTTACATCCCAGTTAAAGCCTAAACGAGGTGATAATTGAACCCTGTTTTTAGGAAGCTTTGATGGGTCAACATGTATTCCTTGTTGGAAAGTAATAGTATCAACAGCAGGGTTTTGAGCTAAATGAGTTGGGAATGCGTCATAGTCAGCTCTTAAACCGTAGGTTAACCTAAAATTATCGGTCACGTGGAATTTATCCTGCACGTATACGCTGTAAATTCCTGCTTTTATTTTCGCATAAGGGAATGAGCCATCGGCCAAAGCTGAATAACGGGTAGCATATTGCTGAGCAGGGTTACCCAAACCATTATTGTTACTACTCAAAAAGTCGCTTGCTGAGTTGTACACATAAATACCATTATAGTTAGGTGCAAAACCATTAGTATAGCTTTGTATCTGATCGCTGGTACCTATAGTGATCTCGTGTTTGCCTTTATATATTGTCAGATCATCAGAAAATTGGCCAATATTGGTTGTTAAAAGGTTACCTGCGGTAAATATCTCAGAACCAAATGAAGTTAAAGTAGCATTAGCCGCACTTATAACAGTACCGTTTGCATCAGATGTACCGTTGCCAATATCAACAAATGGCAATGTAGCACCCGACCCTAAGAATGAACGGTAATCGCGCAGAGCAGAATAACCTGCGGTTAACCTGTTTGATACTGTATTGCTGATACGGCTGTCTAACTCAATAATACCGATGTTGAAGTTATTGTTAATGCGGTATCCTGCACCGTAAAATGGCAAAGTAGTATTACTTGCCGCCCTGGCACCGTAATTTGATATACCCGAGTTAGAGTTGCTTGGCGGGTGATCTCCGTATGATTTCAAATAGAAATATTTAGCGCTTAAAGTATTGTTTTTGTCGATGTTCCAATCGATCTTAACAGTAGCTTTATCGCTGTAAGTATCATAGTTGTAATTTTGGTAAGGCCCCGGGTTGTAACCAAAGCCCTTTAATTTAGCAGCTATTGAATCAAGTGTTGAGCTTTTAGCCTGTGAAACGTTAGCCCCGCTTGCACCATTACCCGAAGCTACATAGCTTGATGATGGGGCACTGATACGCTCTTGCTCGCCCGACAGGAAGAAGAACAATTTGTTTTTAATGATAGGGCCGCCAAAGCTAAAGCCATCCTGGTGATAAGTGAATGGAGTTTTAGGAACGTTTGTAGTACCAGCACTATACCCGGTTAGGTTTACCGCGCGGATATAGTCATAAACTGTACCTTTAAATTCATTGGTACCTGATTTTACTACAGTGTTAACACCAGCGCCGGTAAAGTTACCCTGCCTAACGTCATAAGGCGCAATATCAACCTGGATCTGATCGATCGCATCTAATGAAATTGGTTGTGAGTTGGTTTGGCCACCCAATGTGCCCGCTAAACCGAAAGAGTTGTTGAACAAAGCACCATCGACAGTAATGTTGTTGAACGAGCTACTACGCCCACCGAAATTTAAGCCGTTAGCTGATGGAGTTAACTTTGTAAAATCGCTCAATGAACGGTTAATAGTTGGCAGCGCGTCAATCTGCTGGCGGTTGATAGTTTCGCGGGCGCCGGTACGTGATGAGTTGATCACTTTACCCTGTGTACCTACTACTTTTACCTCGGCCAGGTTGGTGTTATTCTCTTCAATTTTAGCGTCGATCCGCTGATCCTGGCCAATTGACAAGGTAATACCTTCCTGAACGTAGTTGTTGTAACCTACAAAACTTACTTTAAAAGTATAAGGGCCGCCTACACGTAAGTTAGGTAAATTGAAACGGCCGTCGGCACGGCTGTTGGTAGAATAAACTGTACCTGTAGGAATGTGAGTTACTATAACAGTAGCCCCCGGTACAGCTCCTTTGCTGTCGGTGACCATCCCGTTGATAGATGCGGTTGTTACACCTTGAGCTTGTACATTTTTTGATACGAAAAATGTTAAAAACGTAAGTAATAATAAGAGTAGATACTTCCTCATACTTGCTTTTTTTTAAATAAATAATGAATCAATTAATTGCGGCGAAGATAAGGAGTTGAACAAACGTAACAATTAAGTTACTGTTAACTTTTTATAATTTTTTCAACAATACGGTCATTAAATAAATAACAACAGGAGCTAAACGCTATTTTTATACAATATTTACATTTTAAGTAATATTATTTCGTAACGAAAATGTTATATAACTCAATGTGAGTTAGGCCGATACAACCCTTTAATAATTTGACATAACAACCAAACTGGCCATTTTCTCGTTTCGCCCCTTTTACTTAGATTTGCACTCGATCAATAAAGATCATAATCATAATATGAACTACGATTTAATTGTTATAGGGTCGGGCCCTGGCGGGTATGTAGCTGCCATTCGCGCGTCTCAGTTAGGTTTAAAAACCGCAATAGTAGAAAGAGAATCACTGGGTGGCATATGCCTCAACTGGGGTTGTATACCTACCAAAGCTTTATTAAAAAGCGCCCAGGTGTTTGAATATTTAAACCACGCTGCCGATTATGGGATTAACGTACAAGGCGGCGAGGTTAATTTTGAAGCTATGGTAAAACGCAGTCGTGGTGTTGCCGATGGCATGAGCAAAGGCGTTCAGTTTTTAATGAAGAAAAATAAAATTGACGTAGTAAACGGCTTCGGAAAGCTTAAAGGCAACGGTGTTGTTGAAGTTACAGGCAACGACGGCGCTGTACAGCAACTAACCGGCAAAAATATTATTATAGCCACCGGCGGCCGCTCGCGCGAGTTGCCAAATATAAAACAGGATGGCGTTAAGGTTATAGGCTACCGCCAGGCAATGGCATTACCAAAACAGCCAAGATCAATGATAGTTGTTGGCTCGGGGGCTATAGGTATCGAGTTCGCTTATTTCTATAACTCCATCGGCACAAAAGTTACCGTTGTTGAATACCTTGATAATATAGTCCCACTCGAGGACGAAGAGGTATCAAAACAACTGGCACGCTTGTTAAAAAAGACAGGCATCAATATCATGACAGGCTCAAACGTGGAGTCGGTTGATCCATCGGGCGAAGTTTGCAAAGTGAATGTAAAAACCGCTAATGGAGTTGAAGCTATTGAAGCCGAGATCGTGTTATCGGCTGTAGGCATATCAACCAACCTTGAAGGCATTGGGCTTGAAGAAACAGGCGTAAAAACCGACAAGGGCAAAGTTTTGGTTGATGACTATTACAAAACCAATGTTGATGGCATTTACGCCATTGGCGATATAGTTAAAGGCCAGGCATTGGCCCACGTAGCATCGGCCGAAGGCATAATTTGCGTTGAAAAGATAGCGGGTCATAACCCTGAACCACTAAATTATAATAACATACCGGGCTGTACTTATTGCGCCCCTGAGATCGCATCGGTTGGCTATACTGAAAAGGCTGCCAAAGAAGCAGGTTATGAATTAAAGGTGGGCAGGTTCCCGTTCTCAGCATCGGGTAAAGCAAGTGCTGCAGGTGCTAAGGAAGGTTTTGTTAAACTGATATTTGATGCCAAATATGGCGAACTGTTAGGCGCGCACATGCTGGGCCACAACGTTACCGAAATGATAGCCGAAATAGTTACCGCCCGCAAGTTGGAAACTACCGGCCACGAGATCATTAAATCGGTACACCCACACCCTACCATGAGCGAAGCTGTAATGGAAGCGGCTGCCGAGGCATATGGGGAGTGCATACATTTGTAAGTCAAAATTCAAAAGTAAAAAGTCAAAAAGGTCAATAGTTTAATCAGCTATTGACCTTTATATTTTGAGTGCTTTGCAAATAAGAATAGGTTTTTGAATTTTTAATTTTGACTTTTGAATTAATGAACCTACATACCATTGATACCGGTTTTTTCAAATTAGATGGCGGCGCTATGTTTGGCGTGGTGCCCAAAACCATCTGGAACAAAACCAATCCTGCCGATGAAAATAACCTGTGTACCTGGGCCATGCGCTGCCTGTTGGTTGAAGATGGCGACAGGCTGATATTGATCGATACCGGCATTGGCAATAAGCAAGACGAACGGTTCTTTAGTCATTATTATTTACATGGCGATGCTACGCTCGACAGATCGTTAAAAGCTAAAGGCTTTCACCGCGATGATATTACCGATGTATTTTTAACGCATTTGCATTTTGACCATGCAGGCGGCGCTGTTATGCGCGACGGTGATAAACTGATCCCCACATTTAAAAATGCCACTTACTGGAGCACACAAAAGCACTGGGATTGGGCAGTTAACCCAAACGACCGCGAGAAAGCGTCATTCTTAAAAGAAAACATTTTGCCGATACAGGAAAGCGGGCAATTGAAGTTTATTGATGGTCACGAGGGTGTAAGTTTTACGGGTAATATCAATGTAAAATTTGCATTCGGGCACACGGAGAGCATGATGCTGCCATTGATAAACTACAAAGGGCGGCAGATATTGTACATGGCCGACATGCTGCCATCGGTGGGTCACCTGCCCATGCCTTATGTTATGGCCTACGATATGTTCCCTTTAAAAACTTTGACAGAAAAGAAGATTATTTTGCATGAAGCCTTGGAAAAAGAATATATTTTGTATCTTGAACACGATTCGGTTAATGAGTGCTGTACATTACAGCTAACCGAAAAAGGTATTAGACTGAAAGAAACTTTTAACCTAAACGTTATATAAAACGGGAAGATTTGACACCACAAAAACCGTGCAATAAATCGCATAAAATCAATAAAATACGCTTCTTTTTTTTATATAAATATTAGTGAAAATTTGTCATAACAATTTTGTACCTTTGCACGTTCAATTCTAAAAGTAAGAATCGAGGTTTTAAAATAGATGAGACAACTCAAAATTACCCAGTCCATTACCAACCGTGAGTCACAATCACTCGACAAATATCTACACGAAATTGGTAAAGTTGACCTTATAACAGCCGAAGAAGAAGTTATATTAGCGCAAAAAATACGGGAAGGCGACCAGGCCGCCCTTGAGCGTTTAACCAAAACAAACTTGCGTTTTGTTGTATCGGTAGCAAAACAATATCAAAACCAGGGCTTAACCCTTGGCGACTTAATAAACGAAGGCAACTTAGGTTTAATTAAAGCCGCCAAGCGTTTTGACGAAACAAAAGGTTTCAAATTTATATCATACGCTGTATGGTGGATCCGCCAATCAATATTACAGGCTATTGCCGAACAATCGCGTATTGTGCGTTTACCATTGAACCAGGTAGGTTCATTAAGCAAAATAAGCAAGGCTTTTTCGAAGCTTGAACAAGAGTTCGAGCGTGAGCCATCGCCTGAAGAACTTGCTGACATACTGGAAACAACTGTTGACAAAATTTCAGACACACTGAGCAACTCTGGCCGCCACGTATCAATGGATGCGCCGTTTGTACAAGGTGAAGAAAACACACTGCTCGACGTACTGGAAAACCAGGAGCCAAATACCGATTCGATATTAATTAATGAATCATTAAGCGAAGAGATCAAACGTTCACTTTCAACATTAACCGAACGTGAGCGCGAAATAATTGTATTGTTCTTCGGTTTAGGCACCAATCATCCGCTGTCGTTAGAAGAAATTGGCGAAAAATTTAACCTTACCCGCGAGCGTGTAAGGCAGATAAAGGACAAAGCGTTACAACGCCTGCGCCATACTTCAAGAAGCAAAATATTGAAATCGTATTTAGGTTAACCAACCATAATGGATAACAAAAAAGTCCGGCTAAGTTTAGCCGGACTTTTTTGTTTTAAGGCAAGATCCATTACCACTTTTCATATCAAGACAGTATATTTAAAAAATTATTCAACCTGCCTTTAACTATGAAAAGAATTGCCCCTGCCCTATTTTTTATACTTACAGCCACAATAAGTTTCGCTAAAAACAACAAAGAAATATTACCCTCAGACAGGCAACAAATTGCCTCAATTGGCGATTTTAAGTTGGAATCGGGTGAAGTAATAAAGGATTGCAAGATCGGTTATCGCACTTACGGTCATCTGAACAGCACCAAAAGCAATGGCATATTATTCCTGACATGGTTTGGCGGAACAGCAAAAGCCATTGAAAGTGTAAACCCTTGGCCTGCCATCGATACCACCCGTTATTGCCTCATCATTATTGACGCGCTGGGAAATGGAGTATCATCGTCACCATCCAACAGCTTGACACAACATGGCACAAGCTTTCCGGCTTTTTCAGTCGGGGATATGGTTGCAAGCCAGCATAAATTACTTACAAAAAAGCTTGGTATTACGCATGTAAAAGCAATTACAGGCATCTCGATGGGTGGCATACAGACTTTTCAATGGGCGGCAAGCTATCCCGATTTTGCAAGTGACCTGATCCCAATAGTAGGCAGCCCCCAACCCAGCAGTTATGACCTGATGCTGTATAACACATTCCGTAATATTATAGATGCCGACAGTGCTTTTAATCATGGTAATTATACTGTCAACCCTAATATTGTGACTGCCAAAATGCTATGGGAACTTTTTCTTACAACACCGACAGACAGAATTAAAAATATATCGCACGATGATTTCACCAAGTGGATGAAGAATACCATTGGTAACTCATATGGCGACTGGAATGACACGCGCTACCAGATCACAGCTATTATCGGGCACGATATTTCTAAGTATTACCATCATTCATTACAAGAAACAGCAGCGCATGTTAAAGCCAAAATGCTGATCATTAGCTCGGAGCAGGACCACATGGTAAACCCTAACCCGGCTATAGAGTTTTCGAAGCTACTACCAGCTAAATTAGTGCTATTAAACAACAGCAAGGGGCACCTGGTAGCAGACTTTAGCAATCCGGAGATAAAGGATAAAATTATCGAACTGTTAGCCGCGGATTGATCTTTTCAATAGCAACAATTTCATTTGCTGATAATTTACGAAGTCTTAAAGACTTCGTAAATTTGTTGTTTATACAACTAATAGTCAATTACTTAACAAACTTACGAAGTTTAATTCGAGTTTGATTTTGTTTTTTAAGGCCTCATTGAGGGCTTCGCCGTTGTTAAACTTCGTAAGTTAATTGCAGGCGGTTATAGTGCCTTTAAAACATCAACAGCATACTCAATTTGTTCAGGATGCACATCCAAATGCAGTACAAAGCGTATGCGATGGCTGTCTGTTGGTAATGCCCTTATACCTTTTTCAGCCAGTTTTTCCAATACAACAGATGCGGGTTCAACGGTATCAAATAAAATGAGATTGGTTTCAGCAGGTAAAACACCGCTTACCCAGGAGCAGCCAGTCAGTGCTTCACTTAGTATTTGTGCATGCGCGTGGTCTATCTTCAATCTTTCTACATGATGGTCGAGCGCATAGATGCCTGCTGCGGCTAAAAACCCTGCCTGGCGCATACCACCGCCAAATACTTTTCGTATGCGGCGAGCGTACTTAATAGTTTCTTTATCAGCCAAAAAAACCGAACCTACCGGTGCACCCAGGCCTTTTGACAGGCAAACCGATATACCATTGAAATATTTACCATACTCAATCGCCTTATCGCCGGTATGTGCAAGCGCATTGAATATGCGTGCGCCGTCAAGATGTAATTTTAAGTTTTTGTTACGGCACAACTCAGCTATTGGCTTAATCTGCTCTAAAGTATAACAACTGCCGCCGCCTTTATTTACTGTATTTTCTAACGCAACCAAACTGGTATGCGGGTAATGAATATTTTCCGCGTTGATCTCCGGCTCTATCATTTCGGCGGTTATAATGCCACGATACCCGTTAAGCAAGCGTGTTGATACCCCCGAATTAAAGGCTATCCCCCCACCCTCGTAACGATAAATGTGCGCGGTTTGGTCGGCTATCAGTTCATCAAGCGGTTGGGTGAAGCATTTAATGGCAATTTGATTGGTCATTGTACCAGATGGGCAGAATATCCCTGCCTCCATTCCAAAAATGGCAGCGGCCTTGTTTTCAAGTTCATTTATGGTTTCATCCTCGCCAAAAACATCATCGCCTACCTTTGCGTTCATCATGGCTTCGAGCATTCCGGGGGTAGGTTTTGTAACAGTATCGCTTCTTAAGTCAACTATCATATTAAATGCGTTAAAAATGCGTTATTTGTATTTTATAATTATGCGCTCAATTTTAATCATTTTATTTTTTATGCTGATAGCTGTATCAGCAAAATCACAAAAATGGCAACAAGGCTATTTTTATGATGTAAAAGGCAATAAGGAAACCGGCTTTATATGGGCAAAACCAGGCGGCAGGGGCCCGATAAAAGACGAAGCCTTCATCGAGTTTAAGGAGAATAACAAAGAAAACCCTTATAAACTGAGCGCCAGCGACCTAAGCTCATTTGTAGTTGGGCGCGATAGTTTTGTGGTTGCTGCCGAGCCGCAAACCGGCAACTGGCAATACGGGATGGATTTTGTGAAAGTCGCGTTAGATGAAGATATAAAGCTGTACCAGTTTAAAGGCGAAGGCAACCGTGGGGTTGGCGGCGGAATACGACCGGAATTTGAAGGTGGTATAGGCGGAGGCACAGGCGGTTATGGCGGTGGAGTTGGCGCGGGAATATCAATACCCATAGGCCATGGCGGAGGCGGAAAGGGCGGCAACCGTATAGCTTATTACTATGGCGCCAATACTGCCGAAATGAAAGAATTAACCCCGTTTAACTTTGTGGATATAATGAGCGACATGATGGGCGACGAACCCGACATTGCCGACGCCATACGCAACAACAAATACAATTTGAGCAACATTGATAGGTTAATAGCTGATTTCAATAAGGCGAAAGCGAGCCATTCAAGTCAGTAGTCTAAAGTCTTGAATCCTTAGCTGGAAAGCAAAAGACTTAGGACTATAGACTTTGGACTTAAAACTTCCTACAAACTTTGTGCTATAACAAACCCACAAGCCCAGGCCCATTGAAAATTGTAGCCGCCAAGCCAGCCGGTTACGTCAACACATTCGCCGCCGTAGTACAGGCCGGGCACTTTTTTTACTTCGAGGGTTTTGGATGATAGTTCGTCGGTTGATATGCCGCCGCGCATTACCTCGGCTTTGTCGTAACCTTTATCTCCTGCCGGTTTTACTTTAAACTGGTGGATGAGGTTGCTGATATTCTCTATATCAGCTTTGCTTAATGATGCCAGGTTCTTTTCAACAGGCAATTTATCGGCCAATGCCTCGGCAAATTTGCGGGTGTATAAATTGGCAAGATAGGCCAGCAGCATTTTCTTACCGTTTACTTCCTTTTCCTGTTGGATAAGTTCGGCTATATTTTGATGCGGCAGCAGGTTGATATAAATATATTCGCCCGGTCGCCAATACGATGAGATCTGGAGAATGGCCGGGCCGCTCAATCCCCAATGGGTAAAAAGAATATTTTCTTCAAAACTTATCCTGTCGTTCCACACCCTGCAAAAAATACTGTTGCCCGATAGCTGCTCATACCAGGGCTGGTCTTTGCCGGTAATGGTAAGCGGCACTAAAGCAGGGGCAGTTTCATTTATTTTAAAGTCGAATTGTCGCGCAACGCGCAAGCCAAAATCGGTAGCGCCAATTTTTGCGATGGGCAAACCACCGGATGCTACAACTACTTTTGGCACCTGCAATTGCACTTCCCTCCCATCCTTTTCATAGGTCACTATAAAACCTTCATCAACCTTATAAATATCGTTTACTGTTACATCGCAGCGTATCTCCTGCCCCATATCGCGGCACAGATCGGTAAACACCTGCACCACGTCTTTTGCCTTGTTGGTGGTCGGGAATAGCTGCCCGAGTGTTTTTTCCTGCCCGTAAATCCCGTAAGCCTCGAAAAAACTAATGGTATCGTCAACCGTCCATTGCGCGAAGGCTGATTTAGAAAAATGCGGGTTAGCTGATATAAACTGCTGTGCCGATGAATACAGGTTGGTATAATTGCAGCGGCCGCCGCCGCTGATGAGTATTTTGGCGCCTACACGATCGTTCTTTTCTAAAACGAGTGTGCGCTTACCGAGGAAACCCGCTTGTACTGCGCACATTAGGCCGCATGCGCCACCGCCAATAATTATAGCGTCAAGATCTGTTTGTTTTTGTAAATTTGTTGCCATGGGCGATGTTGCGCAAATATCAGAATTTGGAAAGATACTTATCTTTTTAATTACAGGAATAATACTGGTATGCCTTATATTTTTTGTAAACAGGCTGATAGCACCAAACCATCCGAACGCCGAGAAGCAAACCTCGTACGAATGTGGCGAGGAACCCGTTGGCAGCGCATGGCTGCCTTTTAATTCGCGGTTTTATGTAATAGCGCTGGTATTTTTACTTTTCGAGGTAGAAATGGTGTTTGTTTTCCCCTGGGCCACGGTATTTGGAAACCACGACATTAATACTTTTGAACCACGCTGGAGCGTACTGGCGCTTATAGAAATGTTTTTGTTTTTAGGCGTGCTGATATTGGGCCTGGTGTATGTTTGGGTAAAAGGCGACCTGGATTGGATAAAACCAAAACCAACTGTGCCTACCACAAATGTGGCTATCCCGGCGTCGCTGTATGACAAGCTGAATGCCGAGCAAAGTACACATGTGCTTCGTCCATTTGATCAGCCTGTGAAGCCTATTGCGGTTGAAGCAACTATCCCTGCTGCTGCACAACCCATACGCAAACCCATGTTTAAACCAACTTTTAAAAAGGCAAGTGATGAATGATATAAAAAGCGAAGACGGCGGCATAGTGGTTACCAAAATGAACGACCTGCTAAACTGGGCGCGTTTATCATCGTTATGGCCTTTGAGCTTCGGTATTGCCTGCTGCGCTATTGAGATGATGGGGTCATTCGCCTCGACTTATGATCTTGACCGCTTTGGCGTTTTCCCAAGGCCATCGGCCAGGCAATCAGATGTTATTATTATTGCCGGCACGGTTACCTTTAAAATGGCCGAACGTATTAAACGTCTGTATGAGCAAATGCCTGAGCCTAAATATGTTATTTCAATGGGCTCATGCTCCAATTGCGGCGGCCCTTACTGGCAACATGGCTACCATGTGGTTAAAGGGGTCGATAGGGTGATACCTGTTGATGTGTATGTGCAAGGCTGCCCCCCACGTCCCGAAGCGCTGATAGGGGCTATTTTGGAATTGCAGAAGAAGATAGAGGGGGAGACTTTGGCGGGGAACCAGGCGGTGGTTGAAAAGCCGGTGACTGTTTAATACTCACTCCTATTTAGCAGCCTCCTTATTCAAAGCAGCTATCATCTCACCACTGTTATAGCTCATACTCACCACAATACCCTGTTTATTTATTACCCAATGGATAGGGTACCCTGTTCCATGCAACGTATCCTGTATATAACGTATTGAAACGGGTACAATGGCATATTTGAACAATGTACTCTTTGTGAATTTTTGCAGCTTTTCCTTTGAATCGAATGCAATGCTTACAAAAACTATGTCCTTACGGCCTTTGTATTTATCTACCAGTCTATTTAATTCAGGCATTTCGGCAACGCACGGTATGCACGAGGTAGACCAGGCTTTTAGCACCACAATTTTACCTTTTGTGTTGGCCGACGTATAAACCTTTCCGTTCAGGTCCACATAGTGAAAATCAGGGAAAGGCTTGCCCTTTATTTGATAGATACTATAATAAGTTAAGCCCGTTTGCTTAAGCATTATTTGCGCATCCCTGTCAACCCCTGGTTTTAATTTATACAACTGGTATTCCCACGCATTATACTTTGAATATAACTGCAAAGGCAAATAATTACCTGTCGCAACCATTTTTAAAAATTGATCCTTCGGTATATTGTGTCCGTGTTCATCGTAGGTTATAAAATCTCCGTCGAACATTAAATGGTCGCTGTTGTACTGCAAAAAGTTATTGATGTTTTTCATAATGCTGTCGGGTGGCACAACAGGTTTACCACGTAATTGGCCGTATGTAGTATTGATGCAAATCATCTTTGTGATAATTACCAGGATAAGTAAGCGGGTTCTCATGTTTTTTAGTTTTGGTTGATGTAAATGTAAAACAAATTAACTCACCAAACTATACAAATAGTTAAAAAACTATAAAAATAGTTTTACTTTAATGCGTTAGGGATTGGCGCGGATACCGGCCGCGCGACAGGCTCAGCGCGGGCCGTGGCTAAGGCCTGTGTAGTATGAGCAGAAAGCCCGGCCCCGATAGCTATCGGGGCAACGCCCAGATCTTTACTTTTCACTTACTCCTGCTCCTTTAAAAAGTCCCCTTAAAAGCGTATCTTTGCGCTCAAATGATAGCTATAAATAACCTTACGTTTGAGATCGGTGCGCGGGCCCTTTATGATGAAGCAAACTGGCATATAAAACCCGGTGAAAAGATCGGTTTAATAGGTGCCAATGGCACTGGCAAAACTACTTTGCTTAAAATGATAGTGGGCGAATACAAGCCTACATCGGGTACCATTAGCATGGCCAAGGACCTTACTATGGGTTATTTGAACCAGGACCTGCTATCCTATTCATCAGACAAAAGTATTTTGCATGTGGCTATGGAGGCTTTTGAGCGCCAGAACCAGTTGCATGATGAGATAGAAACCCTGCTGCAAAAACTGGAAACGGATTACAGCGAAGAATTACTGCACAAACTAAGCGACAAACAGCACGAATTTGAAGTGCTCGACGGCTATACCATTGAATATAAGGCACAGGAAATTTTAGCAGGTTTGGGTTTTACTGAATCTGATACGCACCGAAAGCTAAGTACCTTCTCGGGTGGGTGGCGTATGCGGGTTATGCTGGCTAAGATATTGTTGCAGGCACCCGATATTTTATTACTGGATGAGCCTACTAACCACCTGGACTTACCATCCATCCAATGGCTGGAAGACTATTTAAGGGCATTTGAAGGCGCGGTAATTATCGTATCGCACGATAGGTGGTTTTTGGATAAGGTAATTAATCGTACGGTGGAATCGCGCAAGGGTAAACTGACCGTTTACGCGGGTAACTATACTTTTTATTTAGAAGAAAAGGCCCAGCGCGAAGAAATACAACGCGGCGAGTTCAAGAACCAACAGTCGAAGATAAAACAGGAAGAACGTTTGATCGAGCGTTTCCGGGCAAAGGCATCGAAGGCCAAGATGGCGCAGTCGCGGATCAAGGCATTGGATAAAATGGAGCGTGTGGATGATGTGGATGATGATAACCCGACCGTGAATTTCAGTTTTAGGTTCTCGAAGCAATCGGGCAGGCATGTGGTTACCTTGGAAGATATTGTCAAGAAATACCCTGCCATTGACATTCTAAATGGTGGTGAGGCATTGATCGAGAAGGGTGATAAAATAGCGCTGATAGGTGCCAACGGCAAGGGGAAATCGACCCTGTTGCGGATTATAGCCGGGGCCGATAAAGATTTTACAGGCAAAGCTGAAACAGGGCATAATGTAACGCAAACCTTCTTCGCGCAGCACCAGTTGGAATCGCTGCATTTGGAGAACCAGATATTACAGGAACTGCAATCATTCGCCCCAAAACATAATGAAACCGAGCTGCGCTCGATATTGGGTTCGTTCTTGTTTACCGGCGATGATGTGTTTAAGAAGATAAAGGTGCTTTCGGGTGGCGAGAAATCGCGCGTGGCACTGGCTAAAGCCTTGACCGCCGATGCTAACTTTTTAGTATTGGATGAGCCTACCAATCACCTGGATATGGCTTCGGTTAATATATTGATACAGGCGCTGCAACAGTTTGAAGGTACATTGATCGTGGTATCGCACGACAGGTATTTCCTGGATAATGTAGCCAACAAGATATGGTTTATTGAGAACCAAAAAATAAAAGTTTACCCGGGTACTTATGCAGAATACGATGAATGGTCGGCCAAGCGTAAAATTGAGCTAAAAAACGCTCCGGAACCTAAGGTTGAAAAGAAAGAAGAGAAAAAACCTGAACCGGTAAAACAGCCACAGCCCCACAACGAAAATAAACACCAGCAGTTAAAAAAGCTTAACCAGGACCTAACCAAAATGGAAGAGCAAATATCGGCACTGGAGAATGAAGTTAAAACATTTGAAGCGCAACTTGCCGATGATAAGCTGTATGCAGATGCCAATAGATCAAAAGAAGTTACCCGTCAATACGAGGCTAAAAAGCTGGAGCTTGGTGCGGTGCAGCAACGCTGGGAAGCTTTGGCTGAGCAGATAATGGAGTTGGAGGCGTAAGTCTATTGCTTAAATATTGTTCAATTAGCATGAGAGGCGCCGAAATAAGTTAAATATAACGGCGATCATATGATCTTTCTTCAACTTCTTCATTTAAATAAAGTACGGAATATGTTTTGCCGGCCTTAACAAACACAATGGTACAGTGCTTACCGATACCCAACCGGCAACCTGCCCGGCATGTAATGAATTTCATGCATAACGTGTAAATTTATTTTTTATTATAAAATAAATATCAGTAGGTTTATGTTATTATTTTGAAAGCGCGATAAGCTAAAAAATACATCTGCAATAACCAGCAGAAATGACTTTTAAAACCTTTGAACAATTAACGATGCCTAAATATTATCGACAAAAAATTTGATTACTGTATTACGATAGTTACGTAACTACACAATAATTAAAGATCAAAAAAACACTAACCTAGCCTCACCTAACCTATGAAAAAAGCCTTACTATGCTTAGTTTGCATGCTTACTGTACTCATTGGCAAAGCGCAAACCCCGGATACAACTACACATTACGGTTTAATGAATTACGTTTTTGCCAACGTAAATAAAACACCTATAAGCACAGGCATTCTTAGAGAATACGGGATAGATTTTGCCGACCTTAGCCAGTACAATGGCACAGCGCTTACCGATACCAACTGGGTAACCCTACCTGATCTGCGGCGAGTGTACAACACCTTGTACAGCGGGCAAATAAGCACCGCGGCAAACTTGATCGGCCTGGATTCGGTAAATACCATTATTAGCACATACGCCAGCACAAGCAAACCTATTACGTTTGCCTGCCTCAACTATAATTACAATTATTTAGACAGCAACTCGGTAGCTCATCAATTGCTTACAGTAACTAACAACCAATTGTTTGATGTTGCCGGGCGTACCCAAAGCCCTTATTTGCAAGCTACTGCTTTTGCCATTGCACCTACACAGCAAGGGATATTGACGGGCAATAACCAGCTTATATTCAGGCCGCAGTTATTTTTCAGCAATACAGGTAAAACGGTGAGTAGCATACAGATAGACCCTACCGGTACCGGTTCCTATCAGACCGTTGCCTTTAATACCCCCATTACAGTAAATTACGCCACGACAGGTTCGTACACCGTTAACTTTATCATCACTTACAATGATGGCAGCAAACGATATGCACATACCAAACTCATCGCTTACCCAAACCCAACTTCTAATCCTTCGGCAGCTACCCGGGCGCTCGCGTCGCCTGCAGGCACAGGGGGTACAACCGGATATATCGGAAATAGCACCCCAAAAACATTTACAGCACAAAACGCCTATATGGGAGTAAAAGGCACAGGCGATTATACCATTGAACTATCGGCCAACAATACCAGCGGCTTATTAAAAAAGCCACTGATCGTGATTGAGGGCTTCGACCCCATTGAAAATCCAAATGACTATCCATATACAGGAAATACATATGCTGATCTTATAGCTAATTATAGTAATGACCCTAACAATAATTCTTACATAACGCTTAGTTCGGGCTTAGATAATACCGACAGTTTTGATATAGTGTACCTGCACTGGAAAAACAGCACCGATTATATCGAAAGAAATGCCTACCTGCTTGAAAGTTTGATACAGGTGGTTAATAACATGAAAACAGCAGCCGGCAGCACTGAAAAAAACGTAATAATTGGCATGAGCATGGGTGGTTTGGTTGCCCGCTGGGCATTGCGCGACATGGAAATGAACAATATTGACCACCAAACGCGCCTGTTTATCAGCCACGATGCACCGCATTGGGGGGCCAATGTGCCGGTGGCATTCCAGGCTATGATTCAATATCTCGCGCCCTGGCAGCAGCTTAGTGTTGGATTTAAACCTTTGCAGGTAAACTACAACTCCATGTTCCCCGAGGCGCAACAGGGGTTAACTATATTTAATTCGCCGGCAGCCCGGCAAATGCTCATACAGCGATATATTTTGAGTGGCACAACGCTTACTGCCGAAAACAGCATGCATACCAGTTTTATGACAGAACTAAACAGCATGGGATGGCCACAAAACTGTCGCAATATTACACTAAGCAACGGCACAGGAACCGGCGCACCGCTGTTTTCTGACAATAGTAAGCTGTTGAGCCTTTCGGGGCAAGTTGACTGGTCATACGGTGGGCAGCTATGGCGATCTTTGGTTGCATCTGTTGTCGGCGTTCCTGGTATTTCACCTATCCTTATCCCAAATGTACCGGTAAACAATACCTCATTGCTTGTACAATTCCCGCTTTCGTTGGTTTCTACAAAAACAGCCCTGGGTATAAATATGGGTGCCTGGGCAGTGCCAAAAACGGGTTCAGCTACACTTTTTAGTATGGACCTGTATCTAAAACGTAAGATACTGTGGATAGCGAATTCAACCACGCATATTATTAAAAGTACCGTCACTTCCATTCCAGGCATGTTGCCGTTAGACAATGCACCTGGCGGCACTTATAACCTTAGTGATTTCGGACTCAATATTAATGACATCAATGATGATTTAGCAACGGGCTTTTTCTCTTTTGCACGCGCCTCATTAATTCAACCCTCGTTTTGTTTTGTTCCTACGGTAAGCGCCCTTAATATAAATAACCCTGCCCAAAACCTGTTTACTGCTATGAATAGTAATACAGTGCCTTGTTTGCTGCCACCGCATGTATCTGACTATCATACAGCGCCGCAAACCAACCAGGAACATACTTCATACACACAGGACAACACCGATTGGCTAATGACTGAGTTGCCCGCAGGTTACATTAACACAGCTGTTTGCCCAAGCAATTACCAGGTTCTTGGGCCAACCAGCACTTGTTCGCTTAGTAATACCTATTCGGTCGCAAATTTACCTGCAACGGGCACTGTTACATGGAGCGTATCGCCTGCTGGCATTGTAACACTTACACCCAATGCCGACAATACGGTAACCGTAAACAAAACCTCAACGGGCAACATTACATTAACAGCTCTTATTAGCATTACCGGCGCATCTCCCTTTTCAAATACTACAAACGTACTTGTTGGTGGTTGTGTAATAGTAAAAAATAGTGGCAGTGGGGTAATACGCGGTGGAGTTACATTTGTTAATAGTGCCGGCCAGCAAACTGCAGGGAATTTTGGAGCTGCTTTAAACAGCACCACTTTAGTCCTTTTACCGGGGCAATATACTTTAAATGTTAATATGGCCCCCGGATCCGGCCCTGTGTTAATCCAAGAGAATGGAATAAACCATCAGATACCAGGCGCGACTACAACCTCAATTGGACCTTTATCTGTTGCCGACGGCTATACTGTATTGGGCTATTCGCCGTATTATACTAATGTTGCCCAAAGCCGCACTTTTACCCGCAACAATTGCTCATCGGGTATGTTGGGCACTGCAGTTGTTTATACTGTGCCTGCGAGTACTTATTTCTCCGCGCTCTCTCAACAGGATGCCGACGGACAAGCAACCAACGATATAAACACCAATGGGCAAACGTACAGCAATGTACATGGAAGTTGTACAACGCCAAGTGTAGTAATGCAAAACAACAGCGATGGGCGAATAATGATCCAGTTTGATCAGGGCAGCACCATAGTATATTCAACTATAGTGATCGCAGGCAACACAACCACTGTTACAACCATTCCCCCGGGCACTTACACTGTAAAAATGCAAAATGCCGGAACGGGTTCTTCTCATGTATTTGCTGTATCCGGATATAGTTCGCAAACAGGTACGACTGCTACGTTTAATGGAGTAAATGTTGGAACAAGCGTATTAAACATATCAATAACTAATGCAAGTTTAAACGCCAATTCACTTGTACTTTATCCTAACCCGGCCAACAGCTCAATAACTATACAATCAGTTTCCAACAGCAAAACGCAGGCGGCGACACAGACAACACAAGTGAACAAAATGGCATCAACAGCTTTAACCGAAGCAGCCCCGGCTATTTTGAAAGTAAATGTTTATGACAAAACGGGTAATGTACAGTTAACTCAAAATTTCGGCAAGAATTCCAATACAGCCCAGCTTGATATCTCAAAATTAATTAATGGTGTTTATTTTGTTGAGATAACGACTGCCAATGGCACAGAAATTCATGAATTAATTATAACTCATTAATTATTAAACGCGCGTAGTTTATATTATCGGTATTTTTAACAACTTTAAGCTTATACATACAATACATCGTATAAGATAAGGACTACGTTATAATTAGCTTTAATTATGAAGAAGTTTTATTTCATGATCTTGTCGATAATTCCGCTCTGGTGTTTTTCTCAATCAGCGCCTTATGATAATGATGTTTTAAACCCCGCCATAAAAAGCGTGATGTTTTATAACACTAAGAAGAACCCCTCCTTCCCTATTATTAAATTAAATAGTGATGAGCAGGTGCAATTGGAATTTGACGACCTGCGCGGCGGTTCGCGGTATTATTATTATACCATTGAGCATTGCGATGGCGACTGGAATTCGTCGGGTTTATCACCAACAGAGTACTTACAGAATTTTAGTGAGGATAAGATATTGGATTACAGCTATTCATCGGCTACGCTGCAGAAGTATACGCATTATAGCATAAAATTCCCGAATGATTACATCAAACCTAAAATTTCGGGTAATTATATATTGAAGGTTTACGAGGATGACGACCAGTCGAAAATGATATTGACGCGGCGGTTTTACGTGGTAAACCCGAGACTTTCAGTAACGGCAGAGTTAGTGGCCTCAAGCGATCAAAGCCTGCGGCAAAGTAACCAGAAGATAAATTTCCAGATAAATTATGGCAGCCTTACCGTGCAAAACCCCAACCGTGATATACGTATATGGATAATGCAGAATGGCATGGACGCAACCGGGCAGTTCACCATGCAGGCGCAATATATCCGTGGCAGCCAGCTTATTTACGGCGATCTGAGTACCAATGATTTCGCGGCAGGTAATGAGTTCAGGCATTTTGATACACGCACATTAAGGCTTAACTCGGATAGGGTATTGAAGATGATCCGTGATACTGCCAATACCGTTATCTTACTAACTGACGGCAGCCGCAACCTGCCCAATTATACCTTTTTGTACGATAATGATGGCAACTATTATGTACTGAACCAGGATGGTGCTGGCAACCCACCTACCGATGGCGACTATGCACACATGTACTTTAGTCTTGCTGCCGGGAAAAACGCGGCTGATGGCTCGGCCTATATTGTGGGCAAGTTTAATGATTACAAACTCGACGACCGCAGCAAACTGGATTATGACGACAAAGGCAAATTTTATACGCACCTATTTTTAAAGCAAGGTGTATATGATTATGAATATGTTTGGGTGGATAACAGTACCAAGAAGCCTGATTATATAGCCTTAGAGGGCAGCTATTTCAATACGGAGAACCGTTATCAAATATTGGTTTACTACAAGCCCCCCACCGCGAGATGGGAGGAATTAGTGGGGTTTGAGGTGGTGAGTACAAATAAAAGGTAAGAACCGGGATTTAACGGATTTTCAGGATGCGATTACTTCATTAATAACAAACTTCCGAAGTTTTAAAAACTTCGGAAGTTAAATACATGTAGTTAATATTCTTAAAAATCGCTTTTTACCGGGGCAACGGGTTGCGAAGGGCCTGTTTTTTCGTTTAAATTTGGCAGGTTAAAGTTTCCTTTCAGGTATCGTTCCAAATAATCAAAGCTTACTTCGTTTATTAACAGGCGGCTTTGGCTGTTATAGCCTGCACCGTGTGCGCCTGGGGGATAAATGCGCAGGTCGACATCCTTACCGGCGTTGGTTAAGGCGGTTAACAGTTGCATGGTATTGGCTGGGTGCACGTTATCGTCGCTCATGGAGTGGATGAGCAGTAGGTGATCATGCAGGCCTGACGCGTGTGTCATGTCTGAGCTGTTTTTGTAGCCCGCGGCATTATCTTCGGCAGTACCCATGTAGCGTTCGGTGTAAATATCATCATACAAGCGCCAGTCGGTCACCGGAGAGTTGGCTATACCCACCTTAAATACGCCGGGATGGGTAAGCAGGGTGTAGGTTGTACTGTAACCACCATAGCTGCCCCCCATAATAGCCATTTTGGTGCTATCGGCAAATGGCATTGAGCCTATGTAATGCGCGGTTTCGGCAAAATCATTGCTCTCCCATTTTCCCAATTGTTTGTAAACCACCTTCATAAACTTACTTCCGTAGTTAGCTATGCCGCGGTTATTTACATCAACCACAATATAACCGTTTTGCGCCAGCCATTGCGCCCAGCTGCTTTCCTGGAATTTATTGAACACCCCATGCGATTCAGGTCCGCCGTAAACAGTGAATACTACCGGGTATTTTTTATTGGGGTCGAAGTTGAAGGGTTTTATCATGTAACCATCCAAACCAACGCCATCGGATGTAGTGAAGTGGAACAGTTCAGCAGGCGAGTAGGCATGTGTGGCGATGAAATCGCTTACCTCTTTATTGTCCTCAAGCGTTTGTAATACTTTGCCCTGGGCATCACACAAATCAACATGGGTTGGGGTACTTGTATTGCTGTATTTATCGATATAATATTTTGTGTTGGGCGACATGTTGATGTCGTGAAAACCGTCTTGTTTCGACAATTTTGTTTTATGGCTGCCATCATATTTTATGGAATAAAATTCCTGGTTGAGACCTGATGATTCTGCCGATAAATAGTAGATGGTTTTAGTTATGGGGTTAATGCCGGTTACTTTTATCATATCCCAGCTACCTTTTGTAACCTGGTTTATCAGCTTGCCATCGTAGTTATAATGATAGATGTGGTAATAGCCCGAACGATCCGACACCCAAAAGAAATCTTTTGTTTTTTCGGGGAAATACACCATATCGTTCACATTGGTATAAAAGTTTGATATGGCTACCCAGGTATCGTTCTTTTCCTCCATCACTACATGGTGATCGCCGGTTTTTACGTTGAAGAAGTACAGCTTCATATCGTTCTGGGCCCGGTTAAGTGTCATCACGGCCAGTACGTCGGGGTTGCTTGTCCAGTAAATACGCGGGATATAAAAGTCGCCTGTTTCATCGGGCGAAAGCCAAACTTTTTTACCTGAATTGACATCAACCACGCCAATTTTTACTTTTGGATTTGCATCGCCTACCTGTGGCAAAGCTATGTGTACAATATTTGGATGTTGGCCTTCGAAGTTGGTCATTTGAAAATCGGGCACCTTGCTATCATCAAATTGCCAGTATGCGATGTACTTGTTGTCGGGCGACCAGTTCCAGGCTTTGCTTACTTCCAGCTCTTCTTCGTAAACCCAATCGCCGTGGCCATTAAAAATCCCATTCTCGCCACCCGAAG
>Ga0207019_1024_pt1 | contig 45451 bp, 42 predicted proteins | sample Alteio_BWMinCont_50_FD_153483 | JGI IMG/M metagenome (GOLD analysis project Ga0207019, IMG submission 153483) | Enriched cells from forest soil in Barre Woods Harvard Forest LTER site, Petersham, Massachusetts, United States -... | ecosystem: Environmental > Terrestrial > Soil > Temperate forest >...
CATGCCCGGCATCTATCACTATGGTTCGTACTTTGAAAAGAGTTGATTCGTCGGCAGTAGTATCTCCCGGACCGGGGCCGAAAGATGTTAATACAGGATAGCAAAATAGTATGAAGCAGATGATAAGCCCCGAAGCCTTTATATTTTTTTTCATTTAGTAGTATAAACCAACAACCGTTATAGCCTGTTAATGTTGTTTTTAATTTTGTTTTTTGCTGCAATCGGGGCATAAACCGCTTGCATATAGGGTAAATCCATCCACTTTAAAACCGGGCGGCAGATCAAATGCCGGCAGGCTCAGGTCGTTTAAACAATAAACATTGTTGCATTGCGTACAGTTAAAATGCAGGTGCTCGTCGTGGTGCAGGTGCTCCTGGCAATTCGAGGTGCAAATGGCATAGTTAGCGGTGCCGTTCAGGTCGAACACCTTATGTATAATGCCCTTTTCCTCAAACACATTCAGTATACGGTATAGCGTAACGCGGTCAACATCATTCATCAGGCTTTCAAGGTCGGGCTGTGAAGTGGCCGTTTCCTTATCGGCCATCATCGATACATTGTAATTCATCGCCTGAGGGCACGCACGACCAAAAGGGCGTAATGGTGCTGGTATATGGTTTCCACCGCAAAGGTGAACAAATGGAGGCCCTGCGCGAAAATGCTTCCATCTACCAGGAAAAAAACTACAAGCAGACCTACGAGAGCTATAGTGAGAACGACCCCGCCAACCTCATCATATTAAACACCTACATGCAAAAATACCGTAAGCAAAGTATCCTGTTCGGCGACCTGCTGATGAAGCAATTCAGAAGCACCGACGACCGCAAGGTGCTTGGCGTGAAGGAGCAGGGCGTACTGGTACTTGCACATAGCGCGATGCCCGCGGTGCTGATCGAGACCGGCTTTATCAATAACCCATCCGAAGAAGACTACCTGAATTCTGAAAGCGGCCAGAATGAAATTGTGGACTCAATTATCAAGGCTATTAAGGAATATAAAAACGAGGTGGATAGCCAGTAAAAAAGCAGTTTTTTGAGCTTTTTTGAATGATTTTTGAACGTTTTTTGGTTCAAAATCGGGTTAAATCAGGCCTTTTTTAATGAATTTTTCCGTGTTTTTTGGTCAAAAATGGCATGAAAATGCGTGATTTTGAGCACCTACAACTCAAACGCCAGCTGGGTTGCCCGGCCTATTACCACTTCGGTACTACCGATGTGGTAAACGGGTGTTTCCTCATATCGTGAAGCTATTATTACCTCAGTTCCGTTGGCATTACTCTTGAAAAGGTCGTATACTAATTGCGGGTCGTTGTTGTTTTTGGATAGATGAGATAGTAGTAAATGGCTCATGTACAGTGGCTTGTGCGCCATAAATAACTCCAACGCCTGTTTGTTCGATAAATGCCCATGGCCTCCGCGTATGCGCCGTTTAAGGTGGTAAGGGTAGCCGCCGTTGTCGAGCATATCATCATCATAATTAGCTTCGAGGAATGCGGCGTGGCATTTGCCAAAATGGGTTATAAGGTTCTCGCAGGCTGCGCCAATATCGGTAAATACGCCCACGGTAACATCGCGGCAGCTGATAACAAAGCTGTGCGGCTCAATAGCATCGTGGAATTTGGAGAACGGGGTTATAACCAGTTCGCCGATAGTTACCGGTTGGTTGGCTATAAAGTGGAGAATCTGGTGATCGACAGGGTTTACGCGCAAATACAATAATGTTTTCGGCGTTACGTAAACTGGTATCTTATACTTTTTAGCCAGTACAGGCACGCCGCTGATATGGTCGGAATGTTCGTGCGAAATAAATATCGCCTTAACTTTTTGTATCGACAGGCCCAGGCGGTTCATACGTTTTTCGGTTTCGCGGCAGGAGATGCCTACATCAACCAAAACCGCTTCGTGCTCATTACCAATGTAATAGCAGTTGCCGTTGCTCCCCGAATTTAACGATGTTATAAATAGCGACATTTTCTAACTACAAATTAACCTGTTTTTAACGAGATATATTAAAATTTCAATACAAAAACCGATGATTATATTTGGCACATGGATTCACCGAAAGCACTACCCGTACTCGACGCGCCTGAATTGCGCGTTTTGGGCGTATTAATGGAAAAAAGCAAAACCACGCCCGATTATTACCCCATGACCGTTAACAGCCTTGTAGCCGCCTGCAACCAGAAAACCAGCCGCAAGCCTGTTGTTAATTACGATGAAGAAACCGTAGTGCTGGCACTAAACACCCTGAAACGCCGCGGCCTGATATCCACCGCTACCGGCGGCTCCGACCGTTCGGTAAAATACAAGCATAATTTTGCCATTGTGTTCCCGGTGATACCGTCGGAAGTAGCGTTAATATGCCTGCTTATGCTTCGCGGCCCGCAAACGCCGGGCGAATTGAATACCAATTCGGGCAGGTTATACGAGTTTGAATCGATAGAAGATGTGCAGGAGATATTAGAAAAGCTGGCTACATCCGAGCCACCATACATTGTGCAATTACCCCGTCGCCCAGGGCAAAAAGAAGTACGCTATGCCCACTTACTTTCAGGCACACCGGATATAACTGAGGATGAAGCCGATGAACCATCCGCAAAATCATCGGGTGCATTAGAAGCAAGAGTTACTAAATTAGAAACAGAACTGGCTGAATTAAGAGAAGCTTTTGATAAGTTGATGAAGGAATTAATGTAAAATTATTGTTGTTATTCTGTGATGTAAAAAGGCCACCCGCTTAGGTGGCCAAAAAAGTTTATTTTTTCTTTTTATTCTTATCAAAGTGCTTTAGCAATATAATTACTAATAAGATTATATCATGATAATTCATTATTTATAAGAGCACTGTTATCCTAAAAGCATTGTTATTCTTTTCAGGGCGCCTTAAAACAATAATATATTAACTTTCAAAAAAAGCAAGGTGTCTGCACATTTTTATTATAGGTTTTCGTAAATAAGAAATTTTATCACGCTCCCGGCGGAGCAAATACAAAGTGGGTAACCAGCTTATCCAGTATCACAAGCGAGGCGATAATAAGCGCTATGCCCGCAACCTCGTTTAGTCGGTGTATGAGTTTTACCGATATTTTGGCCCGCAGTTTATCAGCATAAAAAGCTTTGGTAGTATCAGTTCCGAACTGGAAAATAAGTATGGTGAGGAACATTACTGCAATATCGAGCGAGCGGTGTGGCGCGCCTACTTTAAAAAGCGTACTGGCCGCTGCAATAACCGTAACCCAATGAAAAAGCAAGCTGGGATTAAAAATGCACATGGCAAAGCCCTTCAGGAAATAACCCGCACGATCCATGCGCGAAGGCACGGCATTCGTATAGTTTACTTCGGCCTTTTTAAAGAAATAATAAACACCTACAGTAAATAATATAGCACTGCCTACAACACCGGCAATGGTTTTTTGACTTTCAGAAATATCAATGTATTGCGAGCCGAACAGGATGCCGCCAACAAAAAATATGTCGCTGCAAACTACGCCCAATGCCAAAGCAACGCCTGCATGAAAACCATTAGCAATACTGGTTTTTATTAAGGCGAAAAAAAACCGGGCCTGTCAAAAACGTGAGCACTAATCCAAACCCGATCCCCGAAATAACAGCTTGTATCATTAATTATATATAGGTTCAGTTTTTGAACAATGCGAATATGCAATTTTTATCTCTTAAAAAAAGAAACTTAATGTTTCGTTAGTATTAATTTAAAAAACTGTGCGGTATTTATAAAAATTCATTTATGTTAGTGCTTTAATACAACAATTATAGTACAACCTAATTAAACAATGGAACAAGACAAATCAAAAAGCTACGGTACGGCGTTATACACCATTATTACCGTATTTTTCTTCTGGGGCTTTTCAGCGGCTTCAAATGGTGTATTTATACCATTTTGTAAAGCGCATTTTCATTTATCACAATTCGAATCACAATTAATAGATTATACCTTCTACGGAGGATATTTTATAGGTTCATTGATATTGTACTATGCTTCTGAAATTTCCAAAGTGGATATTATGAACAAACTGGGTTATAAAAATGGTATTATTTATGGCCTGGTATTGTCGGCTTTGGGTGCTTTATTAATGATACCGGCGGTAAATTCCGGTTCATTCCTGTTTATTTTGGGCTCATTTTTTGTTATAGCGTTAGGGTTTTCTTTACAACAAACTGCGGCCAATCCGTTCGTTATCGCGCTTGGCTCGCCCGAAACAGGCTCTAACCGCCTTAACTTTGCAGGTGGGGTAAATAATTTTGGTACATTGCTGGGGCCATTCGTAATAAGTATCATATTATTTGGCAGCGCAAGCAAGCAATTACCTCCCGATCAGGTGAAAATATCGGCTATAAATGATGCTTATTTAATATTGGCCGGGTTATTTATTGCTGTCGCGATATTCTTCTGGGTTTCGAAACTACCTACTGTTACTTCAGATGAAAAATACGAATCGAGCAAAAAAACTATACTTCCATTGTTTGTAATATTCATAGGCTTTTGCCTGGTATTCATAGCCAAACCCGCTTCGGCTGCTACAGGTATCCCTGAGACCTATTTTGTATATTCATCACTACTTATAATACTGGTTACCCTGTTTGCTTCATTGTGGGCTTCAGGCCGAAGCAGTGAAGGATGGGGTGCGATGCACTACCCACAGTTGATCTTCGGTATGATCGCCATATTTACCTATGTAGGTGTTGAAGTAACCATACAAAGTAACCTGGGCTCATTACTAAAAACCCCTGAATTTGGCGGTTATGCCACCGATAAAATTGCACCTTTTATCTCGTTGTATTGGGGTAGTTTAATGATAGGCCGCTGGACGGGTGCGGTAGGCGCGTTCAATCTTTCTAAAACAACTAAAAATGTTTTAACGGTTGTAGTTCCATTTGTGGCTTTTGCTGTGGTATTGTTTGCCAATAATAAATTGGGGGGAATGGATGTATCGCAATTATATATTTACGCGGTGTGCGTGGCTGTACTTATCGTTGGCTTCTTTATAGGTAACTACAAACCTGTTCGTACACTTACTATATTCGGTTTATTGGGTGTAGGTACTATTATATTAGGCCTATGTACTACCGGTACTTTTGGTTTGTTAGCTATTGTTAGTGGTGGTTTGTGCTGCTCTATCATGTGGCCTTCAATTTTCTCGCTGGCCATTGCAGGCTTAGGGAAATATACCGGCCAGGGCTCATCATTATTAATTATGATGATCTTGGGTGGCTCTATCATCCCGCCAATTCAAGGCGTATTAGCCGACCATTCCAACAATACTGTTGCCGGTATGACAGGTATCCACTTTTCGTACATAGTGCCGGTGATAGGCTTCGCTTACCTTGCGTTCTTCGCATGGAAAGCAGGTTCGGTATTAAAGAAACAAGGTATCGATATTGATAATATGGAAGCCTCTGGCGGCCATTAATTATTTAGTTCATTGGCTGAATGGTTCATTAGTTCATTGGTAATAAACCAGTGCATTAATGAACCATTTGCTTTAACGAACTTTGCCACAAATGAACTAATGAACTAATGAACAAACCCACTTTCGATCATATCTTCATGAACCTGGCTGCCGATCTGGCCAAGCGTTCGCACTGCATTAAGGCGCAGGTAGGGGCGGTGCTAACGCGCGATACCCGTATCATTTCCATCGGCTATAACGGTCCACCGGCGCATACCCATAATTGCGATGAGGAATGGCCCGAAACCGGCTGCCCGCGCGATGCCCGTGGTAGTTGTTCACTCGCTCTTCACGCTGAAGAAAATGCCATACTATACGCGGTAAAAAATGGCGCTAAACTGGAGGGGGCTGTACTATACACCACGCTGTCACCCTGCCTGGCCTGCGCGCGGCTTATTTATTCAGCAGGGATAAAGCATGTATTCTACAAAAACTCCTATGCCCAATATAAAGGCCTGCCCAGCGATGAAGGGGTGGATTTTTTAAACAGGTTTGGGGTGGTGACAGAGCAGTATTAACCGCTGATTTTAATTGATCGGTCTGATTGCGCTGATTTAAAAAAATATCAATAAGTGAAGTTCAAAAAATCAGCGAAATCCTAAAATCAGCGTACAATCAGCGGTTCGACCTTCGATAATGCGAACTGCAGCTGTTCATCCGGCGTCAAATTCGTATTATCCAAAATGATAGCATCCTTGGCCCTTACCAACGGACTTTCCTTGCGTGTGGTATCCTGGTAATCGCGATGGGCCAGGTTCTCAAAAACTTCTTCAAGCGTAATATCGGGGTTTTTAACCACCAGTTCCTTGTAGCGGCGTTCCGCTCTTACTACAGGGTCGGCGGTCATGAATATTTTAACACTGGCATCAGGGAAAACAGCCGTACCAATGTCGCGGCCATCCATCACAATGTTTTTCGACTTACCCATGCGTTGCTGTTGCTTAACCATCTCCACGCGCACTTCGTGAACAGTCGCTATGGTACTGACATTTTCCGATACCGGCATCAGGCGTATCTCTTCCGATACTTCCTCGTCATTTAGCGTGATATGGGTTTCATAATCGCGCGAATTAAAATTCAGGTGGATGTGGGCAAGTCCGTCAATTATCTGCTGGTGGTTATTCAGGTCGATGTTGTTCCGCAAAAAATATAAGGTGACGGCACGGTACATCGCGCCGCTATCGACATAAATAAAATGCAGCTTTTTAGCCAAAGCCTTAGCCAATGTACTTTTGCCGCATGAAGAATAGCCATCAATGGCTACAACGATATTATTGCTCATAAAGCAACTAAAATAGAAAAAAAAAGTTATTAGAGGTTAAAGATTAGTGATTAGTTATTTATTTGATAAGGGTTGATTGATGAAGTTTATGAATGATAAATTGATAAATTCGCAGCTAATTCAATAATTCACACAATGAATAAAGAAGCCCTGCAAAAGGAAGTTACCTACAAAACATCGCGCAGCGGGGGGAAAGGCGGGCAAAACGTTAACAAGGTATCAAGCAAGGTGGAGTTGCTGTTTTCGGTAAATAATTCATTGTTATTTAATGATGATGAGAAAGCGTTGTTGAATGATAAACTACAATCGCGCTTTAATAAAGACGGACAGGTGCAAATAATTTGCGATGAGGACCGCAGCCAATACATCAACAAACAAAAAGCGATAGACCGCCTGGTAAACCTGCTTACAAATGCCCTGCACGTTCCCAAGATCCGCAAGAAAAAAGGCGTAAGCAAAGCCGCCAAAGCCGCACGGCTGGAAAATAAAAGGATACATTCGGCCAAGAAGGAAAGCAGGAGAGCGAAGTTTGATCAGTAGGGTAGAGACTTACGAAGTTTTAGAAACTTCGTAAGTCTGTTAAAACCGAAATTATCTACCCCCAAATAGTAGCAAATCCATGTGCTTTCAACACATCGGCGGGTACACCTTTCCATTGGGTAGGTGAGTTGCCCATAAAACCAATATCTTTCACACCAATTTCAGAAGTAAAAAATCCGGTGGCGGTCAGATCGCGCAGGCGGGTAAAGAAGTTTACGCCCTGTGCCATTTCGGGCTTGGCTTTTTTAGGGTAAGCTATTAGGGTAACCATTTCTATTTGCTGTGCCGATGTCGCTTCCCTGAAAGTAGCGTTATAGCGGTTCAGGCATTGCAGGTCGAGCCAGCGTAACCCACCGCGCAGCGGGGTTTGGTTATCGGGCATATCGTTCACAATAAACTCAATAAACTCGGGCACCTTAGCATCCGTTGCGCTGCCCGATCTTTCGTCCTTCGGGATGATGATATCAACCAAAACAGTAATGGTTGCCATCTCATGGTCGTTAAAGAATTTGGTTGTTGCAAATTTTTTGTCGCGCACAATTTCGTTAGGCAGGCGGGTAGGATCAGCCGGGGCTTCTTTTGCCGTTGGGGTGCTGTTATCTTCGGCTAGCTTTTGCGTGCCCGGTTTACAGCCAACCTCAACCAGCAAGCCGGTTGCTACGGCGCCAATACCAAGTGTTTTTAATGATTCACGTCTGTTCATATCTGTATATAATGAGCTGTTAAACGTTCAGTTTTTTTCGTTGCGATAGTATGTATTCAGCTGTGCGCATGCTTAATGCCAATATGGTCCAGGTAGCGTTTTTATCGCCCTGTTGTACAAACGGAGCGGCATCAACCACGAATAAATTATTACAGTCATGCGCCTGGCAAAATTTGTTCAATGCCGACTTTTTAGGATCGTCGCCCATGCGCACGGTACCAACTTCGTGTATGATCACACCAGGAGCTTGCAATCCATAGTTAGTTTCAGGTCCTTGCGGTGCATCGGCTATGGCGCCCATATTATGCATTATCTCCTGGAAAGTATCCTGCATGTGTTTGGCCTGCTTAATTTCTTCAGCGGCCCATTTATAGTGAAAACGCAAAACAGGGATACCAAATTTATCAACTACATCAGGGTCTATCTCGCAATAATTATCTTCGCGGGCAATGGCAGTACCACGTCCGGCCATTCCAAATCCTACACCATAAAAACGGCGGTAGTCGTCTTTCAAGCTTGCGCCAAAGCCGCCGGCGTCCTTCATTTTACCATTACGACCGGCCACCCGGCCATTCATGGCTTCAATACCATCGGTAGAGCCATAGCCCGGCATATGCAGGCCACCACCGTATTCAATATGATAACCGCGCGGGAAATCAAGTTTTTTCTTACCCAGCCACCAGGGTGAGTAAATATGCACACTGCCTACACCATCTTCGTTGTAGCGTTTGCGGTCCATCAGTTGCGGCAGCCAGCCACCCGAACCCGATCCGGTTGAATCATGCAAGTATTTGCCTACTACGCCACTGCTGTTAGCCAGTCCGCCGGGGTGCCTGGTTGATTTTGAATTAAGTAATAAGCGCGCGCTCTCACCTGCGCTTGCACCAAGTATCACCATTTTGCCCTTCACCTGGTATTCCTGCATGTCATCTTTGTTGATGTAGGAAACTCCTGTTGCCAGCCCCTCGTCATCGGTGAGCACTTCGCGCACCATGGCATTGGTAACAAGCGTTAAATTGCCCGTTTTTAAGGCCGGGATAACCAGGCACGATGATGACGAGAAATCGCCGTAAACCTTACAGCTGCGGTTACATTGCCCGCAAAAGAAGCAGGCGCCACGGTCTTTATTATTCGGCAACGCCTCAGTTAAAACCGACCCACGGCCTGCAATGGTGGTAACCCCGGCCTTTATCGCGCCCCGTTTTATATATAATTCGTTTAGTTTTGGAGCAGGTGGCGGTAAATAAATACCATCAGGCTCATTTTCCAAACCTTCAACAGTACCATATATACCTATCAGGCGGTCAACTTTATCATAAAACGGCTTTACATCGTCATAAGTAATGGGCCAGTCGGCTGTTAAACCATCTTTGGGTTTAAAATCAAGCGGCCCCATACGTAACGATATACGCCCCCAGTGATTGGTGCGCCCGCCCAGCATACGCGAGCGGAACCATTGAAAATCGGTACCATCCTTAGTAGTATAAGGTTCGCCATCCAACTGCCAGCCACCAAATGCTGCATCAAAATCGCCAAAATTTCGGGTATCGGTACTTGCGCCCCTGCGCGGCGATTGCCAGGGCATCATTAATTGTGATGAATTTTTTGCCGGGTCGAAAAAGGGGCCGGCCTCCAGCATCAATACCTTTAAACCGGCATGGGCCAAAACATACCCGGCCATGCCGCCGCCCGCGCCCGAGCCTACAATTACCGCGTCATAAACGGTTGATGATCTCTTGATCTGTAAATCACTCATGTTTTAAAAAAAATCTAATTCCTATAATTCTTTTATCCTGATATTGCGGAAAGCCACTGCTGCGCCATGATATTGCAGCGCGATGTGCCCTGTTGGGTATTGGGCGAAGCCTTTCCAGTTTTTAAATTTGCTTTTCTGTATCAGTTCGTTCCATTCGGGGCTGCCTATCTGTGTTTCAACCACCTGTTTGCCGTTCAAAAAAAGCGTGATATGCCCGTTCAGTTTGCGAATAACTATCGAGTTCCATTCGCCTGCAGGTTTTGCCGGGTGCGAAGGGGCGATCATGTCATATAACGAACCCGCCAAATGGTTAGGCCGTTTATTGTCTTCGGCTTTAATATCATCCAAAACCTGCATTTCCATACCTGTAAGGTAAGTGGCCGAATAAGCGCTGTCTTCATGTATGCTGAAAATAACGCCGCTGTTACCGCCAACAGGTATCTTCCAGTCGAGCCTTAGCTCAAAATTGGTGTATTCCTTATCGGTAACCAGGTCGCCATGTTTTGCGGCAAGGGTATCAACCTGCAATGCGCCATTATTAACGTACCAGCCAACCGAAGTGCTGTTAAGGTAAGTATGCCAGCCGTTGGTGGTTGTACCATCGAACAATAACGTAAAGCCGTCTTTTTGTTCTTTATGGCTTAAAGTATTCATAGTTTGGGCGAAAGATGAAAAGCTTACAGCTATTATTGCCGTAATTGCTAAAAGGGTTTTTTTCATGTGTGTAGTTATTGAGAGGGAAAGCTTGGAGCAAATCCACAGCGTTAAATATATTGCCTTTTTTTAAATATGTGCATACATGCAATAAAAATAATACACAACAACCTGAAAATTTTATAGCACGCTTGTATTTTATTTTGGCCGAATGATTTGTATATTTATAAAACCTAATTAGCAACCAATTAACTTCCTGTGAATTATGAAAAAAGTATCTGATATTCTTGACCGAAAAGGTGTCAGCGTTATTACTATTGATGCTGATACTACTGTTTTAGACGCGCTAAGGCTGATGGACGATAAAAACATCGGTTCGGTTGTAGTTACCGAAGATGGCGAATATTTGGGTTTGCTTACCGAACGCGACTATGCCCGTAAGGTAATTCTGCAGGGTAAATCATCGCAGGATACCATGGTGCGCGAAATTATGAGTACCGGCCTGCCCCGCATAGTGCCCGAAAGCTCGGTTGAAACGTGTATGCACATCATGAGCGAAACCAATATCAGGTACCTACCCGTTTTTACTGCCGACCACCTGTGCGGTATAATTTCAATCAATGACCTGGTTACTGAAACTATCATTACACATTTAGAAACCATTGAGCACTTGAAAAGTTATATACAGTCATAAACCGCCTGACCTCACCCTATATCCCTCTCCAAAGGAGAGGGACTTTAAAAAGGCCGATATTTTTTCCTATCTTGCCTGCCTCACCTTATAAAGTACAGTGACATTCCAGGATTTCAACTTTAACGAACATTTATTAGAAGGCGTTTTGAGCATGGGTTACACCACGCCAACCCCTATACAGGAAATGGCCATCCCGGCTATTTTAAAAGGCGGCGACCTTATCGCCTGCGCGCAAACAGGTACAGGTAAAACAGGGGCGTTCTTGCTGCCCATTTTAAACCTGATAACCCAAAACCACGAAGAAAAAACCACTACGCTTATATTAACCCCCACCCGCGAGCTTGCACAGCAGATAGACCAACAAGTGGAAGGGCTTGCCTATTTTACCGGCATAAGCTCCATAGCGGTTTTTGGCGGTGGTGACGGCATAGTTTATGAACAGCAGCGCCGTGGAATACAAAATAATGTAAACATCATCATCGCCACGCCGGGTAGGCTCATCGCGCACCTTACATCGGGTGTGTTGAAGCTGAACCATATAAAACATTTGGTGCTTGATGAGGCCGACCGCATGCTCGACATGGGTTTCAGCGACGATATTATGCGCATCATCAGCTACCTGCCCAAACAAAGGCAAACGTTGCTGTTTTCGGCTACTATGCCGGGGCGCATACGCAACATGGCCAAAACGGTATTGCATAACCCCGAGCAAATAAATATCGCCATATCGCAACCCGCTGTTGGTATCGATCAGCAGGTGTATCTGGTGAACGACCATCAGAAACTTGGCCTGTTGGAATTAATATTGAAAGATGGCGCTTATGTAAGCACCATTATTTTCGCATCAACAAAGGACAAGGTAAAAGAAGTTTACAAACAGCTTAAATCGGCCCATATAAAGGTAAATGCCTTCCACTCCGACCTGGAGCAAACCGAAAGGGAAGAGATATTACTAAAATTCAAGAACCGCCAGGTGCCGGTTATTATTGGTACCGATGCTTTATCGCGTGGTATTGATGTAGAAGGCATCGACCTGGTAGTAAATTACGATGTACCATCGGATCCTGAAGATTATATTCACCGCATCGGCCGTACCGCCCGTGCTGAAACTACAGGTACCGCCATAACTTTTGTGAACGACCGCGACCAGCGCAAGCTGAAAAACATTGAGGAAATGATCGAGCGCGAAGTAAGGCGCATACCCTTGCCCGAATCACTAGGCGATCCGACCCTTATAAAAATGGCCCCCGGCAAACGCGATGGCGGCGGTAACCGTAACAGGGGAGGTGGCAATAGAAGACCGGGAGGGGCCAAAGGCGGTAACAAAAACCATAACCGTAGTCACGGCGGAAATAAACCTGATCAGGGGGCGAGGCCGATATGACCGCACACAATAATAATTCAAAAAGCCTCAGGTCAAAAGATTTGAGGCTTTTTCTTTATATTCGGTGGCCGGACTCCACAGCCATATTTATCGAAGTACAAAACTTCGGGCAGTGTAAAGCGGACAAAATAATTAAAAAATGACCTGGTTTAAAAAAAAAGCACATATTTTCAGTTTATTCATACTGATACTGACGGTATTATACAGTATTACCGTTACCGGCGGAGTACATGCCACACCTGCCCCAAAACACGCTCATAAAAAGATTGACGTTTACGTTGCGGGCTCCACAAATCATGATAAATACAATTACATTCCTACTTATTGGAAAAATGGCATACCGGTATACCTTACTGACGGGAACCGTCAGGGAAAAGCAACCGGCATAGTTGTTATAGGGAACGATGTGTATGTGTCGGGTGATGTGGAGGGTAAGGGTCGTACTATAGCCACTTATTGGAAAAACGGTGTAGCAGTAAGTTTGACGGATGGAAAAAATAAAGCTTCTGCAACAGGTATAGCTGTCGTTGGCAAAGATATTTATGTTTCAGGATATGAGGCCGGTAATAACGCCTCATACGTTGCGATGTGCTGGAAAAATGGCGTGGCGTATCGTTTGAGTGATGGAAACCATCACGAACCAACAACTGCAATTGCTGTTTCAGGCAATGACGTCTATGTAGCAGGTTATGAACAAGATCTGCACCATTTACATTCTATTGTAGCTAAATATTGGAAAGATGGTCAAGCAGTGTTGCTTCCCCCGGCAGACAAGGAAGCAACCGCAAGTGGAATTGCTGTCGTCGGTAACGATGTTTATGTAGCAGGTCAGCAGAGAGGAAAATTCGCTTATATGGTTAAGTATTGGAAAAATGGGGAAGAGATAAGCCTTAGTGATAAAGAAGGAATAGGTGCCTGCTCACGTGCTATTTTGGTAATGGGCAACGATGTGTATGTAACAGGTGCCGTAAATGGAAGCGATTATAATCTATATCCTGTATATTGGAAAAATGGAAAAGAAATAAACCTTAGTACACCAATTCGTAAACGCAATGGCTATGCCGAAGCTATTGCTGTTGTAGGCAAAAATATTTATGTAGCAGGCGAAGAAAATAATGGGAAATGCAGTGTTGCCGAATATTGGGAAAACGGCAAAGCCATACAGCTTAGTGACGGAAAGCATATTTCAGAAGCCTATGCAATTGCCGTTGTTCGCTAGGTATTATCATTAAAACGTCTTCGCTGTCCGAAGTTTCTAACTTCGGACGATTATGCTTGTAGTCTGTGACTACACTACTTAAACCTATACAACCCCGTAACTGTTCCCCATTGATGAGCCTGAACCATTTCTTTAACATCCTTGGTATGGAATATCGCGGCTATATCAAACACAAACCGGCTGGTGCTGAATGCTACGCCTAACTGGTTGCTTAAAATAAAGGGTTCTTTGTCTAATGTAATTTCCTGGCTGTTAGGGCTGCGCGAGGTGAACAAGCCGCCTTGTATAGTGGCATCATAGGCCACGTAGTTTATTTGTGGCTTGTAGTAAAAGAATAGTTCATGCTCATGGAGCGCGGCTGTTTTGCTTTTCTTAATGGCGCTGCTTTGTGTACTTACCGAATTGAATAACTGGTTAAAATTCCCCAACCTTAACAGCGGGCCAAAACCTGCGCCGCTAAATCCATTGCCAATATTTACATAACTGGTGAATGAAACATCAACAGCTGTGGTACGGGCTAATAATTTGTTGTATTCGGCTGACAGGTTCAGCTCGGCATTGTTATCTATTTGGTATTCCCAGCCGCTGGGGTGGTAAAATCCGAAGTTATCGTGTACAAAGTCCTGCACCTGCTTGCCGTAAGCATTAGGGCCGACTATACCTATCTGCGCGCTTAGTTTTAAGTTGCTTTCGTTACTGTACAAAAAATTTAATGTTGAGCCAATATATAAATAAGCAGCAAACGGGCGGTCGACCAGCTTTGGGTCATCAACACCCTGTAAATTAGCAATGCTGCCCGATTGCGGGTTGAATATTTTTTGTCCGAATTCAAATCCAAGCACTTTATTTTGCAGGTTACTGTTATCGCTCACGGCAAGTGCATGTCTGAAATACATAAAAAAACCATCGGTATAATACCTGTCCGAACCTTGCAGCAGGTAGGAGTCATTATCAGTTTGCGCGCCCAACTCGTTGCTGTGCGATTGCGCGAATACATTTATGCCGGTAAATAAAAAGGCGGTTAAAAGAAGTAATTTTAATCTCATCAGGGTTCGAATAAACCACTAAAATAACAAAAGCCCCGCTATAATGCAGGGCTTTTGTTAATATTATGGTTGTGTGATGATTAAAATGTGTAGCCTACGCTAAATCCGCCTATGTTTACCAGTCCGTCACTATCAATTATCGGCACGTATGCCAGCCTGAAGTTTACGTGGCTGTTGCTGGGTGCATAACGTACGCCTATGGTGCCGGTAGCTATAAAACCGGTATCATTATCGAAAATGAAGTTCTTGCTGCTATAATTATCACCTCTCGATACCAGGAAAGTGGTACCCAAGCCAAACTCCAAATATTTACCGTCTTTACCATACAGGTAATTCGCTTGCATAGGGACAGTGAATACCCAGTTATTACCGCTTTGGAAATAACCCGCGCCCACACGGAAACCAAATAATTTATTGCTTTGACCTATCTGAACACGCATATCGTAGTTGGCAGATATGGCAAGACCGGCGCCGCCAATTTCAAGGAATACTATCTTTTGTTTTTGAAAGCCGATCGAGTCAGCATTTGAGGTATCTTTCTTACTGGTATCTGCTTTAGCAAGGAGCGAATCTTTTTTGGCAACGCTATCCTTTTTAACCTTAGCAATAACAGTGTCTTTTTTCACAGGTGGAACTACAGGTGTCACAACCGGAGTTACCACAACAGCCGTAGTTGCCGGTGCCGAAGCGCCACCGGTAGCGGGTGTGTTTGCCTTATTGGCATTAATTGCCTGCAGTTCACTGGGTTTAACAGGAACCATTATAGGGGTTACCTTGCGCGGTACCAAACTGGGTGTAACTGATCTTTCAGCTGTTGTTGGTGCTGTATAGCCTGCAGAGTTCGATCGTATGGGTGTAGCAGCGGTTTTTGCAGGTGCCGAATTTGCCGGGCTTGATCCTCCTCCCAGGCCAATTGATGGTGAAATCTTTACTGGCGGAGTCATCGCGGGGCTAACTGTCGCAGCAACCTTTGTAGGTATGGCTGGGGTAATAACCGATTTTTTTATCGGCAGGCTCGTCATTTTTACAACAGGGTGATCCATCGGCGCTGTCCGCACCGGCATTGGAACTTTATTGTCAGGAACAACCACGGTTGTTGCCTGGCCTGGGGTGGTAGAATTTGCTGGGTTAGTACTTGCCGGCGTGTTTGTTTGCCCGGGCCTAACAACCAAGATCATCTTCTTGGTTGTGTCCTGTGCTAGTAAAGTAAACTGGCAAATAATTACAAAAAATAATGCAAGCGTTATTTTTAGTGTAATAGGTTTATTCATATTGGTTATCAACAAATGTTTATCAATTAAGCGCATATTACGTTATTGATACCCAAAATGTTTCGTGATAACCTTTACTATCTAAACAAAACGTGGAAAATGGTTGCAGTCAATTAGTTGAGTACAGGCTTCTTGTCTTCCTTTATCGTAAGGTCAAGCGCGTCATCAACCTGGTCATTTAACAGGGCCAGGTCTATCACTTCGCGCATGTTGGTCACATAATGAAAGTTAAGGTCCTTAATATAATCTTCCTTAATTTCCAGTATATCCTTTTGATTCGAGCGAGATAAAATTATCTCCTTAATATTCGCTCTTTTTGCAGCCAGTATCTTTTCCTTTATACCACCTACCGGCAACACGCGGCCACGAAGGGTTATCTCGCCTGTCATGGCCAAATGGGGTTTTATTTTACGCTGTGTAAATGCCGATGTAAGCGCCGTAAGCATAGTAACCCCTGCCGATGGCCCGTCCTTTGGTGTAGCGCCTGCGGGTACGTGTATATGCACGTCCCACTGTTCAAATAACTTAGGATTGATGTTAAAGTAGGAAGCATGCGCCCGCAAATAAGCCAAAGCAATAGTGGCCGATTCTTTCATTACATCGCCCAAACTACCGGTAAGTGTTAAATGCCCTTTACCGGGACTTAAACTGGCCTCGATAAATAATATATCACCGCCTACCGAAGTCCATGCAAGGCCGGTAACTACGCCGGCAACGTTATTGCCCTCGTACAGGTCCTTATCATAAATAGGGGCGCCTAATATCCGCTCAATATCTTTTTTGCTTACTGCGGGGTTGTAAGGCTCGTCCATGGCAATATTCTTAGCTATGCCACGCACTACCGAACCTATCTTTTTCTCCAAAGCACGAACACCCGATTCACGGGTATAATCCTCAACTATTTTCTCCAGTATATCGCCTTTCAGCGCAATATCTTTTGCCTTTAAGCCGTGTGCTTCGCGTTGTTTTGGCAGCAGGTGCTGTTTGGCTATCTCAATTTTTTCTTCAATGGTATAACCGTTCACCTCTATGATCTCCATACGATCAAGCAAAGCAGGCTGTATGGTACTTAATGAATTTGCTGTCGCGATGAACATTACGTTCGACAGGTCGAAATCCATCTCTACATAGTGGTCGTAAAAAGTGCTGTTCTGTTCAGGGTCAAGCACCTCAAGCAAAGCCGATGATGGATCTCCCCTGAAATCATTGCCCACCTTGTCTATCTCATCCAAAATAAACACGGGATTAGCTGCCCCGGCCTTTTTGATCGAGGTAATGATACGCCCCGGCATAGCGCCAATATATGTTTTACGATGGCCGCGTATCTCAGCTTCATCGCGTATGCCACCCAAAGCCATGCGCACATATTTACGGCCCAAAGCCTTGGCTATTGATTTACCTAATGATGTTTTACCAACCCCCGGAGGGCCAACCAAACAAAGTATAGGCGCTTTCATGTTGTGCTTTAATTTAAGCACGGCCAAATACTCAATAATGCGTTGTTTTACTTTATCCAACCCAAAATGGTCCTTGTCCAAAACTTTTTGCGCTTGTTTAAGGTCGAATTTATCCTTGGTAAATTCGTTCCAAGGCAGGTCGAGTAATAACTCCAAATAATTTATCTGTACCGAATAATCGGCGGCGGCAGGGTTTATCCTTGCCAGTTTGTCAAGCTCCTTATTAAAATGCTCGTTAACATCTTTCGCCCATTTCTTTTTCGTACCGCGCTCGCGCAGGCTTTCTATCTCCAGGTCGGGCGAATTGCCGCCTAATTCTTCCTGTATGGTTTTAAGCTGTTGGTTCAAAAAGTAATCGCGCTGCTGTTTATCTAAATCGACACGTACCTTGGTTTGAATCTGGTTCTTTAGCTCCAGCATTTGCAGGTCCAGTGTCAGGTGTTCAAGTACCAAATTGGCACGTTCGCGCAGGTTGGCTACCTCCAGCAAATGCTGTTTGGCAGTCATCTCCGCATTCATGTTCGATGATATAAAGTTTATCAAAAACGAAGTGCTTTCAATGTTGCGTATAGCTATGCCCGCCTCGCTCGGCATATTGGGCGATAGCTGTATAATATTCATAGCCATGTCTTTTATCGACGAGATCATGGCCTTAAATTCCTTATCTTCTTTGTTTTTTGTTTCCCTGAAAGGGTTGATGGTAGCTTTTATATAAGGCTCGCTTTGTACCTGTTCGTTCAAAACGAAGCGTTTTTTACCCTGTATGATAACGGTAGTGTTGCCATCGGGCATTTGCAGCATTTTTATTATTAATGCAACGGTACCAACCTTGTTTAGCTGGTTAAAGGTGGGGTCTTCAATGCCCACGTCCTGCTGCGAAACAACCCCTATCATGCGGTCGCCTTTATTGGCATCGCGTATTAATTTGATCGATTTGTCGCGACCAACGGTAATGGGGATAACCACCCCGGGAAAAAGTACGGTATTGCGGAGCGGAAGTATAGGTAATACATCCGGAACCTGCTCATTATTCATCTCTGCCTCATCCTCTGATGACATCAGCGGAAAAAACTCGGAATCGTCGTTTATTATCGGTAAAGCGCTCTTAAAATCGTATGGATCGAAACTCATCTATGCTTTTGTTATATAAAATAAACGTCATGTTGTCACCCTGTACTATGTTTTAACAATAATTACACGGTATATTAACGTTTATTACTTGTTGTATTATATATTTCAAGACCTATGCCAAGATACTTTATTCTCTCATGATATTTGCTATTTCATCGTAATGTTTTGATTATATGTAGATTATAGATGAAAATATCAGCGCATCAAATACGGGGTTGTGTTTAAGTAAAGATGAAAAAAAGTCATGCTAAATACTGCATTTCTTAAGCCTGATTATTAATTTTTTTTGCATAAATTGTCCGGCTCGCATAATAATTGCTTGCAAATTCAGTTAATGTTATATTATTTTGCCACAGAATAACCTCCGGATGAAGCTCTCGATCATTGTATCGTTACTGATAATCTCTTCGCTTGACACAGCCCATGCGCAAAATGCCTATGTTAAATTAGGCCAGCAGGCTTTTATGGACGGAGATTTTAAATCGGCCATACAACAGCTGGAAAGGGCATGCAGTGTCGACTCGACTGATGCCAATGCTTTATGGATGCTGGGCTATTCCTATTACCATAGCGATAACTATAAAAAATCTATCGCGGCTTATTCAAAAGTAATTTCGTTAAAACCTACCGATGCATCGGCCTATTATTACAGGGCACGGGCAAAAAGCTATTTGGGGAAAGACAACAGTTTAACGCCAACTGATAAGGAAAAATATTTGTTAGGGGCGATATTTGATTTTACAAAAGCCATTGAAATAAACCCCGACCCCAACGATATTAAATTTTACCAGAACAGGGGAATAGCCTACCGCGATTATGGTATTTTTAAATTACAGGCCAATACGCATTGCTACGATAAGAACCGTGGCATAAATTCGCTCAAAGCCTCTATTGCCGATCTGGAGCAGGTATTAAAAACCGATCCATCGCGCACTGATATTACCTCGCTTATCGAATTCTCAAAAGAAAAGCTCGCCGGTCTCAGTAATAATCACCGTTGATCAAAAAATCCCTTTATTTGATATTTATTGGTGCCCAGCAGGCGTATCGATTGTATTTTGTTTATTTGGTATAACGAATCGGGGAAATAGGATAACTCCTCTTCGTTAGTAAAAAGCAGATTTTTGAGGCTTCTGGTTTTAGAATTTGTAGTATTTTTGGAAGCATGGTTGGAATTGTATATAAGTATATACTCAACTTTACCATTAACTCTCTTAATCAATATCTGCTGAGTGTTATTCAATTCAGGGTCTTTAGCCCTATAAATAGTAATATTACCTTCGGATATAGTGGTGTAATTATCCCTCCAGGCCGGGCGATTAATGTCAGATTCAGAGAACAAACTAAATTCGTTATCCCAGTTATCAATATATACCTTCTTGGTTTCGGTTACACCGTTATGATAAACGGATTTAACTATCAGCGGGTTAAGTTTGGTTAGGCGTGCAGACTCCTTTTCAAAAAAACCTTTTACATCAAAATACTTTAAGCTTGCGTTTTGTTGAATGGCCGGTTTGCATGCAGGCAGTATTGCTATAAAATACAGCCCGCATACAATAGCAGTAAGTAATTTTTTTGAATTACACCAATACATTCCCGCTCATTTCTTCAGGTATGGCAACACCTAAAAGTTTTAAAACAGTTGGGGCAATATCGCCAAGTTTACCATCCTTAACGTGTTTCACATCATCATCAATTATAATGCAGGGCACCAGGTTGGTGGTATGTGCCGTATTTGGCGATCCGTCATCATTTACCATATAATCGGCATTGCCGTGGTCGGCTAAAATAATGAATGAGTAACCATGTGCAAGCCCGGTCTCAACTACAGCCTGTGTGCAGGCATCCGCAGTTTCTGCTGCCTTAACCACCGCGCTGAAAACGCCTGTATGGCCAACCATGTCGGTATTGGCAAAGTTTAATACGATGAAATCAGGCCAGCCACTTATCAATTCAGGAATAATCGCATCACGTATGCCTTCGGCGCTCATTTCGGGTTGTAAATCATAGGTAGCAACTTTTGGCGATGGCACAAGTAAGCGCCTTTCATTCACAAATTCTTTCTCGCGCCCGCCCGAGAAGAAGAAAGTAACGTGTGGGTATTTTTCCGTTTCGGCAATGCGTATCTGGTTTTTACCGGCATCCTGTAATATTTCGCCAAGCGTTTTGGTAAGGTCTTCTTTTCTGAATACCACCTGTACATTTTTAAATGTATCATCATAGGTGGTCATGGTAATATAATGCAGCTTTAAAGGGTGCAGATTATATTCGGGAAACGATTTTTGTGTCAGGGCGATGGTAATTTCACGTCCACGGTCGGTACGGAAGTTAAAGCATATCACCACATCACCATCCTTTATAACTGCTATAGGGTTGCCATCAGCACCAACCCTTACAATCGGTTTAACAAACTCATCGGTAACACCATCAGCGTATGATCTTTTTATCGATGCCAAAACATCCTGCGTGGCTTCGCCATCGCCATTAACCATCAAATCATAAGCCAGTTTAACGCGTTCCCAGCGGTTATCCCTGTCCATTGCATAGTAACGGCCTATAACCGAAGCTATTTTTGTCGGGGTAGGGGCTATGTATTCTTCAAGGTCGGTAATATAACCGGCGCCCGAACGCGGGTCGGTATCGCGGCCATCCAAAAACGCATGGATGTAAACTTTGTTGAGGCCATAAACCTGCGCGGCATCGCACAAACCTCGTAAATGCCTGGTGTGCGAGTGTACGCCACCATCGCTAACCAAACCAATAAAATGCACATCGCGGTTATTGCTTTTGGCATATTCAAAGGCATCCTTTATAACCGGGTTACTGGGCAACTCGTTATCAGCAACTGCTTTATGTATACGGCCAAGTTCCTGGTAAACCGTACGGCCGGCACCCAAATTCATGTGCCCAACTTCCGAATTTCCCATCTGCCCGTCGGGTAAACCAACTGCCATGCCCGATGCTTCCAGCTTTGAATGAGGATATTTTTTAAGTAGTGAATCAAAAAATGGCGTGTTGGCAGCCAGTATAGCGTTCGACTCATCATTACGGCCGTAACCCCAGCCGTCTAATATAATTAATGCAACTTTTTTCTGTTTTTCCACAGTGCAAATATATACAACAGGGGTACAAAATCAGGAATTATAATACATTGCATTTTTCCTTGTTGCAATTTATGCCTATATTTCCTTTGTTAATGATTATGAAGGCCAGATACCTGTTGTTACTTATACTATTCTTCGCTGTTATGCCGTTGGCCAAGGCCGACCCGATCGATGGCGTTGTTTGGCTCATTAAGCAAAATAACATCCACAGGTTGGCGGTATTATTTGATTCTCCTATCGAAATAACTATTAACGGTCAGGTTGAAACCTATTCACGGCCACAGGCCGAGGTTGCCCTTACCAAGTTTTTTAATGAACACAAACCGGTTAAGGTAACCCTGCTGCACAAAGTAAACTCAAACCAAAAATTCCTTTTTGGTGTGGCGATAGTAAAAACCGAAAACGGCACATTTCGTATTGCGTATACCTTTAACCAGATAGGCGGCGGCATGAAAATTATTGAATTACGCATTGAACCCGAAAAAAAATAAGAATATTCTATATTGTTTTTACTTTTGAGCCTCATAAAAAAGTAAACACTTGGACAAACAACTGATAGACCAGTTTATAATTAACGCATTAAAAGAAGATGTTGGCGATGGCGACCACACTTCACTGGCCACCATACCCGCCGGCACTACCGGTAAAGCAAAACTTTTAGTAAAAGATAATGGCGTATTGGCCGGTGTTGAGCTGGCTGCCGAAATATTCCACATAGTTGATGATAAACTTAAGCTAACCGTTTTTTTGAACGATGGCGCCGCAGTAAAATATGGCGATGTGGCTTTTGAAGTGGAAGGCGATGCGCAAAATATATTAAAAGCCGAGCGCCTGGTGCTGAATTGCATGCAGCACATGAGCGGTATAGCTACCGTAACGGATGAAATTGTCGACCTGTTAAAAGGAACCAACACCAAAGTGCTGGATACCCGCAAAACAACACCTGGTATACGTTACCTTGAAAAATGGGCGGTAAGGATAGGCGGAGGTGTGAACCACCGGTTCGGTTTGTACGATATGATATTGATAAAAGATAATCATGTTGATTATGCGGGTGGTATACAGGAAGCCATAGAAGGCGCACATAACTATCTTGCTGCAAATAACAAAAAACTGGCTATTGAAATTGAGGTGCGCAACCTTGAAGAATTGGACGAAGTATTGCAAACAGGTGGGGTAGACCGTATATTGCTGGATAATTTTAATTTTAGCGACCTTAGCGATGCGGTTGATATGATTGAGGGCCGTTATATTACGGAAGCCTCGGGAGGTATTACTATTGATAATATACGTGCGTATGCGGAAACAGGGGTTGATTATATATCAGTTGGTGCCTTAACGCATTCTGTTAAAAGCCTTGATTTGAGTTTGAAGGCTGTTAAGTAAGTTTTAGTTAATTAGAGATCAGTTAATTAGAGATCAGTTAGAGAATGTAATAATAGATCGGTAATTGAAAATTTGTTTTACCTAATCTCTAATCTCTAATCTCCAGTCTCTAATCTCTGCTCTTAATCTCTAAATATTGATAACAATTTAGTAATATTGTGGAGAGATGATATCAATCTATTCGATTTCAGCACTCATACTGGCCTATTTGTGTGGATCTATCCCTACAGCGGTGTGGATAGGGGAGGCATTTTTTGGCGTTGATGTTCGTGAATACGGCAGCGGCAATGCCGGCGCTACCAATACCTTTAGGGTATTAGGCAAAAAAGCAGGCATCCCCGTAATGCTTATCGATATTTTAAAAGGGTGGACAGCCACCAACCTTGCCTATTTCATCGGCGTTTCAACCACCGGCGCTTATAATTCACCCGAATACATGAATTACGCTCTTGCATTAGGCATTGCGGCTGTTATGGGCCACCTGTTCCCCATATTTGCAGGTTTCAGGGGCGGAAAAGGTATAGCCACTTTATTAGGTATGATATTGGCCATTAACTTGCCCGCCGCTTTATTTTGCGTGGGGGTTTTCCTGTTAGTGCTGTTAATTACGCGTTATGTATCATTAGGTTCAATTATGGCCGGCTTTGCCTATCCTGTTGTGGTGGCTCTTGTGTTCCCTATATCTCGCTCGGTAATTATTTATGGTATGTGCATGTGCCTGCTCATACTGGTTACTCACCAAAAAAATATTGAGCGCCTACTAAAAGGTACGGAATCAAAGGTTAATTTGTTTAAAAGGAAATCGGCTTAAATATATTCGCCCAGTACTTCCAAAATAGCTTTGGCCTTTAACAAACATTCTTCGTATTCCTGTTCCGCATTAGCATGATAAGTAATGGCGCTTCCAACCTGGAATGACAGGTATTTGGTAGTCGAATTATAAAGGATGGTGCGTATCACCACATTAAAGTCAAAATCATTATCCGGGCTGAAATAACCTATTGCTCCCGAGTAAACACCGCGTTTGCTGCGTTCATATTGTTCCATCAACTGCATGGCGCTTATCTTTGGCGCGCCCGTCATGCTGCCCATCGGGAAGGAGTTTTTTATAGCTTCAATAACTGAAATATCATCCCGCATCTCGCAAACTACAGTCGATATCATCTGGTGCAATTGGTTAAAGCTATAAATGCCAAACAGTTCCTCCATTTTTACCGTACCTTCTTTAGCCGAACGGGTAAGGTCGTTACGGACCAGGTCCACTATCATTACGTTTTCCTGCAGTTCTTTGGTATGGTTCCTAAGTTGTTGTTTGATGGTTTCATCTTCCTGTTGTGTTTGGCCCCTTTTAGCCGTGCCCTTTATAGGCTGCGATATTAGTTTGCTCCCCCGTTTAGCCAAAAAGCGTTCAGGTGAGGCGCATAAAATGTAGTTATCCTGCAATTTAAAAAAGCCGGCGAAAGGATTGGGTGATATATAATTCAGCTTTAAAAAAATGCTTAGCGGGTCTATCGTTGTATGTGCTGCAAAAAATTCCTGGCAAAAGTTCGTTACATATATATCGCCGCGGGTAATATGTTCCTGTATCTTTTTAACAGTTTCTATGTACGCTTCCTTAGTAAATTTCGATCGCAGATCTATTGTCGTAAAGCTTCCGGGTTGGTGAATTATCTGTCCTTCAATGCTTGCAAATACATCGGCCGGATCGTCAGATACAACCTGCACGCCGTCTTCATCAATAATAATTATATGCTCCGGAACAAAAAAATATAAGTCAGGAAAATCAAGGCCATCAATATTTTCCGATAACAGGTGTTCCACTTCGTTCTTCAGATCATACCCAAAAAAACCGGTCACCCATCCACGGTTCGCCTCGCGAAATTGAGCCAGTTGTTCAAATGCATTACCTGCATTGGTAGTTATTTCAGCTTTAGCGCCGATAGCTATCAGCGTATGAAATTTAGAATAGGTATCGGGAAAGCTATTGGAATCAAGATAGCAGACCGCATCAAAAGTACAGCCCCATTGCAAGGCTTTTTGTTTAAATGCATTAAGATCATGTACCCGGTTTATCACAGTGTAAAAATAGCCAACTTAAAGTAAATCATGCCAATTGCTTTATTTTAGCGGTTATGATCTAACAGAAGAGGGCATCCAATTTGAATGCCCTCTTCTAAATTATTTATGAGGTCCGTTATTAATACAATTCCAGTGTCTGCACCCGGTCAGGCCCAACGGAAAGATATTTTACCGGTACGCCTAATTCTTTCTCCAAAAACATGATATAAGATCTAAGCTTATCTGGTATCTGGTCTATTTCAGTAATACCTGTAATATCCTCTTTCCAGCCATCTATTTCTTTTAATACCGGGATCGGTTCTACCGCACAAATATCATAAGGCATATAATCTATAATTTCGCCCAAGTAGTTATAATGTGTGCAGGCGTATATTTTCTCAAAACCGCTCAGTACATCGGCTTTGGTCATTACCAGTTCGGTAACACCGTTAAGCATAATGGCGTATTTTAAAGCGGGTAGGTCTATCCATCCTGTACGGCGTGGGCGACCTGTGGTAGCGCCAAATTCGTGGCCTAACTGGCGTAATTCTTCGCCTAATTCATTATCCAGTTCAGTAGGGAAGGGGCCGCCGCCAACGCGTGTGCAATAAGCTTTAAAAATGCCTATCACATCGCCAATTTTATTGGGCGCAATACCCAAACCTGTGCAAGCCCCAGCGGTTGTAGTGTTCGATGAGGTTACAAATGGATACGAACCAAAGTCAATATCAAGCATGGTGCCCTGTGCACCTTCGGCCAATACTTTTTTACCTTCTTTCAGGTAATTGTTCACCAAATGTTCCGAATCAACCAACTCAAATTTTTTGATCAGGTCCACAGCTTCAAAAAATGCGGCTTCGCGTTCTGAAAAATCATCTACGTGGCCATATAATGCGGTAAGCATCGATACATGTTTGTCAACTAGTTTCTGGTAACGTTCCTTAAAATCAGGTAGGGTAATATCGCCTATACGCAAACCGTTACGGCCAGTTTTATCCATATAGGTTGGGCCTATGCCTTTCAAGGTAGAACCTATTTTGCCTTCACCCATCTTTTTTTCCGACGCTGCATCAAGCAGTTGGTGGGTTGGTAAAATAAGGTGCGCTTTTTTGGCTATAACCAGGTTCTTTTTTGCTAAAAGATCATGCCCGGCATCTTTAAGTTTATCTATTTCTTTTTTTAGGGTGATAGGATCGATAACCACGCCGTTGCCGATAAGGTTAAGGGTGTTATCAAAAAATATACCCGAAGGGATGGTATTCAGTACAAATTTTTTACCGTCGAACTCCAAGGTATGGCCTGCATTTGGCCCGCCCTGGAAACGTGCGATCAGGTCGTAACCTGCGCTAAGTACATCAACAATTTTTCCTTTACCTTCATCGCCCCACTGGAGGCCTAATAATACGTCAACAGCCATGTAATAATAAAAATTCGAATGTTAATGAAAGGTGGCAAAGTTATATTTTTCTATCGCAAAAACCTGCTCTTAATTTTGCACAATTTCCGTATAGATTTAACGAGTGGTGTTTGATCTCGAATTTCAACAATTCGCCCATCATGCTTTGTATCTGCTGTATGCGCGGGTCGCAAAACTCAACAACCTTGCCGCAGTCAATGCAAATGATATGATCATGCTGTTTATAACCGTATGATTTTTCGAACTGCGCCATATTTTTACCAAACTGGTGCTTGGTAACCAGGTCGCATGATACCAGCAATTCCAAAGTATTGTATACCGTAGCGCGGCTCACACGGTATTTTTTATTTTTCATGTGGATATATAACGATTCCACATCAAAATGGTCGCTGCGCGAGTATATTTCTTCTAAAATGGCAAAACGTTCGGGGGTTTTCCTCAGGTTTTTATTTTCGAGATAGGCCTCGAATATCTTTTTAACCAATGCAATGGTTTCAACTTGCGACATAATGAACTATTAACGTGTAAAGTTAGCTATTTGGATCAAGAATCAAGAGCCGATAGCCAACAAACAACTATTAGGCTAAAAAAACTACACTGTCTTGATTCTTGCATCTTGGTTCTTGACTCTAATTAAGAAGCTTTCTCAATTTCCGAATCAAAGCGTGTTACGGTATTAATGCCTTTTATCATTTTAAGCTTTCTTATCAGATTGTCCAAATGGTGGGTATCGTTCACATAAACCATAATAGTACCCTCAAAAATACCATTGTCGCTGTCAACCGTTATGGAGCGTATGTTTACCTTAAAATCATTTGATATAACAGTAGTTAGCTGGTTTATCAAGCCCACTTCATCAATACCTGTAATGCGCAAGCCGGTTAAAAACGCCAGTTCTTGTTGGTTGGTCCACTTGGCTTTTACTATCCTGTAGCCATAATTAGCCATTAGCTTGGCGGCGTTAGGGCAATTTGTACGGTGTATTTTTATGCCATCGCTTACCGTTACAAAGCCAAAAACATCATCGCCGGGTATTGGGTTACAACAATTGGCCAGTTTGTAGTCGATCTTCTGCATATCCTCACCGATCAGCAACATATCACTGTCTTTGGCTTTAAGGGTGCGCACCAGGCTTTGTACCTGCTCAGCTTCTATTTTATCCTGTGGTTTGTTTTCAATTACTTTTTCCGAGGCCTGGTATTCCTTCAGGTCCTTCATGTCGATATTGCCCTGCGCAACCTCAAAAAACAGGTCGAGGGTTGATTGTAGCTTGAAAAAATAACTCAGCTTGTGTATGTTTTCGGAGTTATAAGTGATCTTAAGCGACTTCATTTTTCGCTCCAGTATCTCCTTGCCTGTTTCCGCTATCTTACGTTTTTCTTCCTTTAGTGCCGATTTTATTTTTGCCTTAGCCTTAGCAGTAACCACAAAGCTCAGCCAATCCTCTTTAGGGGTTTGCTTACTTGAGGTAATGATCTCAACCTGGTCGCCGTTTTGCAGTTTATAGCTTAGTGGTACCAGTTTATGGTTCACCTTGGCGCCAATACAGCTTGCGCCTACATCGGTGTGTATCTCAAATGCAAAATCAAGCGCGGTGGCATTTAGCGGCAATTGTATCAATGCGCCTTTTGGAGTAAAAATGAATATCTCGTCCGAGAACAGGTTCATTTTAAAATCATCCAAAAAGTCCAGCGCGTTCGATTCCGGGTTTTTCAACAGATCGCGTACCTTTTGTACCCATAGGTCAAGTCCGCTATCGGTTGATGATTCCTTGTATTTCCAATGCGCGGCAAAGCCTTTTTCAGCGATCTCGTTCATGCGTTTGGTACGTATCTGCACCTCAACCCACTGTCCGCGAGGCCCCATAACCGTGGTGTGTAACGATTCATAGCCATTTGCCTTCGGCGATGATATCCAGTCGCGTAGCCTGTCCGGGTTTGGCCGGTACAGGTCGGTAACTATGGAGTATGCTTTCCAGCAATCGGCTTTTTCGCTTTCGGGGGTGCTGTCCAATATCACCCTGATGGCAAAAAGATCATAAACTTCCTCAAAAGGGATGGCCTTTTTCTTCATCTTGTTCCAGATGGAATGGATGGATTTCGGCCTGCCGAAAATATCGGCTACCAGGCCCTGTCCTTCGATCACTTTTTGTACCGGCCCAATAAAATCACGTATGAACTTTTCGCGTTCCGCCTTTTTTTCGTTTAGCTTATTTTTAATAAAGCTGTAGGTTTCGCGTTCCATGTATTTCATGGAAAGGTCTTCCAGTTCCGATTTTATGGCATATAAACCCAGGCGGTGGGCGAGGGGTGCGTATAAATAAACAGTTTCCGATGATAGTTTAAGCTGCTTATCGCGCGGCATAAACTCCATGGTACGCATGTTATGCAGGCGGTCGGCCAGTTTTATCAGTATCACCCTCACGTCATCGGCCAGGGTAAGCAGCATCTTACGGAAATTCTCGGCCTGTAACGAGCTATTGGTATCAAAAACGCCCGATATTTTGGTTAAGCCATCAATTATCTTGGCAACTTTTTTTCCAAATTCCCTTTCAATATCGTCAAGCGTAACATCAGTATCCTCTACAACATCATGCAAAAGCGCACATACTATCGAGGTTGTGCCTAACCCAATTTCTTCAGCAGCAATTTGCGCAACAGCAATGGGGTGGTATATATACGGTTCGCCCGATTTACGGCGCATGGCCGCATGGCTCTCCAATGCCATATCAAATGCCTTGCGTATCATGCGTTTATCGCCTTTTTCAAGGGTTGATCTACAGGCACGCAGCAAAGCACGGTATCGTTTTAATATCTCATTCTTTTCAACTTCCAGGTCTATCACCAATTCTTTCATCTATCAGCTCCTAACAAAAAAATGTCTTAAATAATTGTAACAAAAGTCAATAAATCGCGTGTAATTGTAAAATACGAAATAAATTGCATTATTTTTGTATTAAGTAAAATTATGAAATTTATTGGTCTTCTTTTGTTTTGTTGTTGTACAGTGGGAAGTGTTGCGGCGCAAACACCAAAAGCTGCACCTATGAAATTGGGCAAAAATGATACCATTAGAACTTATATGACAATGGTTGACGGGCAGCCTATACCATGGATCATGTATGGAGAAATAAAAATTGTAGATACCCGCATATTTTTGACCCAGGCCGATAGGGATGCTTATAACCGTTTGGAGTATAATGTGAAGCGTGTTTGGCCCTATGCACAGTTTGCAGGCCAGCGTTACCAGCAATTACAGCGCGACCTTGCCCTTACAGCCAATAAGCATAAACAAAAAGAATTAGTTGCCGCTTGCAATAACCAGATAAAAGACCTTTTTAAAAGAGAAGTTGAAAACCTGACAATAAGTCAGGGCGAAGTTTTAATAAAGTTGATAGACCGCCAAACAGGGAATACCAGTTATGACCTGGTTAAACAACTTAAGGGTGGTTTAGATGCCTTCATGCTGCAATCAGTGGCACGCCTGTTCGGCCACAACTTAAAGGAAACCTACGACGCTGATGAAGACAGGGACATTGAGTCCATCATCCAAAAAGAAGGTTACGACTCCACCAGGAATTAATAATGGACAACCAGCTCATCTACCAGTTTGACGTTCAGAAGATCGACGGCGAACAGATCAATCTGTCAGAATATAAAGATAAAGTGCTTTTAATTGTAAATACCGCCTCGCAGTGCGGCTTTACGCCCCAATTGAAGGATCTGGTGGAGTTGAAAAACTTATTTAAAGACAAAGATTTCGAGATATTGGCTTTCCCCTCAAATGATTTTGGCGGACAGGAACCTTTAGAAGGTACTGCGATAACGGATTTTTGTGCGGAGTTCGGTGCGAATTTTCCCATTTTTGATAAAATAAGGGTCAGAGGCCCGTATGCAGACCCATTATATAAATTTTTTGGCGATAAAAAACAAAATGGCAAATTTGGCTCGGTCCCGCGCTGGAATTTTCATAAATTTTTAATAGATAGGAACGGCAGGGTAACCGATTTTTTTTACCCGTTCACAAAACCAAATTCATCCAAAATAAGGAAGAAAGTAGACCGCTTATTGGCGGACAAAAAATAGTTATGACAAAATTAGACATATTGGTTTTACCGGTACACCCCGACGATGCTGAGCTTGGGTGCGCAGGAACAGTTTTAAAACATATTGCATTAGGTAAAAAAGTAGGTATTGTCGACCTTACCCGCGGCGAACTGGGTACACGGGGCTCGGCAGAGATACGCGAGCAGGAAGCAGCAAAAGCCGGGGAAATATTGGGGCTTACCATAAGAGAGAATTTAGGCATACCTGATGGCCTCTTCCAAAATATACCGGCATACCAGCTAAAGGTTATTGAAGTAATACGCCGCTACCAGCCCGATATTATTATAACTAACGCCTACCACGACAGGCACCCCGACCATGGCCGCGCCAACGAGTTGGTGGAAACCGCGGCTTTTTTAGCAGGGCTGCGCAAGATTGAAACCAGTAATGAAGGCAAAGATCAGGCTGCCTGGCGCCCGAATATGGTATTGCATTTTATACAGGACCGCTATATTGAGCCCGATATATTGATAGATGTTACCGAATTTTGGGATAAAAAAATTGAAAGCGTATTGGCTTATGGGTCACAATTTTTCAATCCTGAGTGGAACGAAGATGAGCCGCAAACCTATATATCATCGCCTGAATTTATTAAGATAGTTGAGGGCCGTGCCATGGAATTTGGTAAAAGTATACAGGCAAAATATGCCGAAGGCTTCACATCACGAAAACTTTTAGGGGTAGATAATCTATTCTCGCTTCGATAACCGTCGTCTGGGGATCGGCAATATAGCGGATCTCTGTTTCCAGCCTCTCAAATCTCAAAACTTTTACGCATTGCCTTTAAGGCAATGCGTAGGCCGTGTATTGTGGTTGCTGCTCAAAACCCTTGATCTTTTCCGGTATAAGTACTCTGCCATATCGCGTATAACTACGCTTGTTTTCAGCTGCTTGCGTGGGATACCTTTACTCTCAGTAAAGTATCTATGAGAATAACCTAAAAAAAATCAAAATGAAAAATGAGACAAAAAACGCGGTAGTTGTAAAACTATCCAAACATGCCGGTGCCGGAAATTTAGAAAATTTACGGGCATATGTGGTAAGCTCCACAGGAAAGATCATTGAAGCCGCACACTTTAAGGGTGATGAAGCGGTTCTGACCAGCTCCCGAAAATCACTGGAAGGGCAAAGTAAGGTATATCTTGCGCCGGCCTTGCCGGAGAGTGCCGGGGCAGCCAGGAAAAATGAGCTTGCATTGCTTAAAATGAACGCCTATGAAGTGGTGAAGGATCTCAACGAAAACCTGCTGATGATAGACAAGCTGCCGGCAGGGATCATTGATCGCTTTCCGTTCCGTGAGTGCCTGATAACGGGGCATGTGAACGAAAACTTTTTTATTGACGGGCAATTGCAGAACCTGCCGTTATGCGACCTGCGGGTACATATATGTGAGGTAGAAGCAGAATTGATATGGCCGTACATACCTATATATTATCGCCGTATACCCGATTGGGTATTGCAGGAAATTGCTCAGAAGATCGTCAACCTGCATTTTAAACCAGGCCCGCCTGATCCGATAGGGCCAATAAGCTTTGAGCAAAAGGTTAATTTGCCTTTAAGTTCATTAACAGCCAGGTCGCAGGCAATAAGATCAGCCGAATCAAATTTACCGCCATCGCTGCCTGATCAGGTGCTCAGCGATCTGCGATCGGGTTCGGTTGAAGTGATCAGGAAAAGCCTTACCGATTACCATTACCTCATCTATCCGTATATATGCCTGTGGCGCATATACTGGCCCTACATTTACTGCATTGATGAATTAGCCGTAGTAACCACCGATTGTAACGGGCATTTCCAGCATTGGGAGTTACTTTTCGGCAAGGAACACCCGCTTAACATTTACATTTGGGTTGAGGCCAATATTAACGGGCAATGGGTTACCGTTTACCGGCCGGCGCTGCCATGCCATACCTGGTGGAATTACCAATGCGGCACCAATATTAACCTTACACTAACCGACCCGCGGCTTGCACCCTGCAGTTGTGGTGTTGAGGGCCCGGCAGACGCGGTATGGTTCCGTTCTATTGGTCAAAGCGCGGCAGCATTGCACATCGAGCAAAATGCAACCAGCAACATTACCGTGCAGGGGGCATCACTTAAAAATGCCGGTTGTACTGATATTATTGATGTTAATCATAACTTAGTTAGCCCATTCGGGGGCACACTTACCTTTCAACTGTTTTGCGGTGCAAATATATTTGCCGCAGGCGTAACCCATTACCGCTGGAAGAGCACTATGGTTGCCGATGCCAATCAGAACCCGATACCGTTAGGGTCACAAACTACCAACATTATCGGCGGGGCTGTTTCACGACCATACCTGGTGAAGCTTTCGGCTACACATTACGAAACAAGAATGGCGCCATTGGGCGCGGTGGGTACGGCACCCGATATTGCCTATCGTATCCCGCACGAAAATATAAGTGCCGAGATTACGGCAGTGATCCCTGCGGCCGACCAGCTTTTAAGCCCGCAATGGTCAGATATATTCTTTGACAGCGCATTTATCGACAGTCATTCCCTTACCGACGGGTTATACCGTTTTGATCTGGAACTTTTGAGGCAGGATGCCGCTGGGGCATTTCATGTAGTACCTGTAGCAAGACCAACCTTCCAGGTCTCTGAATCGGGCGATATTAACAGCAGCACCAATGCCCCTGATAATTACCTGCTGCCGCAGATCCCTTTATTCGATGCCGTGAGCCTGAGCTTTAACGCGCGGATCGACAACGCACCATGCGTAGCCGTAATAAATGATGCTGTATTGAAGGATACAGGGGCCAAATCAGGAAGCTGCGGGTTTATTATTTATACTGATACAACGCAGGATATTACCCTGAGTTTTGAGGCATCGCATCCGCGCAACTTCGCTACCTTTAGCTATGGTGTGGTGAAAGGTGACGGTACAGTACCTACAGGGATAAACCCGAACGGATATGTAATATCAAGCGTTGATGGCTTTACTTTAGCCGCCGGAACATTCAGTGATGATTTTACAGTGAATAGCCTGCTTAACGGCTGCCCCGGCCAGGCTGCATTTTCCGAAAACCTGTACGTCGCCGCCCTGGCTACTGACGGAACAAGCAGGCTGTATGGGGGTGATTATTTTAATACGGTTACTAATCAATATATCAACAGTTATGACGCCTCCGCTGTAAATGCATTCGCGTTGAGCAAAACCTAAACTGGTCTGTTGTAGGCTGATCATCCTGTCCGGAATGCCGGATGGGATGATTTTTATATGTTGATTAAGGGACAATAGTTTGTATACAGCTTGATAGCAGCAAATAAGCAGTTTTACCCGGGGGAGGTTATAGAGCTACGTACTCAAACCTGTTGTTATCGTTGCTTCTTTCGCGCTTTAGCTTGTTTTCGTTAGCAAGCTTTAAAAGAATGCCCGATAATTCCGAGGTCTTGAATTCAGAATCGAAATTATCCTTACAATAAGTAGCTATTGATGATATGGAACGTGGCGTGCTGAAAAAATCGGTACTTAAAAGTTGGTTCAGTATTTTGGTAGCGCCGGGCTTTTTGCGGCCCTGTGCAAAGGGATAGTCGTTCTCGTCCCTTTTGTGTACCTTTTTATTAAATAATTCGGTGCCTTCAGCGTCGGTCTTATCAAACTCAACCAGTACATCCAGCAGTCTGTCAATTATTTTTAGTTGAACGGCTTCGGATTTGAACGAGTTAACAACTTCTGAAATTTCGGTGAGTTGTTTTTTAAGTTTCTCAATGTGTTTGCTCATAATAATATTGCAAAGCTTATAGTAACATGTTATACCACTTTTATATAAATGTGCCTAATAGTTAATTGTTTCACTCCGTGAAAAAATAGATTTTCGGCTGTGTTTATGTAGTGATCTAATGTTTAGAAACGATTATAGGACTTTTTTACATAAAAAAGCACCTGTTTATGTCAAAAACAGGTGCTTGTAGCAATATTATTACAAAAAGCTGTATTAAGCTATAAAATAGCGGCTATTTTTTCAAGTATTGTTAGTCCTTCGTCAATATGATTTTTCTCAATAATAAGTGCCGGCCTAAAGCGTATGCTTTTGCTGCCACAGCCTAAAAACATCACATGGTCTTCTAACCCTGAGTTAATAAATCTGTCGCGGATCTTTTTATCCGGGAAATCAAACGCGGTGAGCAGCCCCTTACCGCGCACATTACTTATTACCGGGTATTTTGCTGCAATATCTAATAATTGATTTTGCAAATATTCGCCCATTTTGGCGGCGTTGTCGCACAGGTTATCTTCTTCAATTATCTCCATAATTTTTGATGCGCGAACCATATCGACCAAACTACCGCCCCAGGTTGAGTTTATGCGTGATGAAACCCTGAAAACATTATTCTCAACCTCATCAACCCGGTTGCTGGCCAGTATGCCGCATACCTGCATTTTTTTACCAAAGGCAATAATATCGGGCCTTGCCTTTTCGCCAAAATGCTCGTGGCACCAGAATTTGCCGGTAAGGCCAACGCCGGTTTGCACTTCATCATATATCAGCATGGCTTCATTTTCATCTGCTAATATCCTTAACTGCTCCATAAATTCCTTGCGCACATGGTTATCGCCACCTTCGGATTGTACGGGTTCAATAATTATAGCGCATATATCATCCTTATTATCTTCAAACGCCTTTTTTATCTGGGCGATAGATAGTGCCTCGCGGCGCAACAGGTCTTCGTGGTTAGCATCTGAATACGGGAAATTCATATGCGGGAATGAAACCCTTGGCCAGTCGAATTTGGCAAACCATTTGGTTTTAACCGGTTGGGTATTGGTAAGGCTTAATGTATAACCTGAGCGGCCATGGAAGGCATGCTCAAAATGTATCACCTGGAAGCCGCGCTCCTTCGTGTAACCCTTCGCAAAGTTCTTCTGCACCTTCCAGTCCATCGCAACTTTTAAAGCGTTCTCAATGGCTAATGAGCCGCCTGCAATAAAGAAAGCATGCGGCAGGTAATCAGGTATGCCCACACGGTCAAAAGTGTCAACAAATTGCGCGTATTGCGTGGTGTATATGTCCGAGTTCGACGGGTTGGTCAAAGCCGCCATCATCAGGTTTTTTTTGAACTCCTCGTCGTTCACCATCTTAGGGTGATTGTAGCCCAGCGGCACGGAAGCAAAGCAGGTAAAAAAGTCGAGCAGGGTCCTTTTATACTTAGCGTCGTAAATATAAACACCCCTGCTTTTTTCCATGTCAAAAGTCATGTCGAAGCCATCAGCAAGTATATGCTTATTTAGCGTGGCCTGGACATTTTCGGGAGATACAAGCAGGTTATACATAGTAAATTGGTTTGTAACAAATTTACTAAAAACCGCTCAAAAACAACAATCTAAGCACTTTTTGAACCGATTGCCAAAAAAGTAACTTTAAATTGACTAAAGTTAGTTTTTGTACTAAAAAGGGATTTGGTCGGGTAGTTTTGATGTGCAAATGTGCGGATATGCAGATGTGCAAATGTGAAAATTCTTCGCGAAAACGAGAATTTTGATTAATAGTTGGGTGTCAGTCTGAGCCTGTCGAAGACATGCGGACAAAGGCCTTTACGCTTACCCTTCGAGTGCCTCAGGGTGACACCCCCCGTTTTCAAAACTTCTCCTTCATCCCCAACAGCCCCATCAACCCACCGGTATGAACCGCTAAAATACTGCTGCCTGGTTTAAAGTAGTCTTTCCCAGCAAGGTCATAAATAGCAAGAAGCATCTTCCCCGTATAAACAGGTTCTATCAATATCCCGGTATCGGCAACAAACTGTTTGATGAAACCGATGAGTTTATCATCAGTTTTGGCATATCCCCCAAAATCATAACCTGTATGCAATTGGTATGGTGCGGGCGCGGTTAAGTATTTATCTATTTCATCCTTCATAAAGCCGCCATTTTTAAAAACAGGGATGGCATTAAATTCAGTATTTAGCCCGCGACTTTGCAGGCCGTTAATAATACCTGCGGCGGTTGTGCCTGTTCCGCAGGCACAAAAAATATGGTCGTAAATTTGGGTTAGCTCATCCACCAGTTCAGCGCAGCCCTGCGCGCCTTCTGCCGATGCGCCGCCTTCATCAATAAAAAAGGCATCGGCATCATCACCAAAATATTTATCAAACAAAGCAGGTTTATCGCGGTAGCTTTCCCGGTCGGTAAATATTAGCTGCATACCATGCAGTCGGCACAAAAAAAGGGTATCATTAGTTACTTCTTCGCCGCGCACAATGCCGGTAGATCTAAACCCCAACTTTGCCGCTGCCGCCGCCGTTGCCAGTAAATGATTGGAATAAGCACCGCCAAAAGTTACCAGGTGGGTTTTATTTTGGGTTGATGCTTTTTTAAGGATGTATTTTAATTTACGCCATTTATTGCCCGATATAAGCGGGTGTATCAGGTCGTCGCGCTTTATGTGTAAGGTTATGCCCTGTTCATCAAACAGCGTATTTTTTATTTGCTGAACAGGGCTATAAATTTCAAGATCGATATTCATTAAAAACCAAAGCCGATCCCCGCGTTAACTGATTTGTATTGCGCTAAACTGGCTGAAGCAAATATACGGATACCCAGGTTCAACTGGAAGCCGATATCGGCACGGAAACCGCTGATAGTTTTCTCATTAATATTGATAGGATCAGTATAAACAGAATATTCACCATTTGCATTTGTAGTAACCGGGTAATTGCCTATAGCGGCCAGGTCGGCGTGCGCGGTATTGTAACCCACAGCTAAAAACGGGGTAAAGAACAATAGTTTTTTCGATATAATAGCTTCGGCTAAAAAGCTGGTAAAATGCGCATCGGTATGTTGGTTACTGAAATCATTGTTTGTATTTGGGTCGCTTGGATCATGCACAGCGCCATCTTGCGGTTTTACATTTAAGCTGGCATCTAAATTTAAACGGCTGTACGCCAATAAAACCGACAGGTCAAAAGGCACAAGCGTTTTTGCCTTTCCAAACATATATTGGGTAAGGTCGTGCTTTAACCCAAAACCGATCATTGATACCGAACCCACATCGCCGCCAAAGTTTATTTTTGGTATCAGCCTAACTGTAACATCGGTGTTTTGCACCAGGCCCACGGTTAATTGCACCTGTGGCGAAGGTATAAGCGGTAATTTACCCGATGGCAGCGTAAATTCATCTACTTTATTATGGTTTGCATCATATATATTCATTACCGGGCCATCGTTATTTCTTTCACCACCTATTGTTGGTGCAATGGTTTGGCTGGGGTCTTTAGGCCCAACGCCATCCGATAAGCCGATCTTTGTTACATCGAATGATTTATCGCTATTGGGTGTAAATGCCCCTGAGGCGGTAATGCGTAATTCAAAATGAAGCAGTTTTTTTGTTTTGGCAGTATTTGCCCAGCCGCTATTCATGCCTACGCCAAATCCTTTGAACAATGGGTCGCCGTAAGCCTGTACCAGTTTTGTGGCATCGCCCGGCGATACTTTTATAATATCAGAAAATCCGCCCTGTGCATTTGCTTTGAAAGCCGGAGCCAATAACATAAAAGCTATTAATGTAATGTAGAGTTTTTTCATAAGTAGTCTTCAATTAAATAGATGCACTTAAAGATACTGTATACGACACACGTAGGCAATAGGTTAGAAAAACCTTACTTTTGCGCCAATGACAGATGATGCCGAAATAATTGACCAGGACGAACAGGACCTGTACGAACATTTACGCGTAGTGGTTGATAAGGGCCAGTCGTTGCTGCGCATTGATAAGTTTTTGATGCACAGGGTCGAGAACGCCTCGCGCAACCGCATACAAAACGCTATTGAGCTGGGCAACGTGCTGGTGAACGATAAGCCCATAAAGTCGAGCTATAAGGTTAAACCACTTGATGTAATATCGGTAGTTCTGCCGCATCCGCCGCGTGATACCGAGGTTTATCCTGAAAATATCGACCTGAATATTGTTTATGAGGATAATGATATTTTAATAGTGAATAAGCCCGCCGGTATGGTAGTTCACCCGGGCTATAATAACTACACTGGTACGTTGGTTAACGGTTTGGTATATCACTTTCAGCAATTACCAACGCTGCCGGGGAATGACGGCCGCCCCGGTTTGGTACATCGAATCGATAAGGATACCAGTGGCTTGCTGCTCATAAGTAAAAACGAACATGCCATGGCCTGGCTCGCGAGGCAGTTTTATGAGCACACTATCACCCGCAAATATTTGGCCCTTGTTTGGGGCGACCTGGCCGAAGACGGAACCGTAACCGGCTACATTGGCCGCAGCGTGAACGACAGGCGTGTAATGGCTATTTACGACGACCCCGAAAAAGGCAAATGGGCGGTAACGCATTATAAGGTTTTAGAGCGCCTGAATTACGTTACCTTAATTGAATGCAAACTCGAAACCGGCCGCACCCACCAGATACGTGCGCATATGAAGCATATCGGTCACCCGCTATTTAGTGATGCCACCTATGGCGGCGATAAAATTTTAAAGGGAACGGTATTTAGTAAATACAAGCAATTTGTTGAGAATTGCTTTGAGATAATGCCCCGCCAGGCGTTGCATGCCGAAACGTTGGGTTTTATTCATCCTACACTTAGAAAGTATATAAATTTCGAGGCCCCGTTGCCAGCTGATTTTGCCGCAGTTTTAGAAAAGTGGCGTAAATACGCAGGGGCAGAGGTTAAGGAATAATATAAATTCCTTACCTCTCCCTTGTTTCTTGAATCTTTCCCACACCCTTTTGTCATACATAGCTAACAATTCAACATAAAACGGCCGGTTTAAAACTTTTGAGTAAAATAATCCGTTATTTTACTTCAGAAAGGTACAACATGCGTGGTTTTGGATTTTCCAAGTTTACACCCAACGAGATCCCGAAAGGCGGATTTGACGAATTACTGAAATTATTTCTTGAATTGCTTAACTATACTTCGGGCGATGCCGGCGAAGCTTTGGCCTGGATGAATGAATTGGACAAGCAGTACAACATCACAAACGATGAGTACGGCATGGGCGATTTTATCGACGAGCTGAAGCAAAAAGGTTATCTCGACGAAGACAAAGGTAACGGCGAGTTCCGCATAACAGCAAAGGCTGAGCAAAGCATTAGGCAGTCGGCATTAGAAGAAATATTCGGCAAGCTTAAAAAATCGGGTAAAGGCAATCACCGTTCACCCCAATCAGGCCAGGGCGATGAAAAAAATGCCGAACGCCGCGAATTTGAGTTTGGTGATAGTTTGGACCAGATAGATATGACGCAATCTATCCACAACGCGCAGGTTAACCACGGCATCGGCGATTTTATGATGACCGAACGCGACCTGGAAGTAGAGGAAATGGACTATAAAACCCTGACCTCGACCGTGCTGATGATAGATATATCGCACTCCATGATATTATATGGCGAGGACAGGATTACACCGGCCAAAAAAGTAGCCATGGCACTGGCAGAACTTATCCGCACCAAATACCCGAAAGACACTTTGGATATTGTGGTTTTTGGTAACGATGCGTGGCCCATTGCGTTAAAGGACTTGCCTTATTTACAGGTCGGCCCTTTTCATACCAATACTTATGCCGGGCTTGAACTGGCTACCGATCTGCTTCGCCGCCGTAAAACGCATAACAAGCAGATATTTATGATAACCGATGGCAAGCCTACCTGCTTAAAGGAAGGCACCAAGTATTATAAGAACAGCATTGGCCTCGACCGTAAAGTGGTGAATAAAACACTGAACATGGCTGCGCAATGTAAGCGCCTTAAAATACCTATCACCACGTTTATGATAGCTAAAGATCCTTACCTGCAACAATTTGTACGCAAATTCACTGAAACAAACGGCGGCAAGGCTTTTTACAGCTCATTGAATAATCTTGGCGAATACATTTTTGAAGATTACGCCAGGAACCGGAGAAAGACGGTACGATAACATTATAATTTGAAGATGTGACAATTTGAAAATTTGAAGATTTTTTTAATGTCTTCATTTTCAAATTGTCACATCATCAAATTTTCAAATTAAAAAGATGAACAAATTAGAAATAACAACCTTAGGCCAGTTAAAGAAAACAGATTATAAAAGCCGATCCGTTAAAGATGAATTGCGGGCCAACCTTATCGCGCAGCTAAAAAATAAAGAAGGCGGGTTTGAAGGTATCATCGGTTTTGAGGATACAGTAATACCTGATCTGCAAACCGCTATACTTTCGCGCCATAATATTTTGCTGCTGGGTTTGCGCGGGCAGGCAAAAACGCGTATCGCTCGGTTACTTGTTAATTTATTGGATGAATACATACCTTATATTGAAGGGTCAGAACTATATGACGACCCGCTGGCCCCTATATCATGGTTCGGGCATAACGAAGTTTTGGTTAAAGGGGATGCTACCCCAATTGCCTGGCTGCACCGCAGCGAACGCTATACCGAAAAACTAGCTACGCCTGATGTTACCGTTGCCGACCTGATCGGTGATGTTGACCCTATCAAGGCCGCTACAATGAAGCTGACTTATAGCGATGAACGCGTGATCCACTTTGGTTTAATACCCCGCGCGCACCGCGGCATATTTGTGATAAACGAATTGCCCGATCTGCAGGCACGTATACAGGTATCGCTTTTTAATATTTTGCAGGAAAGGGATATTCAGATACGCGGTTTTAAGCTGCGCCTGCCTTTGGATATACAATTTGTATTTACAGCCAACCCAGAGGATTACACCAACCGTGGTTCGATAGTAACGCCACTAAAGGATAGGATAGAGAGCCAGATATTAACCCACTACCCGCGCTCGGTTGAAATATCGCGCAAGATAACTCAGCAGGAAGCGTTGTTAACTCCTGAACAAAAGACCGTTATTGAAGCGGATGGCCTGGTCAAAAATATGATAGAGCAGATCGCTTTTGAAGCGCGTAATTCTGAATATATCGATAAAAAATCGGGGGTGTCGGCACGGTTAACTATCTCGGCTTATGAAAACCTCATTAGCAATGCCGAGCGTCGTATGATCATTAACGCTGAGGCGAGTACCTTTGTGCGTATCAGCGACTTTTTAGGCGTGATACCTGCCATTACCGGCAAGATAGAACTGGTTTACGAAGGTGAACTGGAAGGCCCTGCAAAGGTTGCAAACATGCTGATAGGCAAAGCTATTAAAACATTGCTTATCACATTCTTTCCCGATCCTGAAAAAGCTAAAAAAGGTAAGGCTGCCAACCCATACACCGAAATTATTAACTGGTTCAGTAATGGTAACGAGCTTTCATTAGTCGATGATCTGTCGCTTGTCGACTATAAAAAAGGACTTAACTCGGTAACAGGGTTAAAGGATCTGGTTAAAAAGATACATCCCCGCTTAAGCGAAAACCAGCAACTGTTGTTGATGGAGTTTGTATTGCATGGCCTGGCTGAATTTTCACAACTCAACAAAGGGTTTTTAGATAATGGCTTCGCCTTTTCGGATATGTTCAACAGCCTGTTCAACCTTGAGCCGGATGATGATGACCTGGACATAGACGATGACCGTTACTAACCCTTTGTCATCCAACGCGGTGAAGGATGACAAGATCTATTATCAATATTTCCCTAAACACTTGAATATTGACAAACTTTGTTGCGATATTTGACACACCGCGTTATACCCGATCAATAAAAACTAAAAACAAAATGCCGGTGAACCACTTATATTGCCGATGAAAAAATTATTGCAGCCAGCCTTTGATCTCTTACTGTTCAGCAATATGTTCATGGCACTATGCGCTGTAGCCCAGGGGCTGGTTACCTTTTATTTAATAGGTGCCAAGCCTGTATACGAGGTATTATCTATATTATTTATAGCAACAATTGGGCTGTATAATTTCAGTATACTGATGAGCAAACCTGCACATCCCGAAAGATCGCAGCTTATCCGCGAACGCTGGTTTTTTTCGCATTACAGGCTTATGGTTACCATTACCATTGTTTGCGCGCTGGCACTGATACCCTTGTTTTTTCTAATATCTACCGAATCGAAAATACTGCTTATTTTTTTGGGTGTTGTTTCACTTGCATATAATCTGCCGCTTTTTACTTTGGGCGATAAAAAGTTCGGGCTGCGCAATATCCCGGGTTTAAAGCAATTTCTCATTACTTTGGTATGGACCATGAGTACCGTGCTATTGCCTTTGCTGGAGGCACAACACAGGCATTTAGGCGTAGTTTCCATGCGTGATACCACTATACTTATAGCCAAACGTTTCCTGTTCATTGGCGCATTGACCGTGCCTTTTGATATACGCGACCTGTTCCAGGACAGGCAATCGGGACTGAAAACCATACCGGTAATGTTAGGCGAAAAAAAAGCTTACGCGTTTTGCCAGGTACTATTAGCGGGGTATGTTGTGTTGCTGTTCCTGTTCAGGCATAACGGTTTTAATAGTGATTTTTTCGCACTGACCCTAACCGCGCTGCTTGCCGGCTGGCTCATTTTCCGTTCGACCATTGAAAAAGATGAGTACTATTACTTTTTTTTGGTTGATGGCGTTTTAATACTTCAGTATATATTACTAGTGGTATTTGGTAACTTTAGTTTCTAAATGTCGGCCAATTACAACAATTCTGCATGGTTTTATGATGGCCTTGCCCGCCTGGTTTATGGCAGCGCATTAGTAAACGTGCAAGTTTATTTATTGCAGCACATTCCTGCGAATAGCAATGTGCTAATAGTTGGCGGAGGTACCGGCTGGATACTGGAGGAGTTAGCACACATACATCCCAAAGGTTTATCTATCACCTACGTTGAGATAGCGCCCGCCATGATGGCCCTGTCAAAAAAAAGAAACGCAGGCGATAACAAGGTTACTTTTATTAATGATGGCATAGAGAATGTTGCCTTGCCCCCCGATTTTGATGTAGTTGTTACCCCGTTCTTGTTCGATAATTTTACAGAGCAAACTTTACATGAAGTATTTAACGGAATCAGTATCCTGCTAAAAAAAGATGGGATCTGGCTCAATTGTGATTTTCAGTTAACGGGCAAATTGTGGCAATGGGTGATGCTGAAGAGTATGTTTATTTTCTTTAGGTTGATATGTAATATCGAGGCATCAAAATTGCCGAATATCCGGGAATGTTTTGAACATGATGACTTTAGATCGATAGCTCAGAAAAACTTTTTCAGGGAATTTATAGGAGCGGAGATATACAAAAAATGATCGCGGAGGGAGTGCGTTGGATATTCAACTATAACTTATTCAACTCATCAATCAAAAGCTTGCTTATGCGGTTAAAATAGCGTTTTACGCCATAGCCCATAACACATTGAATGCCGCGGCCCGCATTGGTAAGGAAAACTTCGTCCGCTTCATATAGTATATCGGGACTTATCTGTGCCTCAATAACCGGCAGATTTATATTATTTGCAATATTTATAACTACCTGGCGCATTACACCCGCGATACAGCCCTCGCTAAGTGCCGGGGTATACAGGTTGTTTTGGTACAGCACAAATATATTTGAACTGTTAGCCTCGCATAAAAAGCCGTTTTGATTTAGGATGAATACCTCGTCCAAGCGGTTTTGTGTTTTAAAGATACCAGCCAGCACATACACCATCGAATTACAGGTTTTAATATTCGACAGGGGGCTAATGGATTTCGGCACATCGGTATAAACATCCATTATCAGGCCGCGCGGGTTTAAAAAATAGCGCGGTTCGTCATGTGGCACCAGCTCCATGCAATAGCCCATTTTATTTAGGGTAGGCGCATATAGACCCTCTGCATCGCGATAAACCGTTAAGCGGATACGCGCATGTTTGGCCCGGTTGCGTATAGCCAGTTCCGATGCCTTTTCTTTAATGAACCAGGCATCCATTTGCGAGTAGCTGTCTATCTTAAGAGCTTTCATACCACGCTGCAGCCTTTCGGCGTGCATATCGGCAAACTTTATCTCGCCGTTCATCATACGCATGCTTTCGAACAGGCCATCACCATATCGGAAACCGCGGTTAGCCACGCTAAGCAGTTTGGTATCAGCCGGTAATATTTCGCCGTTAAAGTTTATAAAAAGCATGAGTTAGTGATGGTAGTTTAGCGGTTAATTAAGGAGGGCATATTATTTATTATTATTTCCAAAGATATTATAAATGATAACGGGTTTGATATATACACTTGATATTAGAAAGTAAAAATTGATGTTTTAGTTTGGGGACAATGCAAAAATTGCACCATTAATATTTTAGGTATAATTTGAGATTTTTTTAGAGTATTTAATGTCAGTTGAGCAAACCTTTTCCCTAAACATAAGGGAAAAGGTATAATTTGCTGTTATTCTGCTGATGCTGTTTTGCTGCTGTTACCACCAAACGGGAAAACCAGTTTAAAGCTGATGTTCCTGCCCATGTTGTAAATACCCTGGCTTTGTTTGGTCACCGTAACTGGCGTACCATTATTAGCCAGAAAGTATTGTGCCAGGTTCAGGTGGTCGGCATAGGCCACATTGGTGAGGTTAGTACAATTCACGTATAGTGCGCATATAGTTCTTCCTGTTTTTGGGTTAACAAAATTGGTACCCACGCCTGCATTAAACAAGGTATATTGTGCGGAAGGAATTTCAGTATAAAATGCGCTATAAACGTTGTTCTGTGCCCAATCATGCTGTAAGCCGAACTTCAAATAAGTGCCCCTTAAAATTAAATTGTTCACATCGTTCAATCTTAACTTAACTTCAGAATTCAAATGCGGGGCCGGAATATATGGCAAATGCTGTGTTGAATCCGAAGCATTAGGAATATGAGAATAAATATAGGTGAACCCATTA
>Ga0207019_1017_pt1 | contig 43126 bp, 39 predicted proteins | sample Alteio_BWMinCont_50_FD_153483 | JGI IMG/M metagenome (GOLD analysis project Ga0207019, IMG submission 153483) | Enriched cells from forest soil in Barre Woods Harvard Forest LTER site, Petersham, Massachusetts, United States -... | ecosystem: Environmental > Terrestrial > Soil > Temperate forest >...
GCTATGTCTTGTGCGTCGTCCTCCGGGTTGTTTGCTCTCTTCAACAAATCAGTAAGGAGGATTTTCTCGCCCGCTTCGTTCATAACGGTATGGATCGCTGGAGCGCCAGGAACCGTCACTTTTCCAGCGTCGTGCGGGAGATAGAGCGAAACGCTGCCGGGGGTGTGGCCGGGGGTGTGAATCACTTGGGCCTCAAACGATCCCCAACGAAGAACGTCGCCCTCCTTCAGCAATTGATCGATCTCGGTGAGGTCCGGCGGAAGGACGCCGAGGAACGCGGCTTGCATATCCATCGCCTGGTAAAGAGGCAAATCGTCGCGGTGCATGAGAACCGGCGCACCAGTGTATTGATGGAGTTTGCTTAGCCCACCGACATGATCAATGTGTGCGTGGGTGCTCACGATGGCTTTGACGGTGAGGCGGTGACGGCCAATGAGGTCAAGAATACGCGTGACCTCATCGCCTGGGTCCACGACCAGCGCTTCGCGAGTAACCGGATCACCGATAATGGAGCAATTGCACTGCAACATCCCCACCGGGATGGTGATGTGAATGAAACTATCGTGTGCGGCACTTAGGGCGGGCGGTCCGTCGTTCATAAGCGGAATTATAGCATCGGAGCGCCGAGGAATCCGGCGCGGTTGCACGGACAGCGGTCTTTGCTAGACTCAAGGAGAAAAGAGTGAGGCCCAGTTGGAAACGCCATTGATAAGCGGAGTGCTGGAGACGCCGCTCGCGAAGGTACATGCAAGCGCGGGCGCGAAGATGGGCGTGTGGTTCGGGTGTGCGCTGCCGGATGACTTTGGGGACGCGGCCGCGGAGTATCGTTTCGCACGGGAAAGCGTGGCGCTGATCGACAAGAACTGCCGCGCGTATCTTTCGTTCACCGGGCCGGACCGCGTGCGCTACCTGAACGCGATCCTGACGAACAACATCAAGGGCCTCGCTGCGGGACAGGGCAATGTTTCGCTGCTGCTCAATCCGCAAGGGCACATTCTCGCGGAGATTGAAACTTACGCCTTTGCCGACAAACTGTTTTGCGTGTCGTACGCCATGATTCGCGAACGGCTGATCGAGTGGCTGGACAAGTTCATCATCATGGACGACGTTACGCTGACCGATGAGACGGAACGCTGCGGAACGGTGGCTCTGGAAGGACCGAAGGCCGCAGCTGCAGTGGGTGAAGTTTCGGGTTCAGACATTACGAACTTCGAGGAACTTTCCTCGCACGATGGCGCGGTTGGCTCGCTTCCCTGCCGGATCGTAAAGAGGTCGCCTGGTGGAGTTGCGGGCGCGGAATTTGTTGTGGAGCGGGAGAGACTCAAAGAGCTGTGGAAGATTCTTGCGGAAGCGGCACGAAAGAACGGCGGCGGACCGATGGGCTACAGCGCGCTGAGTGGGGTCCGGCTGGAGCAGGGTGTGCCATGGTTTAGCTATGACTTTGGCGAAAAGCAAATCCCGCATGAAGCGGGATTACAAGACAGTCACATCAGTTACACCAAGGGTTGCTACACCGGCCAGGAAATCGTGGAGCGCGTGCGCTCGCGCGGCCAGGTGAATCGCAAACGCGTGCAGTTGGTCTTCTCCGGAGACGTCGTGCCGGAAGCGGGAACGATTTTGACGGTGGACGGAAAGGAAACGGGCTACGTGACGCGGGCGGCGAGGATCTGGCAGCCTGCACGAATCATTGGCATGGGTTACCTTCGCCGCGAAGCCGGCGCGGCCGACAGCACGCTGCAATGGTCCGGCGGAACGGCGACACTCACCCAAAGCTAGAATAAGGTGGGAAGTGGGCACTGGTTCAGTGGACAGCGCTCCATCAAGGAGAGAAGGAGAATTAACGCCGCGCCGCTTCGAGCCCCAAGTGCGGCATTTTCGGCCGACCTTAATGTCGCCGCTACGCAAGGCAGGAGACGAAAAATACTGGGCATCGTTAACACGTGCGGGTTGCAGGGCGTCAGAAATGGCAGCGGGGAAGAAGGCAAATGCTGATCATTCCTGGGGGATCCGTCATGACGCCAAGCCATTTACGCTCACTGGTTTATGGGATTTTGGGTTGCGGCATCGCGATTTCATCGTTGGTTTGGGCGAAGGCGATTGGGGCAAAGGGGCTGTGGAGTAACGAGGCGGGCCCGGTCCATTCCGGGCTGACGGCGCACGAATGGGGGACGTTCACGTCGATTGCCGGCGAGCAGGGGCAGGCAGTCGAATGGTCGCCTCAGACGGGCTCCACGGACTTGCCTGAGTTCGTGGAACACCTTCGCACGCCCCAGTTCAAACTGGGGCTGCGCGGCACGGTACGGATGGAGACTCCGGTATTGTATTTCTACGATTCGCGCGAAGAGACCGTGTCGGTGAAGGTCAAGTTCAATCAGGGGTTGATCACAGAGTGGTATCCACATGCCAGCCGCGTGGAGCCGGAGGGAAACCTTCTTGACGTGAGCCGCTACCAGCCGGAAGCAGGCGGAAGCATTGCCTGGGAAACGGTCACGACGTCGCCAAGTGGGCGAGCGACTTTCCCGCGCGAAAATAGCGAAAACCATTATTACGCGGCCCGTACGACTTCAGCCACCCCGCTACGGGTAAAAACGCCGAGGGGCGAGCAGCAGGAAAAGTTTCTGTTCTATCGCGGCGTGGGTGCTTTCGCGCCGCCGGTATCGGCAAGGCTAACCGTGGATGGTAAACTGCTTGTGGAGAATCGCGACGCGGAAGAAATTCCTGGCGTCATTTTGTTCGAGCGGCGCGGGGAAAACGTGGGCTATCGCATCGGGGGTGGAGTGCAGGATAAATCCTTCCTGGAAGCACCCGAGCTAACTGGCAGCGTCGATTCCCTGGGCCGCGAATTGGAAGGCATGCTAGTAAATGAGGGCTTGTACCAGGATGAGGCGCACGCCATGGTCGAAACGTGGCGGAATTCGTGGTTCGAGGAAGGCAGCCGGCTGCTGTACCTGGTGCCCGCGGACTTCGTGAACCGCGTGCTGCCACTTTCGATTACTCCTGCGCCGATCCGGACCTCGCGCGTGTTTGTGGGCCGGCTGGAAATCGTGACGCCCGCAACGGAAAAAGCGGTGGAACAAGCGCTGGTCGCACACGATCGCGCCACGCTCGAATTGTACGGGCGGTTCCTGGAGCCGATTCTAGAAACGATCATGACAAAAGAAAACAATCCGGAGAGACTGCGGCAAATCCAGAGGGCCCTGAGTAATTATTACAGTTTGGAGGTCGCGCGAAATCTGGGAACGAACTAGCCGTTTCTTAGATCAGTAGCGAGAGAAGACATCGGCCAGGCGCAAACCCATCAGGTTTTTTTTCTACGGACCAACTGGGCGCTAAGGTGGAAGATCAATTTCCGGTCGGCTTCGCTGAGGCGGCCCAGAAGATGGCGGAGCCGCTGCAAATAACGCGATGAACTGCCCACAGTGCCCCAATCGCCGTTGCCCGATTTGAGGCCTTCGGGGAGAACCTCCAGCTTGGGCGGCTCCTCTCCTTCATAGAAGAGCTGATAAAGGGGAATTTCGAGAGCCCGGGCCATTTTCTCGAGGGTCTCAATGGAGGGAACGGTGTGGCCATTTTCGACGCGGGAGACGTAGCAACGCTTCAGGCCGGTGCGTTGCTCGATGTCGCCCTGGGAAAGGTCTTTCTCCACGCGGATGTTCCGCAAGCGCTCTGAGATAATCATGCTGTTCTCCTTTCGAGCAGGCCGAGAATTGACGTGCAAATCAATCGCATGACACTGACTGTATAAAGCGGCTGTTTTGCAGGCTCGTTCCGTGCCCCAGCCCACCCCTTCCGGAAATCGATTGATATGTTAACACAACGAGGAAGTCAGATGTCAGTAATAATAATAGTTCCCGAACCCACAAAAGAGCGGCGGCCAAGGTTAGGGAAAACTGCGGCGCAAAGCCGCGGCGACGAGCCTCTCCCGTGAGACCGTGCGTGCCGGTGCTGTCATGAAGATCAGTCTGAAGCTGGCGAATGGAGGGTGTTGTCGTTCCCAGGAAAGAAAGCTTTCACAGGAATGTTGACCGAGCCGACCGCCCCGGAGCTGGCATCGCGGACGACGACGCGAATCTCTTTGGAATTCGGCAAAACCGCTACATTGCGTTGCAGGGTCATTCCTGCCTTGGAGAGAAACTCGTACTGCTTCTGCTCGAAATTGATGCCAAGGTGCTGCTTGTCGCCTACGAGGATGTTGCCAGCGGCGTCGCGCTGGATAAATGCCATGTCCAGCGCCCCCTGCTGACGATTGCCGGATTCCTTGAGCAAGAACTGGATGGGGTTAAGGGCAATTTGCAACTGCAGGATGCGAGCAGAGAGCGGCTCCAGAGTCTTGCCTGTGACCACCATGCCGAGACCAGCGGTTTCGAGAGGACTTGCAGCTGCCAGCCCCAGCGCCTCTTTCACGGCGACTTCGGAATCAGGGTCGCCCGGCAAGGCGTAATAGCCTTTGCGATAACGGAGGTGCGCGCCTTCGGAGTTCAACTTGACTTTGAGTTCTCGAAACCTGCCGTCCCATTGACTATGATCCGGATAGAAACCGATGCTGCAAGCATAACGGCCGTCATCAAAGGCGTTGCGCACAGCCTCGCTGATATCGTTGGTGCCGAAAAACGCTTTGCCGCCGGTGTTGTCGGCAAGCATGCGCGAGGAGTCGCGAATGTTCTGCCTATCGAAAAAGCCGGCGGCAGAAGGCGACGTCGAAGTTCCCCGCTGGTCAGGACTGATTCCGCTGCTGACTTCGACGCCGTGCGCATCGACCGTGTAAATGGCCATGTTGACACGATTCAGAGCCCGGATAGCGCGATAGACAGTCTCCGCAAGCGAGCCGGATTCGCGCTCGATGCGCGTCAACTGATTCGTAGGGTCGCCGCCGCCCGGCTGAGGCTGGCCCAGGCCCGCTAGCGTGCCAGGATCGCCGCCACCGCCGGATGAGGTAGCTGCCTGCATCTGGGTTTGAGGAATGCCAATTTTGGGCAGGCCCATCTGGAGAGGGAAACCTCCCGAGACCCAGATCAAACTCTTGCGGCCGGGAATCGCAGCCACGTGATTGGCAATCATTTCGAGCGCCGCAGCGGTGGTGCCAGTGCGATTAAGGACATGCTGGTCGTTGATTAGGCCCTCAGCGTTATTCAAGCGGTTCTGAAAACTCTGCCATTGGGGGTCGCTGGTTAGACCCTCAAGATCGAGGGCTTGTGAGGTCGAGGCGTCAAAGGCAGCGACTTCTTTCGGGGTGAAATGACTGACAGCGTCAACAAGAACGGACAGGTCTTGCGTGAAGTCGTGGAGGACGATCAAGTTGGTGGTCAGCGCGTAAATGGCGACGTGGTCGTGTGGTTTAAGTGTTTGCAAAAACCGGAGGACTTGTTTGCGCACGTAGGTCTGGTCCGGCGAGGAGGTATTAAGGGAGTCAAAAAGGATGACGGTAACAGTACCGGGATCCTCACCCCTGAGGTCGAAGCGGTTGGTGAAATAGTTCGAAGGGAGCGCCGGCGGTGGCGTTGCGGGCGCCGGCGCTCCGCAGGAAAAGAAGGAAATAACTTGCGGCTTGCCTTCGTCGAAAAGAGAGAAGTCTTCTTTTTTCAAACCGGTAATAGGTTCGCCTTTGCCATTCTGGGCGATGACGCTGAGTTGAACGAGCCGCGTCGTGGAATGGATGACGGGTGGTTGCTGACTTGTTCCGGGATTCGACGTCGCCGGCACGGCCTGTTGCGCGGCGATGGAAACGGGCGAAAGGATCAAGAGAAGCGAAAGTCCAAAAGCTTGCAGCCGAACGACCATGATAATTTCTCCGATCCAGGAACCAACCAGCATTCTACTTTAGATCGAATCCCGCTATGGCTGTTGAATAAGACGCAAACGCTGGGGATTTGGGTTCACTGGCGGGAAAAACCACTCGATGATGCCTCTCTGACTGGCGGGACCTGGATTCGCAGTTCGTGGCGCGGACCTGAGGCGAAGGACCTTCATCATTCAAGACTCTAGTCGCAGCGCGGTGGAAAGCAATGGCTCGAATCGCGGAACTCTGTGACCGGAGACTCATTCGAATTCGCGGCGCGGGGCGGGCTGGTCCAGGCTGATATGGCCGTCGGCGATGTCGGCCTTGAAGTAGTTTTCGCCTTTTACGGGGGAACCCGCGAGGCGGCGGAGCATAGCGATCTGGCCGATGTGGGTCAGGGAGTCAGCGACGGGACCTTGGAAGAGACCTTCGGCTGATGCGTTGAGCGGTTCGTCAGAGGCTAGATAATCGTCAAATTTTTTCACGGCCGCAAAAAACCGTTCGATTTCGGCATTCCACGACAGTGGCGTTGAGTCGTGCCACGTTTGGTGGCCTTGAGAGATGGAGAACGCCCAATCAAACAGGTCACCCATGTGCGCGAGGATTTGCGCGGGCGTACGCGTCTTGTCTCCAATATGAAAACTGCCGAAGTGGTCCAGAGCGCCGCGCAGGGCCTTGCCTGCACGGTAGGCGACTGTGGCGACGGTGTGGCGAAGCAGTTGGCGCGCAGGCTCAGTAGATGCAGTCATGGTGTAATTCCCTTCTACTTCAAAAGTGTCGAAGAAGAGTTTAAACGCAGAGACGCAGAGTGCGCAGAGAAAAAGAGAGAAGAGACTCACCCCTAAGGTGCGAGCTAACGGTTATTGCTTGGTGTAGACGCGGACGTAGTCGACTAGCATTTGCTGAGGAAAAACGGTGGTGTTGTCGGGAGAGCCGGGCCAACTGCCGCCGACCGCGACGTTCAAGATAATGAAGAAGGGATGGTCGAACTCCCAGGTGCCGCCGGCGGGCCACTGGGAAGAGTGGAACGTGGCGTAGAGATTCGTGTCCACGTAGAAGCGAATCGTCCCGGGATCCCACTCGACGGCGTAGAGATGAAAATCATCGGCGAAATTCTGTCCGGCGGGAAGGCCGAATGGGGCCGTGGCATCGCTAGTTGGACCAGTAGTGCTGGGCCCATGAAGTGAGCCGTGAACGGTGCCGGGTTCTCTGCCGATATTCTCCATGATGTCGATTTCGCCGCACGTGGGCCAGCCGGCGGAGCCGATGTTATTGCCGAGCATCCAGAAAGCAGGCCACATTCCCTGCCCTTTCGGAATCTTGATGCGCGCCTCGAAGCGGCCATAGCCCTGGCTGAAGAGTCCCTGGGTCTTCAAGCGGGCTGAGGTGTAATTGCTCGTAGTACCGCCACTACATGCATAGGCCGGCTGAGACATCGCAGTAATGACCAAGTTGCCGCCCTGCAGTTGAGCGTTCTGCGTCAGATTGGTGTAACACTCCAGTTCGTTATTGCCCCAGCCTTTGCCGCCGGTGTCGTACGTCCATTTGGAGGGATCGGGTGAGGACCCATCCGCGCCGTTGAATTCATCGCTCCACACAAGCGTATAGCCCGTGGCAGGAGGAGGTTGCAAAGTCGCGCCGCCACCGCAACTGAGCGCCAGGATCGCCAACGCAAAGAGAATTGTAACCAGCGGCGATATTAGAGAGATTTTGGGCATATAGAGAAGCACAGACGTCTGTGCCACTAGGCGAGATTGAGCGCGCGCTTGAAAGAGCCTTTTTCATTGTCGATCTTCTTCTGGAGCTGAAGGATGGCGTAGAGCAGCGCTTCGGGCCGTGGCGGACAGCCGGGAACGTAAACGTCGATGGGAATGATCTGATTGCAGCCCTGCACGATCGCGTAATTGTTGAAGACACCGCCGGAGGTCGCGCAAGCGCCCATGGAGATTACCCACTTGGGCTCGGGCATTTGATCGTAGAGCTGGCGGATTACCGGAGCCATTTTCTGGGAAAGACGCCCGGCGACGATCATCAGGTCGGCCTGGCGCGGCGACGGGCGGAAAACTTCCGCGCCGAAACGCGCCACATCAAAGCGCGCGGCAGCCATGGACATCATTTCAATGGCACAGCATGCCAGGCCAAAGCCAAGCGGCCAGATGGAGCTCTTGCGCGCCCAATTCACCGCTTTGTCCAGCGTCGTGAAGATGATGCCTTCGTCTTCGAGCAGCTTGCCGAAGTCGTCCGGCTTGGTCAGCGTGACGTGTTTGCCCAGGGATACGCTCATGTGGCCTCGTCTTAATCATTTTCGCACAGCGGGGTAGGCAAAACAAATGGAGTGGCTATTGCTAGTTCATGCGCGGGCCGTCTCTACACTTCCCTGCTCTGCGGAAGCCTCATGCGCTCGCAGAAACGAACCCGCTTCTCGCAACGACTGGCGGCCTTCGGGAATCAAGTGCGCCGCGAGTTGCCAGGCGTGCGGGACGACTGGCCAGACTTTCAACTCGACATGTACGCCCGCGGCGTGAGCGCGTTCAGCGAGGCGCGTGGAATCGTCACGCAAGACTTCATCTTGGCCAACGTGAATGAGCAATGGAGGAATGCCGGAAAGGTCAGCGTAGAGAGGAGAAGCAATCGGGTGGCGCGGATCGGTGTCTCCGAGATAGAAACCTGCAGTGGGAGCAATGTCCGTTCCGGAAAACATGGCGCAGCGGCTTGCGTTGGTGCGAACCGATTCGCCGGTGGCCGCGAGGTCAGTCCAGGGGGAGAACAGCGCCGCCCTGGCCGGTAGCGGATCGCCGCTAGCGCGGAGCGAGAGCATCAGCGAAAGCGCGAGACCGCCGCCTGCCGACTCTCCAGCCACGACAATGGATTGCGCGGCGTGGCCTTCGCTCAAGAGCGCGCGGTAAACGGCAACGGCGTCATCAACTGCGGCGGGAAACTTATTCTCCGGCGCGAGGCGATAGTCGGGAGCGTAAACGCGAAATCCCTGAAGAGCGAAACCAACCGTGATGGGGCGATGCGTCTTTGCGGAACACCCGAAATATCCGCCACCATGCAGATACAGAAGAACGATGCCGCCCGATTTTGGCCCTACCACCCACTCTCCGGGGACACCGCCAAGTTGCGCGGGAGAAATCTTGATCGTTGGCGGAACTTTGTAGGGATCGGGACGAAGAATGCGCCGCGCGACTCGATAATCGCGCACACCCTTCAGCCGGCGCTTCACGCGCCATTTGGTAATCCAAACCGCAAGATGCGCTCGAATGCTGGCCATGTTTTTGCCGTCACCGCTTCGACCGTGGCACGCCGTGAGGATAGCAGATATTCAAGAAAACGAAATGGTGGCGCCGCCTTTGCAGAAAAGAAAACCTGGCTGTCGCGCCGAGAGAGGAACCGGGAACAAAAAAGAGAGACCGGCGAGGTATCACCTCGCCGGTCTCCGCTGCGCCTCTAAAGGGAGCGCAGGAAGGTGATGAGCTGGTTCTGCTGAGCAGGACTGAGCCGGTTGAAATTGCTCACTGCGCCAGCGGCCTCCTCGCGATGACGTTGAATGGTGTCGTAGAACGTCTTGCTACGTCCATCGTGCAGGAGTTCGGTCCGGGTGCGCACTCCCCAGAGTGGGGGTGTACGCAGCTTTTGGGCCGTATCCTGCGGACCGTTCTGGACGATGCCATCACCAGTGCCCACGTCATGCAGCAGAAAGTCGCTGTAAGGGTGAATGATCTTATTGCCGAGAGAATCCGGCACGGTGAAGGCTCCGGCCGCAACGGTAGTGCCCGCGGGGGCCGTGGTGATCGAGCTTACGTGGCAAGTAGCGCAGCCGATGCTATGAAACAGGTTTTCCCCCGCGATGCCGTCTGACGAATTGGCAAGCGCGACGTCACGTGGAGGCACTTTCGTCGCCCGCATGAAGCGCGCAAAGTGGTCGATGTCGTTGAACCCCTCGGCATCGGGCGTGTTGTCATTGGGGTCAGGAACGACGTCGCAGACGCGCGTCACATCCACATTGTTAGGGGGCAAGCGATTGCTTATGCCCATTTCGTTCAAGTAGGCGTCACTGGAGAACGAGAGAAGCGAAGCATGTTGATCCTTCCATCCGAATCGTCCAACTGCAAGTGCGCCATTGGCTTCGAGAACGGGAACGTGTACCACTTCCCCGCAAACGGCGCCGCCACTCCGTGAGCACTGCGAAGACGCCAGGTTAATCAGGGTCTGGTCGGGAATCGCTTCGATGAATCCGTCTCCGAGCGTATTTAGAGACATACGGAACGCAAGAATGGTTTCGGCGGTGCTGATGCGCTCTTGCCCTTGCGTCTGAGGAAAGTTGAAGGCCTGTTGCTGGCCGTTGATGCTGACGGTGTCCACGGCGGGACAAATGGCCCGCTGGTTGATGAGCGAACGATTGGCGATGGTAATCGTGCCATCGGCAAGCGTGGCGGTGGCGGCCACAAAGTTGCCGCTGTTGTCCTGGTGGCCTGCCCGGAGTTCTTTGACCTGGCTGGTCGAGCCCGTGACAGGGTTTTGATGGCATTCGCGGCAGGATTGCGCGTTGTAGATCGGTCCTAGGCCATCTCCGATGGCTTCGGTCTCCTCAAACTTGCCGCGATCCGCCGTGAATGTGGCCGTGTCGGTCAGGCCGTTCGGTTGATTGTCGTATCCTGAGGGAGCCTCAGTGGCAGTGCTGGCATTCTGCCCCGAAGATTGGCCGGCCATGGCGATTGCCATCGCCGCGCCGGCGAGTAGACACACATATACCGTCGATTTTTTCAACCACATCCCAGAGTCCTCCAATTCGAGAATCGAATCGAGACTGTTACTGGGCGCCGGGAGGAACCTGGGTTGGGATCGTCACTACCGGGGTGAATTGCCGCGGAAAATATCAGTCGGGCGGAAGGCTGTATATGGTACTGAGGGACAGTCTTCGTACAGGGCCGCGGTCACACGCTCAGCACGACTTTGCCGAATTGTGAGCTGGATTCAAGATAAGCGTGAGCGGCGGCGGCTTCGGCGAGCGGAAAAACGCGATCGACGACGGGCTTGAGGCGTCCCGCGGCCACGAGCTTCATCACCATGTGCAGCTCGGATTTCGTGCCCATGTACGAGCCGAGAAGCGAAAGCTGGCGGCTGAAGAGGAACCGCAGGTCGATCTTCGCGTCGTAGCCAGTGGTGGCGCCGCAGGTCACAAGCCGGCCTGCCGGGGCAAGGCTCGCGATGCTTTCGTCCCAAGTAGCCGTGCCGACATGTTCGAATACGACGTCGACGCCGCGCTTGTTAGTGATGCGGCGCACTTCTTCGCGAATTTTTTGCGTTTTATGATTGATGAGTTGATCGGCGCCAAGTTCTTTCGCTTTGGCAAGCTTCGCCTCGCTGCTCGCCGTAGCGATGACCCGCGCTCCGAGGAATTTTGCAACTTGAATCGCGGCGCTGCCGACGCCGCTGCCGGCTCCGAGAATCAGCACGTCTTCGCCGGGTTGCAGCTCCGCGCGGCCGACCAGCATGTGCCAAGCGGTTTGGAAGACCAGCGGGATGGAAGCAGCTTCCTCGAAAGAAAGATTCTCCGGATACGGCAGGCAATTCACCTCGGGTGCGCGAACAAATTCCGCGCAGCCGCCGTCAATCATGTAGCCGAGATTCGTGAATTGGCGGCAACGGTTGTCCAGCCCGGCAATGCACGCTCCGCATTTGCCGCAGCTCACACCAGGCGCCAGAACAACTTTCTGGCCAACGCGCACCGTCGTGACGTCCGGGCCAATGTTCGCAATTTCACCCGCGATGTCGCTGCCAGGGATATGCGGCAGCGGAAACGTGACGCCCGGAATGCCCCGGCGCACCCAAAGATCAAGATGGTTCAGTGCGCAAGCCTTCACGCGCACAAGCACGTCGTTTGGGCGCACCACAGGATCAGGCGCATCGGTATATTTCAATACGTCTGGCGCACCGTGCGCATCGAAGACAATTGCTTTCATGAATCCTCCGGCCTGTCGTTGAGATTTCGAAAGGTAACACTCGGGAGAAGGAGTGTCCAGAAAACAGCGCACATTGACACTGAACATACTGCGCCGTAGGCTGAGAGCAGAGGCAACACGTGGACCTGTTTGAAGAAATTGTGAAGATGCGGCGGACCGGGCAGCGCGCGGCGCTCGCCACCATCGTGCATACCAACGGCTCGATCCCGAGCTATGAGAGTTCGCGGATGTTGGTGCGCGAGGATGGCTCGATCGCGGGAACGATTGGCGGGGGCTGCGTCGAAGCGGAAGTTTGGGCCGCCGCAAAAGAAGTGATGCAAAATGAATCGCCGCGCAAGATGGTCTTCAACTTGAACAACGAAGCGAAATATGACAACGGGCTGATCTGCGGCGGAACCCTGGAAGTTTTTGTGGAACCGATTCTCCCGCAGCCAATCATCTACCTTTTCGGCGGCGGCCACGTCTCGATGGCCGTGGCCAAAGCGGCGAGCGCCGCTGGCTTCGGCGTCGGCGTGGTGGATGACCGCGAAGCGTTCGCAAACAAAGAACGCTTTCCCATGGCTCACGAAATTTACACCAGCTACGAGGATGCATTCGAAAAGCTCCATCCCAACGCGTCAAGCTATTTAATTATTGTCACGCGCGGCCACAAAGAAGACATGCACGTCCTGGCCTGGGCCGTGCGCACCGAAGCGCGCTACGTCGGCATGATTGGAAGCAAGCGCAAGGTTCTGTCGGTCTACAAAGCATTGGAAAACGACGGCTTCAAGCCCGAAGAATTCGAACGCGTGTACGCCCCGATGGGCTTGGAAATCGGTGCGCTTTCGCCCGAAGAGATTGCCATCAGTATCGCAGCGGAACTCGTGGCAGTGCGCCGCAATGCGCCGGACGCCGCGCACAAAAAATTGAGATACGAAGCTCGTCCTGCGCTCACCGAGCGCTGAAAGGGGACAAATGCTCGCCGCCGTCATCCTCTCCGGCGGGGCTTCGAGCCGAATGGGCTCGCCCAAGGCTCTCCTTCCCTACCAGGGGCGGCCTTTCCTCGAACATCTCCTCGAAGTCACCGCCCACCGGCAAATTGGCGCGCGCAGGGTGGTGCTTGGCGCGGACGCGCAGCCCATCGCAAAGGCCGTCAATCTTAAAGCAGAAGAGGTCGTCATCAATAACGAATGGGAAAAGGGCCAGCTGAGTTCCATCCAGGCGGCACTGCGCAGCCTGCCGCCGGGCACCGAAGGAATTCTGCTCTGCTTGATCGATCATCCTTTGATCAGCGCGGCGCTGGTCCAGGATTTGATCGAGCAGTTCTACAAATCGAAGAAGCCCATCGTTTTGCCGCTTTACGAAAACCGCCGCGGCCATCCGGTGATTTTTTCCTCCGCTTTGTACGACGAGCTGCTTCGAGCCCCGCTCGAAACCGGCGCGCGCGCCGTGGTTTGGGCCCACACAGGTGAAGTGGAAGAAGTGCCCACGAACGAAGAAGGCTGCGTACTGAATCTGAATGACCCGGAAACCCTGAACCGGGCCATCCAGAAAAACGTCTAACGATTGGATGCTTCTAATTTTACCAGGAGCGCGACCACGCCGTCGGCCGCGAGTTGTGCCCCATGATAGGTCGCCGGTGGCAGCCCTCCAAGCGACTGAGAAAGTGATTCGGCTGTGACGGTGCGGGCATCGGCAAGCTTGCGGCTGCTAAGCTGCTCGGTCAATACCGAAGCGCAAGCAATCGACGTCGTGCAGCCGCGGCAGAGAAACCGTACTTCCACGATACAACCGTCGACAAAGCGCGCGGCAAGTTTCAGGATGTCGCCGCACACCGGATTGCTGACCTCGACAGTCGCAGTCGCATCGGGAAGTTCGCCGGCATTGCGCGGATTCCGGAAGTGATCGAGAACGGCTTCGCTGAACATTTCTGCAAGTATCCCAAATGCAGCGGCAAGGCCGCAATGCCGTGACAATCAAGAAAACTAACGCAGAGAGGCAGAGTTCGCAGAGAGTACAAGAAACAAGAATGCCTGTTCTACTAAAACCTACTTCTTGGGTGGCAGATACTTTTTCTCCACAGAAGCGACCACCACGTAATTTGGATCGACCATTTCCGTAAGATGGATTTTCGCAACTTTCGAAAGGAGTTCGTACGCATCCAGATCCGACAGCCCGTAGTCTGCGTGCATCCAGGCAACCAACTCGGTGAACGCGATGCGCACCGCGTCGTCCACCGGCCGGTAAATGCCCGCCGCCATGATTTCTTTATCGTTTTCAAAGCGTGGCCAGCCCGTATGCTTCCCTTTCACAAGCTCGAATTGCAACCGGGCTTTCATCGGCACTTCGATCGCGCTGCCCGCGATTTCGCCATCACCCATCGCGGCATGCCCATCGCCAAAGTAAAACAATGCTCCGGCCACGTTCACCGGCAAATAAAGCGTATTGCCCGCGGAGACTTCGGGGGCATCCATGTTGCCGCCGAATTCCGCCGGCACGATGGAGCTGCGCGCTTCCCCATTGGCTGGCGCGACGCCAATGCAACCAAGGAATGGATGCATCGGAATCTTCACCTTGAAATTCGAATCCTGCGCCTGGAATGTTGCGGTGCCCTCCGCGTTGTCAACTGGGTAGAACCAGATCCGCTCTCGCAATGCCTCTTTTTCTATCATCGGCGTGTAATGCGTGGAGTTGATTCCCCCGAACCCCGGTGAAAACTCTCCCACTCCCTGTTTTCCATCAACCCTCAGGTCGAGGATGCGCACAACCAGCGTATCTCCCGGTTCTGCGCCATCAATATAAAAAGGACCTGTGAGCGGGTTATCGCCCTTAACGAGTGCGGACGTGTCACCCGGCTTCTGCAGCGCGTTTCCGAAGCAGTCCAGGGAGTTCGCGTCCAGAATGTTGCCGGGCTTCAAATGCGCGACCGGCGGCGCGACGCCGAAAACATATTTCACATTGTCAATCGTCGCGTGGTACTGGACAAGTTCTGACTTGGCCGGTGCAGAGGCAGATTGCGCAAAAGTCGAGACCGGAAAAGCCAAAATGAAAGCGGGAAAAAGCGCACGCATGGAAGTCCTCCGGAAACCAGGGAACGAAGTGCACCATACTCGCGCAGCGGAGTCAATCGCGACCTTCGTGATCGTCTGGACGCGGGGACGCTCTGTTACACTGCTGCCGTGATGGCGAAGCAGACGAATCCACAGTCGCGCATCGTTTCGCTGGCGCCCAGCTCGACATCGATCTTGTGCGCGATTGGCGCACGGAGACATCTTGTGGGCGTCACCAAATGGTGCGCCGATGTCGCCCCCGTTGGACGCCTGCCAAAGCTTGGCGATTGCTGGCACCTCGAGTCCGTGGAAGAAATCCTTCGCCTCAAGCCCACGTTAGTAATCGGTTCCGTCCCCTATAAGGAAGAGACCGTCGCGAAGCTCCTCGAACACCCGCTGAATTTTCTGGCCATGAGTCCGCGGACCCTCGCGGACGTCTACGCCGACATTCGCCTGCTCGCAAGCATCGTGGGCGCAGCAAAGGCCGGGGAAGCGCTAATTGCCAAAATGCAGGGGGCGCTTGCTTCGATCGAGCGTCAGTCCAAAAAGGAAAAGCGCCGGCTGCGTTTTTATTGTGAAGCCTGGCCAAATCCTCGGATCAGTTCGCCGCCATGGGTAGCGGACCTCGTCCGTATTGCCGGCGGAGAGATGATTGTTCCGCCGGGCGAAAAGGTGAGTGAAGCGCGCATTGCCGCGGCAATGCCTGAGGTAATCGTGCTGGCCTGGACCGCCACAGGCGAAACCGCCGATGGCGCAAAGTCGTACGAAGTGCCGGAGTGGAAAGACGTCCCAGCGATTCGCGGCAAGTACGTCTACGTCATTCGCGATGAATGGTTGAATACTCCAGGTCCGCCCCTCGTGCATGGTGCACGCGCGCTACGCAAGATTGTGAACTCCGTCCTCAACCTTCGGGCTCATCCATGAAAACCGTGGTCGCAGCAGTGATCGAGCGCGACGACCGGCGCCTTTTGATTGGCCAGCGACGGCGCAACGACACCTCTCCCCTAAAATGGGAATTCCCCGGCGGAAAAGTCCGTGATGGCGAAACACCGGAAGGCGCGCTCGGGCGGGAGTTGCAAGAAGAACTCGGCGTGACGCTGGTGAAAAGCGTCGAGCTCGGCCGCGTGCGTCACCAATACGCTGGAACACCGGAAGAGCTGGAAATACGCTTCTTCGCCGCCGCGATCGCGGAAACAGAACTAGTCCCACGCACGTTTGAGCAGATCGCCTGGGCTTTGCCAAAGGAACTCGGCAATTACGATTTTCTCGCCGCGAATCGCGAACTCATCGCGCAATTGGCTACCGGGCGCATCAAGCCCGCAGAAATCCTCGAGGCCGCAAAATAAATACGGATGGCCCGCGCACTGATTCTCGGTTTTCTCAGAATCGTGTCAGGAGATCACCGGGTTCGACTTGTCTGCGTTTATCCCCAGATCTTTAATGGCTTTATCCAGAACGTTGCGCTCGATCTTCCCATCCACGAACAGCTCATGCAGCGTGGCCAGCGTGATGAATCGCGCGTCGACCTCGAAAAACTCGCGCAAGGACGCGCGGCCCTCGCTGCGCCCGAATCCATCCGTGCCCAACGACGCCAGCCGCCGCGGCATCCACTTGCTGATCATATTGGGCAGCGTCTTCAAGTAATCGGAAGCCGCCACCAGCACGCCCGGCGCGTCCGCCAGGCATTTCGAAACGTAAGGGACGCGCGCCTTTTCGCCCGGATGCAGGCGGTTCCAGCGCTCGGTCTCGTTCCCGTCGTTATAAAGTTCCTTATAGCTGGTTACGCTCCACACGTCCGCCGCGACGCCATACTTGGTCTCGAGAATTTCCTGTGCGCGCAGCGCTTCGTTCAAAATCGCCCCGCTTCCAAACAATTGCGCGCGCAGCTTCGATTTCGGATTGGCCGCAGTCCGGAAGCGATACATGCCCCGCAAAATGCCTTCCTTTACGTTGCCAGGCATCGACGGCATGGCGTACGGCTCGTTCATCACCGTAATGTAATAGAAAACGTTTTCCCCGTCTTTATACATCCGCCGAATCCCGTCCTGAATGATCACCGCGATTTCGTAAGCAAACGCGGGGTCGTACGCTTTGATGTTGGGAACCGGCAGCGCGAGAACCTGGCTGTTGCCGTCCTGATGCTGGAGGCCTTCGCCGGAGAGCGTGGTGCGCCCCGCCGTGCCTCCCAGCAGGAAGCCCCGCGTGCGCATATCCGCCGCGGCCCAGATGAAATCCGCAATCCGCTGGAACCCAAACATCGAGTAATAAATAAAAAACGGGATCATGTTGAGTCCGTGCGTGGCGTAGGCGGATCCCGCCGCAATAAACGATCCCATGGACCCGGCTTCGGTAATCCCTTCCTCGAGAATCTGCCCGTCTTTCGCTTCCTTGTAATAAAGCAGCGTGTTTACGTCGACCGGCTCATACTTCTGGCCAACGCTGGAATAAATCCCCGCCGTGCGGAACAGTGATTCCATGCCGAACGTGCGTGCTTCGTCGGGAACGATGGGCACGATGAGCTTGCCGATCTCCGCATCCTTAAGCATTTTGCGCAGCATGCCCACAAATGCCATAGTCGTTGACACTTCTCTTCCGTCGCTTCCCTCAAAAAATTCCTTGAACAATTCGTCGTGATCCGCGGCCAGCGGCTTCGCGCGAATGCTGCGCTTCGGAACATAGCCGCCCAGCGCTTCCCTTCGCGCGCGCAAATACTGAATCTCCACGCTATCTTCCGGCGGCCGGTAGAACGGTACCTCGATGCAATCCTCGTCGTTCAGCGGAATCCCAAAGCGCGAGCGAAATTCTCTCAGCTCGTCTTCGTTCAGTTTTTTCTGTTGATGCGTGACGTTCTTGCCTTCGCCAGCCTCGCCAAGACCGTACCCTTTGATGGTGCGCGCGAGAATTACCGTCGGCGATCCCTTGTGATCGACCGCCGCTTTATACGCCGCGTACACTTTCCGCGGATCGTGCCCGCCCAGCCGCAGCCTGCGCAAACTGTCGTCCGACATCGGCTCGACTAGCTGTAGCAACCGCGGATCACTCCCAAAGAAATGTTCGCGAACGTAAGCGCCCGACGACACCACCAGCTTCTGGTATTCGCCGTCCACCAACTCGCCCATGCGCTTAACCAGCAAGCCTTCCGTATCGCGTTCAAAGATCGGGTCCCACTCGCTTCCCCACAATACCTTGATGACGTTCCAGCCCGCGCCGCGGAATGCAGATTCCAGTTCCTGGATAATTTGCCCGTTCCCACGCACCGGCCCGTCGAGCCGCTGCAAATTGCAGTTGATGACAAAAATCAGGTTGTCGAGCTTTTCCCGCGAAGCCAGCGTAATCGCACCCAACGATTCCGGCTCGTCCGTCTCGCCGTCACCAAGGAACGCCCAAACTTTCGCGTCGGTGACCGGTTTCATGCCGCGATCCTCGAGATACCGGTTGAACCGCGCCTGATAAATGGCCATCAACGGGCTCAAGCCCATCGAAACCGTCGGAAACTCCCAGAAATCCGGCATCAGCCACGGATGTGGATACGAAGAAAGCCCGCCGCCAGGTTTCAGCTCGCGCCGGAAATTTTCCAGCTTTTGCGCACTGAGCCGCCCTTCCAGGAACGCGCGAGCGTACATCCCGGGCGAGGCGTGCCCTTGAAAATAAACCGTGTCTCCCTCGAACTCTTCGCTGCGCGCGCGGAAAAAATGGTTGAAGCCGACCTCATAAAGCGTGGCCGCCGAAGCATACGTGGAAATGTGCCCCCCAATGTTGTGTTCCACGCGATTCGCGCGCACCACCATGGCCAGCGCGTTCCAGCGAATCAAGCTCTTGATGCGCCGCTCGAGTTCCTGATCGCCCGGAAACAGGGGCTGCAAGCGCACCGGTATCGTGTTCGCATACGGCGTGTTCGCGCTGAACGGCAAGTCAATGCCGTTCACCGTGGCGTGCGCGCGCAGCCGCTCGAGAATTTCCGCGGCAACTTCCGGGCCGCTCGATTCCAGCACGGAATCCAGCGACTCCAGCCATTCTTGAATCTCCACGTCCTCCATGCCATGCGGCTGGGTTGATATTTCGTTGTCCATGTTTTCGATTGCTTCCTTGGCTTTCGGCTAACAGGATTTCCCGCAGCAAGCCGGCGAATTTAGGCAAACTTTAAGATGAATAGAATACACCGCGGCGCGCTTCTCTGCACGGCCAGTTTCCGTCCCTCGTCTCTTCTCAACGCTGAGCTGCCTGGCGTTACGCCGTCCGCCCTCCGTCAATCACCAGCACTTGCCCAGTCACAAATTTCGCGTCAATCAAAAATGAAACTGCCTCGGCGATGTCCGCAGGTCTCCCCGACCGGCCCAGCGGCGCCCGCTTGATGAAGTCCGCCTCCCACTCCGGTGGGTCACCCTCCATGGTAATCGTCCCCGGTGCAATGGCGTTCACGCGCACTTCCGGTGCCAGCGCTTTCGCCAGCACTTTCGTCAGCATCACGATTCCCGCTTTCGAAACACAGTGCGGGATATACCCCATCCAGCCGAGTATCCCTCCCACGTCCGCGAAATTGATGATGACTCCCCGGCTGCGCTTCAGCAGTGGCGCCGCCGCTTGCGCGCAAAAAAAAGGCGCCCTCAAATTCGTGTCCAGCGAAGCATCCCAGATCTCTTCAGTCGTCGAAACAATACTGCCCGGCAGAAAATTCGCCGCGCTGTTCACCAGGATGTCCAGCCGTCCAAAATGTTTTGCGCTCTCGTCGACCAGCCGCTTGCATTCAGCCGATTTCGAGAGATCCGCCGCAATGGCAATTCCCCGCCGCCCCAGCTTTTCAATTTCAGCGACCGCGCTCTGTGCTTCCGCGCTCGAAGAACGATAGTGAATCACCACATCCGCGCCCTCTCGCGCAAGATGCAGCGCCACCTCCCGCCCCAGCCGTTTCGCCGATCCCGTGACCAGCGCTACGCGCCCTTGCAAGTTCTCCCCCGTCTTTTTGCTCTCTTCCATCTTCTTCGAACCTGAAACCGTAACACATTCCCCTAGGACAGGCATTCTTGCTTGCCCTGAGTTTCGAAGGGCCTGTCTTCTTTATCCCAAATTGAATCTTACAGAGGGCAGACAAGCATGTCCGTCCTACCCTACAATCTCAACACGCTGGAGGGCTTCATGAATCTCGATCTCTTGGCCATCGCCGCGCATCCCGACGACGTCGAACTCACCTGCGGTGGCACTCTCCTCAAAATGGCGCAGCGCGGTTACAAGACCGGCATCCTCGACTTGACCGCCGGAGAAATGGGCACGCGCGGCACTCCGGAGACCCGCGCAAAAGAAGCGGCACGCGCCACAAAGCTGCTTGCTGTCAAGTGGCGCGGCACGCTCGGCGTTCCTGACTCCGACGTTCAGCCTACCCGCCAGCATAAGCTTCGCCTCGCCGCCGTCATCCGCCAGCTCCGCCCGAAAACGGTCATCCTTCCCTACTGGGAAGCGCGCCACCCCGACCATTACCATGCCTCCACCCTCGGCTATGAGGGCTGCTTCCTGGCCGGACTCAAGCAGCTCCCGCTCGAAGGCGAAGCCTACCGCCCCTTCAAAATCCTCTATTCGGTCTCGTTCTCTGACGTGCGCCCCACGTTTGTCGTAGACATTACTTCCCAATTCAAACAGCGTCACAAGGCCATTCTCGCTTACCGTTCGCAGTTCCTTCCTCCAAAAACCGAGAAAAAGAGCAAAGTTCGCTTGGCCATCGACCGCCTGGAAGCGGACATGAACCAATTGGCCCGCCACTATGGCCAACTGATCGGCGTGGAGTATGGGGAGCCCTTCCTGCAAAAGGAACTTATTAAGGTGGAAGACGTTGTAAAGATGGAAGTTCGGTCGGTCTGAGGCTAATTCCTCTAGTCATCCTGTGCCGGTGAGAACCCCGGAATGGTATGTCCGCCCCCGGCGCGCTCGACCCGCACTCGGATTTGCGCCTCGTCCTCAGATCCGGACTTGCGCAGAATGACCATGGTATTCAGCGCCTCGGAATACAGCCGCGTCACCAGGTATACGTCCTTTGTGCCGTCTTTCTTCCATAGCTGGCCAACCTGAATCTTCGAGACACTCATAAGCGAGACTTTGACTTTAGAGTGCCACTTCATGTGTGTCAACTCCTTCCAAGTACCAGTCGGTCCTAGCGCAAGGAGCCCAACGAGGAAACCTTCTTCCCCCATGGCACATCGTAGTAGTTGTAGTATTCGTGCGGCTTGTTCCCCGGTTGCGGGTGTATAATCGAGGGCAGGCGGAGGTGACTTCCATGCGACACCTGCTGCAACATTCTTTTAAGTCTTTCCTGGCGTGCGCCTTGCTTGCTGTTTCGGCACTTGCCGCATTCCCCCAGGATCCCAGTACCGATCCCGCAAAGCAGCAGCCGCCCCCGCAGACCCAGTCGCAGAGCGGCTCTCAACCCGTCCAGCAGCAGGATACTGTCAATCCCAAAAATTCCAAGGAAGACGTCGAAGCCATCGGCAACCGCAAAGTCGGCAATGGCGTGAATCTCTACTCCCTCGAACGGGAAATCGGCTTAGGCAAGCAGTTGGCCCAGGAAGTCGAGCGCTCCTCAAAATTGATTGACGACCCCATCGTCACTGAGTACGTCAACCGCGTCGGCCAGAACCTCGTTCGCAATTCCGATGCGCGCGTTCCCTTCACCATCAAGGTTATCGATTCCGACGAAGTCAACGCCTTCGCGCTCCCGGGCGGCTTCTTTTACGTAAACAGCGGCCTGATCCTGCGCGCCCAGGAAGAATCCGAACTTGCCGGAGTCATGGCCCACGAGATTTCCCATGTCTGCGCGCGGCACGGCACCAAGAACGCCACCAAGGGCGAATTGATGCAATTGGCCACCATACCTCTCATGATCCTTGGCCCGGCTGGCTGGGCTGGCTACGGTCTTTATGAAGGCCTCAACCTCGCCATTCCCGTCACCTTCTTGAAGTTCAGCCGTGACGCCGAACGCGAAGCCGATTTCCTCGGCCTCCAGTACATGTATAAGACCGGCTACGATCCCAACTCCTACGTCGCCTTCTTCGAGCGCCTCCAGGCCGATGAGAAGCGCCGCCCGGGCACCATCCCCAAGGTTTTCTCCACGCATCCGCCTACGCCGGAGCGCATCGAAAACAGCCAGAAAGAAATCGCGCGCATCCTGCCCGCCAAACAGGAATACATCGTCACCACTTCCGAATTTGACCAGGTGAAAGCCCGCCTGCGCGGCATCATGTTCTCCCGCAAAGCCATTGACCAGCCCGGCAAGCCCACGCTCCGCTCCAAGACCGAGCAATCCAAGAAGCAGCCCGGCAGCACCAACGACCCCAACAGTACCGACGACGACCGCCCCACCCTGAAGCGTCGCCCCGATCCCGGCACCCAACCCCAACCGTAATCCCTTATGTTTTTTAGTTCTTACGTAGAGGCCGGGCTTAAGCCCGGCCTTTTCTTTGTTACTCGGCCTCGTAGAGGCGACATTACGTCGCCATCCTCGTCCTTACTGTAACCGCACCACAGACGAACCATGAACCTGAATTCACGACCGGCAACCGCAATCCTGTTCTGATTACCTGGAGTTGGTGGACGGTCTGGATAGCGGACCCCGAATCCCTCAAACTCCCTTCGCTCGAACGACGTAACTTTCGCACACTCACAGACCAAAACAACGCGGAGGGTGCCCCAGGTTCGTTGTTTGAACCTGGGTCTTGGGGTTGCTTACTCTTCTCACCTTTCCAAGTCGATTGCCACCAGCCCCGCTGGTCCTCCTTGGTAGAATCCCCAACTGCTCCACCGCCAATCTCGCGGATGTTTCACCAGTCCGCGAATCACCGGATTCGCGTGCATGTAATTTAGCTTTTCCTTTTTCTTTCCTTGGCTGTACACATTGAAATCGTAAAACCGTGCCTGCCAGAACGTCCGCAGCGGTTCTCCCGCCTCCGCAAAAGGCAAGCGCATCTGCCCCGCGGACACCGGCTTTCGCCGCTTGCGCAGTTTCCGCGCCACCCTCAGCTTCAACTTCTGTAGAACCGTCGACGGCGTTCCCTGCGGCGGCTCGCTCATCAGAAGATGCACATGCTCCGGCATCACCACATAACCGAGGAGACGAAACCCCATCTCGTCGCGCACTCTCCCCAGCTCTTTCACGAAAATGTCTCGCGCACGCGCCGCCTTCAACAGCGGCAGCCGCCGATAGCAACTGAAGGTAATAAAATGCAAATCACCTTTGCCGTAGTAGCGCCGCAGTCCCGCCGGCATGGCATACTCCGCGGAAAGAAACGTCAACCCCAAGACCCAGGTTCCAACAACGAACCTGGGGCACCCTCCGCCACTCTATACTTTCCCGAAAAGTACCGCAGTGATATTCTCTCCGTGCGCTCTATGTCCGCAAACACAAAACTTTTCCGAGGCCGGGCCACCCGCCGCTGGAGGATCAGTAACTAGTGCACCATTTGCACCGATCCGTGCCTACGAGAAAGCCAAAGCTGACGGAAAATTTGACTCCAAGCCCGGCACAACTACTGAGGATAGCACCCGACATCAAGCTCTCAATGACGCCAAGAGAGATGCTAACGTGCCGACTTCACAACAGCCGGAGAAACAGGAAAACGTTCCAACAACCGACGCCAATGGCAAACAGGTAGTCAACGACGGCAAACCACAAACGAGCCGTGAGTATACGCACACGACTGGAGACGGAAAGAAAGTCGTGATCCAGGACCATAAAGGCGGGCATACTTTTAAGGATGGCAAGAAGACGGGTTCACACTTTAATGTGCGCCCGCCAGATGATAAACGTCATGGGACGGTGCCAGGTACAAAGCCTCACTATCGATATAAAGATGATTAAAAGGACGAGAAGAAAATGACTTGGTCAAAACTGTTGGAAAACCCCCAAGCCGTCACCAACCTGTTCGACAGCGGACCGTCCCTGGAGGACGTGGAAATCACGTCGCTGACGATGGAACGTGACGGTCCCACCATTGCGATGTCGATTTTGTTGCGTGAGTTTCCTACGAAACCTTCGCCCCGCTGGAAACGAAATGGCGTAAATGCTGTACTCATGCGTTTGCAGTTACTACAGGTTGAATCCATAACGGTAGAGGGCTGGTCAATCTTGAACCGAGCGACAATCACCCTTGACCGCGGCAACGCAGACCAAGTTCAGGTTCGTGCTGCAGGCCAAAAGCTGCGCCTCAAATGTACCTGCGGTTGGCTCCGGGTGGACGGGGTGAATGGCTACCACCGAGCAGAAGACGTGAGGTAAGGGCTAATTGGGCTGACTAGACGACGGCGTCGGCTCCTAGCTCCGAGTAAACTTGGCGGGTGGCGCAGGCTTAACGCGCAAGAGTGTTTCGGATGGCCCATGCTTTCGGTTGGCGTTTACCCCGACCCGGTCGGGGAAAGCGTGGGGCTTTTGACTTTGATTTTTTCCTTATTCCACCCGCGCCCGCCGACGCCGTTTAATTCGCCCTACGACCGTTCAACCCTCATTTTCTGCCATTCGATGTAAAACACTTAACCTTTCAATACTTTCGTGCTATACTTACCCCGTAAGTGCCGCCATGGTGCCGTCCCACCTTCTCCATTTTTCCCGTAGCCCGATCTCTACCTGTCTTGAGCGCAGCCGAAGGGTCCACCACACTCCATCCCAGTCCCATTTTGGAACTCACCTCTCCATGATCCCTGAAAAAATACCCTCTCTCTTTTCAAACACTTACGGGAACCCATTTTGTAACTCCCTTTGTTTTCAAATTCATGCAGGAATGGGGGGGGTGGGGGGCAGCTCCCAACCTTCAAACCCGCAAATGCGGTGTTTGCATCCCGGATGGGGTTACGGGACCCTGCAACCTGTCAACGCGCACTATCCTCCTAAGTCCTTTATCCGCAACACTTACAAAGATGCCCCTAAGTGTTGATTCTAAACGGCTTACAGGAAATCTAAGTTCTTTAGATGCAACACTTACAAAAAACAGGGGGAGGGGTCCGGCCGCGACACCACTAAGAACTAAAAACCATCAACTAATAACGAGTTTCTCCGGAGCGGTGCCGGTCGTCCGGCGCGGAGGCAATTCCCATGCGGCGCAATTCATCCAGATAGTATTTCCTGTGCAGCACATCCCACTCCTCGCTGCCCTCGAGGATTTCCTTCTTCTGCGAAGTGATTTTCTTCCGCACTTCCAGTTCAATCTTTTCTTCGTCTTTCAACGTGGCCGTCAGGATCAGCACGACCTGCTGGCGAATGGTGTCGCGGTCGTCCACAAACTCCACTTCATTGCTATCCACCAGCACGTCCGTGATTTGGTGCGACAGCCGCACGATTTTTTCCCGTGTCAGACGCATCTTCCCTTTCCCAGCCTAAGCATGGCGAGCCCGTATCGGAACCGCCCGCGCACTACCTGCTTTCCAATTTCACTTTTCCAATTTCTATTTTCGACTTTCGATTTTCGAATTTCGGGTTTCGACTTTCCCGCCTCTACCGCAGGATCAGCTTGCGGTCCCGCGCCAGATGCTGCTTCACCTTCTTGTACATCTCCTGGTACGAAACGCCCGTGCTGCGCATTTCGTCCTGCCGGTCGATCAAAATCTGCCGCACCTCGTCATTCAGCCGGTCTTCGACGGTCAATTCCTCCGTCATCCGCTGGCGCACGCGATTGGCCACTGCTTCGGCCGCTTTCGTCTCGATATGCCCGCCTTCCACCAGTCGCTTTACGACTTCGTTGGCCATGTAGGCCACGTAATCCCGTACGATGAGCATCTCTGCGCGTTTCCTTAACCTGAATGCAAGAGAGTGAGTTTACTGGCTGCGTGAACAAAGTGCAAGGAAAGGCGGCTGACGGAATGAAAAAATCATGCGCCCTGGAAGGCTACTTGAATATCGCGTAGCACAAGCAGGGCGCCGCAAATACATCGCGCTACCCCGAAACCGCCTCAAAAATAAAAACGGCTGAAAAAATCAACGCGCCGCTTCCGTTGACGCTCCTCGCTGCTTCCTGTAGGATAATTTAGGTAGGGCGCTTAGCTCAGCGGTTAGAGCGTTCGGTTTACACCCGAAAGGTCGAAGGTTCAAATCCTTCAGTGCCCACCAAGTGACGATTCACCCTTCAGCGGGGACGTAGTTCAGTTGGTTAGAACGCTGCCCTGTCACGGCAGAGGTCGCGAGTTCGAGTCTCGTCGTCCCCGCCATTCTTTTCAAACAAGATTCCCCCCGGCGGGAGATCCGTCATGCAAGTCCGGCAAACAGGCCTATCACATCCACGATTTTTCCTGGCAATCATTCTGCTGTCCTCGTCGGCAGTTGCTGCTTTCGGCCAAAGCAGCGTCACTTCGCAAGAGAATGCCGGGAAGGCAGATTTCGCAGCCGTAGCAAAATCGGCCACGGCCGCGCGTGAAGCCGGCCGTGCCGACGAGGCAATTCGAGAGTATCGGCGCGCCGTGAAGATTTCTCCAAGTTGGGAAGAAGGCTGGTGGTACCTCGGGACGCTGCTTTACGACGGGGACCACTATTCAGAAGCTATTCCGGCGCTCCAAAAGCTGGTGGAACTCGTACCGAGTGCGGGACCGGGCTGGAATTTCCTCGGGCTCTGTGAATTCGAGACAAAAGATTACGGGAAATCTCTGGAGCATCTGGAAAAAGGGCTGGCGTTCGGGGACGGTGACGATCCAGAGATTGCGCGTGTTTCGAAGTATCACCTCGCCCTGCTGCTCCTTCGCAGCGGCGAATCCGATCAGGCGGCCACGCTGCTCGCTTCGACGTTTGGGCAGAGCGAAATGCCGGCACAGATAAAACTTGCGTTGGGCTTGGCGATACTGCGCGTGCCGCTCCTGCCCGAAGAGATAGATCATTCTCAAGACGCAATAGTTTACGCAACCGGGGAAGTTGCCTCAGCCATCGCGCAAAACAATTCCGCGAAGACGCTGACTGCGTTTCCTACGTTATTGAAAGACTACCCACGCACTCCGTATTTGCACTACACCTATGGGAAGGCGCTTGCACTCGCCGGGCGGGACGAAGAAGCACTGCAGCAGCAACGCGAAGAAGCGGGCATCTCACCAAAGAGCGCTTTGCCGTGGATCGAGATCAGTCAACTGGAACTTCGTTTGCAACACCCGCAGGAAGCCTTGCATGCAGCGGAGGAAGCGGTCCAACGGACGCCGGAATCACCGGCTTCCCACAGAACGCTGGGACACCTTTTGCAAGTACTAGGGCAAAAAGAAAAAGCCGCGGAGCAACTTGCCCTTGCAGAAAAGCTGGCACCTGAGAAGTTCGGGCCAGAGGAAAGAATCGCCCTGCTTTATTCGAATCATACGGAGGCAAGGTCTGAAGGAAATTTGCAAGCAACTGCGCACCAAGCGAGCAATCCTGGGTCGAAGAGTTTCGAGGAGTTATCGGGCCAGGCGGCGAAGGCGCAGGCTGCGGGTGATGCAGGCGGTGCGATTCAGTTTTATCAGCGGGCCTTGCAATTGCGGCCGGAATGGGATGACGGCCGATGGAATTTGGCCATGCTGTACTACTCTGCTGGCCGCTATCCCGAGGCCATTTCTGAACTCAACAGCTGGGTAACACGCCGGCCAGACTTTGGAACAGCTTGGGCAGTGATGGGGCTTTGTGAGTTTGAGATGAAGGATTACAAGAACGCTTTTATCCATTTGCAACGCGGCGAGGAACTAGGCTTCGGTGGAAATCCGGAAGCGGTGGGCCTAGCAAGATATCACCTGGCCATACTTGAGAATCGAAATGGCCAATTTGAAAGCGCCATGGAGACGCTGGCGCCGGGAACGCGTTCGGGGACGGTCGCAAAAGAGGTTCAAATCGCTCTCGGAATGTCGCTGCTTCGTATTCCCTTGCTGCCTGACCAACTGGATCCTTCAAGGAGCGTTCTGGTTCAGTCCGCGGGCGAGATCGCAACGCTGCTGCTAAACAGCAAATACGACCAGGCTTATCCCAAATTCCAAGTTTTGCTGAAGGAGTATCCCTCTGTCCCCTTTCTCCACTATGCCTATGGAACGGCCCTTGCAGCGCTTTCCGAATTTGACGAGGCGGAAATACAGCAGCGCGCAGAATTGCAAGTTTCGCCGGGGAGCGAATTGGCTTACGTCAGCTTGGCATCAGTGGCGCTAAAACGGCACCGTCCGGCAGAAGCATTGGCTTCGGCTCAGCGTGCCGTACAACTCGCACCGGAGTCCGCCGAATCGCACTACGTGCTTGGGCGTGCATGCCTCGAACTGGGTCAGGATGAACAGGCCGTGCATGAACTCGAATGGGCCAGCAAGCTGGCCCCCGGTAGTCCAGAAGTGCACTTTAATCTCGCGAAGGCCTTCGCCAAGTCGAAACTTCCGGAGAAAGCCGAACAGGAACGCGCTATTTTTGCGCGCTTAAACGCGCTGGCAGCGTAAGAGCCGTTCGGGGAATCAGGCGTACGGAGGCTCCCACGACGCAGTTGATCTCGCGCCCACACGCATTGAAACAGAAAAGGCAGCGGCACCCCAACGCCCCTAGTTCTGGTCCAAAGCCGAACACTGGCCGAGGATACGCGTGCATCCGCAGCCAAGGCCGAGGAAGTTCCCTACCGCCGCGGCACAACGATGTTCTCAAGCCAAGCTAGGCGGCCTGCGCTTCCCCGCGCAACCTCTGTCCGCAACACGCGGATTGCGGGAGCCCTTTCAGAAAGTTGATCATCAACGGTTGGCTGCAGAATGGGCACGTGGATGTCCATGCTCCTCCGCAGTCCGGGCACTTCTTCAGAATAAGGTGAAGGCTGTCCAGCGATTTCCCGTTTACACGAAGGTCCAGTACAAAGCGGCAACTGGGGTTTTTACAAAGCAAGTAGTGATCCATTTGGGAAACCTCCTTTAGGGGGGCTTAGAAATACATCGGGCTTCTCAGAGCGTCAATACAGTAGATATACCTACGTTAATCTGATAACTGCGGTGGGTACGGGAGTTGCGCTTCAGGCGCTGGCAAGTACGGAATGCTTTCAGGCTTCGACGATTTTCTGGCGAATTGCGTAGCGAACAAGCGCTGCCGTCGAGTGCAGATCAAGCTTGACCATGATCCGGGCGCGATAGGACTCCACCGTCCTCGTGCTGATATCGAGAACCACGCCAATCTCTTTATTGGATTTGCCTTCCGCTAAATAGCGGAGGACTTGTCGTTCTCTGAAGCTGGGGCCGCCGGGGGACAATTCATTCTCCTCCAGCCTGCCTTCCGGAGCCGTTACCCCGGCGCTGGAGTCCGCCGGCGGCAACACCGGATGCAACGCGGGCTCCTGGTCCGTAGAAACCGTCAAAGACAATGCCAGACGCCACAATCCTGTCTCCAATCGCATCTCGGATACCTGAGATCGCAGAGACATGGAACTCTTGAGAAGATCCGCGGAGCGCTTGACCAGCTCAAGAGTTCGCTCCGAAAGTTCGGCGAATCCTTCGCCGGGGAGCGTGGGTTCATCGACGGCATCGGCGGTGCGCTTATCTCGAATGCGGCGTAGCAGAGATTCCACGCAACGCCTCTTCGTGACCTCGGAAAAGACCGTCGCGACCAATCGAACCTCACCTTGTTCGTCTTTCACTGGATAAAAATTCACCAGCCAGTGATGTGTTTCCTTTTGGGGAGACAATCTTGCTTTGAATTTGACATTCGCCAAGGAACGGCCCGTTCCCCAAACACGTTGAAAGGCCGGCTTCAATCTGGGGGCTTCCCTGCGAAAGACCCGATGCATTGGCTTCCCGATCTGCTCTCCAACCGAAACGCCAATCATCCTGCTCAAGGCTCCGTTAAGCGCCCTGCAATGTAAACTGCGATCAAAAAAGGCGACTCCGACGGTTGAATCATGAAGTAGACCGTTCAAGGAGTGTCGCTCTCCGGCAAGCGGTTTAGCAACGCTGTGCCACCTACCCTGGCCCCACGATTTCTGGACGAGGTTCCCGGTCTGGCTGATGGTGGACAAAGGATGCCTCCAATACTTTTTCAATCTTTGAAGTCCCCGTACTTCGTCGTCCAGATGCAGGTTTCATTCCCTGGTCCGGGCTTCGAAGCCGCACGCACTACTGTCCGTCATGGGCATCCGGCTTTCATTCGCCGGATGCGAACATCGATTCTTCCGAAATTGGAAACGTTTTGCTGCAGCTCCTCCTGAACCCTTTTTATTCTTGCGATAATTTCTTGCAGATCGCGGTCTGCGAGGTCGAAATGAGCGGCGCAGTAGATGGCGTCGAATAATGTGCTGCGGGCGTTGCGGAGCAAGCGGTCCGTCTGACGATTTGGTTTGGAGTGTGCAAGCCGGCAAAAGGTCAGGGCAAGATCCATCTCCGCGAGCAGGAAGCTGACGCGCAGGGAGTTTCCCGTGCCCGCGCCGCGCGGCTGATAGCCAGCAGCTTCAGGAAAATCGGCAGCACGCAAGAGATCGCTGCTGCAAAGAAACGAGCTCGTGATGATTTGGCGTTCCTCGAGGGGATCGAGTTCCAATCCTTCGTTCAGCCGCCTGGCAAAGGAATGCGCTTGCGTCCAGGTCTCGAATATTCCAAATTCCTGGTCAACAACCGGCCCGGGATAGTCCTCCGTCGCGCGACACACCACCGCCGCATTCCCCCAAGGCTTTGCGGTGAATGCAAACCGGTCTTGCATAGGCTTATTCCGTTCCCGAGATTCTCAGTACTTCGAAGCAGTTAATGCTTTTATACATGAATATAGTCATGTCGTCAATACTATATCCTGCTAGTATGGCTGCGTTGAAGGTAATATCTAGGAAGTCTTTGGGCGCCACAGCTCCGCCCGGTCACCCTTGTGCTCAAGAATTCCCCTTAGCGTCCGCGCCCGCTTTTTCCGGAGCGATATCTACGATCGTGATCACAGCCCCATCAATCTTGTTGTCCAACGTGCGATAAGGAAGAATCTTAAATTGATAATGAACGCCCATGCGGTCCATGAGTTCTCTCTCCAGGGTATGGAAATCCGCCACCACCTGAAGAACCATCGACTGGAGATCCGCAATTTCAATGGTTGGATTGATATTCGCAAGCGGCCGGCCGATGTCCCCCGGGATTAATCCCAGGAACTTCTGCGCTTTGGGCGTGAAGCGGCGAATGGTGAGATCGCTGCCAATCATGATCACGGCAATATCGGTGCTGGAGAGCAAATTAATCAAATCATTGTTGATTTGCGTGATCTCCAAGTTGCGGCTCCGAAGCTCGTCGTTGACGGTAGTCAATTCCTCGTTCGCGGACTGTAATTCTTCCTTGGCGGTTTCCATTTCCTCATTGGTGCTCTGCAATTCCTCATTGCTGGAAAGAATCTCCTCGTTCGCAGACTGCAACTCCTCGTTCGTAGCTTCCTGTGTTTCGATGACGGATTGCAGATACTCTTTCGTCGCCGCCAGTTCCTCTTCGAGCTTCACTGTTCGTTTCAAGGCCGATTCAGTTTCTTCGCTGGCCCTGGTCCGTCGAGTCAAGGCCGCCCGCGGCGGTGGCGGCGCTTCCTGAAAAACAATCATGAAGTACGGCTCTTTTGAATTTCCCAGCGTAATCGGAATCACCTCGAAGTTCACCAAGCGGATCGAAGCGGAGGCAGGCGCTCCTTCGCCAGTTCCGTTTCCATCCTCATTTTTGATTTGCAGGTTGTGCTTTCCAACTATCACGTTTTCCTTCTTGGCCCGGTTCATCGCATTCCGCAGTTCGACGAGGAGCCCTTCACGAGCCATCTTCATGAGACTCAGGCTGGCCCGGCCGGTCGCCAGCTTCAAGTAGCGATTCACATTCCCGCGCGTATGGATAATTTCCATCTCCTCATTGACGAAGACTGTCGCGGGAGCGTATTGCGTCAGAAGCCTGCGGTCAAATTCCTTTTGCGCTTCTCCATAACCCCAGTTTGAATCCAGTTGCTTCGCCGGTCCACGAACTGGGTCAGATTCTCGCTGTTCTGCCGGCGAATGGAGGGAAAAACCAGGAGTCTGGCGCGCGCCTCCGGCTTTCCTGGAAAAGATCTTGTGTGTGCGGTCTTCCACTGCGAACAAGTTCGAAGTTGCGCCGAGGCCCTCGGAACCACCCAACACCAGGAAGCCGTTGGGCCGCAAAGCATAGTGGAAAAGAGAAATCACACGGCTCTGGAGCACGGGTTCAAGATAAATGAGCAGATTCCGGCAGCAAATGAGGTCCATTCGGGAAAACGGAGGATCGTTCAGGACATTGTGCTGCGCGAATATGCACATGTCCCGGAGAGTTTTGCTGACCCGGTAACCGTTCTCCACTTTCGTGAAATACTTCCGCAGCCGTTCCGGCGATACATCTGCTTGAATATTTTCCGGATACACGCCATTTCGCGCTCTCGCGACGCTCGTATCGCTCACGTCCGTCCCGAAAAACTGAATGGGAACCTGGGAAGCTTTGTCGCCCAGGAATTCGAGCAGCGCAATGGCCACTGAATACGTTTCCTCGCCGGAGGCGCACCCCGGAGTCCAGATGCGGATACCGCGCTCCCTCGTCAAGTTTTTCAGAACAGCTGGGAATACCGTGGACTTCAGAGCCTCGAAGACACGCTCCCCGCGGAAGAAGCTGGTCACGTTGATCAGCATGTCCTGATACAACGCCTGGACCTCGGCAGGCTTGCTTTGCACGAACTTGGCATACTCTTCGATTTTGTCAATCTTGTGAACCACCATGCGGCGCTGCACCCGCCGCAAAATAGTGGATTGCCGGTAGTGCGTGAAATCCACGCCGGTGGCTTTTCGCAAAACCTGAAAAATCGTGTTCAGCCCGCTGCCGGAGGGTGCGGCGACTTCGGGAGCGGTGTGCAAAATCTTGCGAGCGAGGTACGGATGACGCGAAATCCGCGTAAGTTCCTTGGCAATCCCCTTGGGAGGAAGCACGTAATCCACACATCCTGAAGCAGCCGCGCTCCGCGGCATGCCGTCATACTTTGCCGAGGCTGCGTCCTGCGCAAAGGTCACGCCCCCGTGTGCTTGGATTTCCGCCATGCCCATGGTTCCGTCCGAGCCCGAGCCCGACAGGATCACCCCAATAGCCCGATTCCCTTCCTGTTCCGCGAGCGAACGCATGAAGTGGTCCACCGACATGTGCAGCCCGCGAGATTCCTCCCGAGGACCCAGGTGCAGCGTGTGGTCGGAAATAGACATCGAAGCATTTGGCGGGATGACGTAAACGTGATTTGGCTCGACATGCAGTCCCTCTGACACTTCCGTGACGCTCATCGCCGTCTTTCTGGCAAGTAATTCCGTGAGGATGCTGTGATGTTTCGGATCGAGATGTTGCACCAGGACGAAGGACATTCCGGTATCGACCGGCAGGTGATTCATTAGCTCCGTAAGGGCTTCGATGCCGCCCGCGGAAGCTCCAATCGCGACGATGGTGGTGCCACCCTCCTGGGCGAGCGGCAGGGCCCCCTGAACGATTGGGGCGTTGCGTCGATTGCGTTTATCGTCGGATTTTGGCCTCATGCGTTTCCCTCCAGTTTCACGGCCGAACGTGTCTGCTTGCGGGGAAATGACGGAGCCAACACAAATTGAGCAAACTGCAAAGTCGGGCGAGTTTGATTCCCTCCCCTTCACTCGTCCCGGAACACTGATTGCGCCAGATTCTAGCCCATTTCTACAACTCAGACAACCCCTGTTTGTTCATAATCAGATGCTTTATTACCTCGTACGGGAAGATATCTCCCTTGCATCTTCACGCTTGGCAAATTCGGGAGCTTTGAGAGATTAGTTGAATTGTAGGCAGGACTAACGTGATAGTCGCTCTTCCATCTCCTCGAGAGACCGTGGCCAATCCTCTCGCAACAACCGGCTGAGTGCGCGATCCGCGAGCAACTTCCCTCCCGTTTGGCACCGCGGACAGTAGTTGGTCTCATTGGACGCATATCGAATCCGCTGGATCTTTGTGCCACAGCCCAGACAAGGCTGCCCGTACCGCCCGTGCACCGCCATCCCTTCGCGAAACGCCGTAACCTTTTCCGGGAATTTCTCGCCCGCCGCCGCGCGCAGCTCTCGCGTCCAGTCCGTTAGCGTCTTCACGGTAGCTTCGTGCAGCCGCCGAATCTCCTCCGAATCCATCCTCTGTGTCAGCCGTACCGGAGATAGCCGCGCGTGATAGAGGATCTCGTCGGAGTATGCATTGCCGATTCCGCTGAAAAGCTGCGGATCCGTCAGCGCTCGCTTCAGCGTGTGATTGGAGGAGGTCAGTGCCGCCGCGAATTGCTCATACCCAGATGAGAGTACGTCGATTCCCCCGGCATCGAGCTCCGCCACCCCTTCTTCTCCCTCCACGAGATGGAGCGACGCCCGCTTTTGCGTCCCGGCCTCGGTGAGAGTAAGCGTGCCGCTATCGAAATAGAAAGCTGCGAGCACGCGCCTGCCGTCCGGCTTGACGCGCCGTTCAACCCAATGCAACCGCCCCGCGATCATCAGGTGGAACACAAGCCACAGGTCGTTCTCCAACCCAATGGCGATCCGCTTTCCCACGCGCCGCAATCCCGTCACCTTGTGGCCATGAGTCGCTTCCATCGGAGGCCTTGCCGTCCGCAATAAAAACGGCCCCGCGATTAACGCTTGCTCGAGAACTCGACCGGCGATCCTCCGCTCAAGCGCCTCAATATAGACAACAATGTCCGGCAATTCTGGCATCCGCGGTTCTTCCTCGCGCCTCCCTAGTATAAAGGTGCGTCGGACACGAAGATAACCAGTGCGCTTCGAGAACAGAAGCACTCTGTATGGCTTACGTGGGTGCTCCAGCTTGCTCACTAGGATTGAAGTTCGCGCGGCGGAGAAACTGCGCAAACCGCGGGTCGCCGCGCAGCAAATCGAAGAACGGATGCACTTTGAGAAATTGCATGATGTTCGAGCGTTCCTCGGCAGCGCGCTCCATCCACGCAAATGCTTGCTCCTTGTCGCCGAGCCCTAGGTACGCATTAAGGAATGCGCCGGCTGGGACGTAGCCCTTCTGTCGCCGCCGGTGCAGCTCCTCGAAAACCCGCACAGCTTCAGCCCGACGTCCCGCGCCCGCATAGGCATGCACCAGCACGCCAAGCACTGCCGAACTGCGATCCGACAGGGAAGCGGCTTTTTCCAGAGTTGCGATCGCTTCATCGAAACGTTCTGCCCCGATGAGCGCAAACCCGAGATACCAGTGCGCAGACGGACTCTGGGGTTTTAGTGCCAGCACGCTCTGCAACTCCCGAATGGCCTCGTCGTAGCGGCGAGATTGAAAGAGGATCCAGCCGACCTGAGTGTTGTCAAATGCCAACGGGTCCAATTCCCGCGCCCGTTGGGCAGAGGCCAGCGCTTCCTCAGTCCGCCCCTGACATAACAGCCACTGGGAAAATCCGTCTCGAGCGCCCGCGTCGCTCGGGCTCAGCTCAATGGCCCGCCTGTATTCGGCCTCAGCATCCGACCACTTCCACTCTTTCTGGAGAGTGTCTGCAAGCAGCACACGTGCTTCAACAAGTTCGGGATCCAGCTCCAATGCCTTCCTTGCGGCGGCGAGCACCTTTGGCCGAGTTTCAAGAGGGGGACCACCCATGAAAACAGTGCCCAAGTCGTTGTACGCGGCCGCCAAGCCCGCGTAAGCCGGAGCGAAGGTCGGCTCGCGATAAATCACGCTCTCGAAATACGTAATCGCCTCCTTGAGTCCGGCTTGCCCTGCTTTGGAGCCCTGGTTCAGGGCGAACCTGCCCTTGAGATAACTTTCGTAACCCTCGGGAAACACTGCACCACCCGCAGCTAGCCTGTTGCGCTCGTCCCCGCTAACGGCCACTTCGATCTGCCGGGCGATGGACTGCGCAACCTCGCTCTGCAATTCCAGCACGTCGCGTAGTTCACGATCGAACGTGCCCGACCACAGGTGAACATCGGTATCACCTTGAATGAGCTGGGCGGTGATGCGAATCCGGTCGCCCGAGCGAATCACCGAGCCCTCGACCACTGCGCGCACATTCAATTTCTTTGCTATCTCTGGCACTGAACCGCGTTTCCCCTTGAACTGCATCGAAGAGGTGCGCGAGATGACCCGCAGGCCGTGGATCATTGAGAGCCGCCCGATGATCGCTTCGGTCATGCCGTCGGCGAGGTAGTCCTGCTCGGGATTGCCAGATAAATTGTCCAACGGGAGAACGGCTAGTGACCGGATGGATGTGCTGGCACTCGCGGGCCGTTCCACGCTCCGTTTGTGCCAGAGCCAGGCCGCACCACCCGCCAGGACCAGCCCCAGCGCGGCGAGTGTAATTACCTTCCAGACGCGCCTGCCAGCTTGGGGGACTTGATTCGCTACGACTTCACGGATTGCTGACCCAGGGGCCCGCTCGTTCCGCCACGCATCCAGTTCCGTGGTGTAGGCGTAGACCGATCCGAGCCGGCTATGCTGGAGGCGACGGACCGGCAACCCCTCGCGCTTCTCCCACCGGCGGACCGTGGTGACATCGCGCCCTAGATAGGTAGCAATCTCTTTCCAGGATTCCAAACGTCGCCCTTGGCCATCCGCACCGATCCTGGGGCTTGATGTCGCCTGGATAGACATGGGCCTGAGGGCTCCCGCTAGCTGGAAGGATTATCACACCGGCTCTGGTCTAGGGCAACTGCTTGAAAGAACTCGAAAAAGCTGCTCGCGCCTCACTTTGCTCTTCTTTGCCTCTCTTTGCTCGTTGCGCGGAGGCCCATCTCCGGCACAGCATCCCCCAGTACAAGCTGGACGCAAAAACTCCCCGACCAGAAAGGACCACCAACCATGATACCGAGGAGATTTCTCAAACCTGCCGCAGCGGTCGCAACATTTGCCGCAATCCTACTTGCGGGAATGTTGAGTAGTTCCCCGCGCGTAAAAGCTACTGACGATGATGATGAAGAGCGCAACGAATCAAGGATTCATCGGGGATTAGAGATAGCACCCGTCCCCCTGAATCTGGAGGGGAAAAACCGCGCTCTCGTCGGACTCGGCAGCTATATCGTCAACGCACACGTCCCCTGCAATGAGTGCCACGGCGCCGGCCCTGCAATCACTCAATTCCTGCCAGGCAGCAATCCATACTTTGGCCAGCCGGCAGTAATCAATCCGGCGACCTACTTTGGTGGCGGCAGAGATTTTGGTGCAATAGCACCGGGCGCCGCGCACATCATCTCCCGCAACCTGACACCCGATAAAACCGGACTACCCGTAGGAGGTCACACGTTTTCGGAGTTTGTTCAGATCATGCGGACGGGTGTGGACCTGGATAACCTCCATCCGGCGTGTCCAACAGGAATCGTTAACGCCGGCTGCATTCCGGCTCCGTTCCGCGCAGACCTTCTCCAGACAATGCCCTGGCCTGGTCTCAGCCACCTAACGGACCATGACCTTCGGGCCATCTACGAATATCTCAGCGCGATCCCGTGCGTCGCCGGCCCGCCGGCGCCCAGTCCACTGCACAACGATTGTTCTTAGTGCTGACGCGGAAAACCGCCCCTGCTCTCCCTCAGTGCCTTGACTCAGCGCTGGGGGAGATCTCTCACATTGCTGAAAATCGACCCGCTATGACCTGCCACCACTCTTGGGCTGGAATTGACACACCCCACAGTCCTTGTATACCGTGCCTTACATGCCCCCTGAGAGCCCAAACTCCACCTCCGGCACCTCCGCCGGGGCGGGCGTGATCATCGAGCGTGCCCGCGATGTCCTCACCTTCACCCTGAACAATCCTGATCACGGCAACGAAGTCACCGGCGCTATGTTCGACGCCATGCTAGCCGAGCTTCTCGAGGAAGCGTCGAAGCCGCAAGCACGCGTGCTACGGATTCGTGCCCGCGGCAAAGTCTTTTGCACCGGGCGCGAGCGCGCCGGCCGCGATGCCGCCTCCATCCGCCGCGAGTCGGCTCGTCTCATTGACCTCAAACACGCCCTGCGCATCTCACCGCTCATCAGCGTCGCCGAAGTGCAAGGCAATGCCTTCGGTTTTGGATTCGGCCTGGCGATCGTTTGCGATTTTGTTTTGGTCGCGGAAAACGCTTCGCTCGCCTTTCCCGAAATGCGTTCCGGCTTCGCTCCTGCCGCCATCATGGCTTATCTCGGCGAATACACTCTTCCCCGTTTTGCATTTCCCTTGATTCTCTTCGGCGATGCCATCAACCCCCATCGTGCGCTGCAGATTGGCCTGATCTCGCAAGTCTGTCCCCCGGAGCAACTCTCCGGCGAAGCCAATGCCCTCGTCGAGCGCATCCTGAGGCTCGATCCTGCCGCCTGCCGCCGCTGCAAGGAATTTTTTCTCGCCTCCCAACAAAACTCTTTTGACGAAAACTGCCAGCGCGCCGTCGAAGCCCTCACCGAAGGCAGCATGGCTCTGCTCTCCAGGCAGAAGTGAGCCGCTCTTGTCGGTAAACGCAGGCGCTCGCCTTGACCGGCTCCCTATTTCTTCGTTTCACCGCCGCATCCTGGTGCTCATCGGCATCGGAATGTTCTTCGATGGCTTCGACGTGTACGTCATGGCCACCGTTCTCGGCGCTACGCTCAACAGCGGCTTCTCCACCTTCGGGCAAAACGCCCAGTTTGTCTCCGTGACTTTTCTCGGCATGATGCTGGGGTCGTTTCTGACCGGCTTTCTCGGCGACCGCTATGGCCGCCGCTTCACATATCAAGCGAATCTAGCGGTCTTTGGTCTCGCCTCGATTGCCTCCGCCTTCGCGCCCTCGATGACCGTCCTCATCTTGCTTCGCGGCCTCATGGGCTTGGGCCTTGGCGCGGAAATCGTAGCCGGCTTCTCAACGATGACGGAATTCGTTCCGCCTAGTGTCCGTGGAAGATGGGTTGGCGCGCTTTCGGCCATCGTCGTCTCCAGCTTGCCCATCACCGCGCTCGTCAGCACGCTCGTCATTCCCCGTTTCGGTTGGCGCACCATGTTCGTCCTCGGTGGAGTCGGCGCTCTCCTTGTCTGGTATGCGCGCAAGGCTCTTCCGGAGTCTCCGCGCTGGCTGGAATCGATCGGCCGACCTGATGAAGCAGAAGCCATTCTGCAAAAGATTGAACGAGAGGCCTCCCTCGGCCACTCCCCGCTTCCCCCGCCGGTTCTTTCCAAACCTGCACCGCCAACCAGAACCGCTGCGGCGTTACTTACTCCGGCGCTCTTCCCCCGCATGGTTGTCGGGGCTGTCACCTTGATCGTCGCCAACACGTTGATCTACGGATTCGTCACCTGGCTGCCTTCGTTTTTCGTTCAACAGGGGCGCAGCATCGCACAGTCCTTCAGCTATTCATTTCTTATGTCCGTTGGCGCGCCCGTCGGCTCTGCCATTGGCGCGCTGACCGCGGACTCCTGGGGCCGCAAGCCAGCGATCATCGGCGCCTCCCTCGTGACCATCTTGCTCGGCGGCATCTATCCTTTTATTAAAGATCCTGCTGCGTTGCTTATCGCCGGCTTTCTTTTAATGATTCCCATTTATGTCCAGGTGACTCTGCTCTTTGCCATCTACATCCCGGAACTTTTCCCCACCGACGTGCGCATGCGCGCCGGAGGAATTTGCAACACGTTCGGCCGCGGCGCCACGATCATCACGCCCTTCATGGTCGTCGCTTTGTTCCGCGCTTACCGCATCGGCGGAGTTCTCAGCCTGATGATTGGCCTCTTGATCGTGCAGATCGTCGTTGTCCATCTCTTCGGCGTCGAGCCAAAAAACTTGCGCCTTGAGGAAATAGAAGCCGATTCTCCGGCAGCCCGCTTCCCCGCCGGCGTTTGAGTTTGAATCGATTTAGGATGTCGAAATCGCACATTCGAATTAAAATGCCATCCGCTATTTCCGAAGGAGGTTTATGAAGCGTGCAAGCGTAGTTTTCGCGTTTCTCTGTTTATTGGGAACTCTTCCCGCTTTTGCGCAGTCCAAGCTCTCCGTGAAGTGGGAAGAACTTACGGCCGCCGATTTCCGCCAGGCTATCCAGCAATCCAAAGGCACTTGCTTGCTGCCCTTCGGCATCCTGGAAAAGCATGGGCCGCATCTGCCGCTCGGAACGGACCTGCTGAACGTCCGCTATGCCTCCCTGCACGCGGCAGAGCAGGAATACGCCGTCGTCTTCCCGGAATATTATTTCGGCCAGATTTTCGAAGCCAAACATGAGCCGGGCACGGTCGCCTACAGCATGGAACTCCAGCTAAAGCTCCTCCAGGAAACCTCCGACGAGATGGCGCGCAATGGCTGCAAGAAAATCATCATCGTGAACGGTCACGGCGGGAACGAGCATCTTCTTCCCTTTTTCGCGCAAGCGCAGCTCGACCGTCCGCACGACTACGTTATCTACGTTCTCGACGGTGAGCGCAGCCGCCCGGGCGGCCCGCCGAAAAAATCAACCGGCATCGACTACCACGCCGGCGAAAACGAAACCTCCAACACCATCACCACTCATCCCGACCTCGTGCATCTCGATCGCGCCTCCAGCGAATCGGGCGCCGATCAGAAGCGCGCGCCGCTCCCTGAAACGATTTATACCGGCATCTGGTGGTACGCTCGCTTTCCGAATCACTATTCCGGTGATGGCTCCGTGGCCACCAAGGAACTGGGCGAATGGAACGTGAACAATTGGATTGCTCTCACCGTCGAAGCCATTCGCGCCGCCAAATCCGATGATCAAAGCCTCAAGCTCCAGAATGAATTCTACGAAAAGAGCAAACATCCTCTCGACACGCGGCCGTAAAAAATCCCTGCCGATTGCGAGAGTTTGCGTTTCAGGGTTTTAGATGGTCAGAAAAAACTTCGAGAAGTGTTCGACCGCGCGGTGGTCAAGGAATCGTCGAAAACTTCAGCGTACTTTGGCGAGTTGATCCACCCACTGGCGCAGCACGTCATGGTAGGGCGGCTCGACATCCATAAACTCGATGCCCATGCCGATACGCGGCTTGAGGATGCGCACTACGCCCAGGGCCTCCATTTTCTGTTCTTTTCGCGAGAGCATAACCCGCACGCGCGAATTCGAAGGCAGCGGCTTGCTGGTGCACACGAAGATCCCGCCCATCGAGATGTCCGAAGTGACGCCTTCGATCCGCGCGCCGGACTCCATGTCCAGCAGCACGACATCCGCCGCAAACGGGTAGCGTATACAGTAGCGGCGATCACGCACGGATACGCTCCGGGAATCGCCTTTCAGTGTTCGGTCGTCCATGGAGATAACGTTGCTCACAGGCATTTACGCCGCGCTGCAGAAAGCCTTTGCTGTACCGGGGGACAATCCCGTACCTAATAAGTGTGCCCCAATTCGGGTCAACCGAGCCGTTTTCGGTCCCTCCCGAGGGCGAAAAAGATAACACCGGCCATTCCTTTCAGCATCCCGCCCCGCCTTGTCCCCCTCGCGTTATTACTTGGAACGACAAATCACCGTTTCGTGGACCTGCTCTCCCCTTCTTTGCGTGCTAGCCTGACATTGAGCTTTTTTCGCCTCGCGCTATGACCACTGAATCCGACGGCCTCCGGCAAAGTGACCGCGTCAGCTTCCGCATGCCCGTGGAAGCTTCGTGGGCCACTGCCGCCGGCGCCACCTTTACGAAGACCGCCGAAACGCTGCTGGTCAGCCGCAACGGCGGCGTTCTGCGCCTCGACGAGAAACTCGTCGCGGGCCAGGAGCTTCACCTCCGCCGCAGCCTCGAAGGCGACCACTGGAAAAACGCCCGCGCGCGCGTCGTCGCTGAAATCGATCAGGATCTCGACGGCTTCCTCTACGCCATTCACCTACTCGAACCGCGCTCCGATTTTTGGGACATTGACTTCCCTTCGCCCCACAAAGCCGACGATGCCCTCGCGCGCCTGCTGATGGAATGCAGTTTTTGCGAGCGCCGCGAAGTCGTTTATCTCAACGAACTGCAGCTGAAATCGTTCGAAGTTCGCAAGTGCGTCGCGCGCGTCTGCCGCCATTGCGACGCGCCCTCCATCTGGATCGAATCCGTTTCTGAACTCAGCGCCCCCGAAAACGGCGCCGGCCAGGCCCAGCCCACCGTCGAAGAGCGCGTCATCCCCCGCCGCAACCGCACGCGCATCAAGGCGCGCATTCTCGCTTGTATTCGCCGCCGCGGCTTTCAGGAAGAAATCGCCGTTTGCGAGGATTTGTCCAAAGGCGGCCTCAGCTTCCGCAGCCGCAATCAATACGCCGAAGGCTCCCGCGTCGAAGTCGCCGTCCCTTTTACCCCCGGCACCGGCGCCATTTTCGTTCCCATCCGCATCGTCTTCTCCCAACCCATCCCCACCGCCGGCCTCTACCGCCACGGCGCCGCCTACATCAAGCCCCCTCTCGACGCCTAATCGCCCTCCGCCTGTCGCTCGCCTTTCGGTTTGTGATGGCTATCCCTTTGCTCAACCGCTGAAAATCAAGCCAATCAGAAGTTCGGTCGCAGTCACCGCTCTCTTTCAGTCCCATTACTCTCAAATTGCACGAATAACTCCGCAGGTGTACTAGAACGCACAGACAGTACCTTTTTGAGACCTCAAACTAGCGCTTTCAAGAACTTACGTACATGGAAATACATGGCGAAAAGTTCTGGAGGAACACATGAAATTCCCAGCCATTTGTTTATTGATTTTGCTGGCATCGGCAATAAATGCCAATGCCCAAGCACCTAATCTACAAACTTCAGGCAACTTTGCTGTACTAGCCGGCGCTGGCATTGTCAGCGCTGACGCAGGAACAACGATTGTCGGGAACGTAGGAAGTTCTCCTACTCCCACAGTCACGGGACTTTTGGCATCCCAGGTGACGGGCACGTTGTACACGGCAGCCAACGCCGTTCTGACAACGGCCCAGACGGACCTGACAGCCGCCTACATTGACGCGGCCGGCAGGTCGTGTACGCCGCTCACTGGCGCGCTGGGCACAGGCACCAATGCCAACCTGGGCCCGGGAGTTTACTGTTATTCGACAGCCGCGCTGTTGAACGGCACTTTGACGCTGACTGGCAGTCCTACCGACGTTTGGATCTTCCAGATTGGCAGCACGCTGACGACCGCCACCGGTGCCAGCGTCGTGTTTGCCGGCGGCGCATCGCCCTGCAATGTGTTCTGGCAGGTCGGCACGTCCGCGACGATACAAACGGGCAACAGTTTTGCGGGGAATATTATGGCCTTAGCAAGCATCACGCTGAATGGCGGCACCCTGACGGGTCGCGCCCTGGCCAGAAACGGTTCGGTTACCATCAGCGGCAAAGAGACCATTATCAACGGATGTTCGGGATCCTCCAGCGTGCCGCCATCCATCGTCCTTTCCCCTGTAAACTCCGCAATCATTTGCGGTGCCACCGGCTCTACCATCACGAAAACCGCGGTCGTCTTGTCCAATGGGGTCCCCGTCGCGGGTACCGTCGTCACCTTTAAAATCACCTCCGGGCCGGACGCTGGCAAGACCGGGACCGCTACCACGGATGCTACCGG
>Ga0207019_1026_pt1 | contig 42538 bp, 41 predicted proteins | sample Alteio_BWMinCont_50_FD_153483 | JGI IMG/M metagenome (GOLD analysis project Ga0207019, IMG submission 153483) | Enriched cells from forest soil in Barre Woods Harvard Forest LTER site, Petersham, Massachusetts, United States -... | ecosystem: Environmental > Terrestrial > Soil > Temperate forest >...
CCGATTCGGCCATTGATTATATTTTTGGCACCAATAAATTGTTCACCAACCTAAGTCAGATAAACCTGCTGAAATCAAAGCTCGATTCATTACAGTTATCGCTTGGCCCTTTCATCGGCCGTGAACTTATTGCCGAAAAAAGCGCCACCAACAGTTTGGTTATATACAGCTACATAGTAAAGCACGAAAACCAACCCATTAGGTTCATCTTCATGTTCTACAAACCGCATAACGATTGGGTGCTGTACCGCTTTAATTATGACGACGGTATGGATGCGGAAATGCTGGAATCTGTTAAGATAAATAACAAGCACCCTTAGGCTAGAGATCCGAGCTCAATTAGTAGAGATTAGTTACCATTTTCTTTTAGGACCCCTTCCCCTGGAGAGGGCGGGGTGAGGATATCCATCAACCCATTCAGCTCATCCACCTTCTCCATTGCGCCCGCGTGCTCGTAAGCGCTTACCAAATTGCGCAATACCCGTTTAATAATATCAGTATTTGAGCATGGTTCATAAAATTGCTTGTCGTATTTCAGGTTCAGTTGTTTCAAAAACATATCCACATCCCTGCGCCCGAAGATAAAGCCCTTATTAAACGCATTAATGTAGAATAACACCCCGCCTTCAAATTCGCTTTGCTGGCTTTCGTCCATATAAGCTAAAATAAAATGCTGCGGCAGGTTCACGCCATAAACCGGTATATCGAGCTTTTGGGCGATGATGGAATATATGATAGCCAGCGATGTCTGGCTCCCCTTTTTGGTTTCCAGTACCTGGCTCAAAAAACTGTTCTGCGGGTCAAGGTGATTGGTGGTATTGCCGCTAAACCCGTAGATGTTATAAAGTACATGGTTTATCAGCTTTATCTGCTCGGGCGGACTTGCCTCGTGCATCATCTGTATCCAAATGTCACGCTTAATGGCCTCCACCTGGTTTATCACCTTTTGCTCGTCAAGGTCGGGGTATTGATAGCGGTTAATAATTAATATACCCTGCAACAGGTCGAACGCGCCACCATGCACCCAAAGGCGCAGGTCGTTCTTTAAAATATCAAACTGTATCTCGTGTACCAGGTTGGCAATACGCTCCTGTTGTATAGGGTCAAAAGCCTGCTCAAAAGCCGACTCCAGATAACCAATAGCCGCACTGCCATACGACAGCAATTTCTCATGCACATGGCTGTATATTTCCTGGTCGGGGTCGTCCAGCAGGCGTATTAGTGAATTTACTTCTGTTTCGTTTATCATGCTCTACTGCTAAAATAACAAACTTTATATACTTTTACAAGCGGTTAGGATCAAGAGCCAAGAGTCAGGAATCAAGACAAAAAAAACAAAATAACATATTTGTGGCAAATTATCAGAAGCTTGCCGCTCAGATCTTGCTTCTTGCCTCTTGATTCTTGCTTCTAATATTTACAACCATGTTTAACTTAAGGTTTGCCAAAGATTTTTTTTTACACAGGCTTAACGCAAAAACCCGCCACGGCCTTCATTCACCCTTTGTTTACCGCCTGGTTGATACTGTTATTTACGATAAGAGCCCAAAAAAAGTATATACCGAAGTCGAAGCTATCCGCAAAAATTTACTGGCCGATGACCAAACCATAACCGTGCTCGACCTCGGCGCAGGATCACACGTAAACAATAACCACCAAAAAAAAGTAAGCGATATAGCCGCCCATGCCCTTAAACCACCCAAACTGGCGCAACTGCTGTACCGCATCACTGCCGACCTGCAACCCCAAAACATAATTGAATTAGGCACCTGCCTTGGTGTTACTACCATCTACCTTCAAAAAGCTGCCCCCGAAGCCAAAGTGTACACCCTAGAAGGCTCTCCCGAAACCGCCGCCGTAGCAAAAGAAGTATTCAGCAAAGCCGGCTTAAATAATATTGAACTAATAACAGGCAATTTCGACGATACCCTGCCGGGGATAATTAACAGTTTAGACAAAGTGGATCTGATGTTTGTCGACGGCAACCACCAAAAAGATGCCACCCTAAAATACTTCGAATGGTGCCTCCCCAAAGTACACGAAAATACCCTCCTCATTTTCGACGACATCTATTGGAGCGAAGGCATGAAAGAAGCCTGGGCTGAAATAAAGGCACATCCACAAGTAACGGTAACGGTTGATCTGTTTTGGATCGGGCTGGTATATTTTAGAACAGGGCAGGTGAAGGAGGATTTTCTTATCCGCTATTAAAGATGTGCAGATAGATGGATTTGAAAATTTGAAGATGTGTTAATTTGAAAATCATTTTCAAATCTTCAAATTAACACATCATCAAATTAAAAAGCTTCCCCCAGCGCAATATAAAACCCACCTTCCCTGGTTTCGCCAACAGGCTTTTCACCAAATCCATAATCGGCCCGTATGCTAAGGCCTTTTTCAGTATCAAAAAAGTAGCGTACACCGCCGCCGTAGTTGGGTTTTAATGCCGCTGCGGTAAAATTATTATGCGCTACCTCGCCGGTGCCTAAAAAGCCATCTAAACCAAAGCGGTCGCTTATGCGGTAACGCAATTCTGTTTGGCCGCCAATAAAGTTCCTGTCGCGGTACCGGCCGGTGTAATAACCGCGCATCATTTCATCGCTGCCCAGTTGCGGCAGCAGGTAAAACGGCGAACGGCCGCCTATTAAACTTTGTTCCTGTATGTCAAAGCCCAAAACCAAAACTTTGCTCAAGGCAAAATATTGCGAATATTCAATATTAAAAAAACCGCCGTCGTAGCTGTTGTTTCCAAATATCCCCTGCATTAAATTTAAATAGGCATCAATTATTATCCCTTTAGTAGTATAAGTATTATTATTTCGGGTATCATAAGTTAAAGAGGGGCCAAGGTATACGATCGATCCGCCCCCATGGTCCTGTATGTCAGGGTTATCTTTAAATGCCAGGTTTTGGTTAAATGTACCCGAATAGTAATAATATTTAGATATACCGCCCACAATGCCTGCGTAAAAGTCTTTGGTCACCAGGTTTTGTGCGCCAAAACTAAATTTTGTGCGTTTCTCTTCTATTGCTTCCTTATTTGCCAAAAGTGTATTATTACCTATACCGTAAAAATCGAATGGGAAATTATAGTAACTAATGGTCGAGATATAGTGCCATTTGTTCTGTGGTGTCCAGTAGGTAGCGTTAAGGCTCACTTTTTCCTGGCCCTTGGTAGTTATACTGGCATACCCAAACAGGTTTGATACACGGGTAATGCTGTGTTTTGCAGTATCGGTGTAAAATGAAAATAATGATGCCCCGCCAAATTCCACTCCCGTTTCAGGTGAGGAGGCCAGGGCGGGAATCAGTACAAAATTATCTTTTTTAGTACTGTCCTTGTCAAAATACATGCGCTTGATGAACCGCTTTACAAAGTCAACCTGCGCAAAACCGGACTGGCAGGTAGCAAAAATTAGTATAGCTGCCAGTGTAAAAAATTTCTTCATAGTGGATTTCTAAAGGTAGAAATTTTTTTGCTTGACCGGGGAATACATAAATGGAAAGCCCTAATTAATTACCATAAGCTCATTTAAAGTTCTCATAATATTGTTTTAACCTTCTCTTAATGCACCTTCCTTTATCTCTCTTAAATTTTCTAATTAAAACACATAATCCCTCAAAATATTTAGTTTTGCACCTACAACAATACATTCAACCATGAGCACTACAAGAGGCCCCATATCGCAATTCATCGAAAAAAATTACCTGCATTTCAATGCCGCAGCATTAATGGATGCCGCCAAAGGCTACGAAACCCATTTGCTCGAAGGTGGCAAAATGATGGTAACACTGGCCGGCGCCATGAGTACTGCCGAACTGGGCATATCGCTTGCCGAAATGATCCGCCAGGGTAAGATCGACATCATTTCATGCACTGGCGCTAATTTGGAAGAAGACATCATGAACCTGGTAGCGCATTCGCACTACAAACGTGTGCCGCACTACCGCGACCTTAGTCCGCAAGACGAATGGGACCTGTTAGAGAACCACTACAACCGTGTGACAGACACCTGCATACCCGAAGAGGAAGCTTTCCGCCGTTTGCAGAAACACATCCATAAAATATGGAAGGATGCCGATAACAGTGGCGAACGCTATTTTCCGCACGAGTATATGTACAAAATGCTGCTGAGCGGCGACCTGGAACAATACTATGAGATAGACCCTAAAAACTCGTGGATGCTTGCCGCAGCCGAAAGAAATTTACCTATAGTGGTACCCGGCTGGGAAGACTCGACCATGGGCAACATCTTTGCTTCCTATGTAATTAAAAGCGAACTAAAAGCATCGACCATGAAAAGCGGTATCGAATACATGGCATGGCTGGCCGATTGGTATGTGAAAAATTCAGGCGGCAAAGGCATTGGCTTTTTCCAGATAGGTGGTGGTATAGCAGGCGATTTCCCGATATGCGTGGTGCCTATGCTTTACCAGGACATGGAAATGCCAGAGATACCTTTCTGGAGCTATTTTTGCCAGATATCAGACTCAACAACATCATACGGTTCGTACTCCGGCGCTGTGCCAAACGAAAAAATTACCTGGGGAAAGCTGGATATCCATACACCAAAGTTTATTGTAGAATCGGATGCCACTATAGTGGTGCCGTTGATATTTGCATGGTTGCTAAAACAATAATTTTTAATAATTTTATTTGATGATTTGATAATGAGAAGGTTTGAAACAAAAATATTTTCAAATTTTTAAATGCCTTGGTGTTTAAATTACACCCCTGTTTTTTTCTCTTTTTTAGCATCAAAAAATATTTATTTAGAAAGATTATAAATTATGTTTAAGTGTCATTTATTTGTAAGCCGTTATGTAATAAATTATACTTTTGTGGCTGAAAAAGTGGGGCAACTTATGCTTCCGCCTTTTGCTTTATACAATTAATATTACGAATTATTCAGCATAAATACACTTTATGAGAAATATCTCATTGATTTTCAAGCAATTTTCAAAAACGGTTTTACTGGTTGCCGGGTTTGCAATTTTGGGATTTTCTGCCCGTGCACAAGGGGATGCTACAAAAGGCGAAGCCCTTTTTAAAGCCAATTGTACCACTTGCCATAAGATCGAATCGCAATTAGTTGGTCCGGCTCTTGGCCCATTGGTTACTGCCGAAACCGACGACAAGTGGTTAACCAAATGGATACAAAACAATCAGTCACTTATTGGAGCAAAGGATCCAAAAGCCTTAGCCATTTTCAATAAGTTTAACCAGCAGGGCATGACGGTTTTCGGTAGCCTTACCGATGCCGATGTAAGCAATATAATAGCTTACATACGTGATGACTGGAAAAAACAACAAGCTACTGCCGCTGCACCTGCTGCCGGTGGCGCAGCTGCTGCTGATTCAGGCCCGAGCGACCTGGTTATCTGGGGTTTGATAGGTGTTATTATAATTGCTTTTATAGTTATACTGGTATTAAACAAGGTAGTTGCAACCCTTGAGCGCTTATTGTTAAAAAGCAAAGGTTTACCGATTGTTGAAGAGGAAGAAGAAGAAAAAGCGCCGGTTGACCGTATGGCCACCATCAAAAAGCTGGCTAAAAACAAAAAATTAGTATTCTTTGTCATACTGTGCGGTACAGTTGCTTTAGGAAGCTGGACATGGGTTACCCTATGGAATACCAACGTTCACCAGGGTTACCAGCCTGTGCAGCCTATTCATTTCCCGCATGATCTGCATGCCGGCGCAATGAAAATTGATTGCCAGTATTGCCACTCAGGCGCTTACAAATCAAAGAACGCGTCGATCCCGTCATTAAACGTGTGTATGAACTGCCACAAAACTATCGACAGGACGGTAGGCAGCAAAGAGGCATCAACTGAAATACAAAAAATTTATGACGCTTTGGGTTACGATCCGAAGACCATGAAATATGATAGCACTAAAGCAAGGCCGGTACAATGGGTAAGGATACATAACCTCCCTGACTTTGCTTACTTCAACCACTCACAACACGTTAAGGTTGGCGGTATCAAATGTCAAACTTGCCATGGCCCTATCGAAACTATGCACGAAGTAAGGCAATACTCGCCCCTTACCATGAAATGGTGTATACAGTGCCACAAACGTACCGAGGTTGACTTTAGCAAAGGCGACCACAAAGGGAACGCTTACTATGATAACATGATAGCAGTACATGATCGCATTAAACGTGGCGAAAAAGTTACCGAAGCATCGTTAGGTGGTATTGAGTGCGGTAAATGCCACTATTAATAACAAAAAAGAGATTTTAGAACTTAGCAATTACAGTTTATATAGCTTAAATGGACAGCAATAAAAAATACTGGAAAGGTTTAGAAGAACTGAACAACACACCGGAATTTGTTGAGAAGAATAAACACGAATTTGCCGAGCCTATTCCTATTGAAGAGGTTTTGGAAAGCGGTGGTTTATTAGGCAAAACACCACGCCGCGACTTTTTGAAGGCCCTTGGCTTTGGAGTTGGCGCGGTTACTTTGGCTGCTTGTCAAAAAGTGCCGGTTCACAAATCAATTCCTTACCTTATAAAACCCGAAGAGATCACGCCGGGTGTGGCAAACTACTACTCATCAAGTTATGATGGCCATGCTATATTGGTTAAAACCCGCGAAGGTCGCCCTATTAAAATTGAAGGTAACCCTAACGATCTGCTTTCTCACGGTGGCTTAAGCGGCCAGGCACAAGCTTCGGTTTTAGACCTGTACGATGTTAATCGCCTGAAAAACGCAATGCAGGACCAGGCCGATGCCGATTGGGACCAGGTTGATGCCTTTGTAAAAAGCGAGCTTGCTGCCATTAAAGCAGGTGGTAAAAAAATACGTATCGTATCATCAACCATCAACAGCCCTTCAACTTTAGCTGTTATTGCTGATTTTACTACTGCATTCCCTAATACAACACATATAGTATATGATGCCGTATCTTATACCGGTATCATCCAGGCAAACCAGGCCAGCTTTGGCAAAGCCGTGGTGCCTCACTACCGTTTTGATAATGCCGATGTAATTGTAAGCTTCGGTGCCGACTTCTTAGGTACATGGATATCGCCAACCGAATTCATGGGTCAGTATGTTAAGGGCCGTAACAACAAATCGCTGCAAGGCAAAAAAATGTCGCGCCACATCCAGTTCGAAGCTGGCATGAGCAACACCGGTTCAAACGCCGATGTGCGCATCCCTCTTAAAGTTTCTGAAACAGGCGTTGCACTGGTTAACTTATATAATGAAATTGCAGGTACAACTGTTGCAGGTTCAAAAAAACTAAGCAATGCTGCTGCCGATACCGCTTTAACAATTGCCGCTAAAGAATTGCTTGCCGCTAAAGGTAAAGCATTAGTTGTTTCGGGTTCAAACGATGTGGCAACACAAACTTTGGTTAACTCCATCAACTCATTGTTAGGCAGCTACGGTTCTACTATCGACCTTGATAACGTTTCAAAACAATACGCCGGTAATGATGCCGTGTTTGTTGAATTTGTTGAAGAAATGAACAGGGGCGAAGTTGACGCGGTATTCTTCCTGAATGCTAACCCGGTTTATGAATACCACAATGGCAACGCTATCAAAGCCGCGCTTAAAAAAGTACGCTTAAAACTATCTTTCGCTAATCATGGCGGTAGCGGTACTTCAGGTGTTATGGGCGATGAAACTTCATCGTTGTGTAACATCATCGCGCCAAACCATTATTATTTGGAGTCATGGGGCGATGCTAACCCGCTTGAAGGTTACTACACCATTGTGCAACCAACCATTAACCCGGTTTACAACAGCCGCCAGGCCGAGCAAAGCTTGTTGATATGGAGCGATAACGCGGTTAAAGATTATTACTTATACGTAAGAAGCACCTGGGATAAATCATTATTGGCTTTAGGTGGACTATCTGGTCTTAAAGGTTGGGAAACTTTATTGCAAACAGGTTTTGTTAAAGTTGCCGATAAAACTCCGGGCACCTATACTGCTGCCGGCAATGTTGCCGCTGCTGCACAAAGCATATTGGCACGCAGCGCCGAACTTGTTGGCGATGATAACCTGAAGGTTGAATTACAGCTGTTCCAATCTATCGCCCTGCGCGATGGTAAACGTGCAAACAACCCATGGTTACAGGAATTGCCCGATCCGGTATCAAAAGTTACCTGGGATAACTTCGCGGCCATGTCGCCAAGCTATGCTAAGAAATTAGAGTTGGAACAAGGCGATATCATCAGCATAAAAGTTGATAACTATTCGGTCGACCTACCGGTATTATTACAACCGGGCCAGGCAGCCGGAACTATCTCGGTAGCTGTTGGCTATGGCCGTACACAAGCGGGCCCTGTAGGCGATAATGTTGGGAAGAACGCTTATCCGTTCCTTAGCTTCCGCAATGGTTCGTTCCACGGTAGTTCTGTGGCAACTATCAGCAAAACAGGTAACGCTGCCGAATTTGCACAAACACAAACACACCATTCATACGAAGGCCGTAACAGCATCATCCGCGAAACTACCTTTACCGAATACAAAAAGGATCCATATTCAGCCAGTGGCCATGGCGACGACCATAAAACATACAGTTTATGGGACGAGTACGAACGCCCAACCTATAACTGGATGATGGCTATCGATCTTAATGCTTGTACCGGTTGCGGTGCTTGCGTTGTGGCTTGTAGCGCCGAAAATAACGTTCCGGTTGTTGGCCGCGACGAAGTTCGCCGCCGCCGCGAAATGCACTGGATACGTATCGACCGTTATTACAGCTTTAATGATAATGGCAGCCTTGTAACCAAGGAAAAAGAAATAAACCAGTTGAACGATGCTACGCTTGATAATGTATCGGTTGTTTACCAGCCAATGCTTTGCCAGCACTGCGATCACGCGCCTTGCGAAACTGTTTGCCCGGTACTTGCTACCGTTCACTCATCCGAAGGCTTGAACCACATGGCTTATAACCGTTGTATAGGTACACGTTACTGCGCTAACAACTGCCCTTACAAAGTACGCCGCTTTAACTGGTTCAACTACTGGAACGATGCACGTTTTGATAACTACCTGCAGGGCGAACACACCCAGCTGGTGCTTAACCCCGATGTGGTAACACGTTTCCGTGGGGTTATGGAAAAATGCTCAATGTGTATACAGCGTATACAAGCAGGCAAGCTGAAAGCTAAAATGGAAAAACGTTCTGTTAAAGATGGCGACATTAAAGTTGCCTGCCAACAAACCTGCCCAACAAACGCTATCATCTTCGGTAACGCTAACGATCCTAACTCTGAACTGTCAAAAGCATTGAAGAGTGAAAGAACTTACTATGTACTTGAAGAATTGAACGTACAACCAGGTATAGGTTACCAGGTAAAAGTTAGAAACAGAACTGAATTAGAGGCTTAATTTATAAATAGAGATTTTAAAATATGTCATCTCATAACGAATCAATAATCAGGGAACCGTTAATTACGGGAAAAAATATCACCTACGCCCAAATAACGGATGATATATTATACCCCGTTGAAAAGTTACCCGGGAAAGCCTGGTGGATCGGCTTTAGTGTGGCCTCAATGGGTGCAACCCTTTGGTTGTTCGCGGTAAGTTATACATTTTGGTATGGTGTGGGTTCGTGGGGTTTAAATAAAACAATAGGCTGGGCCTGGGACATCACCGGTTTCGTGTGGTGGGTAGGTATCGGTCACGCCGGAACGCTTATTTCAGCCATCCTTTTACTGTTCCGCCAAAAATGGCGTAACTCCATCAACCGCTCTGCCGAGGCCATGACCATTTTCGCGGTAATTTGCGCCGCCAGTTACATCGTAGCGCACATGGGCCGCCCATGGATGGCAGTTTACTCGTTACCATTGCCAAACCAATACGGTTCATTATGGGTTAACTTTAACTCACCGCTAATCTGGGACGTATTCGCAATATCAACATACTTCTCGGTATCGTTAGTATTCTGGTACACAGGTTTATTGCCCGATATTGCAACCATCCGCGACCGCGCCACCGGCATCCGCCGCAAAGTATATTCTGTTTTATCATTCGGCTGGACTGGCTCGGTTAAAACATGGCAGCGTTTCGAAACGGTATCATTGATCCTGGCAGGTATATCAACACCGCTGGTACTTTCGGTTCACTCCATCGTATCAATGGACTTTGCCACATCACTGGAACCGGGCTGGCACACCACCATATTCCCGCCATATTTCGTTGCGGGTGCTATCTTCTCGGGTTTTGCCATGGTGCAAACGCTGTTACTGGTAGCGCGTAAAGTATTAGGGCTTGAGAATTATATCACCATGTTCCATATTGAGGCCATGAATAAGATCATCATCTTAACAGGTTCAATAGTAATGGTGGCCTACACTACCGAATTTTTCATCGCCTACTATTCACAGGTTGAATATGAGCAGTATGCCTTCATTAACCGCTACTTCGGCCCATATTGGTGGGCAAGCTGGTCAATGTTCTGCTGTAACTGCGTTATCCCGCAGGTATTATGGATAAAAAAGGTGCGCCGCAACATTGCAGCTACCTGGTTCCTGTCCATCATCATCAACATAGGTATGTGGTTCGAGCGTTTCGTAATTATCGTAACCTCGCTGCACCGCGACTTCCTGCCATCAAGCTGGGCTATGTTTTACCCAACCTGGGTCGATGTAAGCATATTTGTTGGGTCGATAGGTGTATTCTTTACCTGCTTCCTGTTGTTTGTCCGCGTATTCCCTTCAATAGCAATAGCCGAGGTTAAACTGATATTGAAAGGTTCGAGCGAACAGGATAAAAAGAAAATATTGGCAAGTGGCCACGTTGATAAAGACCAGGCCGAATTTTATGTTGATGCCTTGACCAAGTTTGATAGTATTGAAATGGCCGACTACCAAAAAGTATAAGTAAATGAGCAGCACTAAATTTATACTGGGGCTTTTTGAAGACCCCGACGAAATGATGGATGGAATAACGTTACTGCAACAGAACAGCGTTCCTATTTATGATGTGTACACCCCAATGCCTATTCACGGTATCGAAGCTAAGCTTGGTATTAAAGATTCGCGCCTGGGCTACGCAGCCTTTATGTTCGGCTGTTTAGGTGGTACGGTAATATTCAGTTTGGTTTATTATTTCATGGTGCATGATTGGCCCATGAACATAGGCGGCAAGCCGGCCTTCGCCATACCTGATTTTATCCCCGCAACATTTGAGTGGACAGTTTTATACACTGCATTTGGTACAGTTGCAACGTTCTTTTTCGCCACGCACCTTTTCCCCGGCCGTACGCCAAGGGTTATGGACTACAGGGCTACTAACGACAGGTTTGTAATAGCCATTGATGCCAAAGGAAACACGCCGCATGCGGATATCACTAATTTACTAAAAGAAGCAGGAGCTGTAGAAGTTAAGCATAACGACAGAAAATATGTTAGCTATGAAATTTAAATTATTAGGTGTAACGGTTATCGCTATTGCTGCCACGGCTATAATTACATCGTGCAGTGATAAAAGGAGCACCGGCTGGGAATACGCTCCTAATATGTACGAGCATTTAGCGTATGACCCCGATCAGCCAAACCCGAATTTTAAGGATGGTAAAACCGCGCAGCTTCCGCCGCCACATACTATACCTATCGGTTGGGTTACGTTTGATTACCCGAACACCCACGACGGCTACGAAGCTGCAGGTACTGAGGTAAGCAGCACTTTGCCGCAAACACAGGCAAACTTTGCCGATGGAAAAGTATTGTTCCTGCATTTCTGCTCGCCATGTCATGGTGCTAATGGCCAGGGCGATGGTGAAGTTACTAAACATGGTTTCCCGCCGCCGCCGTCCTATTCAAAAGGGCAGTCATCGCGCGGTGGTGCCATGAAAGATTTAACCGACGGTAAAATATATCATACCATAACTTATGGCTTAAATGCCATGGGTTCCTACGCTTCGCAGCTGGCTCCTGAAGAGCGCTGGAAAGTAGTTATGTATATTCACCATTTACAAACTTTATAAGCTATATTTTTAATGGAAACTCATAATAGTTTTAACGATCGATTTGTATTTGAAGGCAGGGCAAAAACCTGGAGCTTGTTTGCTATAGTTATAGGTATTATTACTGTGGTAGCCGGCTTATTCTTTAATACAGACCGCGAATTTTCGAACCTGTTGTTAATGGGCTACTACTTTACAAACGTTTGTATAGCAGGTGCTGTTTTTTGCGCCATACAATATGCGGCACAGGCAGGTTGGTCGGCTTCAATGATACGCATACCGCAGGCATTTGTTAAAGTGCTGCCGATAGCAGCTTTTACACTTATAGCAATTATTGCTGCAGGTATATTCACTACACATAATGTTGTTGAAAATGGCCAGACCATAGCTAAATCATATCTGTATTCAGCCTGGACAACCCACGGTTTAACTGACCCTAAGGCCCTTAACTATGATCCGGTAATAGCAGGTAAAGCAGGATTCTTAAACTTGCCTTTCTTTTTTATCCGCTTAATATTGTTTTTGGGTTTATACAGCATCCTTGCACGTATACTGGTAAAATATTCTGAGAACGAGGATGAGATAGGCGGGATGGTCAACTACAAAAAAAGCTTTAATCTGGCTTGCGTATTCCTGTTAGTGTTTGGCTTAAGCGACCCTATCTACGGTTTTGATGCCATCATGTCATTAGAAGCCCGTTGGTACTCAACCATGTTTGGTTGGTATAACTTTGCTGCCTTGTGGGTTAGCGGTTTATCGGTTATTACGCTTACTATAATTTTACTGCGCGAAAAAGGATATTTTTCATGGCTGAATGAGAACCACCTGCACAATATGGGTTTGTTCATGTTTGCCTTCTCGGTATTCTGGACTTACGTATGGTTTGCACAGTTCCTGTTAACCTACTACGCCAACTTGCCCGAAGAAGCTATATACTTTTACCGCAGGTGGGAACCTGAGTTTAAACCATGGTTCTGGCTGAATATCGTCATCAACTTTGCTGCACCGTTCCTGGCATTAATGTCGCGCGATGCAAAACGCAAAACACAGGTATTAAAGGTGGTTTGTATCATCCTGATACTGGGCCACTGGCTTGATTATTACATGATGATAATGCCTGATACTGTTGGCACAGCCGGCAGGGGTTTCTGGTACGAAGAAGTAGGAACATTTATAGGATTTGCAGGTTTGTTTACTTTCCTTATGCTTACTGCGCTTAGCAAAGTTAAATCGCTTGTACCTAAAAATCACCCGTTTTTGGACGAGAGCTTACATCATCACATATAATAATTGTTAAATTTGCAACAAATACAAAGAATACCAAACGAACAATAAAATGGGATTCAAAACATTTATAAAGTCTAAAAAAATACTTTCGCTTTTAGCCGTGTTAATGCTTTCGGGTACGCACCTGGTAATGGCGCAAGATGCTGCTGCACCTGCAACCGGCGATGCCGCTGATGCTGCAAAAACAGCCATGTGGATGGGTGCCGGTTATTATGTATTGCTGTTTTTACTGGCATGTGTGGTTATAGCTATAATAGGTAAAATATTAAAAGTATATGATCTTACCCGCCAGATACAAGGCAAATCAGAACTGAACTGGAATGGTCTAATGGCATGTATATGCTTAGTGTTCCTGTTGGCTGGCTTATACGGCTCTTATTGGGAATTCACTGTTCAGGGTACTGAATCACTGCCCGAAGCCGCTTCATTACACGGTGTAAAAATAGACGAGATGTTTAATGTTACCACAGGTATAACTATGGTGGTGTTTTTCATCACCCAGATATTGCTGTTTACCTTCTTGTTCCGTTACAGGCATTCAAGCAAACGCAGGGCACATTATTTGCCGCACAACAATACCATTGAAAAAGTATGGACAATTGCCCCGGCCATTGTTTTGACTGTATTGGTAGTGTTCGGTTTTTTCACCTGGCAGGAAATTACCAACAGTGCCGATGCAAAAGGCGAACCGGCCTCAATAAACATTGGCGTTACCGGTCATCAGTTTAAATGGGAACTACGTTACCCGGGTAAGGACAATAAACTAGGCGCGATTGATTACCGTTTGGTAACTGCCGATAATAAACTGGGTATTGACTATAAAGATAAACGTAGCTTTGACGACCTGCAGGCCGATACCATGTACCTGCCCGTAAACAAATCAATAAGGCTAAACATTATGGCACAGGATGTGATCCACAGCGTTTACATGCCGCACTTCCGCGTACAGTTGAACGCAGTACCGGGTCTACCCACTTTCTTTAAGTTTACGCCTACCATTACTACCGCCGATATGCGCAACAGGCTTAACCAGCCCGATTTTGAATACCTGCTGTATTGCAACAAAATATGCGGTGGTATACACTATAACATGAAAATGATCGTGCGTGTGGTTAGTGTAGAAGAATACCAGCAATGGTTATCACGTCAAAAACCTTATTTAACCGACGCGTTAAAGAAAGATCTGAAGATGGCCAGTGCAGATCAGCAAAAAAGTATAACACCAAACAGATTAGCGTTAAATAATTAATATAAGATTAGCGATTATGTCAACAGTAGCAGTTCACGATCACGGAGTAGTACACCACGAAGAGGGTCACGGACATCACCATAAGGAAACTTTTATTAGTAAGTATATCTTTAGCATGGATCATAAAATGATCGCCAAGCAATTCCTGATCACAGGTATTACTATGGCCTTCATCGCCATGACCTTGTCTATATTATTCAGGATACAGTTAGCATACCCTGATAAGTCGTTCCCTTTGCTGGAAACTTTATTGGGTCGTTTTGCTCCCGGTGGCCGTTTAGATCCTAACTTCTACCTTTCGCTGGTTACTATACACGGTACCATCATGGTATTCTTTGTGTTAACAGCCGGCTTAAGCGGTACTTTTAGTAACCTGCTTATACCTTTACAGGTAGGCGCGCGTGATATGGCTTCGCCCTTCATGAACATGCTTTCATACTGGTTCTTCTTCATTGCATGCGTTATCATGCTAAGTTCATTCTTTGTAACTAAGGGCCCTGCAAGCGGTGGCTGGACGGTTTACCCGCCATTATCGGCCCTGCCAAAAGCAATGCCCGGTTCTGAAGCAGGTATGACCTTGTGGCTTGCCAGTATGATATGCTTTGTGGCATCATCATTAATGGGTGGTATTAACTATGTAAGTACCGTATTAAACATGCGTACCAAAGGCATGGATCTTTGGAAAATGCCTTTAACTGTTTGGGCTTTCTTTTTAACTGCCGTATTAGGTGTGTTATCATTCCCGGTATTGGTTGCAGGTGTTGTGCTGTTGATATTCGACCGCAGCATGGGTACCAGTTTCTATTTGTCTGACATTGTATTGAACGGCAAAGTAATGCCGTTTGAAGGCGGTAGCCCTATATTATTCGAACACCTGTTCTGGTTCTTAGGTCACCCCGAAGTATACATCGTGATCATGCCTGCAATGGGTATATCATCCGAAGTAATGTCGGTAAACTCGCGCAAGCCAATATTTGGTTACCATGCGATGGTTTATTCACTGATCGGTATCACCGTATTATCCTTCATCGTTTGGGGCCACCACATGTTCGTTACGGGTATGAACCCGTTCCTGGGCGGTGTTTTCATGATCACCACGCTGATCATCGCGGTGCCGTCGGCAGTAAAAACATTCAACTGGCTCGCTACATTGTGGCGGGGTAATATCAGGTTCAAACCTGCCATGTTGTTCGCAATTGGTATGGTTTCGTTCTTCATCTCAGGTGGTTTAACAGGTATCTTCTTAGGTAATGCCGCGTTGGACATCAACCTGCACGATACCTATTTTGTTGTGGCCCACTTCCACCTTGTAATGGGTTCGGCAGCTATATTTGGTATGCTTGCCGGTGTTTATCATTGGTTCCCTAAAATGTTTGGCCGTTTAATGGACGAAAAATTAGGTTATCTGCACTTTTGGTTAACATTTATCGGTGCTTACCTGGTATTCTTCCCGATGCACTTTATGGGCCTTGATGGCGTACCACGCCGTTACTATGCCTTCACTGAATTCGAATCGATGAAACGCTGGTTATCAGTAAACGTATTTATTACCTGGGCGGCTATCATGTCGGGTTTAGCGCAGGTAGCATTTATATACAACTTTGTTACCTCTATATTCTGGGGTAAGAAAACAACGCAAAACCCATGGCAGGCAAACACCCTGGAATGGACAGCGCCTATCGAACACTTCCACGGCAACTGGTATGGCGAAATACCTACTGTTTACCGTTGGCCATATGATTACAGCAAGCCTGGCGCCGAAGAGGATTTCATTATGCAAACAACTCCTTTGTCTGAAACCATGAGCTCAAATCTTCCAAGCGACTTTGAAGATAACCCTGTTGGTTTAGAAGCACATACCAAATGGGTTATTGCAAACAGGCCGAACGAAGAAGTAAAATAATTTTATTGAGGAATTAGTGAATTAGTGATTGAGTTGATCAGCTTAACCCATTCACTAATTCACTCGATCACTCAATCACTCAATAAATGGGTACATTCTTTTCAAAAGGCAAATTCCTGAAGATAAATCTTCTTACCATAATCACGCTTTTTGTATTAATATTGGCAGGTGGTGTTGTGCGTAGCTCGGGATCGGGCATGGGTTGCCCAGACTGGCCAAAATGTTTCGGTGGCTATATCCCACCTACTGACTTGGCCCAGCTACCTAAAGACTATCAAAAGGAATACGTAGCCGAGCGCGTTGCCAAAAATCAAAAATTCGCACAAACACTTGATGTATTCGGCTTCTCCGATCTTGCCGACCGCATCCGCAAAGACAAATCAATACTGGTACCCGAAGATTTTAACGTAGCCAAAGCCTGGACGGAATACATCAACCGCCTGATAGGCATGTTTACCGGGTTCTTCCTGTTATTCACTTTCATATTTTCATTCGGCTATGCCCGCTACAACCTCATGATACCCATCCTGAGCTTTGTGAATTTATTACTGGTTTATTTCCAGGCATGGCTTGGCTCAATAGTAGTATCAAGCAATTTAGTGGCGTGGATAGTAACTGTTCACATGATGGTGGCGCTAGCTATACTGGCCATATGCATCGGCACTTATTATCTGGCAAAAGTGTACGACAAAAACCGGCTGGTAATAAACCCGCTGGTATATATCGTTACCTTGCTTGTACTGGCGCTTAGTGTTATTCAAATAGTTTTTGGTACTGAAGTAAGAGAAAAGATCGATTCGGTATCAACCCACCTGCAGGGCGGCTATCGTGAAGATTGGGTGGCAGATGTGGGCAACATCTTTATTGAGCACCGCAGCATGGCCATATTTGTATTGATAGGCAATGTGGGTCTATACGCCTTGATACGCCGCAATTTTGGTCGCCATTCCATACAGCAGCAATTAATGAGCTTCACGTTCCTCATTATCATGCTGCAAATAGTTACCGGCATTTTATTATCATATCTTTCATTACCGCCATACGCGCAAACCGCGCATATAGTATTGGCAAGCCTTATGTTTGGCGCGCAGTTTTATTTGCTGCTCAACCTGCATAAGTCGGTTAGTTTACAGGGGGCGTCAAAATGAAGATGAGCGATTTTTCAAAGCTGATAAAAACAAGGCTTACCGTTTTGGTAGTGTTCTCGGCATCCATATCATTTTTGATAGGGAGCATGGCGAATACCAAAACGCATGGCGTTATCAACTGGGAAAATTGGGTTAAACTAATTATAGGCGGTTTTTTGGTAACTGCTGCTGCCAACTGTTTTAACGAGATAATTGAAAAGGATTATGACCGCCTGATGAAACGCACCATGGATCGCCCAATACCCGCCGGCCGCATGATGACGGGCCAGGCACTGGTGCTCGGTCTTTTTATGGCGATATTAGGCACTTACTTATTAGGCAGCCTTAACTTAACAACGGGCCTGCTGTCGGTATTCTCAATAATATTATATGCTTTTGCATATACGCCGTTAAAACGCGTATCGCCCATAGCGGTATTTGTAGGCGCAATACCGGGCGCACTGCCGCCGCTTATTGGTTATGTAGCCGGTTACGGTACTATCGACCAAATAGCCTTAATATTATTCGGGATACAATTTGTATGGCAGTTCACCCACTTTTGGGCAATCGCCTGGGTTTTGGACGATGATTATAAGCTTGCAGGCTTCAGGCTGTTGCCCACCGGCCAGCGCGATAGGGCAAGCGCTATTATAGTGTTTGTTATCACCATATTTTTAGTGCCGGTAAGCTGGCTGCCAACATATTATGGCTATGGCGGTTATTACGTTGGCATAGTGTCATTAGTGTGCAGTTTATTATTTTTGTACCAGTCATTCGTATTGATGCGCACCTTGGCAATCAAGGACGCGAAACGGTTGATGTACGGCTCGTTCATATATCTGCCGGTGGTACAATTAATGTTTTTATTTGATTTTATAGGAAAAGTGAAATGATGGCCCAGATACAGGAAGATAAATTAAACCTCGCGCCCAAAAAATTCAACATGTGGATATTCATATTCACATCGTTTATGTTTTTTGCCGCGCTTACCAGCGGGTTTATAGTGTATACAGGTGGCAAAGCGCACGCAATAAATATAATATTGCCACAGGCGTTTTTATACAACACAATAGTTATAGCACTAAGCAGTATTACATTCTTTATAGCATCCCGCGCGGCTAAAAGCCTGGAGATCGGTAAACAACGCCTGTTTTTATGGATAACCCTGTTTTTAGGCACCCTGTTTTTTGTAGGGCAGATATATGCCTGGGGTATCCTGATAAAAATGGGGGTATATTTTATCAACCCAAATGCATCACAATCGTTTATATATGTGTTTACGGGGATGCACCTTATACACATTTTAGCAGGCCTGCTGTTGCTTTCAAACACGCTTTATAAAAGCTACAGGAACATACCACAGGCAAAAAATTTATTCAACATGCAATTTTCCGGTATTTTTTGGCATTTTGTCGATATTATATGGATATATCTGTATGTTTTTTTACTTTTGAACCAATATTAACAACCCTTACAAAGTACAGATGAGTACAACAGCAGTATCAACAATTGATGAAGTAAAATCAACTCCCTGGTCGGGGGGCCGATCACCATTTAACGTAGAGTACGGAAAAATGATGATGTGGTTTTTTCTACTATCAGATGCGTTCACATTTTCATCCTTATTAATCTCTTACGGTGCTTTGCGTTTCAGCGCGAATGCATGGCCTTCAGCTGCATTGGTTTTCCAATCAGTTCCCGGTTTAATTGAGCATGGCGCACCGCTGGTATTTGTGGGTTTAATGACATTTATCCTCATCATGAGTTCGGTTACCATGGTATTAGCTGTTGAGGCCGGCCATCGTAACTCCAAAAAAGAAGTTGTGATGTGGATGATATTCACTGTAATAGGCGGCTTTATGTTTTTGGGTTGCCAGGCATTGGAATGGAACCACTTACATAGCGAAGGCTTTTGGTGGAGTAGTATACCTAATCCCGAAACGCTGAAAGAGTTTTTTGGTAGTGGCGTATCTTATCATGACCAGGCAAGTTCGGCACACCAGTTCGCTAACCTGTTCTTTACCATTACGGGCTTCCACGGTTTTCACGTATTTACAGGTGTGGTTATCAATATCATTATAACCGTAAACGTTTTATTAGGTACTTACGAAAAACGTGGCAGCTATTTAATGATAGAAAAAGTAGGCCTTTACTGGCACTTTGTAGACCTTGTTTGGGTATTCGTATTTACCTTCTTTTATTTAGTTTGATCTTTTAATAACATTATATATGTCAACAGAAACCACAGAAGTTCATGCTGAGCATGACGATCATGAAGGAATGACCAGGAAGAGAATATGGAATGTATTCTGGATATTACTGGGAATTACTTGCGTTGAGTTTTTTATTGCACTTTATTTAGTGCCTAATTACCCGGCTTTTCATCCGTTTGCAAACCCGATATACATTGTACTAACTCTGTTTAAAGCGTTTTTTATCGTGGCCTATTTTATGCACTTAAAGTTCGAGCGGATATCATTGATATTTGCCATCATAGTGCCTATTCTTTTTATTATCGGTTTGATCCTGGTACTTACTAATGAGAGCCACCACTGGATCGATCTGCGCCTGTAATGAACAAAACAAACGTTCTGAAAAAAATAATGATCCTGGTATTGATATTAGCTTTACCGGGATTTTTATATTATTTACTTACCGCAAAGGGCAAAAACCGCTACGAGCCGCTGTCGTATTTCGGGCCTAAACAACTGGCAAAAACAAGCCATATAGTTAAAGGTAAAAGCATACCCGATACCATTTACCATTCCATCCCCGATTTTATTTTGCACGATCAATATGGCCAACAGGTATCATTAGCAACTTTTAAGGATAAGATAATTATCGTAAACTTTTTTTATACGCGTTGCCCCACCAACTGCAACCAGGTTAGCCAAAACATAAGCACCCTTGCAGACGGCTATGCCGGCAATAAAATGGTGTATTTTGTAAGCATCACAGTCGACCCGCAGCGCGATACTACCGGGGCCTTAAAGGCTTATGCCGATAAGTTCAACAGCGTATACAAAATGGCCGATGCCAAAGGCGATACAACGGCGAATGTGCGCGATATTAAAACCCGCTTCAATATCAGCGATCACTGGCTGTTTTTAACGGGTGATACCAGCACCATTTACCCCGTTGCCCGCAACGGATTTTTAGTAAACGCGCTTAAAGAAAGCAACGGGGATTTTATTTACAGCGATAAAATAATGATGGTAGACAGCCGCAAACACATCCGGGGTTACTATTCAGGAACATCCCCCGATGATATGACGCGGCTGGATAACGAAATAAGGGTACAAATATCAGAAGAATTACGTAACAGCACTAAAGCATTATATTAGTGTCTAGAATCAAGAGTAAAGAATCAAGATTCAAGACAAAAAAATAAAACATTAATAAATAACCCGCAAAAATTAAGCGTTAAGCATTCAATTCCATCTTGATTCTTGGCTCTTGATTCTTGCCTCTCTCAAAAGCAATGACCGATAAATTTATATTCCGTTTCGTAGCAGCAATATCAATATTTGTATTTGTGGTGGTGATCATCTTAAACCGCAAAATTATACCGGCGCCTGCGGTTATGCCAGCTTTTACACCATACCTGCCAAAGCTTAATGCTATTTTAAACGGCACCTGTAGCGTACTGTTGTTGATCTCGTTGTGGTTTATCAAACAGCGCAACATTGCCATGCACAAGCGCATCAACATACTGGCGTTTATACTTTCATCGCTTTTCCTGGTATCATACATCCTGTTTCATTGGTTGCTACCGCGTGAAACTGTATTCGGCGACACTAATGGCGATGGCATACTTTCCCCTGCCGAAGCCGCCGCTGCAGGTAGTACACGTACCATCTACCTCACTATCCTGATATCGCACATTATACTGGCGGCAGGCGTATTGCCCCTTATATTATTAAGTTTTTACCGCGGCCTGCAAATGCAGGTGGAAAAACATAAAAAACTGGTAAGATGGACATTTCCTATCTGGCTATACGTAACCGTAACCGGTGTAATAGTTTATTTAATGGTATCACCCTATTACCATTTCTAACTAAATATTAACTAAATTTGCGACATGAATAAAGGCCTGAAAATATTACTGTTTGTTGCAGCCTTTGGTTTACTGCTATTAAGCCATCAGCCTGCTAAAGCGCAATGTGCACAATGCGCGGCGAATGTGGCAACTAATAAAGCCAGTGGCAGTAAAACAGCCGATGGCTTGAACCACGGCATCATGTATTTACTGGCAGCGCCATACCTTGCTGTTGGTGTACTGGGCTACGTTTGGTACAAAAAATATCGCCGCAAAAATGTCGAGCTGAATATGCGCGATGAACGTTTGCATTTAAATTAATACCCGTTATTAACGGGTCATAATACCTTAACTATGCCGCAAACATCGAAGTCATGGGCCATGCTGCATGCCAAGTGCCCCCGTTGCCGCCGCGGCGATATGTTCAAAGGCGGGGCCTACAGTTTTGGTAAAATAAACATCAACTGCCCGCACTGTAACATGCACTTTGAAATTGAGCCGGGCTATTTTTACGCAGCCATGTATGTTAGCTATGCTTTAAATATTGCCGAGGCTGTTACACTTGCCGTAGCTACCCGCGTGTTAACACAGAACACTACATCGCCCTGGTTATACCTGGGTGTAATTTTAGGCGGATGTTTTATTCTTTCGCCATTAAATTTCAGGTATTCACGGGTGATATTATTATATTGGCTGTCGCCCAAAGTACATTACCATCCAGAGTTAGACACCGATGATAAACCCGCAAACATTTGATTTTTTAAAACAGCTTATCCTCAATAATAACCGCGAATGGTTCCAGGCCAACAAAGCGAGTTATGACACTGCCCGCGAAAATGTGATCGCGTTTACTACTGAACTGCTAAAACAACTGCACACCATCGACCCCAATATTGATGAAGCGCTCGACCCCAAAAAATCGGTAATGCGCATTTACCGTGATATTCGTTTCAGTCCCAATAAAACACCGTATAAAAATAACTTTGGCATCAGTGTACCCACAATGGGACTGCGTAATGGCGGTGTTGAATATTACCTGCACCTAACGCCCGGTGCGTCGTTCATCGCCGGCGGTTATTGGATGCCCGAAGCCGAGCATTTAAAAGCCATCAGGCAGGAGATAGATTACAACGGGCACGACCTAAAAAGCATTATCGATGACCCTGAATTTGTAAAGCTTTTTGGCGGTTTCCGTCAACAGGAAAAACTGAAGACGGTACCTAAAGGCTACGAGGCGGATAATGAAAATATTGAGTTGCTAAAACTAAAAAGTTTCATAGTTTCACATCCATTAAAAGATAAGGATCTGTTTAAGGCCGATAGCGCACAACACATCGCACAAATTTGTACTAAGATATATCCCTTAACTGTATTTTTGAAAAATGCCCTTGCTTAACTAAAACCCACATATCATGAAGATAAAATACTATTTATTTGCCGCACTGTTCATGCTTGTATTGCATTCGTGCGTGGTTATGTCGCCAAAAAAATATAAGGCTTTGGTTGCCGACCGCGACTCCCTGCAAAACCGTACCACAAGTTTGGAGGCCGAAGTTGCGGCACTGCAGGCCGATACCGCTCGTCTGCACCGCGAAATTGCCGATGCCAAACGCAACTATGCCAACCTAAACGATAGCTATAATACATTGAACGGTAATTACAATGCCAGTTCGTCGAAAGTGAGCCAGCTATCATCTGATCTTGAAAAACGCGAAGCACGTTTAAAGGAAGTAGAAGACATCCTGCATAAACAGGATGCCGCTTCACAAGCGTTAAAGGATAAGCTGCAGCAGGCGTTGTTAGGCTTTCAGCAAAGCGGTTTAACGGTTGAGGTGAGGAACGGTAAGGTATACGTTTCATTGACCGACAAATTGCTGTTCCCATCGGGCAGTATTGTTATTGATGAAAAAGGCAAGCAGGCGTTGCAGCAATTAGCCGCCGTACTGAACAAGGAACCGGATATTAACATCGCTGTTGAAGGCCATACCGATGATAAAAAAGTAATAAACCTGGGCCAGATAAAAGATAACTGGGACCTGAGTGTAATGCGCGCCACATCGGTAACCCGCTATTTAACCGAAACCGAGAAGGTTGATCCACAGCGCCTAACCGCTACCGGCAAAAGCCAGTATCAACCCATTGATCCTGCAAGCACCGACGAGGCCCGCGCCAAAAACCGCCGCATTGAGATTGTGCTTACGCCTAAGCTTGATGAGCTGTATAATTTGATAACAACAAAATAGTTAAAAGTTGAAGGTAGAAAGTTTAAAGTAAAACATACTGCTTTATGACCATGTTAGTAAAGAGGCATTTTACTTTAAACTTTCTACTTTTAACTTTATGAAGCAATACGCCATCATATCCGACATCCACGGCAACGCCGGTGCTCTTACGGCTGTCCTTGCTGATATAAAGTCGCGCGGCATTACCACTATCATTAACCTGGGCGATTTTTTCTTCGGGGCATTACAACCTGAAAAAGTTGCGGAATTATTGCGCCAAAACCCGATGACCTGCATCACAGGTAATACGGACAGGGAAATACTGGAAAATGCTGACAAGGATGGCATGCCCCGCGTAAAAGCCGACCTATCGGCTCAAAGTATCAATTGGCTTAGATCCCTGCCTAAAACAGCATCAATAGATAACCTCATTTTCGCCTGCCATGGCACACCCGAAAGCGATAACGAATATCTGCTGGAGAAAGTAACCCAGCATGGCGTTTTTGTTTATAATGATGAGGATCTGATCGAAAAGACCAAAAACGTTAAAGAGCGCGTTATCCTCTGCGGGCACTCGCATGTAAACAGGGTGATATATTTATCGAACGGGAAAATGATAGTGAACCCCGGTAGCGTAGGATTGCCCGCCTATCTCGGTAACGCCGAATACCGCTTCGCCATGGAATCAATGACGCCCCACGCCAAGTACGCAATAATTACTGCCGATGGTGATGCCATTAATGTGGAACAAATTAATTGTACCTACGATTGGAACGAAGCCGCAAAAATAGCCCGCGAAAACGGCAATGAAAACGTAGCTAAATTTCTATTACACGGCCGTATGCCGAAGGATTTGCGTGTTTCTTAAGCTTAAAGCGGAAAGCTGAAAGTCCAAAGCCAGAAAGTAAAGAGCTTTAGTCTTTCTGCCTTTAGCTTTCGGCTCACCCCTCGGCTATTGTCTCCATCAATGTACTATACAGCACAAACCTATTCTCATAAAGCGCGTTATGCGAGGTATGGAAACCATGCAGGTGCTGGTTATAAAACTTAGCGAATTTCTCCTCGCTGTCGGTATTGTATTGTATGCAAGTGGTAACGCCCTCGTTAGGCGAATCGATCACGGTCAGTATTTTGTATGAATTAAAATACCCCGTAGCCATTATCCCCGGGATGTGCGTTTCCTTCATATAATTAAGCCATTCGTCATAAATAGCCTCTTCAACAATCAAAGTTTCGTTGTATACGATCATGGTGCAAAAGTACGAATTGTGAATCAAAGAAAGGGTGTCATGCTGAGGCTCTCGAAGCATACGGGCAGGCCTTTACGCACATGCTTCGAGAGCCTCAGCATGACCCGCATTTAATTTAAGTTCAACTCGTCGGCATATCCCCCCTGATCACCCTAAACCTTTTCCTGGCTTCATTTATCCACAGGCTGCCGGGGTAATCGGTAATTATCTTTTGGTAAAAAAGCTTTGCCTGGGCTTTATTGTTCAATTGGTTTTCATAAATATCGCCCAGCATAAAAACCGCGTCATCGGCCCAAAGATTTGTCGGGCTATCCTCATATATCTTTTTCAGCAGCGTAACCGCTTCCTCATATTTTTTTTGTTGGATAAGGATTCGCGCCTTTGCCATTAAAATATCATTAGCCAGCGCGTTGCCGGGATATTTTACATCGATACTATCCAGTGTTTGCACAGCTTTGTCGGGTTGCTCGGCAAAAATAAGCAGATTGGCACGGGCATATATTTTCAGGGCCTTTCCGGCACTGTCGGCGTTAAGATTATCGGCTATTAATAGCGACAAGTTAAGCGCGTCATTCGCTATCAGCTGCGATGTTGCGGCTTTCAGCACATCAAGCTGCAATTTGGCAAACTCAAAATCGCCTGTATAGTAACTTAATTTAGCATTGCGGAATTTAGCATCCTGCCCCACATCTGTATTCGGGAAATCCTTTTCAACCTGGCTATATAATAAAGTAGCATCCCATTGGCGGCCCGTTATCAAATAAATATCGCCAAGGTCAAGCTTGCAGGCAGCTAATAATTCAGGCTGCAAACCGGGAATATTCACCACTTCTTCCAAAAGCTTTTGTGCTTCGTCAAATTTGTGCAGTTTAAAAGCCTGTAACCTCGCCAGCCGCTGCATGGCGAAAGCGGTATTGCTGCCGCGGCCAAACTCGGCCAACAGGTCGGTATAGTCTTTTTCCAGGTCGAGCAAGTCGGCTTGTACGTATTTGCCCGAGGTTACCTTCAGGCTTTTGGCATTTATCAGCTCAATCTTTGCGGGGATGTAAAACTCGTTGTCTTTCCCCTTGGTCGCCAGGTATTCATAGCCGCGTATGGCCGCATCGTAAGCCTGGTTTGCAACCAGCGTATGGCACAGATCGTAAATATTGGCACCGTTATCATTAGGCGTACGGCGACTAAGGGCTATCGACTGGTTCAACGCCTGGTCAAAGTCCTTTTGCTGTAAATATTGCCATATCAGCAGGTTGATGTATATGGTTTGTTCCGGCTCTTTTTGTATCCGTTTCAGCAGGGCGATCTTCAACACATTATAATCTGTATCGCTCTCAAACATTCCCGACATCGTATTCTCCGCCGATGCGATATAAGTAGGTGTGGCTGGCAAAATATTCAGGTATTCGTTCACTAACGAAGCCTTATCGCCCTTGTAACGGTAAAGCGGCACCAGCATAAACGCAAATTGATGAGGGTCGTTCAAAGTTTTTCGGCCCTGCTCCAATATTTTTATCGCATAGTCAATATTCGAGCTTTGGTAAAACTGCATGGCCAGGTTGGTAATGGCACTTTGGTCGGCGGGCAGTTTTTTTAGCAGGTCATCATATAGAGTATTCGCTTTATCATTATTACCGCTTTGGGTGTACACCTGCCCCAGCGTAATAATATACTGGTCATCTTCGGGGTGTTTGCGTATCATTTTTTTGCTGATGCTTTCGGCATCATCAAATTTTTTAAGCGTAAGCAGGCATTTTATGTAAAATGAAAAATAGGCTTCATTATCGCTTTTATAAAGCTTCTGGTAAATGTCGAGTGCTTTTAATGGTTCGCCACCATTGGTGTATTGCTGGGCGAGTTGCAGATCGTTGCCCTGCGCATAAGCGGTTGAATAACAACCCATGAACGCTAAAAAAATAATTACGCAAAACCGTTTCATTTGTCCAAAAATACTTAATTTAATCAATTGATTTTTAACTGATCCCCTGCTATTATAACTATTGATTTATGGGTAAAATTGTAGTGACATATTCAATTGCTAAACTAAAATGTATAATTTGACATGTTTTAGTTGACGCATGATGTTAGAACGGTTCAAAATATACACCCTTATTTTGTTTGCAATGGCTTTACTGCCCCGTTGCGATACCAAGGTTGTGCAAATACCCATCAGCGACTTTTTTAAAACACCGCAAAAAAGCTTCTTTAAAATATCGCCTGACGGTAAATATGTAGCCTATTTAAGACCTTATAAAGAAAGGCAAAGCCTGTTTATTGAATCGCTGGCCGATGGAAAAGAACGCATGGCAACATCTTTTGAGGATTATCCCATCCGCGACTATTACTGGACATTTAACGATCAGATAGTTTTTTTACAGGATATTATAGCTGCCGACCAGTATAAAATGTCCGCCCTTGATGTTACCACGTTGAAGGTGAAACCCATCATACTTACCGGTAATAAGGGAAGGATACGGATACTAAGCCGCAACAGGGCAGCGCCGGATATTATAAATATTGCCATGAACAAACGCGACGAGGCAAATTTTGATATATACAGGCTGAACATTAAAACCGGTGAATTAGTTCCCTACCTGGTTAACCCCGGCAACATAACCGAATGGTATCCCGATCCCGATGGCAGGATAAGACTGGTAAAAACATCAGACGGGGTTGATGAGGCCATACTCTACAGGCCCGATGATACAAAACCGTTTAAAAAGATAATTGTAAATAACTTTAAAACCCGGGTTGCGCCAATTGCCTTTACCGGGGTGAAGAATTATTTCTATGCCCTCTCGAACGTAAACCGTGATAAAACTGCCCTTGTTGAAATAAATGCCGAAACCGGCAACGAGGAAAAGGTGATCTATGCCAATGATAAGGCCGACCTGCTGGGGGCCGAATATTCAAAGAGCAAGCGCCGCATTGAGTTTGCATGGTGGGAAGAAGCTTATCCTAAAAAGCAATTTTTGGATAGCGACATGGAAGCGATATACGATCATCTTTCGACCAAACTTAAAGGGAATGAAATAAGGATAGTTGATAAGGATAGCGCCGAGAATAAGTTTATTGTTAATAGCTACACCGACCGTAACCCCGGCGAATTTTACCTGTTTGAACGTAACACCGGTAAACTAACCAAGCTGGGCGATGTAAATCCAAGCATTAACCCTAATAACCTGTGTGCCATGCAGCCCATAGCATACAAGGCAACCGATGGAACATTAATTAACGGCTACCTTACCTTGCCACTGGGCGGGAACAAAACAAATTTACCCGTTGTAGTTATGCCGCACGACTGGGCCAACGGGCCCATGAGCCGCAACTCATGGGGCTATAACCCCGAGGTGCAATTTTTAGCCAACAGGGGTTATGCGGTTTTCCAGGTTAATTTCAGGGGCTCAACGGGATATGGCAAGGCTTTCCATAGTGCCGGCTTTAAGCAGATCGGTGGTAAGATACAGCAGGATATTACCGATGGAGTAAACTGGCTCATACACAACGGAACCGCCGACCCTAAGAACATCGCCATATTTGGCGGCGGCGTTGGCGGCTTTTCGGCTTTATATGGCGCGTCGTTTCACCCTGGTTTGTACAACTGTGTTATTGTGCAATACGGGGTTATAAACTTTTTTACTTATATAAAGGATGCGCCACCATATCTTAAGCCATCGCTGCAAATGATGTATGAAATGGTGGGCAACCCCGAAACAGATGCCGACCAGTTGAGAGCCATATCGCCGGTATTCCATACCGATAAAATAAATGTACCGGTGCTGATATTCCAGGGCGCAAAAGATGCCCGCGCAAACATAAGTGAGCTTAACCAGTTTGTTATTGAATTGCACAAGCGCAATGTGCCGGTATATTATTTTTTAAAAGATAATGAAAGGGCCATATTCAGAAGTGAACGCAACAGGATGCAAATGTATACTGAAATAGAGAGATTTTTGAATAATAACATGCGGGTTAAACAATGATTTTAACTTGTAATGAAGCCACATAAAAATGTTTACCGGAAAAACTTTTCGCTCATCATTACCTTTTTGGTAATGATATCCGTAACATTAATAGTGGCGCTGGTAGTTTCTTATAACCTTACCTCAACCTATGTGGAGAGTGAGTTTGCCTCAAAAAAAATCGATGTGCTTGAAGAAACCATTAAACCCTATAATGATTTCTTCCTTAATAAAATACCCGAGATCACTTCATACCAGGGCTATTTAACCAACGCGTCGGCATCAAATTACGCATCCTCGGTTTTTGATACTTATCCATTTGTTCGCCGTATTGTTTTTTATGACATTGCCATCGGCAGTAAAACAAGTAAAAACAAACTGGATAATAAGCTTTCAATTGCCATACGATCTGTTTACCAGTATCACCGGCATAACCGTGGTATAACGGGTTCGTTGAACAGTATCCATATGGAAGACGAAGATTTCAGGGAGATGGCCAACAAGTTAAATGATTACATCGCCCTTTCCGATACCTCGCGCGGATCGACACCAGATGAAATATTTCGCACATTTTATGATGTTAAGCCCGAAAAAATAAGCTACCTGAATATTTTAAGGCGCGAGGATGTGAAAATTTACCGCGATCTGCAAAATAATATACAGCCCGGCGTTTCGTATAAACAAAACATGATGACCTTTTTGCTTGATCCATATTTGCTTAGAGTAAGGAACACACATAAGGAACTGTACCAAAGCATCAGCATAAAACCGGTGGTTTATTATCCGCTTGATAACGATGATACTGATAAAAGCACAACGGAAGTGGCCTTACCGGGGGCATTTTCTGATTATAAGTTATTCTTCCGCTCAAACGCGGGCTACCTTACCACCGAAACCGATCGCCGCTTTATGCCTATTGCCGGCATAGTATTGCTCATCTATATATTTTTGGTGCTGATAGGCTATCTTATATACCGCAACCTGAAGATAAACCTTCGCCTGTTTAAGCTGCAATATGATTTTATAAACAACTTTACCCACGAATTTAAAACGCCGGTGAGCGTAATAAAAATAGCAGGGTCGAACCTGCGGGGCGATGGCATACTTTCCGAAAGGCAGCTAAAGCATTATGGCAAGATATTGGATGAAGAAGCCGATAAGCTGAACGAACTGATGAACAAGTTGTTATCATTTACCCAGCTTGAAAATAAATCCATCAATATAAAAAAGGAGGAGATCGACCTTAACGATATGGTTAAAGGCTACATTGATAGCTTTACTATGAAATACCCCGACTTTAAACTTCAATATAAAATAACCGATGTTAAAACAATTTATGCCGATCCGGTTTTATTAGGCAGTGTTTTCACCAATCTTATTGAAAATGCTTACAAGTATTCGCATCCGCAAAAAAAGGAGCTTTTTATAAGAATAACCGGCGACAAACGTAACAATATTGTGTTCTCGTTCATTGACAAGGGCATAGGCATACCAAAAAGTGAATTAAGTAATATATTTAATAAATTTTACAGGATAGAGAACCAATATAATCAAAACGGAAGCGTTGGGCTTGGCCTGGCGTTCTGCAAAGAGTTAGTTAATTTTATGGACGGGGAGATAACCGTAAACAGCCAGGTCGACGTAGGATCGGAGTTTGTGGTTACGCTTCCATATGATAATTGAAAATGAACAAAGAAATAAAAATTGCGCTGGCCGAAGATGACGAGAACCTGCGTTTCCTGGTGGCAGAGCGCCTGCAATCAGAAGGGTACAAAGTGCTTGAAGCAAGCACTGGGGATGCTGCCGAAACCATTATATTAGAGGAGCAGCCCGATATTGTTTTGCTTGATTGGATGATGCCCGGCAAGCAGGGATCGGAAGTTTGCGACAGCGTACGCTCAAAAGGTTTTGATAAGCTTATTATTATGATGACCGCCAAAGGGCAGGATATTGATAAGATCGAGGCCTATAATTTTGGCGTATCTGATTACATCACCAAGCCGTTCAATATGGATGTGCTGGTAGCCATGATCGATAACAAGATCAAGTTTTCATTAAATAATGAAAAATCCGAGTCGTACAAATTTGCTAATATGGAACATTTGCCAAACACCCACCTGCTGATAAAAGACGGGCGCAAAATTGAGCTGACCATATTGGAGAACAGGATATTGCTTTACTTTCTGAAGAACCAGAACAAGGTAATAAACCGCGAGGAACTGATGATGGAAGTGTGGGGCTACAACGCCGATGTAAATACCCGCACGCTGGATATGCATATTGTGCGCCTGCGTAAAAAGATAGAAAGCAACCCCGATTCGCCACAGTACTTACAAACAGTGAGGGGTATAGGTTATAAGTTTGTGTACGCGGGGTGAGCAGCCAGCCCCCTCTAAATCTCCCCCGGTAGGGGAGACTTTAATTTTAAATTTTTTAAGCCCTTCCTTCCGGGGAGGGTTTGGGTGGGGCTGGTTTTTACGATAAATACTTTCCAACAATAGGCATCCTTCTTCCCATGCCGAAGGCCTTGGGCGATACCCTTAATATTGGCGGGGTTTGATATCTTTTATGCTCGGCAAGGTTGATGAGTTTGATGGTGCGCCTTACGGTCGCTTCGTCATAACCCATCCTAATGATCTCCGCCGATGAGCAGCGGTGTTCCACATATTCGCATATAATTTTATCCAAAATGTCGTATTCCGGCAGCGAATCGCTGTCCTTTTGATCGGGCCTTAATTCGGCTGATGGGGGTTTGATTATTGAATTTTCAGGTATGATCTCCCGCTCGCGGTTGATGTATCGCGCCAGCTGAAAAACCTGGGTTTTGTACACATCACCAATAACAGAAATGCCGCCGCACATATCGCCATACAGCGTGCCATAGCCTACTGCAGCCTCGCTTTTGTTCGAGGTGTTGAGTAGTATATACCCAAACTTATTGCACATAGCCATCAACAATATTGCCCTGCTGCGCGATTGTATGTTTTCTTCGGCAATATTGAAGGGCAGATTCTGGAACTGTGGTTCCAGCGCGGTTTCAAATGCTTCGGTTATGGTTTTAATAGGGATAGTTTCGCTTTTGCATCCCAGGTTGGCTACCAGGTCCTCGGCATCTTTTAGTGAGTGGTCGGTAGAGAAACGCGAAGGCAATAATACCGCCATCACATTCTCAGGCCCCAAAGCCTCGGCAGCCAATGCGCATACCACGGCTGAATCTATCCCACCAGATAATCCCAAAATAGCCCGGCTGAAACCCGATTTATAAAAATAATCCCTGATGCCTAAAATAACAGCCTGGTATATCTGCTCAATATCACTTGCCCTTTCAGCCATTACGGTTGAGGGTTGTTGCAGGGTAATTGAAGCATCATCGCCCAAAATATAATAGGTAAGCGCCTCTTCAAAATAAGGCAGCTCATCAACCAGTTTACCGGTATTATCAAATACTAACGATCCGCCATCAAATATCAGCTCGGTTTGGGCACCTACGTGGTTCACATAAAACAGAGGAAGCTTGTACCGTTTGGCATTATCCTCCAAAATAGCAATGCGCTCCTCGTCGTGTTTATATGAAAAAGGCGAGGCAGCTATATTTATCATTACATCTGGCTTTTGCTCTATCAAAATATCCATGGGTCGGGTAATGTACAGCGGGTTCTCAATGGTGTTCCACAAGTCCTCGCAAATGGTGAGCGCTATGCGCTGGCCCTTAAAATCGATGCAGTTAAACTCCATCGAAGGCTCAAAATAGCGGTACTCGTCAAAAATATCGTAATTGGGTAACAGGGCTTTATTCACCATGGCTTTTATCTCGCCATTCTCAATAAAATAGGCCGAGTTGCTCAAATCTTTACCTTCGGCTTTATGGTTAAAGGTGGGGATGCCAATTATGCAGGCCATATCGGTGCAGGCGGCAGCTATTGTTTTAGCGGCGTCTTCACACAAGCCTATAAATTCATCAAATTCCAAAAAATCCCGCGAAGGGTAACCGCAAACACACAGTTCGGCAAAAACTACCAGGTCGGCGCCATTATCACGGGCCTTGTAGATATGATCAATAATTTTGGCAGTGTTCGATTCAAAATTACCAACATGATAGTTAAGTTGCGCTAATGCAATTTTCATAGTAGTATGTACAAGTGAAGAAAAAACATAATTTTGTTTAAAGTATAAAAATGATAGCTACCCCGAACAAAACAATACAAATTTACCTAATTTTTTTCATGGCGTTGCTACTTGCTTCCTGTAGCAGAAGTAAAAAAGTTGATGTAAGCAACATACACCTTGATGTTAAGATCGAGCGTTTTGATAAGGATTTTGACCAATTGCGCTCAAAACCATTCAACACGCAGGTGCCTTACCTTGAGGATAAATACACCGTTTTTTACAAGGATTTTGTTGAGCAGATCATCCAGGCAGGTAGCTTAAAAGATACCGCCTACTACCAAACCATACGCGAACTGTTAAAAGCACAGCCTTATAACGACCTTAAACATGATGTGGATTCTATTTATCCCGGCGAAATGGATAAGCAGAATGCCGAGCTTACAGATGCCTTCAGGCGCATTAAATATTATTTCCCGAAACAAAATTTGCCAAAGGTATATGCGTATTTCTCAGGGTTCGAAGCGCAAACTTCTATCGGTACCGGCTATTTTGGCATAGGGCTCGACCTTTTCCTGGGAGCTAATTCACGGTTTTACCCGGCGCTGACCAAAGCGTTCCCACACTACCTGTCACGCTTCTTTACCCCCGAAAATATAACGCCGCGGGTTGTTGAAGGCATCGCCCGTAACGATATGTTTATTGAGAATGACAACGACGCATCATTACTAACGCGAATGATATACAACGGCAAAATAATGTACTTTATGGACCAGGTTTTGCCTGACTTACCTGATTCGCTCAAAATACAATATACCTCGAAGCAAATGGATTGGTGCAAGGCCAATGAATCGAACATATGGGCGTATTTTTTGGATGAGAATTTATTGTACGAAAGCGATTTTACCAAAACCGGCAAATACATTAACGTTGCTCCATTTACCCCGGGATTGGGCGAAAACAATGAGTCTGCCCCGCGACTTGGCATATGGGCCGGCTGGCAGATAGTAAAGAAATACATGGACAAGCATCCCGAACTATCACTGGCACAACTGATGGCCATTAATGATCCACAAAAAATACTAAACGAATCAAAATACCGGCCGGAGAATGGGGGTAAATAGAGATTAGAGATTAGTTAATTAGAGATTAGTAGGGAAAGTTATAAGATTGATTTTTTACTAATCTCCAGTCTCTGGTTAACTAATCAGCCTTTTTAAATCGTCCAAACAGGTCGATTATAGCTTTTTCACGGAACGCGAAAACCTGTTTCAATTTTTTTGCCACTATAAGGTCATTTGCAAACTGGCCTATAGGGCCATAAGGAATGGCATAATTCACTATATCGCTCATTAACACGCCGCCTTTAACTTCTTTAAAATGATGTTGGTGGTGCCATAGCGCGTAAGGGCCGGTACGTTGTTCATCAACAAAGTAATCGTTTTCTTTTACGTGGGTTATTTCCGTCATCCAGTTCCATTTTATACCTAAAAGCGGGGTAACTTTATAGGTAATGATCATACCCGGGTACATTTTGGTATGCTCGTCATACTCGCTGGTTACCACAAACTGCATGTCGGGCGGCGTTATTTTCGCCAGGTTATTGGGCGATGAGAAAAAGTGCCATGCCTCAGCTAAAGGAATTGGCAGGTATTGTTCGATCTTCAACTGATACGTCTTCACTAAAACGGTAACGGTTAATAGGGCTGAATTGTTTTTATTTAATAAAACTTCAGGTTATATGCCCATCCGCATTTGTACTAGCAATTTGCTGAAACCGGCCTTTTCATAGGCTTTTACAGCCGGCAGGTTTTCATCGTAAACTTCCAGGCGCAGTTCAGTTAAATTTTTTGATAATGCCCATTGTTTAAGGTGTTCTATTATTTGTTGGTTAACGCCCTTACCGCGGTGCTTTGGGTCAACATACATAAACCCTAAATAGGCATGCTGAGCGTGCTTTAAATAGTCTTTCGAATCATCGATACGCGCGTAACCGCTGCCAATAATTTCTGAACCTAACTCCGCTACGGCCACTTTTACATTATCGGCCACGATCATCTCGGCTACATCATAATAATTGATATGCCCCTCGCGCAGGGTAACATCAAAGGGGCGCTCAGTTGTTATTATGCCCTGCTCAAAAGCCAGTAATTTATCAAGGTCATCAATAGTTGCAGGCCGTATGATCATTTTTTCCATACCAGTGATAAAAGGTTTATTTCAATTTATCAGCAAGCAAAGCCAGCAGGTCGTTAAAATCCTTTTCAACATAGCCTACAGATTGATAAATAATGCGGCCGTCTTCGCCAATTACTACGAGGCGCGGTATATATTGTTTGGCATACAAGCCATAGGCGTTGCGTTTCAAATCAGGCGTCAGTAAAAAGGTATAATGATTTTGTTCTTTAAATGGCAGCGTTTTATCCCAGTCTTCTTCACGATCAAGGGCAATTAAAGCGAATTTGGGGTTGTTTTTATATTTTTCCCATATCTCCTTTTGTACGCGTGGCAGTTCCATGCGGCATGGCCCGCACCAGGTGGCCCAAAAATCAAGCACAACTATTTTGCCTTTGTAATCGGCCAGGTTCGCTTTTTTTGTTTTGTCGAGGCTAAAGGTGAAGGTAGGGGCTACGTCACCTACTTTGGTAAGGGTGGAAGCGGTATCTATCTGCGCCCGGCTAATAAAAGGGGCGCAAAGCACTAATAGTAACAATAGCTTTTTCATGATGCGATATTTTTTGCAAGATAAAAAACATCGCGTCAGTAAAATGCAATTACTGCACTATTTTATTGGCGCAGTATGAGCTGGCAAACGCCTCGGGCTTAGCCTTAAACACAAAGCCCATGCTTAAAATATAACCCATGGCCTCGTGCAAAGCCTGGTTCGATTTAAACATTGGGTTGGTGTTAATGTCGGCATGAACTTCCAGGTCAACATCGTACAGGTCGAGCAGGTCGCAAAGTTTGTAAGCAATGTCGATAGATTTTTGCACCTCGCAAAGCATACGTTCCTTAATGCTCATTTTTTGCGAAGTACGTTCCTGGTGAATGAACATAAAACCGCCGCGTGCCTCGCGCAAAAAAACAATTACGGTGGCAAAATCGGTTACTGCGCCCTTCACCTGCGAATCAGTTCCAATGCAAACTTTAAGCTTGTTGCCTAACAGGCTTTCCCTTTCAATGGCCTTTTCAACTTCCTCAATAATTGGCGACTGGATGATCTCGCCGCTAAATTTTCTCCAGGTCATAAAAATTGATTTAAGGTTAATTTGTTACAACCTGATTTTCAGGTTTATAAAAATAAGCGATAAGCTTTCATATAAACGTTAACAAGGCATCATTTATTTGTTAACATTTGCCTTATTGTTAACAGGTTAATGTGTATTTTGCTTTTTTATTTTAACCACCCTCAATTTTTGAAATGAAATCAACAAAATGGATATTAATGGCCATCCCGGCTTTAATACTATCAGCTTGCAACGGCAGATCTACCAATTCATCAAACGACAGCACCAAACGCACCGTATTTTTCGATAAAAGTGGCATGGATACAACTGTTGATCCTGCCGATAATCTTTTCCTGTACGCTAATGGCACCTGGCTAAAAAATACCAAAATACCGCCATCTGAAACCGGCGCGGGTGGCATGTATAAAATGTCGGTTGATAACCGGAATGAGTTACATGGTATTTTGGAGGATGTATCAAAACAAGATAACCCCAAAGGCAGCAAGGAACAAAAAGTTGGCGACCTGTACCTAAGTGGTTTGGACACCACTGCTATGGATAAGTTGGGTTACGACCCTGTAAAACCCTTGCTGGCTAAAATAAACGCGGTGACAGATCACAAGCAACTTGTTGATGTAGCAGCTGCAAGTTTTAATGATGGCGACGGCTTTTTATTCGGGTTTTATGTAGCGCCCGATGATAAGAACAGTAAAAAGAATATGGCCCAGTTTTCGCAGGTAGGTTTAGGGCTGCCCGACAGGGATTATTATTTTAATAACGACTCAGCCACTGTAAAAATACGTGCTGAGTACATTAAATACATTGCCAAAATATTTACGCTAACAGGCGTAGACGCGGCGACCGCTGCAAAAAAGGCAGATGGTATCTTAAAACTGGAAACTGCCATAGCACGATCGCATTCAACCCCCGTTGACCTGCGCGACCCTGTAAAAAACTATAATAAATTTACAGTGGACCAATTTCAGCAGAAAATGCCCGACATTGACCTGAGGCATGTATTTAAACTGATGAACATAAATACGGACACGGTATTGGTAGGGCAGCCAAAATATTATACAGCGCTGGATAACCTGCTAAAAAGTGAGCCTATACAGGTATGGAAGGACGAACTTGATTTTACTGCGCTTGATAATGCGGCTTCGTCGTTAAGCAAAAATTTTAGAGACGCGAATTTTGAGTTTCGCGATAAGATACTGAGCGGTCAGCAGCAGCAAAAGGAGCGCTGGAAAAATATGGTTGATGTAATTGATGGTGGCCTGGGCGAACTGCTTGGGCAGCTATATGTTGCCAAATATTTCCCGCCTGATGCCAAAACCCGGATGATCTTGCTGGTGAATAACCTTAAATCAGTTTATAAAGACCGCATTGCAAGGCTGGATTGGATGAGCCCGGCAACCAAAGCAAAGGCATTGGAAAAACTGGGAAAATTCAACGTAAAAATAGGGTACCCAGACAAGTGGAAAAATTATGATGATGTAGTTATAACGAAGGATAATTATTACCAAAACCTGCAATCAATAGCTAAGCATGATTATAATGTAAAGCTGAAAAAACTAAATAAGGAAGTTGACCGTACCGAATGGTTCATGACACCATCAACGGTTGATGCTTATAATGACGCGGCAAATAACGAGATAGTTTTCCCGGCAGGTATTTTGCAGTTTCCGTTTTTTGATAAAGATGCTGACGATGCCATTAACTACGGCGCTATTGGTGTGGTAATAGGCCACGAAATGACCCACGGCTTTGACGACCAAGGCCGCCAGTACGACAAAGACGGCAACCTGAAAGACTGGTGGACACCCGAAGACGCTGCCAAATTTAAACAACGCGTAGCAGTGCTGATACACCAGTACAGCCAGTATACCGTATTAAATAATTTGCATGTTAACGGCGCGCTTACACAAGGCGAAAATCTTGCAGATAATGGCGGCATGGCCATTGCTTATGAAGCTTTTAAAAAGACCCCGGAAGGGAAAAGCGATACGAAGATAGATGGTTTTACACCCGATCAGCGGTTCTTCTTATCGTTAGCGCAGGTATGGCGCACCAAAAAAAGCGATGAAGCGATGCGCATGTCCATCAATACCAACCCACATTCGCCGCCTGAATACCGCACCAACGGGCCAATGAGCAACATGCCAGGCTTTTACAAGGCGTTTAATGTTCAACCCAATAACAAAATGTATCGGCCTGATAGTGCAAGGGTTAAGGTTTGGTAGATATAGAGATTAGAGACTAGTGACCAGAGATTAGTTGCTGCAAACTTATACCCGGAGCCTGTGTCCTCACGGGCTCCATGAATAGTTTGTAACACATGGAGTAAAACCAACTCTAAAGGCATTATATTTTAAAACTTATTTAATATTTTAACAACCTCATTTTAATCAAGTATGAAATACACCAAATGGATGTTATTGGCTGTGCCGGCATTGGCACTAACAGCCTTTGTTCACGGGCCGAAATACGCGCCTGTCGACGAGCCGCGAACCTCGTTTTTTGATAAAGCGGGAATGGATACTACTATTGGTCCCGGTGAAAACTTTTTCCTGTACGCCAATGGTAACTGGATAAAGAACACCGAAATGCCCGCGTCAGAAACCCGCTGGGGGTCGTTCAATATTTTGGCCGATAACAATGTTAAACGCCTGCATACCATTTTGGAAGATGTATCATCAAAAACCAACCCTATCGGTAGCAACGCGCAAAAAGTGGGCGACCTGTACAAAAGCGGTATGGATACCATTACTATTGATAGGTTAGGTTACAGCCCAATTAAACCGGAGCTTGCCAAAATTGCCGCCGTTACCAATTATAAACAACTGGTGCAACTGGCAGCTGATGGCTTTAGAACCGGCGATGGCTTGCTTTTCGGGTTTTATATAGCGCCCGATGCCCGCGAAAGCAACAAAAACGCGGCACAATTATCGCAGGCCGAAATAGGCTTGCCTAACCGCGATTATTATTTTAAAACAGATTCAGCTTCGGTAAGCATCCGTGCTGAGTATGTAAAGTATATCGCCAAGTTATTTACTTTAACGGGTGTTGATGCCGCTACTGCTGATAAAAAAGCCGCGGCAATTTTAAAACTGGAAACTGATATAGCACAATCGCACCTTGCACCAGTTGAATTGCGCGACCCGGTTAAAAACTACAATAAATACTCGGTTGCCGAGTTTCAAAAACAGGTTCCTGATATTGACTTAACAGATGTTTTTACACGTGTTGGTGTTAAAATAGATACGATAATAGTTGGTCAGCCTGCCTACTACAAAACACTTAACGAACTGCTGAAAACCACATCAATAGCCGTTTGGAAAGATAAAGTAGCATTTGATGAAATAAGCGGCGCTGCATCACTGTTAAGCAAGCCTTTCCGCGATGAGAGTTTTTACTTTAACAATACCGTGCTTAACGGGCAGAAACAGCAAAAAGAACGGTGGAAGCTAATGTCGCAAACTATTGACGGCAGCCTGGGCGAATTATTGGGCCAGCTTTATGTGGAGAAATACTTTACCCCGCAAGCTAAGAAACGTATGCTCGATTTGGTGAACAACCTGCAAGCCGTTTATCGCGAAAGGATACAAAGACTGGATTGGATGAGCGATGCCACCAAACAGAAAGCATTGGCTAAACTCGATGCCTTCACTAAAAAGATAGGTTACCCCGATAAATGGAAAACTTATGATGATGTAACCATTAACAAGGCTACCTATTATGCCAACGAGGTATCGATTGCAAAACACGATTTCAGACGAATGATCAACAAACTGGGCAAGCCCGTTGATCGCACAGAATGGGGTATGACGCCGCCAACCGTTAATGCTTATTACAATCCATCGTATAATGAGATCGTTTTCCCGGCAGGTATATTACAGTTTCCGTTTTTTGACGAGAATGCCGATGATGCCATTAACTATGGTGGTATAGGTATGGTGATAGGCCATGAAATGACGCATGGTTTTGACGATCAGGGCCGCCAGTTTGATAAAAATGGTAACCTTTCCGATTGGTGGACACCTGAAGACGCGACTAAATTTAAAGCTAAAGTACAGGTAATGATAGACCAGTATGATGGCTTTAAGGTATTAGGCGGCAGCATGCACGTGAACGGTCATCTTACTCAAGGCGAAAACCTGGCTGATAACGGTGGTATAGCCATTGCCTACGAAGCATTTAAAAGAACACCCGAAGGCCAGAGCAATGTTAAGATCGACGGCTTTACACCCGACCAGCGTTTCTTTTTAAGCGTTGCCCAAATATGGCGCAGTAAAATACGCGATGAGGCCTTGCGCTACAGGATAAATAATGACCCGCACTCGCCATCAGAGTTCAGGGTTAACGGCCCGGTATCAAATACACCGGCGTTTTACAAAGCCTTTGATATTAAGCCCGGCGATAAAATGTACCGCCCGGATAGTTTAAGGGTTAAGGTTTGGTAGGTTTTAGAGATCAGTTACATACCCGGTGCCTGTGTCCTCACAGGCACCCATAAAGTAACAAAGCTGATAATTTTCTTTTAATACAGGCGTTCAGTTGTATATTGAACGCCTGTATCATTTATATATAACTATGAAACCCCTTTTATCAATAACCGCCATTGCTGCAATAGCATGTCTTTCATTTAAAAATCATCCTGCACCAACAGTTGTACCAAAGTACAAGCACGTTATTATAGTTATGGAAGAGAACCACGACTATAGCGCGGTTATCGGTTCATCAAATTCGCCATATATTACGTGGCTTTCGGAAAACGGCGCTTTGTTTACCGATTCGCACGGGGTAACACATCCAAGCCAGGGCAACTATGTAGCTTTATTTTCAGGCAACCCACAAGGGGTGCAAGCCGATGAATGTTTGGAAGGTAAAACATTCACCACCCCTAATCTTGGGGCCGATCTTATTAATAAGGGCTTTTCTTTTAAGGGCTATGCGCAAACCATGCCATCTGTAGGTTTTTTACAATGCTACTATAAAACAAGCACGCTTACTGGGCAAAGCTTATACGGGCGCAAGCATTGCCCTTGGGTCAATTGGCAGGGTAATGGGCCAAATAACTTCCCCGCATCATTAAGCTTGCCGATGACTGAGTTCCCTTCAAACTATAATAAACTACCTACAGTAGCTTTTGTAGTGCCCGATATGGATTACGATATGCACAACATTGGCGGTCCCGGCGATGCCGCAGCCATACAGCGAGGTGATAAATGGCTAAAGGCAAACATTGCCAAATACGCCGAATGGGCCAAAACCCACGACAGCCTGCTCATCGTTACCTTCGATGAGGACGACGCCCGTACCGCCGTAAACCAGATACCCACCATATTTTATGGCGCACACGTTAAAACAGGTAAATACAGCGAACATATTAACCATTATAACGTACTGCATACTTTGGAAGTGATGTATGGCCTGCCTACGGCCACAACACAAAATGCCCAAACGATCGAGGATGTTTGGAAGTAGGGTTAACATAAGTTAACACAATTTAAAAAAATTATGAGGTAAAATACTGATTATAAATATTTTATAAAAAAATAGCGTTAACCCAAAATACCTGCTTTTTGCTGAAAAAATGGCACGGAGCGATATAGAGAACGCTATCGGCCAAATTTTATTCTGTACAGCCACAACACAAAATGCGCAGACGATTAAGGATGCATGGAAGCAAGGATTTACGAACTATTTATTTGACTTACGAAGTTTTTAAAACTTCGTAAGTCAATATCAACTCTAAACCGTTAACTTCTTATACTTGATCCTTTTCGGCGCTATATCACCCAAACGTTTTTTACGATTTTCTTCGTAATCGGTATAATTTCCTTCAAAAAAGTAAACCTGTGAATTACCTTCAAAAGCCAGGATATGCGTACAGATACGGTCGAGGAACCAACGGTCGTGACTGATAACCACCGCGCAGCCGCCAAAGTTTTCCAATGCTTCTTCCAAAGCGCGCAGGGTGTTTACGTCAATATCATTGGTGGGCTCATCCAGCAGCAACACATTTGATCCTTTTTTTTAGGGTGATGGATAAATGCACCCGGTTACGCTCACCGCCTGATAGCACGCCGACTTTTTTCTGCTGATCGGCACCATTAAAGTTAAAGCGCGATACATAGGCCCTTGAATTTAACGGGCGGTTGCCTACCATAATGGTTTCCAGGCCGCCGGTTACGTTTTCCCAAACAGACTTATTGGGGTCAAGGTCATCATGC